>JAABUJ010003349.1_pt1 | contig 18107 bp, 13 predicted proteins | sample 5559131 | NCBI WGS metagenome assembly JAABUJ01 (sample SAMN10711875, study PRJNA513366) | rock metagenome | isolation source: Antarctica rocks | place: Antarctica: Victoria Land, Mt New Zealand nord | collected 2016-01-07 | reverse complement strand
GCTCCCCTTCGTCGCGGGCGACACCGTGAAGCTGGTACTCGCCGCAGCCACGCTGCCGCTTGGTTGGCGGCTCCTGGGCACGGGGCGCGGAGTCTGACGCGCGTACCCACCCCCATGGGTGCGCTGGAGCGGAGAGCGGGGAGAGCGGCGCCCGATGGGCCTCCCGTTAGCTTTTTGACGGAGATTTACTCTAAGCCGTGGCCCGTATCGCAGTTAATGCGTGATCGACCATAAAAAAAGCGGACAGAAACGCGCTGTAGAGCCACATAAAGCCCCACATGGCTGGTCTTATGGCACAATATGGGCGATTAGCTGCGATAACGCACTTGATCGACCTTGCCAGGGCGTTCTCATCCGTGTGACGTCCCTATTTGCCACCCGCTTAGAGTAACATTCCGTCGAAAAGCTAAGATCAGGCCGTCTGCAACCTTTCCTACAGCTCAGGGTACGGGGTATCGCCATCATTGGAACAGATTTGTACGGTAAGGGTATTTAAGGCGACATCGGAGGGTTTAGTGGCGGTCTTGCCAGAGAAACGCAAGAATCCCCATCGTCTACAAGCCCCTGTTTGGCCTTCAAACGCCTTCAAAGCCCCGATTATGAGCCAGAGAACGCTCTTTCTCTGGCAAAGTCTCCTTACCGTACAAATCTGTTCCGATGATGGCGATACCCCGATTATGGTAGCAATTGCCCGTACAGCATTGGAGCTATTGCCAGGCGTCGAACATAGGTGTGGGAATAGCTCTTTGCATGCGGTCGATGGCCTCAAGGTCGACGGCTTTGTGTGCGCCTAACTGCCAGCGGGACGTGCCGACGCGCATGAAGGCAGGTTCCGCATTGAGCAATTTTAACGTCGCGCTTACATCAGCGCGACGGACGCATGACGATGATGTGAGTACTCTCACAAGATCGGTGGCCGTCATGGGCCGTGGGGTTACCGCGAGGAGGTGGCTCAACAAGCGAATTGTGATGGCGCGTTCGGTCTCTGGGTGCGCGGCGTCACGGACTTTCCCGTTCTCCAGTGTATCTGCGGCTTCGGTAGCTTCATCGAGGATGCTGTTCAGGCGCAGAATCGCCACAAGGGCCGTCGTCTTAGCCAACTCGAGCGCCGTGTGTAGCCGTGTTGCTGAAGGAGATGGCGTATGTTTGTCGGGTGACTCGTCGCATATGAGCCGCTGGTGGCGCAACCACAGGGCGAGGGCTGCGCATAGGATGACGCCTACCCCGATCGCTACGAGTGATGGCATCGTACGGACAGGGCGTATCGTCGTACGCACAACCCGTAGCCCGAGATCTCCCCCTATCGACGCCGTGACTACCGTGGCCATGAAGATCATATCCTTGGTGGCCACCGCGTGTCCCTGCTCGACCAGAAACCGCCAGTCCCGTCGTGCCATACCCAGGTCCACAAGGTGGGCATCCTTCGACAGGGAGATGATGGGAGCGAGGATGGCGACCAATTCGGCTGTTGGCATATCGTCTGCATCCTGAATGCGACCCGGACGTGGATCGCCCACATCGACATGCGGCACGTTGACGAACCTGATGACGGGTAGATAGTTGACCATCCACCACTGCAGCGCGTCGAGGGGGGAGAGGTAATGTTCCCGAGCCATGCGCGGAAGATGCATGCGCACCTCGCCGTCGACATGCGCGGCGGCGAAAACCCTTAGCTCGCCAAGATGCGCGAGCGTCAGGAAGCGCGACGGCGTACGTCCGCGCAGGGAAGCGATCACATCGCTGAGCAGGATGTTCGTGTCCACAACGAGCGGGTAAATAGCGAGTAGTCCGTCCCGTTCGAGGTTGAACGGCTCTTCGTTCCATCGGAACCGCTCGATGATAGACTGCGCGTGCATCCAGTCCCCCACCTTCTTATGCTGGGTGCTAGGCCCGGCGGTGTTGTCGCGCTGCCCAGCCTCTTGTTTACAATAACACCAGTGTACCTCCCCCGTACTACCTGCCTTGACCGTTGTCCACGACATAGCAAAAGCCGGTCAGGGGAACGTCATTGTTCCCCTGACCGGCTCTTCGAGGCTACTGTCAGCGCACAGCCCTCAACGCTGGCAGCCGTCTTACTCTGTGTATCGGCAGCCGGCGGTCCGTCCTTTAGCGCGAACGACGCGTGCAGCCCCGGTCGCGGTTTCCGGCCGACTACCGGATCACCGTGGCAAGGCCATAGGGCCGCAGCGGGTTGCTGCCTGAGCCCGGTGCCGGCCGACCCAGGCGGTCGAGCTTGTCGCCGACGCGCACGGTTGCCGCCGTGCCGTCTTCGATCGCGCCGAGCACCGCCGTCAGGGCCTGGTTCTGCGTGGTGAGCTGCTGCACCTGCGCCTCGAGCTTGGCGATCATCTGCTGGGCCGGATCTTTGCCGACGCGACCGCCGAAGGTGACGAGCGTTTCGCCGAGGCCCACGCCCTGACCGACCTACTGCCGGCTGGTGTAGCCATAGACGCTCTTCTGGAAGCCGGTTCCGATCTTGGGTGGCTGGAGCGCCTTCACGCCTTTTGTGAGTTGCAGTTCGAGCGTTTTGCTTTCGTAGGCGATTTGCAGGGCCGTCGCGCCGTCTTTATGCATCTGGTCGAGGATCGTCTTGATGTCCTTTTGCAGTACGGTATTCGTGGCATTGTCGATCTTGTCCAGGTCGAACTGCATGCGCAGCGCGTTCAAGACGCCGCTATTATCCTTCTTGAACAGCGCGGCGATACGGTTCTGATCGTCGATCTGCGCGAGCTTCACCTGATAGGCGTTGTCGCCCTGCTTGGTCATGGCGGCCACGATGCGTCGCACGTCCTCGGTCAGCGTGGCGCGCGTCGCCTTCGTGGCGAGATCGTAGTCGAACTTGTACTGCGCGTCCTGGCTGTAGCTCTTGAGTTGCCCCTTCGTCGGGTCGGCGTTAGGTCCACCGACCGGCGGGACCGGCAGGCCACCCAGCCATGGCGGTAAGCCCTTTCCCTTCGATAGGTCGAGCTTGAGCCCCGGTCCCTCGGTCATCTTCTTGAACTCAGCCAGGAGTTTGGCAAAGGGATTGCTTCCGCTGGCCGCGCCTTTGGTGGCCGGCGTGTCGTAACGCTGGCCGGTGAGTTGCGTGTAGTTGGTCTGAATAGTGGCAATGAGCTCCGCTAACTTCGCGCGTTCGGCTGCCCGCGCCTGTGCCTCGGATTGCTGGAACACGACGTTCTGGTTGGCGGGCAACCCGACCAGGTTCTCCAGGCCCTGACGATGACTCAGGAGCGCCTGAGCAGCCGCGTTGACGTTGATCCGCGGGATCGTGTTGTGCTCCACCTTGATCGAGCCACCGATAATCGGCAGACTATGCAGCATTTTCGTGGCGCCGGTGATGAAGTCGTTAATCGTGCCGGTCAGACCGTTGATCATGTTCAGGAAGGTCGTTTCGATGGTGACGGCGACGATGAGCAGGCCGTCGGCGACCGCGACCCACGCCTGATTGAGCAGGTGCATGAAGCTGTTGAACGGCCCGAGCAGTTTTTCCAGCACGGATGTCGTCAACTCTAACAGCGACTCAAAGACGCTCACGACCCCGATGAGCATTGAGGCCGCCATGCGGACCATGTCGTTGCCGAAATTGGCCCACTTACCACTCATGACGTCCAACGCGCCCAGGACGAGGTTAGACACGAAACCCCACTCAATGGACCACTCGCTTTGCAGCAGACGGCCATAGGTGGCGGCGTTGGATACCAGGAAGTCCCAGAACGTGAGAAAATCTTGTCCGATGATCGTGAGGTCGGCCAGGATCGCCGTGCCGTGGTCCATCCACCATTGGGCCATGGTATCAATCGCGTTGCGCACGAAAGGGAGTAACACGGCGTTCAGGTAGCCGCCATACGCCGCGAACGCCCCCGTCAGGGTTGTCCCGACCAGGGTCACGAGCGGGCGTATCGTGTCGGAGATATTGTTCCAGAGGTTAATCATGGTCGGCAGCGCGGACACGACCGCGGACACACCCTCGTCTCCGAGGGTGAAGGCGTTCCCGAGCCCGTCACCAATGGTCGCGGCGAAGGCGTTGACCTCTTGCTGGTGCGCTTGCAGGTAGGTCAGGAAGCCGGAGAGTTCCGTCTTGAGCTTTTCGAAGATGGCGTGGCCGGCCACGCGCTCGAAGTTCTGGAACTGGTCGGTCGCGTTCGACATCTGGCCGTTAAACGTCTGCATCTGCAACGCCATGGCGTTGGGGTAGTTGGCCGCCACGAACCGCTCGAAGGCCGGCGCGAAGGTCGATTGCACGATCTTGCCGGTGGCGTCGATCTGGAGGCCATACCGCTCAAGCTGCTGCTTACTCACATGGAGATCGCGCTGTAACATCTGAAAGCGGCCTTCATACGCATCCATAAAGGCTTGCGCCGCCGTCGGCATCTGCTGGCCCATCACGGCGGCGAGATTGCCCAGTGAGGGGATGACCCGGCTGACGTCCATGCCCAACGCGGCGATGGTCGTGCTAGCCTGCATGATCGACTCACGCGTGAACGGCGCCGAGAGGGCAAATTGATTCGGGTGTGTTTCATTTGAGTTGGGGCTGCGGGTGAGGTGGCCGTCGCGGTTGGGCCAACCAAGGGCCGTCCCAACTCAAATGAAACACACCCAATTGATTCATCCATGCGACGGCCTGTTGCGCTTCCCCCGAGGAGTGGTAGATCGCGGCCATGGTCTGCGTCAGGCTTTCGGCGGTCGCGTTGGCCTGAATTAGTCCCCGCCCGAAGCTCTCCACGCCGATCTCGGCCTCGTTGAACGCCTGGAAGCCGAGCGAGCCGAGCGTGAAGCTGACCGCCGTATCCTTGATGCGTGCCAGGCTCTCGTGGAAGTGGTCAGTCAGGCCTGTCGCCTCGTTAAAGCGTTCGCCTGCGGACCGGGCGGCCTCGCCCGCGCGTCCGAGCACGGAGTCCATCTCCTCCGTGTCGCGCGCCGCTGTGAGCGCGCTCTGGCCGATCTTGTCGAAGCCGGGAGTGTGGGCCATCGCGGCGTCGATGGTCCGGCCTACCGCGCCGAACACGTTGCCGACCTGGCGCAGCGTCGCGGACGCCTCATCCTGTGCGCGTATAATTAGTGAAACCGTCGAGTCGTAGACCGCGCCCACTCCTACCCCTCTCCTAGACGACGCCCGCGCGCCACCCCGCTATCGTCGGCCACCACAGGCCGGGCGGGCAAGGGGTCAGGCGGGCGTTCACCCTGCTATCATCGGGTAGCGACGGCGGGCGGGCAAGGGGCCGGGTGGGCGTGCTTGGGCGAGGCGAGGTTAGGCGAGGAAGGTGTCGGACAGCGGATCGATAGTCGCTCCGCTGTCTGACACCGAAACATAGTATATAGGGATGCAAGATGTCTCAGAATCAATCGGCTGCCAACCAAGATGACCCCATGACGCGGGAACATTATGTCTCTCAATTTCACCTGCGCTATTTCACTGGCGATGATGGACTGCTGGACTGTTATGACAAAGTGAACGGGACCTTGCTCCGCCTGCACCCCACCGACGTCGCGGTGGCACAGGGTTTCTTTCGCATCGTCTTGCCTGACAGCAGTAGGCGTTCGCTGGAAGGGGTATTCCAGGACCTCGAAAATTATTGGGCACCGGCTGTCGCGGCTGTCGTTCGGCCACAGCCGCGAGATACAGGCATCGTTCTTCCACCTCAGCAACTAACACTCATTGAGCATAGTCCAACATTGGTCAACTTCGTTGCTGTACAACTCCTGCGGCCTCGGTTCCTACGGGAGTTGATCCGTGCCGATCCGCAGGCGGCTCCTATCCTTGGAACTGGTGACCTGCCAGAGAATACCCTGAGGTTGCTGCATGCGTTTGTGGTAGCTCAAGGCGCAAGAGACCTCCCCGCGCGCCTGGTTGATCTCGCCTGGTATCTTGTGCCCAATTACAGCAGTACACCATTTTGGGCATCGGACAATCCAGTAGTCATGTACTCGCGTGATATTCAGCACGCTACCGTAGCCCCTATTGAAGAGTTGTTGCAGTCACCTGGGATTCGACTGCACCTACCACTTACTCCCGAGTTGGCTTTAGCTATCTACGATCCTGACAATCCACCATTCGATCCAGCCCAGGGTATCGCAAATGAGCAATGGGTTTGGGGTGCCAATCGCATGGTTCTCAAGGCGTCCTTGCGTCAGGTTTATGCTCCCAGGTCCGACTTTAACGTTGCTCGTAAGATGATCGCGAATGATCCCTCTATCCGTACGCCGGCATTTGAACATTCAGAGTGGGCAGGTCAAGGTAAAGCCGAGACCGAGAATATACCTACCGAAAGGGACGCCGATGCAGATGCATAGGAAAGTCCATGTGCCATTGGTGTGGGACGACTACTGACGTGACGCCCCACACCAGGAGCGAGGCGAGGCTAGGACAGGTTGATCTTTGCCGCTATTTTATGCTTGGAAGCACGCCTATGTGAACACCTGTTTCTAGGCGGTCCGCTTCACGCTCTGTTGTAGTGACATGGGGACGTAGGCCGCGCCGCAAGAGCGTCGCGAGGTTGGTAATAGAGAGATAATGGGTGTGGCCCCGTTGTATCGGACGGAGCCCCGCGCGGTGCATATGCGCAGCGAGTGTTGTCCGACCGATACCAAGCGCCTCGGCTGCGACCACGATCGGCATGCTATACGCTTGCGCTTGCCAATCATCCCAACTGGCCAAGTACCGGGCTTGCGCTTCATCCGCACAATGGATGTAGGTTGGCAGTGTTGTCACTTTGGTAACTTGCTTGCCGTCTTTTGGGTCTTTGGCCATTTTGGTGAGATAGCGTCCTGTCAAGTGGTGGAAAAGCCACCGCGGCTTCGTGCCTCTGTTAGGCCGTCTTCATCTCCAATTGAACCGGGGTCTCACCCTCTCCTGCTTGGAAAAGGAGTTTGCGCAGCGACGTTTCGCTCATGTAGCGATGGCCGGCCACGAGCCACTCGTCGTTCTGCTCGGCGAGCAGCGCCCCGAACAGGCGCAGCACCGCGTGGCGATTCGGGAAGATGCCGACGACGGCGCTACGCCGCTTGAGTTCCTTGTTGAGCCGCTCGAGGGGGTTGGTGCTGGCGATCTGGCGGCGGTGCTCGGGCGGGAAGTCGTAGAACGCGAGCACCTCACCCTCGGCGTCGAGCAGGAGCTGCACCACCGCGGGGAAGCGCGCCTGCAGAGCCTCGATGACCTGGAGGAGCTGGGTTTCGGCCGCCGCGCGGTCGGGTTGCTCGAAAATGGTGCGGACCGTGGCCGCGACCATCGCTTGTGCCGTCTTCGGCACGCGTGCCAGGATGTTGCGCATAAAGTGGACGCGGCAACGCTGCCAGGCCGCCCCTAAGAAGACCTCCTTAATGGCTTGCTTGAGGCCGACATGGGCGTCACTGATGACGAGTTTGACCCCGCGCAGTCCGCGCGCGACCAGACCCTGCATAAACGCGCGCCACAACACCACATCTTCCGAGAGGCCCACGTCCAGGCCCCGCACCTCGCGCACCCCATCGGACCGGACGCCGTAGGCCACCACCACCGCCATGGACTGCACCCGGTTATCCTCACGGACGTGCTCGTAGCGCGCGTCGAACCACACGTAGGGGTACTCCGCGTCCAAGCGCCGCGTGCGGAAGGCATCGGTCTGCGCATCTAAGGAGGCGCACATGCGACTCACCTCGCTCTTGCTGATCCCGGCGATGCCCAACGTCTGCACCAACGCCTCGACCTTGCGCGTCGAGACGCCCTGCACGTACGCCTCGGCGACGACGGCGACCAACGCCTGCTCGCCCCGCCGCCGCGCCTCCAGCCAACGCGGAAAGGACGTCCCTGTGCGCAGCTGGGGGATCGCCACCTCCACCGACCCGACCCGCGTGTCCCACCGTCGCGTCCGATACCCGTTGCGCTGCGTCGTCCGCTCGTCGCTGCGCTCGTAGCGCCCGGCACCGATCTGTGCGCTCACCTCCGCCTCGATCAACTCCTGGATCAGCCAGCGCACCCCCTCCTGAAGGAAGTCCGTCTCCGGGTCCTCGCCCTTGCGCAAGACATCAACCAGTGCCATCCTATCTGTAGCCATCGTGTGCTCCTTTCTAACGTTCCTTCCAACTCGTTGGAAAGCACACGGTGGCTGCTCACGTCAACGTGCTATCCACACGCCGTTATGATCGCCTCCCCGAGGTCTTCGACACGACGCGCTGTCGTCCCGTCGATCCCCTCAGAAAGTCCACCACTACTTGGGACTATATCTTTGGTGAAGCAGACCGATAGCTGGAGTCCGATCCGTGGCGGGAGGCTCTGTGCTAAAGGTCGTGGGGGCGGAGAACGGCGTGTATAGCGTTGTTAGGTTGTTCGCCGGGTCCAACGTCATGTCCGTCCCCACGCCTCTGAGGACGTTCCAACTCCTCATTACCAAAACGGACGAAGACCCCTTTGTTGTGAACGCTACTCAATTTACGGCCACTTGATACGATAACCGCCGCCATGCTCGTCCTGCTTTCTATCGGCGCTACAACGCCATCAGCGAATTATTTTTTTCAAGCAGCAAGGACGACGACATAAGCATCGGAAATGGTGCCCCAGCGTGGCCGTCAGTTATCGTATCGAATGGCCGGATTTCGCGTAGCGAACACATTTGTCAGGGTTTCGCGCTTCGGCTCGCCGCTGCGCATCTAGAATGAGACAGCGGCGGCGCTCTACAGTTGTAGTTTCTGTTTTGGCACTCGAAAAGCAAATCAAAGTGCTAAACACCTGTGGGAAAGCACAATGATTAGGATGAGAGAAGCAAAACTGCTTAGGGGTGCTTCGGCGAAACTACAACTGTAGAGGACGCGCGGCTGTGTCATTTCAGATGCGCAAAGAAACGGTAAAGCTCAAGGCCCTGCTTTGTGGGTCTTGGGCACAACTCTCGGTGAGGCCTTTTTCGCTGTCGTCACCAGAGATGGGCGAGGCCGCAATCAGCGTCGCCCCAACGAGCAGGTTGGCGGCATTCACTCTCACCCGTGCCATCCTAATGCGATAGCCCTACAAGCCGCGCGACCGGCATCATCGAGAGTGCCTATGACCCATAAAGCGAGCAAGATGACATTGCAGGTCATCAGAGCACGGGCTCCTACCCATGGTACTACAACGCACCAGTGGGTAGAACCCTTTTTCAACCTAACCTGTCTTAGGTTGAATGAATACCAGGTGTGTGGTACGCTACTTGTGGTCGATCATGGTCAGCAAGAGATGGAGTCGGCAATGAAACCACGGGTCTTACGGGAGCGGATGCACGACGAGGAACGCACGGTCTTTATAGAGTGGTTGGCTGGCAGCCCCGTCTATGTCGACGAGAGCGATCTCTGTGCCAAGGGAACCGCCTTACCTCATCCCACCGATGTCCATGACTTGATTGCCTGGTACCGCGCGACCGGCGGCTACGTTGGACCGGGACGGCGGTACCTCACCGCGACGCTCCGTGCGGGCGTCCATAGTCTCTGGGACGTCGCGCCATGAGCGAGACCTTGACCGCGGTCGTTCCTTATAGGAGCGGCGACGCGACCGACCGCGCCGACCGGTGGGCTACCCTCGGCGAGGACGAGCGCAAGCGGCACGCCATGGAGGCGGCGCGCGACCATGATGGCGTGGCCCTGTGGGATCTGACACAATCGTGGCTTATTCTGCACGGACGCAAGGGCGCGACCGTCAGCCTGCGCACGCTTGCCAGCTACTGCGACGCTTTGCTGCCCAGTGCGCCACCTGAGCGTAACAACAACAAGGCCCGCCCCCATGGACACCCCCTCCTGGACGCGTGGCGGCACGAGAACCTTCTGCATCCGGGACGAATGAGCGGGACGCGCTGGCTCCGTGGGTTAGAAGGGGCGGGGATGAAACCCGCGAGTGTGCGTGTCTACCTGGCGGCCGCACGCACCCTCTACGCGGCGTTGCGGAGCACGGGTGCGACAACGGCCGACCCCTTCAAGGATCTGCACGCGTCAACCGACCCCGTGCCGCGCTGGGAGAAGCGCCAGCCATACGGTGAGGACGACGTGTCCAAGATGCTCGCCGTCGCTGACCCGACCGAACGCGTGCTGCTCCTCTTGGGTGCACATGCCGGGCTTCGGGTCTCGGAGATGGTGGCGCTGCGGTGGAGTGATATTGGGCCAGGTCGCGCGACCCTCGTGGTGCAGGGGGGCAAAGGCGGGAAGAAACGCACCATCCCCCTGTCGGGCACACTGGCGCGCGCGCTGGCTACCCTCCCCGTGCGACACAGCACCGATCGCATCCTCCCCTACCGTGACCGCAACGCCGTGTACTACCGTGTCCGTGCCATTACCCAGCGGGCCGGTGTGACGCCGCTCGGCGTCCACTCCCTGCGCCACTACGCGGGAACGCGGCTTGTGCGTGAGACGGACAACCTAGAGATGGCCTCCCACCTCTTAGGGCACAGCAGTGTGGCAACAACCCAGATTTACGCAAAATGGTCCGATGAGGGTCTGAAGAAAACACTCGCCGCCTGGTGATCCGAGACACCAGCCTTTTAACGGACAGCGGACGCCCCTTGTAGGAGATAGGACGATGATCGAGAAAGTTCGTGTTAACGATCAGGGCGTACGATACGTTGACGCATACCCCATAGGGATGCGCTGTCCCTATTGCTTGCGTATGGGTATCTTTGACCCAGTACCGGGGTCGCGAGACATGCAGGTTGGGCAGTATCGCTCCGTCGGAAGCCGCTACTGCCCCAATCCAGCCTGTAACGGCCATGTCTTTGTTGTCACATATCCAGAACACATTCCCCCATCCCTCGTCACCTCTTATCCCCCTGAACGCATTCCCTTCGACACCAGCAATATCCCCGACCCCATCGTTGCCGCCTTTCAAGAGGCCTTGACCTGCCACGAAAACCACTGCTTTGTCGCCGCAGGGATCATGATCCGCAAGACATTGGAAGAGCTATGCAACGATCGTGGAGCGACAGGTCATGACCTGAAAGTGCGCATTAAAGCCCTGGGGGCGACCGTCGTGCTACCTCAAGCGCTGTTGGGTGGCGTTGACGATCTCCGCTTGCTCGGCAATGATGCCGCGCATCTAGTGTCGAAAACATATAATCAGATTGGACAAGACGAGAGCGAGGTCGCCATAGAGTTCACCACGGAGGTCCTTAAAGCGGTTTATCAATACACGAACCTACTCGCAAAGATTCAAGCGCTGAAGAAACCGCCGCCAACGCAAACACCGTAGGGCCTGTCCGTCGTGTTGATGGTAACAACGCAAAAAAGGCCCCCTGTCGTACCTTGAAGGTACGACAGGGGGCCTTGGTATTAGCGAACTTGAGTCTTTAGGATCCAGCCGTGCGCCTTCCTTATAGAGACGAGCGTCCAGTGAGGCGTGCTGCGTCCTGCGTTGGTCACGCGCTGGCCTTTACGGACCAGGGTTCCCCAGTGCGCGGAGGCACGCGGGAGCGCGCGTAGGTACATGGGCACCGTCACATGATAGATGTGCGCCGGTGGACGGGTCTGTGTCGGGTGCGTGGGCGGGGGCGTTAGATGCGGAGGAACACCCAACGCCGTCGCCTCATAGGCATAGGTATCAATAAAGGCCCATGACAGCTCAGCCCAGCCATTGAGCCCCCACCCTGTGCCCCAACTGTTCTCGATCCAGACGCCGTTCGCGTCGTACTTCATCGCAAACACCGCATGACCACCATAGAACGTGCCCTGCGGCAACCCGATGTAGTACGAGCTCGCGCCGGCGTTGTAAAAGTTGTCGTACACAGGGATGCCGAGCGCCACGGGGTTGCCAGAGGCTATGCTTTGTTCAATCGCTTGCTGACTCACCCCGCCCTGGTGATCGCCCGCGAAGATGACACGCCAACGCCCTACCTTATAGGCCTGGTGTTACTGAAGCTACCACCAGCCGCAATCTGTGACTGGTAAAAGTACCGCTTAACGCCCTGGAGCTGGCATTCGACCGTGTTTCACGCCGTCATAGGTGGTCGACAGCACACAGAAGCCATGAGTGTGGTGAGGGAAGTGCTTCCTCCCATCTTTCTCGGCACTCATTACTACGTCTGTGTAACTGCTGTACTCTTTCTACTGCGAAAGAGAACTGCTAGATTGCGGCTGGTGGTAGCGTCCGTAACACCGGGCCGCTAGCACACGTTCACTAGTCCCGTTGACCAGCGAGCAGACGGTAGGGCAGTTGTGCAACCTGTTGCTGCCCAATACAGTAAATACAAATTCCCCTTGTTTGCTTCCCCTCGCTATTTTTGCGGCGCGGCTATTCTTTCGTCAAACTCACGCTCACCAAAGGAGTGTTTCCAGCCGTACCTATCGTCCCGTCGTTCCATCATCATTTTCCTGTGTCACGTTATCTCATTGTGTACGATGTTGTCTCAGCACCGCTGACCTGCATAAGAACCTTCCGCTGGATAAGATAGTCCAGGTGTTCGACAACACGGTTCGGGACGGTCCCGCCCCGAACGAGCAGGCCTAATTCCATGTTGAGCGTTAATGCATACTGTGTAAGGTTCGCGCTCGAGATTAGCAGCATCACGGTGTCGGCCACCGCGCATTTCACATGGAGTGAGCCGTGACGCCCCTGCTCGTCCGTCTCTCGCTGGTCCAGGGGCCAAACGTACACGGCCGCCATCCTGCGCACAGCGGGTCCGAGGGCCGCTAGGCCCTCGAAGGCAACCTTCCCCTCACTGACTTGGGCGGATTCGATGATGACACGGATGGCGACACCCCGTCGCGCCGCGTCGATCAACGCCATCGCGATCGACGGCACCTTGTATGCGGCAAAGGTTACGATGGTCAACGTACGCTCCGCGGCGTTGATCACCTCGAGCAGGGCTCCATCGGTGCGACGGAGTGGTGTCCCCATGGGGTTTGGGCCCGTCCAGACGAGTTCGACGGACTCCTGGGCACGCTCACGGGTGATTGTCCGCGCCGCCGCCCGCAGACCCCAGGCGATGCCCGTGGACGGCGCGTCGCCGGCATCATCATCCACCCAAGCGTTCATGAAGCGCGCGACCGCCGCCCGATAGGCGGGCTGCGCGATGTCCGAGGCGATGACCATGGCCGATGGGGGCGAAACGCTTGTCCCCTGCTGTTCGATCTTGCGGGCGACATCGAGCATCACCGATTCCGGGACGGAATGAGCGAGCGCCATCATGTGCTCCAGGAGACGGTCGTGCGGCGACATGGCAACCCATTACCCTTTCTGCACGAAGAAGGCGCGCCCTTGTGGGATGATTGTCTCGACCAGCAGCGACCGATCGAGGTAGCGGTTGCCGCGCTCACACGACGTCTCCGGGACGAAGAAACAGGAGTGGCAGGCGGCTCCGTGAAGCGTGATATTGTCGCCGGCCGGATTATGCTCGGTGCAGTACGGGTCGGACGCGCAGATACGCACGCGTTCCAGCGCCTCGTCGATGTGACGACCCAGGATATCCGGTTCGCCGAGGCTAACCAGGCCGCCCAGCGTCCCTTCGCTGTCCGGGGCCGCCGTATAGATGAGGAAACCGGCCATCGGACCATCCTCGACGTCCGACTCCAACGAGTAGATGCGCTCGCGGATGCTGGCGGCGTTGTATCCGCACTCGAGGACGATCTGGCGCATCATGGCGTGCGCGAAGGAGTGGAGTAACACGTAACGCAGGCCGGGGAACCCTTTGTCGGGGTCCATGCGCCTCATGCGACGCCACTCGCGGTGGCCGATGAAGAAGTCTCTCCCGCGTGTATCGGCCACACCCGAACGCTCCCACGCCTGCAGCGCCACCTCGTCGAACTGGACGAAGATCCCTTCCCCCCGGACCTCGGACGCGGGCACCCAGGTCGGCTTCTTACGCGACAGGGGAGCGCGCCGGTCCGGCGGGAAGTCTTCGACATCGGCGAGGTCGCCGGGAGACTCGATGCGCGTGAAGCCGATCAGCGCCTGGACCTGGCGCAGGCGTTCGACGCAGACGACCTGGTTGATGTAGGAGGCATAGGGAGGAGGTGGCGGAACCGGGGCGAGACGAAAGTCGGTTGAGTTACGGGCCGGATCGGGCTTCGTGAAGACGCCCCATTCGGGCACGCGTAGCGAGACCGTGTCGCTGTCCGATGCAGTCTCCTTCCCTCGCTGTGCCTCGACCGTGTCCCAGATCTCGTCATCGGTGTACGACGCGAGCGTGGGGAGTTGGCCGATCAGCCGGAACGCGTGCAGGATCTCCGTGCTGGTCGCCTCTTTCAGTTTTGGCCACGCCTCCTCGACCAACTGGGCGAGCTTGCCACCCGTTGTGGGTATGGCGAGCGCGGACAGGGTGAGGGGGAACCAGCTATTCGACGCGCCGAGCAGGATCGTCCGCAGAGGCTCGTCGCATCCCCCCTCGGCGCACTCGCGCAGGTGCGGCCAGCGCCCGCGACAGAGGGGGAGCGTGCTCCGCGCGTCGCGGTTGAAGGCTCCGCCCATGGGTCTGCTCTTGCCGCATCCGTCACATTGGACGTAGACATCGGATATCTCGCCCGACACGCCATTATCGCGCAGGCGCAGCACGCCATCACAGTCGGACGGACCGTGATGAGCGAAGAGTTTCCACGGAAAGTCGTCCAGATGGCCGGCCTTGCACGCGGCCATGAAGCGCGCCGGGAACACGGTCGGCGGCCTGCCCTGCTTGGTACAGTTGCCATGGATGTAACTCGTGCGATCCGATCGATAGCGATCCACCTTGAGCGTAAATAACCCCCTCTCGACGGGGGAGAGTAGGCGGCACCACGGGCAGACCATCCAGCGGGGGAACGGCGCGACCGGGACCCCAACCACCGCCCCTGTGTCGAAGGGAGTGTGGAACCCATTCTCCGTCTCGGGAGGAATCGGCGGCGCGAGCAATCGCTTAACCCCCTCGAGGCCCTCCTGCGACTGGATCGTCTTCAGCAGGCGATCCTCGCCGATGGGGCTCGCGTAGTTCGCATCCCAGTCGTCCAGCCCCATGATGAGCGCCGAGAGATTCGGGAGGTCGATGATCGCCCCGACGCCGAAGGAGTAAAGTATCTGGCTCGGCCGGAGGTCCCCGACCTTGTATTTCTTGTTGGCTATCGTATTCACGCTGTCTCCTCGTCCAGGTCGGCCTCATCATCTCCCACAATGGGTGGAGCCAGCGACCAGTCCGGCGTCGTCCCCAGGACGCCGTCATCGAGCACCAGGCCGACCGTCGGCTCCACATCGCGGAGCGAATTGAGGACAGTGAACGGCCCCCACGGGTCGAGGCCGGGCTTGCTCAGAAGCGCTTGCGTGACGCCATCCTTCTCGGCGCGGTAGCCGAGTTGGCGGCCCGCCGATTCGCCCGTTACGGGCTTGAGCCAATCGTCGAGCAAGGCGTTCAGCTCCTGGGTGACGCTCTCCTGTTTGCGCTTGTCGATCTCGACGGCGCGCGCGATGATGCGCGCGACGGCCGCTTTCACATAAGGGTGTTCGCGCGTGACACGCTGGGCGCCCTTATTGTCGTTAAAGTCGAGGCCTTCCAGTCTGATGAGAGACACCAGGAGGGCGGCCAGTCCGCGGTCGAGGGCTCGCGCCGCGAATGGCGTCACGGACAGGGCCTCGACGTGTTGGTAGAACGTGGCGTGGAAATGCTCGAATCGCTCGTAGTGCGAGAGGTCGCGCGGACGCGCCCAGTTGAGGACCGTGCAGACCAGGCCTGGATGGGTGCGGCCAACGCGGCTGGTGGCCTGGATATACTCGGAGGTCGATTTGGGCTGGCCGGACACGACCATGAGTCCGAGACGCTTCACGTCGACGCCGACGGAGACCATGTTCGTGGCCAGCAGTACGTCGAGAGGGGCCGGCGCCATAGGTCCCTGTGCCGCGCCGGCCTTCTTTTTCCCGGTCGCGTTCGCGGGGTCGAACGTGCGCTCGAGGCGGTCAAGCAGCACCGGAATGTCCTGCGATCCCTTGCGGGACGTCAATTCTTCCAGGGCCGGTGTGTTCCGTCGGGCGAGGCCACGGCCATCCGCGCGCTGGAGACGGGAGCGCACGTCGTCGTCGATGAGGCGGCGCATTCCACCGAGTTCGCGCATCGAGTTGAAGTAGCCCACGAGGGTCATCCAGGGGTCCACAGCGGCCCCGTACTTCTCGTAGAGGTACTGCCCGGCCGCGAGGTGAGCGACGTAGACGCGGATGAGGACCGCCTTCAATCGTCGCCCAGGGGCGCAGATACCCATGTAGCGACGACCGGGCACCTCGCTCACGGGTCGCTGCACGGCGAAGAAGTTGTCGCCAGCGTCGAGGGCCTGCGGCGGGAAGATCGCCACTCGTCGCATGAAGAGGCTGTGCATCTGATCGCGGGCCTGCCGAATGGTCGCCGTCGATGCGATAACCTTGGGCCGCACGGTGCGCCCGTCCACCTCCCAGGAGGCGAGGTCGTCGACCGCCGTCTCGTACAGCCCGACCAGTGTGCCGAGCGGACCACTGATGAGGTGCAGTTCGTCCTGGATCACGAGATCAGGCGGGCGGAGCGGAAGGTGCGGCCTTGTGTCGGCTTTGGGTAATCCGTTGCGGGCGGGGTGACTGTTGCTGTCCTCCAGATCGGGTGACCGAAAGCCGTGCCGCGTGCAGTAGCCGGAGACGCGTCCGAAGAGCATGGCTGTCGCGCCCTTCCAGGGCATCTGCGCGAACTTATCGACCGTGGCGATAAGAAGGGCCGGCAGAAGTCGATAGATCTCGTCATCGACTACGAGGATGGGCAAGCCTTCGCCCGCGGCCTGGCGCTCGCTGAACGGGCATGTCCCCAGTGTGTCGCCGCAGTAGATGAGCGTCCGTCCGCGCCCGCCCGCCATCGTCTCGACGCGTATATTCTTGCCCGCGTCGATGGCCGTCCCGCACCACGGGCAGTTGGTGATCTGCGCCGGGGTTCCGCCGCCCCCCGCCCCGCTCATCTTCGGCGCCGCGCCGCGCGCGAGCTTGATCGCCTCGTCGGCCTGATCCGTCGTGTTGGGCGTCGTCCGCTGGCCGACCCACAGGCCGACCCGCAACGGCGTGTCGCCCCAGCGGCTGTTACCGTTGGCCATGGCCTGTCGCCGAATCGTTTCACACGCGCAGATGAGGGCCGACGCGCGCTGGAACTGCTGCAGCGTGAGCAGGCGCAGGGTGTAGCGCATCAGGACCGCGACGCCTTTGCCCCCATCGTGACCCGCCACGACGCCCTGGAGGCGGCGGATACCCAGCGTGTACGCGGTGAGCCCGAGGTACGCCTCGGTCTTGCCGCCGCCCGTCGGGAACCACAGGAGATCGGCCGTTGCCTCCGCATCGGGGCGACGGTCATCGTGGTGCAGATCGGTGATGCCGGGCAGGTTGATCAGGATGAAGGCCAACTGGAAGGGCCGCCACTCGTGATTCTTCGTCACGTCGATGTCCGCCATGTCGGATGTGCCGCCGCGGCGACGCTGCTCGGCGTAGATGGTGTGGATGCGTTGCTGCCACATCGCCCGGTTCATGAACCGAAAGGCATCGACGGCCTGCTTGTCCCGACCGAGCAGGGCGATGCCCTCGCGAATGCGCTCCAGAGCGCGGTCACAATGCGCCATAGCGGCCTGTGCCGCGTTGCGATACTCGTCCAGCCCTTCGGCGGGATCGTCGATACGGCCCTTTTGGCGCACTATCCACTCCGCGTAGGCATCGGGGAGAGCGGCCAGGTTCGTGAGGATGTCGGCCGTGTCCATGTCGGCCAGCGCCTTCATGTCGAGGACGAGGTCGGCAAGGGCCGGGATGTCTTCGCCGGTTGGCGGTGTGGTCTGCGGCACTTCATAGGTCGGGACAACGCTTGTCCTCACGCGCATGGCTCGATCTGGCTCGCCCGGCGCCGTCTCGACGTGTGTCGCCACGCCGTGCCCGACCGCGAATTCGATGTGGCCGCGGTAGGTCATGGCCAGCGCGTCCTGCTCCTGCTTGACGCCGACATCTCCCGTGAATGGCGGCATGGCCCCGTCGCCAACGGTGTTGGAAAACCTGCGCTGGAAGATGGCCTGCCCATCGGGGGACTCAACGATCAACTCGGGCTGGAAGAGCCACGCCCGATCCGGCTGTTGCTTCGGCTCCGCATGATTGTTGACCAGGAAGAGGGTGACGATCCAGTTGCCCTGGACACGACGGATACGCCCCCGGACGTAGACATCGGGATGCTCCGCGTTCGGCG
>JAABUJ010003348.1_pt1 | contig 18112 bp, 16 predicted proteins | sample 5559131 | NCBI WGS metagenome assembly JAABUJ01 (sample SAMN10711875, study PRJNA513366) | rock metagenome | isolation source: Antarctica rocks | place: Antarctica: Victoria Land, Mt New Zealand nord | collected 2016-01-07 | reverse complement strand
TCGGCCTCGATCTCATCCAACGACAGCGGCGCGGTGTCGACTAGGCGGGCGCCGGGCGGGCAGTGCCGCAGCATCTCCTGCGGCACGATCGACCCGGCGTACAGGCAAACCGGGCAGCGCGCCAGCAGGTCGCGGCCGCGCAAGGTGATGAGGTCGGCAGCACCCGGCCCAGCGCCGATGAAGTGCACGGTCATGCTTCGGCCAGCGCGCAGGTGGCGCGTCCGTTCGCGACCCGGGCCAGCAGCAACCGCCCGCCGGATGCCGCCAGCGCCGACCCCTCGGCTACCGACGCGGCCCCGGCGTGGCGCGCCGCCGCCTCCGACCGGGTCGGGCAGAGCGGCTGGACAGCGGCAAGCGCCGGGACGGCGACGAACATCAGGGCGATGCCGAGCCGCCGTGCCGCCTCGTGCAGCCCGGTTTCGTCCTGTTTGAAAGCGGGCGCCGCGAGCGCATCGACGCGGCAGGCGGCGCGGCCCTCGGCGAGGCGGACCAGGGCCACGATATCCTCCGCCGGGCAACCGCGCCGGCAGCCGATCCCGGCGACGATCACGGCTTCACCACGACGAACTGGGTCACGGTCATGGCGGGACGGTAGCCGTGCAGGCGTCCGACGGCGTCCAGGCGTTCGACCGACAGTCGGGTCAGCGTGCCGCCGAGCCGGGCGCGGGCGGCCAGCAAGGCGGCTTCCGACTCGATCGTGACGGCGTTGGCGACCAGGCGGCCGTCGGGGGGGAGGGCGGCCCAGGCTGCGTCCAGCACGCCGGGCTCGTGCACGCCGCCGCCGATGAACACCGCGTCGGGCTGCGGCAATCCGGCCAGAACCGCGGGCGCCGCGCCGTGGACCACGCGGTGGGCAGGCACGCCGAACTCGGCGGCGTTGCGTGCGGCCCGGCTCGCGCGTTCAGGGTGTTCCTCGACCCCGATCGCGCGGTTGGCCGGGTGGCGCAGCATCCACTCGATGCCGATCGAGCCGGAGCCGCAGCCGATGTCCCACAGCAACTCGCCCCGGCGCGGCGCCAACGCGGACAGGGTTACGGCGCGTACCTCCCGCTTGGTGATCTGCCCGTCATGCTCGAACGCGTCGTCCGGCAACCCGGCGGCGAGCGGGACCACGCGCGCGCCGGGTTCCACCACGACCTCGATCGCGAGCGTGTTGAGCGGGTGCACGTCGCGGCCGTCGAACGCGGCGGCAGTCGTGGCGCGGATGCGCTCGTGCGGGCCGCCCATCGCTTCCAGAACGTGCAGCGCCGAGCCGCCGAAGCCGCGTGCGCATAGGATGTGCGCGACCGCGGCGGGGGTGGCGGTGTCGGCGGACAACGCCAGCACGCGTGCGTTCGGTTGCAGCAGGGGCGTCAGCGCCTCGATGGGACGGCCGCACAGCGAGAGGATCGCGCAGTCCTGCAACGCCCAGCCCAGCCGTGCGCAGGCCAGCGAGAAGGCGGATGGGGCGGGAAGGCACGATGTTTCCGCCATCGGCACATGCCGCGCCAGCATGGAACCAACGCCGTAGCAGTAGGGGTCGCCCGACGCGAGCACCACGACCGGCCGGCGGGCGAGGATCGCGGGCATCGCGGCCTCGATCGGGGAGGGCCACGCCAAGCGCTCGCCCTGGATCAGCGCGTCGGCCAGCGCCAGGTGACGCGCGCCGCCGACGACGAGGGCGGCCGCCTCGATATGGGCGCGGGCGATGGGGGAGAGGCCCTCCGTCCCATCCTCGCCGATGCCGAGGATGGTCAGCCAACGTGCGGTCATGCTCTGTGGCCCGCATGAAAATATTGATCCTGGGCGGCACCACGGAGGCGTCGGCGATCGCGAACGGCCTGGTTGGAGATCCCACGATCCGGGCCGTGCTGTCGTTGGCCGGCCGGACCCGCGCGCCGGTGCTGCCGGCGATCGCGGCGCGGCGCGGCGGGTTCGGCGGCGTGGACGGGCTGGTCCACTACCTGCGGGACGCGTCCGTCGACGCCCTGGTCGACGCCACGCACCCGTTCGCCGCGCAGATGTCGCGCCATGCCCTCGCCGCCGCCGAGCGAACCGGCGTGTCCCGCCTGGCGGTCGTCCGGCCGGCGTGGGAGCGGCAACCCGGCGACGACTGGACCGAAGTTGCCGACATGGCGGACGCCGTGCGCGCCCTCGGCGACCGGTCGCGCCGGGTGTTCCTGACGGTCGGCCAGCAGGAGCTCGCGCCGTTCGCCGCCGCGCCCTGGCACGACTACCTGATCCGCAGCGTCGAGCCGCCCGACCCGAGCTGCCTGCCGCCACGCGCCCGGTGCATCGCCGCGCGAGGGCCGTTCGAGCCGGCAGCCGAACGCCGGTTGCTGGAGGACGAGGGAATCGAGGTGATCGTCACCAAGAACTCCGGCGGCAGCGCCACGGCCGCCAAGCTGAGCGCCGCGCGGGCGCTGAGGCTGCCGGTCGTGATGGTTGCCCGCCCGGCCGCCATTGCCGGGCCGACGGTGGCCGATGCGGCGCAGGCCCTGGCTTGGATACACCATCATGCGCGGCGCGGCGCGTACAGATAGGGCCGTGCGCCGGGCCGCTCGATCGTGCGCGTCGCGGCCGAGCCGATCAGCACGAGGGTGCGCATGTCGGCGCGCGCCGCGTCGGCGGCGGCGAGGGTGGTGACCTCGATCGCCTCGTCGGGCCGGCTGATGGCGGTGGCGAAGGCGACCGGAATCGTGGACGCCAGCACCGGGCGCAAGGCGTCGAACGCCGCGCCGAGTTGCCAGGGCCTCGCGTGGGAGGCCGCGTTGTACAGCGCGAGCACGAACCCGGCCGAGGCCGCCGCGACCAGTCGATGCAGCACGAGCGGCCATGGCTTGAGGTTGTCCGACAACGACAGCACGCAGAAATCGTGCCCGAGCGGCGCGCCGAGGCGGGCGGCGGCGGCGAACACGGCGCTGATCCCTGGCACCACCTCGATGTCGAGCGCGCGCCACTCGGCCGGGCCAGCCTCGACCGCCTCGAACACCGCGCTCGCCATCGCGAACACCCCGGCGTCGCCCGACGACACCACCGCCACCCGGCGGCCCTCGACGGCGAGGCCGAGGGCGTGGCGCGCGCGGTCCAGCTCGACCCGGTTGTCCGAGGCGTGCCGGACCTGGCCCGGACGAGGCGGCACACGGTCGAGGTAGGTGGCGTAGCCCACCAGGTCGGTCGCGGCGGCCAGCGCCTCGGTCGCCTGCGGGGTCTGCATCGAGAGCGCGCCCGGGCCGAGGCCGACGATCGAGATCATCGCGGACGCTGCCGGCCCGCGACCAGCACCAGCGAGAAATACGGCGCGGGCTCGTCCGGCATGTCCGCGAGCTTGACCGTGCGGGTGCCGGGCATGGTGCCGCGCTCGACGTACAGGGCGCGGTCGGTCAACCCCGCCTGGCCGAGCGCCGCACGGATTTTGCCGAGGTTGCGGCCGACCTTCATGATCACCGACGCGTCGCTGGCGGCCAGGCGCGCGGCGAGGCTGGCCTGATCGAGCGTGCCGGGAAGCACCGTCAGGATGTCGTCGCCATGCGTCATCGGCAGCCGCGCCTGCGCCCAGCAGCCGCTCATGCCGGTGATGCCCGGCGTGATCTCGCTGGGAAACTCGGCGGCGAGCCGGTCGAACAGGTACATCGCCGAGCCGTAGAAGAACGGGTCGCCCTCGCACAGCAGCGCCACGTCCGACCCGGCGGCGAGCCGCTCGCCAAGGGCGGCGGCAGACGCTTCGTAGAAGGCGCGCATGGCGGGTTCGTAGCGCGGGTCGCCGACGTGCATCTCGGTGGTGAAGGGATACTCGAAGCGCAGCTGCTCGGCCGCCGGGTTCATGTGCGCGCCGGCGATGCGCCAGGCATGGCCGGGCCGGCCGCGCTTGGCGAAGCAGGCGATCACCGGCGAGGTGGCGAGCAGGCGCACCGCCTTGAGCGTCAGCAGCTCCGGGTCGCCCGGCCCCATGCCGACGCAGTGCAGCGTTCCCGTCCTCATTCGCGCTCGCTCGCGAGGGCGTTGACGGTCGCGACGGCCATGGCGCTGCCGCCGCGACGCCCGCGCACGATGACGAACGGCACGCGCCCGTCCGCGGCCAGCGCGTCCTTCGACTCCGCGGCACCGACGAAGCCGACCGGCATGCCGATGACGGCGGCCGGATGCGGCGCGCCGGCGTCGAGCAATTCCAGCAAGTGGAACAATGCCGTCGGGGCGTTGCCGATCGCGACCACGGCGCCCTCCAGCCGTGCGCCCCACAGGCCGAGCGCCGCGGCCGAGCGGGTGTTGCCGATCCGTGCGGCCAGGCCGGGCGTCTCGGGGGCGTCGAGGGTGCAGACGATCTCGTTGGCGGCGGGCAGGCGGGCGCGGGTGATGCCCTGGGCGACCATGCGGGAGTCGCACAGGATCGGCGCGCCCCGCAGCAGGGCGGCGCGGGCGGCGGCCGCGAAACCGGGGCCGAACTGCAGGTCGCGGACGATCTCGACCATGCCGCACGCGTGGATGACCCGGACGGCGATGCGGGATTCGTCGGGCGAGAAGCGGCGCAGGTCGGCCTCGGCCCGGATGGCCGCGAACGAGCGTTCGTAGATGGCCGCGCCGTCGCGGATGTAGTCGCGGGGGGTCATCGGTGCGCGGCGGCTTGGGACAGGGTCAACCCGGTGGCGAACGGCGAGTCGTGCGCGCACCCGTCGCGGACCAGGTTGTAGCGGCCCGCCTCGCCCACGAGGGTGAGTGCCGCCGTGCCGGGGTGGGCGCAGCCCTTGGCGCACCCGGAGACGTGCAGGAGGCCGGTCCAGCCGGCGGTGGCGAGGGCGGCGGCGTCCTCCCGCGCCCGCACCGTGCCGCTGGCGCACCCGGCGCTGCCGATGCAGGCGGCCATGTGCAGCCGGCGGTCGGTGGGGACGGCGATCAACCCGGCGGTTTCGGCGGCGTCGCGCAGGGCGGGAATTTCGGTCGCGCGCACGCTGCCGAGCAGCACGGTCCGCCACGGGCTGACGCGGAGCGTGCCGTCGCTGAAGCGGTCGGCCAAATCGGCGATGATGCCGAGCGTCCGGGCGTCGGTTTCCCCGAACGGCAAGCCGATCCCGAATGCGCCGCGCTCCGTATGGGCATATGGAGTGAAGCCGACCGGATTCGCCGATGCCGCACGGACGGGCGCGGGGACATGGGTCAGTCCCATCGACGCAAGCGCGGCGTCGCACGTCCAGTCCTTCATGCGGCGCGCGCCCGTCGCCAAGGCGAGTTCACGCACAATGCCGACGGTGACGCCGGGCGAGCAGGGCGCCTGCACGTCGCCGAGCACGATCCAGTGGCGGACGTCATCGGTGCGGACGACGATGTCGGCCGGTTCGGCGAGGCCGAGCACGCCGCCGCCATCGACGGCGAACCCGAATTTCGCGGGCAGGGCCGCGAGCGCCGGTTCGGCCGCCAGCATCGCCTCGATTTCAGTGGACAGGGAAGCGGCGTCGGCAGCTGCTGTCGGGTCGTCGCCGGCGAGCGGCAGCGACATGACGTTGCGCCGCCGCTCCACCGCCGGGTCGGCGCTGGCCAGCCCGGCGGCGACCATGGCGGCGGCGAAATGCGGCACGCCGCCTACGCTGAGACCGCGGATTTGCAGGTTGCCGCGCCGGGTCAGCTCGATCGTGCCGTTGCCGAACCGCGCCGCCGCCTGGGCGAGGCTGCGCGCGGCGTCGCTCGCCAGCCGCCCGCCCGGCGGCTTGACGCGCACCAGCAGGCCGTCCCCGGTCGGCATCGGCTCGTACAGGGTGGGGCACCATCCGCGCCTCATTCGGGCGCGCCGGTGTTGCGGCGAGGGTGCCAGAGGCCGCTCCGCTGCGCCTCGGCGAAGCGGGCGGCCATGGCGGCGCGGGCCTCCGGGTTGGCCGCGCGCAGGAAGGCGTCGACCTCGCCGTGGCCGAGGGTGGCGTCGAACAGCAGCTCGAACTGCGCGTCGAACCGGGTCGGCAGCGTGGCGGCGAAGCCGTGCAGGGCCTCGACGCTGCGGGCGATCTCGGCGGCCCCGCGATAGCCGTGCCGCATCATGCCGGCGATCCAGCCCGGGTTGGCGGCGCGGCCCCGCACGACGCGCGCAATCTCCTCCGCGACCGTGCGGGCCCGCGGCGCGTTGGGGCGAGAGGTGTCCATGTGGTACAACGCCGGCGCTGCCCCGAGGCTCGCGGCGGCGGCGGCGAACCCGCCCTCGTGCGCGGCGTGCTCGGAACTGTCGAGCAGGTCGATCTCCGCGTGGTCCTGCTGGTGCACGAACGCGTCGGCGGCGGCGACCCGGGCGGTGAGGCCGGCCAGATCCCGCGCTCCGTCGAGGCCTTGCCCGTACGCGCCGGCCGACGCGGCCAGCCAGCCGCCGGCCCCTTCGTCCGCGCCGTAGCGTCCGGCTGGCGCGCCGTAGATGCGCGTCGTCGCCTGCCTTAGCGGCTCTCCCGACAGCCCACGCGCCGCCGCGGCGAGGGGGTTCCAGTCGTCCGCCTCGTCCCGGGCCGCAATGGCGCGGACGACGCTGTCGAACAGCACGACCTGGCTCTCGAACGCATCCCGGAACAGGCCGGAGATGCGCAGCGTGACATCCACGCGCGGCCGGTCCAGCAGGGCGATCGGCAGCACCTCGAAGCCGCTGACCCGGCCCGACCCGTCGTCCCACACCGGGCGGGCGCCCATCAGCGTCAGGGCGAGCGCCAGATCCTCGCCGCCGGTCCGCATGCTGGCGCTGCCCCAGACGTCGATCATCAGCGCGCGGGGCCACTCGCCGTGGTCCTGCAGGTGGCGGCGCAGCAGTTCGGCCGCGGAGGCTTCGGCCAGCGCAAGCGCGGAGCGGGTCGGGACCATGCGCGGGTCGACGGTGGTCAGGTTGCGCCCGGTCGGCAGCACGTCGGCCCGGCCCCGCGTCGGCGCGCCGGCCGGGCCGGGCGGCACGAAGCGGCCGTCGAGCGCGTCGAGCAGCGCGCATCGCTCGGCTTCAGCTGAGGCGTCCAACCGCGCCGCCAACTCGGCCGGGTCCAGCGCCGGGCAGGAACGCTGGAGCGCCGCCATCATGCGTTCGCGCCGCGCCGGGGGACGGCCGTACACGTGCAGGCCGTCGCGCACCTGCAGATCCTTGACGTCGCACAGATAGGCATCGAGCCGGGCGAGCGCGTCGTCCTCCGGCGCGTCGCGCGGCGTCCCGCTTTCGGCCAGCAACCCGGCGGCGTCGGCGCGCTCCAGAATGCCGGCCCGCAGCAGGGCGGTGCGGCGGCGATCCAGCCCGTCCGCGGCGGCGTACTCGTCGATCATGCGTTCGAGCTCCGCCGCCGCGTCGTGCAGCCCGGCGCGGCCCAGCGGCGGAGTCAGGTGGCCGATGGTGACCGCCCCAAGCCGGCGCTTGGCCGCCGCCGCCTCGCCGGGGTTGTTGACGATGAACGGGTAGACGACCGGGACGCCGCCGGACAGCGCGCGCGGTAGGCAGTTCGGGCCGAGGGCCACCGATTTCCCGGGCAGCCATTCGAGCGAGCCGTGGGTGCCGAGATGCACGACCGCGTGCATCTCGCGAAGCCAAAGATAGAAGGCGATGTAATCGTGCCGCGGCGGCTCGTCGGCGTCGTGGTAGCTGGCGCGCCGGTCGGCCGCGCGGCCGCGGTCGGGTTGGATCGCGAGGACCATCTTGCCGGCGCGCAGGTGGCACACGGTGAACCAACCGTCCTCCGCCACTGGGTCGCCCCACGCGGCGGTCACGCTTTCCCGCACCGAAACCGGCAATCCGGCGAACAGCCGGCGGTAGGCGTCCAGCGCCAGGAACGGCGTTGGCGGCGTGCGGCTGAGCGCGGCGGCGTCCGATGGGTCGCCGACGTCGTACCCCGCCGTCGCCAAGTCCTGGAGGATGGCGGCCAAGCTCGCGAAGCTGTCCAACCCGACCGCGTGGCCGCGCTGCCCGCCCACGCCCGGATAATCCGACAGCACGACGGCGAGACGCCGGTCCGCCCGCTTCGTCCCCGCCAGCCGCGCCCAGCCGGCCGCGCGGTCGGCGGCCAAGGCCACGCCGTCGGGGTCGGGGCGGTGGACGATCCGGGCGTACTGCAGGGCCGCCGCCGCTGGCTCCTCGGCCTTGAACGAGATCGCGCCCGTCAGTAATCGCCCGTCCAGTTCCGGCAACACGACCTGCATCGCCAAATCCGCCTGCGACAGCCCGCGCGGCGACCGCTCCCACGCCGCCCGCGACGACCCGGCCAGCACGACCTGCAGCACGGGCGCGCCGGGTGCGTCCAACGGCGACCCCGACCCGTCCAGGCGCGCGGAGAAGCCGGTCGCGTTCACGACCACCGACGGACGCCAGGCGCGCAAGGTATTGGCTGCAAAACCGGCGCTATCCGGCGCTTTCAGGCTCGCGACGTAGATCGCGCCGACCGCCAGTCCGCGCGCCCGCAACGCGTCCGCTAGCGCCTCGATCGGGGCGATGTCGGACGACAGCAAATGCGACCGATAGAACACGATCGCCGCGAACGGACGATCCTCGATCAAATCCAGCGCGTGCACGCCATGCTGCGGCACCGGCTCGGGCGCGCCCGCATCGTCCGCGCGCAGCCCGCCGGCGAAGGCCGCCACCGCGAGCGCCCGCGCCATGTTCGCCGGCCCGCCCATCCGGAAGCACGCATCCAGCCGGGCCAGCACCTCCGGCGGCATGGTCGAGAGCGCGGCCAGGCGCGGGTCGTCGATCCCGTCCCCGGGCAGCAGCGCCAGCGCGATCCCCTCCGCCCGGCACAAATTCGCGACCTCCTCGGCCCCGTAGCGCCAGTAATCCAGCCCACCGAGCAGCCGGATCACCACGCAGCGCGCGCCGGCGACGACCTGTTCGAGATACAGGTCGACCGACATCGGGTGCCGCAGCCGCGCCAGGCTCGCCAGCCGCACCGTCGGCAAGCCCGGCCGCCACACGCCCGCCAGCGCTCCGAGGTCGGCGTCCGAGAACGACAGCACGACGATCTCGGCCGGGGTTTGGCCGAGATCGTCGGCGGCTGCGGCCTCGTCCAACGTCGCGGTGTCGCGGATCAGCAGGTGCATCAGCCGGGACCGTGGATTCCAGCCGCGATGGCCGCCCGGTCCAGCCCGGTTTCGCCGATCACGACCACGTGGCCAGACCGCGTCTCGCCGGGCCGCCAGGGGCGGTCGAACTGCTGGCGGAACCGGCCGCCGACGCCCTGGATCGCGAGCCGCAGCGGCTTTCCGGCCACGGCGGCGAAACCTTTGATCCGCAGCACGTTGTGAGCCTCCGCCACGTCCCGCAGCCGGGCCACCAGCGCGTCCGGCGCGTCGGTTTCGCCCAGTGCCACGACGAAGCTTTCGAAATCGTCGTGCTCGTGTGCGCCGTCCTCCGCGTCGTGGTGCGACGGACGGGCGGCGAGGTCGTCCTCCGCCGCCGCGGACAACCCGAGCAGGATCGCCGGATCGACCCGGCCCTCGTGCGCCGCGACCACCCGGACCGCGCGGGGCAGCGTGGCGCCGATCTCCGCACGCACCCGGGCCAGCGCCGCCGGGTCCAGCAGGTCGGCCTTGTTCAGGATCACGAGGTCGGCGGAGTTCAGCTGGTCCTCGTACACCTCGGCCAGCGGATTGTCGTGATCCAGCCCGGCATCGGCGGCGCGTTGCCGGGCCACCGCCGCCGGGTCGTCGGCGAACCGCCCGGCGGCCACGGCGGGGCCGTCCACGACCGCGATCACGCCGTCCACCGTCACGCGGGAGCGGATGCTCGGCCAGCCGAACGCCTTCAGCAGCGGCTTCGGCAGCGCCAGGCCCGAGGTCTCGATGATGAGGTGCTCGGGCGGATGGGGGCGGTTCAGCAAAGCTTCCATCGCCGGCAGGAACTCGTCGGCCACCGTGCAGCACAGGCAGCCATTCGCCAGCTCGACGATGTCGGCCTCCTCGCAGGCCGGGATGCCGCAGCCTTTCAGCAGCTCGGCATCGACCCCGACCGCGCCGAACTCGTTGACCATGATCGCCAGCCGCCGCCCGCCGGCGTGCTCGATCACGTGGCGCAGCAGCGTGGTCTTGCCGGCGCCGAGGAAGCCGGTGATGACCGTCGCCGGGATCTTCGCAGCACCGCTCACGCCGCGAGGTCCGGCATCCGCCCGAGCACCATGCGGGCCAGCGACGCCGGGCGCTTGGACGGCAGCACGGTGCCGGTTTTCGCCGCCGCGTACGCCTCGACGTAGGCTAGCAGGTCGGGGCCGAGCGCCGGGTCGAGCCGGCCGAGCAGGTAGGTCCACTTGCCCGGCGCCGAGATCGCGGCGGCGCAGCCGTTGTCGCAGCTCGACAGGCAGACGACTTCGCGCAGCTCCGCCACCGGGTTCGCCGCCAGCAGCGCCGCGACGGCGTCATGCATGTGGCGGCCCGGCGGGGTTTGGCCCTCGGTCAATTTCAGCCCGGCGCGGCAGGTCGTGCACACGTGCAGGATGGGAATGTCAGGCATCGGCGAACTCCGTTGGTCTCGTGCAGACACGGGGCGCCGACCGCCCGCGGAGCGCCGCTCCGAGGGTCGATGCTGCAGCAGCATCGCCGCCACTGGGGCACCCCGCCCAGCGTCGCGTTCAGGCAGCGATGGCAGGTCTCCTGGCTCGCAGATGTGGCCCGCTTGATCGAACGCCGATCGGGCCGCGCTGCCCGTCTGCCTTCCCGGGTTCTGGCCCAGTGGCGTGCGACGGACGGCTCTCCGCTTACAGTTGCGGGGGCAGCTGCGGAATTGGGGACGAACCCTCACCGCATTCCCTTTTCACCCCCCACCGGACGAACCGGCTGGAAGGACCATCAGGCTTGCAGTATGTCCGGGACCTTGCGCTGTCAATCCAACATTCCGGAATGCCGATGACGCCGCTGCGGTTGAGCCTGGTTCTGGGCGGCGCGCGGTCGGGGAAAAGCCGGTATGCCGAGGCGCTGCTTGCCCACCATCCGGCCCGCGTCTACATCGCCACGGCGCAGGCGTTCGACGACGAGATGCGGGCGCGGATCGCCGAGCACCGGACGCTGCGGGAGGTTGGGTGGCGCACCGTCGAAGCGCCGTTGGACCTGCCGGGCGCGCTGCTCGACGCAGGCGATGCGCCGGTGCTGGTCGATTGCCTGACGTTGTGGCTCAGCAACCTGATGCTCGGCGAGCACGACCTTGCGGCGGCGGAGGCGGCGCTGGTCGAGGCCCTCGCGGCCCGGCCGGCGCCGACCGTGCTGGTGTCCAACGAGGTCGGGCTCGGCATCGTACCGGACAACGCGCTCGCCCGCGCCTTCCGGGACCGTGCCGGGCGGCTGCACCAGCGCCTAGCCGCAGTCGCCGACTCCGTGGTGTTCACGGTGGCGGGGCTGCCGATGATCCTGAAAGGGCCGCCGTGATGGATGACGACGCCGCGCGCCACGCCGCCAAGATGGCCAAGCGCAAGGCCGTGCAGGACGCCGAGGTCGCCGGCAAGACGATCGAGAAGGGCCTGCTGATGGTCCATACCGGTCCGGGCAAGGGCAAGACCACGGCGGCGTTCGGCCTGCTGCTCCGCATGGTGGGGCGGGGGCGGCGGTGCGGCGTGGTGCAGTTCATCAAGGGCGCCTGGTCCACCGGCGAGCGCACGGCGCTGCTGCGGTTCGACGACCTGGTCGAGTGGCATACCATGGGCGAGGGCTTCACCTGGGAGACGCAGGACCGCGCCCGCGACGTCGCGGCGGCCCGGCGCGCCTGGGACAAGGCCGTGGACCTCATGCATCAGCCGGGGCTCGGGCTGCTGGTGCTTGACGAGCTGAACATCGCCCTGCGCTACGACTACCTGCCGGAAGCCGAGGTGATTGCCGCCCTGCAAGCGCGTCCGGCGGGGCTGCACGTGGTCGTCACCGGACGCAATGCCCGCCCGGCGCTGATCGAGGCGGCCGACCTCGTGACCGAGATGACGCTGGTCAAGCACCACTTCGCCGCCGGGGTGAAGGCGCAGGAGGGCGTCGAGTTCTGACGGCGCGCGCGATCATGCTGCTTGGCACCGGGTCGAGCGTGGGGAAGTCGTTGCTGGTGGCTGGCCTGGCGCGGGCGTGCTTGCGGCGCGGCCTGGCGGTGCGGCCGTTCAAGCCGCAGAACATGTCCAACAACGCGGCGGTGGCGGCGGATGGCGGCGAGATCGGCCGCGCGCAGGCGTTGCAGGCGCGGGCCGCCGGGATCGCGCCGTCGGTGCACATGAACCCGGTGCTGCTGAAGCCGCAGAGCGAAACCGGCTCGCAGGTGGTCGTGCAGGGCCGGGTGCATGCGACCGCCCGGGCACGGGAGTACCAGGCGATGAAGCCGGCGCTGCTGCCGTACGTGCTCGACAGCTTCGCCCGGCTGGGGCGCGAGGCGGACATCGTGCTGGTGGAGGGCGCCGGCAGCGCGTCGGAGGTCAATCTGCGCCCGGGCGACATCGCCAACATGGGGTTCGCCCGTGCCACGGGAACGCCGGCGGTGGTGGTCGGCGACATCGACCGGGGCGGGGTGATCGCGAGCCTGGTGGGCACCAAGGCCGTCATCGACCCGGCGGATGCGGCGCTGGTGAAGGGCTTCATCGTCAACCGCATGCGCGGCGACCCGACGCTGTTTGCGGCCGGCATGGACACGATCGCGCGGCACACCGGCTGGGCGGCGCTCGGGTTGGTGCCGTTCTTCCCGGATGCGCGGCTGCTGCCGGCGGAGGACGCGGCCGACCTCGGCGCCGGCGCGCGGCGGCCGGGCGCGCGGCTGCGGATTGTCGTGCCGATGCTGCCCCGGATTGCCAACTTCGACGATCTCGACCCGCTGGCCGCCGAGCCGGAGGTTGACCTGATGATGGTGCCGCTCGGGACGGCGCTGCCGGCGTGCGACCTGGTGATCCTGCCTGGATCGAAGGCGACCATCGCCGACCTCGCCGACCTGCGCGCGGCGGGGTGGGACATCGACCTCACGGCGCATCGCCGGCGCGGCGGCCGCATCTTGGGCATCTGCGGCGGCTACCAGATGCTGGGCCGGTCGATTGCCGATCCGGACGGCGTCGAGGGCCTGCCCGGGGGCGCCCCAGGCTTGGGCATGCTGGACGTCGACACGGTGCTGGCCGGCGACAAGCGGCTCGCGCACGTGCACGGCAGCAGCGTGGCGGACGGCGTGGCGTTCCGGGGCTACGAGATGCACATGGGGCGAACGACCGGCGTCGCGACCGCCCAGCCCATGCTGCGGTTGGCGGATGGCCGGGTGGATGGCGCGTGCTCCGCGGACGGGCTGGTGATGGGGTGCTACGTGCACGGCCTGTTCGCCGACGACGCGCAACGCGGCGCTTGGCTGACGCGGCTCGGGGGTACGCCGTCTGAGCGGTGCTACGACGCCGAGATCGAGGCCGTGCTCGACCGGCTCGCGGCCCACTTTGAAAGCCACGTCGACGTCGACCGGTTGCTCAGCCTCGCGCGATGAGGCCCCACAGGGCAGCGGCAGCGACGATCTCGATCGCGCAAGCGATGCGGTAGAGCGCCAATGCCCGGCCCAGGTCGGCTAGCCCGGCGTCGCTGCGCCCGTCGCCCATCCAAGCATCGTCCACCTGCGTGTCGCCATACACGCGCGGGCCGGCCAACCGTAGGCCGAGCGCCCCGGCCATGGCGGCTTCCGGCCACCCGGCGTTCGGCGAGCGGTGCTGGCGCGCGTCGCGGCCGATCGCGCGCAGGGCGTTGCGGGGCGACGAACCGGGATGAAGGCACGCGGCGAGGATCAGCCAGACCGCCGCGAGCCGCGACGCGGGGAGGTTCACCAGGTCGTCGAGCCTGGCCGCGGCCCAGCCGAACGCTTCGTGGCGCGGCGTGCGGTGGCCGATCATGCTGTCGGCGGTGTTGATCGCCTTGTAGGCGACGATCCCCGGCAGTCCCGCCAGCGCGCCCCACACTGCCGGCGCCACGACCCCGTCGGAGAAATTTTCCGCCAGGCTTTCGATGGCGGCGCGCACGATCGCGGGCTGGTCGAGGCTGAGCGGGTTGCGGCCGACGATGTGGGCGACGGCGGCCCGCCCGCCCGGCAGGCCGTCCCGCCGCAACCCGACGCCGACCGCCGCGACGTATGCGTGCAGGCTGCGCTGGGCCAGGAACGGGGTCGCGGCCAGCGCCAGCAGCGGCCAAGCGAGCCAGGCCGGGAGGGTGCGGAGCAGGACGATTTGCACGGCAAGCGCTGGGACGATTGTCGTGAGCAGCAGGATCAGGACGGCCAGCGCTCCCCCGGCACGTCGCCGTGGGTCCCGCGCTGACGACCGCTGCAGCTTGGGTGCGTTGCCGGGGCGGGCTGGCCGGTTCAGCGTCCGGTCCAGTCGTTCGATCAGCGCGCCGATCCACATCACGGGGTGGCGGATGGCGCGGAACACCGGGGCCGGGTAACCCATTGCGGCCTCCGCGGCCAACGCGCCGGCGACCAGGCCGAGTTGGGCGACAGGATCGATGGGCCACATGGCAGGAGCGCTACCATGACCGCTGGAACCAGGGCAGGGGAGATCGCCCATGGCGGCAGCCTCGACGACGCGCGCCGCCGGTTCCCCCTGGCGGCATCGCCGTTCATCGATCTCTCGACCGGGATCAACCCGGTGCCGTACCCGTTCGCGCCGCTCCCTCCCGAAGCGTTCACCCGGCTGCCTGAACCGAGCGCCGTGTGGGCGCTGCAGGCCGTAGCCGCCCGCGCCTACGGCGTGGCTGACCCGGCGATGGTCGTGGCGGCGCCGGGCACGCAAATCCTCATCAACCTGCTGCCGCGCCTGTGGCCGCAAGAAGCGGTCTCGATCCTCGGCCCGACCTACGCCGAGCACGCCGCGTCCTGGGCGGCAATCGGCGCGGCGGTGCACGAAACCACGGAGTTTGAGGGTCTGAGCGACGGAGCGGCGGTGCTGTGCAATCCCAACAACCCCGACGGACGCCGGGTCGCGCCGGCCGCGCTGCTCGCGCTGGCGGATCGAACGCGGCTGCTGGTGGTCGATGAGGCGTTCGCCGACTTCGAAGGGACCGGCGCCAGCCTCGCGCCTCATGTCAGGAAACCCGGCATCATCGTGCTCCGCTCGTTCGGCAAGGCGTTCGGACTGGCCGGGGTGCGGCTAGGTTTCGCGGTCGCGGAGCCGGCCACCGCGTCGGCCCTCCGGCAGGCGCTCGGGCCGTGGGCGGTCAGCGGAGCCGCCATCCGAATCGCGCGCGAGGCCTTGGCCGACTCCGCTTGGAGCGAAGCGGCCATTCAGCGGCTCGATGTCGATGCCGTCCGGCTTGATGCCTTGTTAGCAGCCGCGAATTGCCAGGTGATCGGCGGCACGCGGCTGTTCCGCCTCGTGGAAGCGGCCGACCCCGGCCTGTTCGACCGTCTCGGCCGCGCCGGGATTTTCGTCCGCGCCTATGCCGACCGCCCGCGCCAGTTTCGTTTCGGCATTCCGGCTCCGGACCAGTGGGATCGCGTGCAAGCCGCTCTCAGCTGCTCAACGAGCCCGGGTTCCGATGCCCGCTGGTGACGATAGCGCCCGCAGCAAAGGCAATAGATGTCGAGTCTCCGGGTGTTCTGCATCAGAGCCCATTGTGTGTTCGGGCCATCTCCCGCTAGCTTCCGCCCTGGGCGACGGCCCGCGTCCCGTCAGCCCGTTGCTCATAATGGCGCGAATGGAAATGCCGGTCCGGTGCCTGTCGAGCCGCGATCGCCGCGCCTCCTCCGGCCGCACGGCCGCCCGTCCCTGTCCAGGACGGGCGTCATCGCCTGGAAGGATTTGCCTGCGCCATGAAGCGACGATTGTTCCTCACTGCCACCGGCGCCGCCGCCTCGTCGATCGCCATGCCGCATGTCGCGCGCAGCCAGGCGAACAAGACGCTGCGGTTCATCCCGCAGGCCAACCTGTCCAGCCTCGACGCGGTCGCCGGCACCCAGTATGTGGTCCGCAACGCCTCCTTGCTGGTCTGGGACACGCTATACGGCGTCGATTCCAAGCTGGAGCCGCAGTCGCAGATGGCCGAAGGGCATACCCTGTCGGACGACAAGCTGACCTGGACATTCCGGCTGCGCGAGGGGCTGAAGTTCCATGACAACACTCCCGTCACCGGGGCGGATTGCATGGCCAGCCTAAAGCGCTGGATGGTGCGCGACACGATGGGCCAGGTGATCGCCCGCCAGCTCGAGGGCATGAGCGCGCCGAACGACCGCACCTTGACCATCCAGCTGACCAAGCCGTTCCCCAAAATGCTGTACGCGCTCGGCAAGGGCAACGCCCCCGTTGCCGAGATCATGCCGGCCCGCATCGCCGCGACCGACCCGTTCAAGCTGATCACCGAGTTCGTCGGATCGGGGCCGATGGTGTTCCAGGCGCGCGAGTGGGTGCCCGGCAGCCTGGCCGTGTTCACCCGCTTCGAGGGCTACCAGCCGCGCGCGGAGGCCAGCGACTGGCTGGCGGGCGGCAAGCGGATGCTGCTGGACCGGGTGGAATGGACCATCATCCCCGACGCCGCGACCGCGGCCGGGGCGCTGCAGAACGGCGAGGTGGATTGGTGGGAGAACCCGATCTCCGACCTGGTGCCGCTGCTCAACCGCAACCGCAACCTCAACGTCGACATCGCCGATCCGCTGGGCAACATCGGCTCGCTGCGGTTCAACCACCTCAACCCGCCGTTCAACGACGTGCGCGCGCGCCGGGCGATCCTGATGGCGCTCGACCAGGAGGACTACATGCGCGCCATCGTCGGGGACGACGAGGCGCTGTGGAAAGCGAATGCGAGCTTCTTCACGCCGGGCACGGACGTTTGGTCGGACCAGGGCGGCGGCATCCTGAAGGGGCCGCGCGACATCGCAGGGGCCAAGAAGCTGCTGGCCGAGTCCGGCTACAACGGCGAGCGGATCGCGCTGATGGTCGCCACCGACGTCGCCATCACCAAGGCCGAGGGCGACGTGACGGCGGATTTGCTGGGCAAGCTGGGCATGAACGTCGACTACCAGGCGACCGACTGGGGCACGGTGGGCGCGCGCCGGTCCAAGAAGGACCCGATCGGCGCCGGCGGCTGGAACATCTTCCACACCTGGCACGCGGGCGCCGACTGCATCAACCCGGCCGCCTACACGGCGCTGGACGCGGGCGGCGACAAGGCGTGGTTCGGCTGGCCTAAATCGGACGCGGTGCAGCAGCGCATCGCCGACTGGTACGCCGCCGGCGACACCGCGGCCGAGAAGCAGGCGATCGGCGCCATCAACGCCGCTGCCTTCGCCGACGTGGTGTACGGCCCGACCGGCTTCTTCCTCGGCTACCAGGCCTGGCGCAAGAACATCGGCGGCGTGGTGAAAGCGCCGTTCCCGGTGTTCTGGGGCGTCCAGAAAAGCTGATGCTCGGCTACATCCTCCGCCGGGTGCTCTCGACCATCCCCGTGATGGCCATCGTCGCGCTGTTCGTGTTCAGCCTGCTGTACCTCGCGCCCGGCGACCCGGCGGCCATCATCGCCGGCGACCAGGCAAGCCCAGCCGACGTGGACCGCATCCGCGCCTCGTTGGGGCTGGACCGCCCGTTCCTGGTGCGCTTCGGCGAGTGGGCGTGGCGCGTGCTGAACGGCGACCTCGGCACGTCCATCTTCACCAACCTGCCGGTGACGCACATGATCGCGCAGCGGATCGAGCCGACCCTGTCGCTGATGGTGTTGACGCTGATCGTGTCCATCGCGTTGGCGGTGCCGATGGGCGTGCTGGCGGCCTGGAAGCATGGCACCTGGATCGACCGCGGGATCATGATGCTAGCGGTGTTCGGCTTCTCGGTGCCGGTGTTCGTGGTCGGGTATCTGCTCGCCTACGTGTTCGCGCTGCAGCTCGGCTGGCTGCCGGTGCAGGGCTACACGCCGCTCAGCGCCGGGCTGTGGCCGTGGCTGCAGAACCTGATCCTGCCGTCGATCGCGCTCGGATCGCTGTACATCGCGCTGATCGCCCGCATCACCCGCGCGACCATGCTGGAGGTGCTGAGCCAGGACTACGTGCGCACGGCGAAGGCGAAAGGGCTGGGGCAGCGTCCGATCCTGTTCCTGCACGCGCTCAAGAACGCGGCGGTGCCGATCGTGACGGTGATCGGCATCGGTGTCGCGCTGCTGATCGGTGGCGCCGTCGTGACCGAGAGCGTGTTCGCGATCCCTGGGCTGGGACGGCTGGTGGTCGACGCGATATTGCGGCGGGACTACCCGG
>JAABUJ010003346.1_pt1 | contig 18113 bp, 25 predicted proteins | sample 5559131 | NCBI WGS metagenome assembly JAABUJ01 (sample SAMN10711875, study PRJNA513366) | rock metagenome | isolation source: Antarctica rocks | place: Antarctica: Victoria Land, Mt New Zealand nord | collected 2016-01-07 | reverse complement strand
CTTGCTTACCGGTTTTTTTTGGATGCCTTCGGTGAGATCATAGGGTTCGTTTGGGCGACGAAACGGAGGCTTCTGGGTAGATGGGGGTTTTCCACCCTTAGTAGAGCGAGTCAATGGGAGGATACCAGCTATCAAGAGGGTTAATGAGAACGTCTTACAGTCGTCCTCGTAATCTGTAGGGCATAAAGTGCCAAGATAGCCTCCGGGGGTTTCAACCCCCGTTGGGGTGCGGCATAGGCAAGCGTCATGGCCAAATGTCCGCCTGTGGACCAGCCCACCGCAACGACCTTTTCGCTGTTGGCCTGGAGGCCCGGTGCAATATCCGAGGCCAGGGAAGGTAGCTGGAAGCGAGCCCACCGGAGCGCTTCGCAGACGTCGTTCATGGGGCCATCAAGGATGTTGAGCTTCGGACAGAAGCGATAGTCGCAACTGACCGGAAGAAAGCCGTCATCGATCAAGAGCTTGATCTGTTTTAGGTTGACTTCTTTGCGAGTAAACATAACATGGTCGCCACCATGCACAAGCAATGCTTCGAAGCATTAGCAAGAGCTGTGTATAAACCAAGATCACTTACCTATGGGTCTCTTCTCATTTGGCGTTATGTTGAAGGGGACATAAACATCAGCGTATAGCGTCGTCTTTCCAGCCTGTTGGTACGTCACCGTCTCGAGCTTAGGCTTCCGCGACAACTTCTTGGGCGCGAACGACGCCTTTGCTGGTTTTGTTGGAAAGCCAGCGATAATTCGGAGCGTACGAGCTTCCTCCGAACTACCATCAGTCCACGTGACGTGTTCAAAGTCTGCGGCTCGCAAGCTGCGGTCCCAGAAGCTCTCGCTTGCTAGAACATGCTTACGACCGTCTTGATAGAGCCACCAGCCTTCCAAAAGACCAAAAACCAGATCAAACTAGAAGATGTTCTTGGTGAATTCCACCAATGAGACAAACCGGTCAGGCCGAAGCATTCTATGGATGTTGGCTGTCGAAGCTTGCAGATTTCGAGTCGCGTGAATGCAGTTGGTCGATATGATAGTGTGAAGCCTATGCAAGAACTCGCTAGGAGGCTCTTTTTCAATGTCAAGGACCCTATGTTCCATGCAGGTCTGCCCAGCAAATTTTTTCTTCGCAGCTGCAACTAGAGAGCCAGAGATGTCGGTGAAGGTATAAGTAAATGAGATACCCTGCCTGCAAAGAAAGTCGACGATGTGCTTTGTTGTGCCTCCCGTCCCACCCCCTAGCTCTAGAATGTGAAATGGACCTTGACCTCTGTCGGAGGTGAAGGCTTTCTGCAGGAAACTAGCGAGTAATTTGGTGATGGCCTTATACATCGGTCCATTAGTATAGCCATCTTCTAACAATTGTTTATCCTCTTTGCGTCGAAATAGTAGGTGAAGGGGATCAACAACGCCCGTGAGACATTGAGCTAGCTTAGAACCAGTGATATTGAGCAGCTTATGCTCGGATGCATGGTGAGGAAAGGCTGGAAGTATCTCCTGAAACAATATCGCGGAGGGCGTCTCGTCCACGGGTTTGTCGGACCGGATCCAATCCTTACCGTCGAAGTTGACAAGCGAAGCGTCCTTTAGGATCTCATGCAATTGGTCCCAAAGAAGACTATGCTTCGGATCGAAATGTACCCGCGGCAATCTTTGTCCAGGAGTCAATGAGGCAAGACGTCATCCTAGTGTTGCAAACGCCTCCACGGTATAGGCCAGGACAAGCCGTGCCTGTGTGGGATATACTGTTTTCCAAAAGCCGGCGAATCCCGTCTCCTTCGTGAAAACATCGTAATCGAACCTGATATTTTCGAACGCTTGCTGAGCACGACCCATAGGAGCTTCCTCTGCTTGGGTTGGCGGATCATTTGTAGAGATCTCAATCCCCGGTGCTGGCCCGGGCATCGTAGACGCGACCTTGGCCTTCACCAAGGGCATAAGTGGCTGGCAGTGTGAGGTAACCATGTCAAGCAAGTCACCATATGTCAAGTCACCATCGAGTAAGCCCATGTCAATGGAAGCACCGAACTCTTGATTGATATCATTCGCCAGCTCTATGCAAAGCAAGGAATCAAGGCCTTCGTTGGCGAGATTTGTCTCTCGATTTATTGACATATTTGACTCTAAATGGCTGGCGACAAGCTTAGCAAGGTCAGAATGGTAACCACCCCGCAGAACAATCACGTCTTCGACAGAGGTGGCAGTTGAAGCAGGAGTTGCGCTAACGGATTCTTCCCCACTGTCAGAGCTGGGGTCGCACGTCGACCCTTTTACGATGCCGCCGCAACCTCTAGCAAGAAGATAGGTCTGTAGTGATTTGATGTCTTGAGATCTCGAGTTCGAAATGTTTGCAAACCTCGCTCATGACCTCGGTGATCATTAGAGAGTCAACGCCAAGCTCCTCAAGGGTCGAGTCCTCCCTGAAGTCTTCTATTGGCACATCCGTGACACGATGCAGGAGCTTGCGAATCTCTATGTCGATGGTCGATGAGCTGTTATTTCCAGCATTGGTTTTCGGATGGTTTCGAATGTTGGAGGAGCTGGCTGTTAGGAAATCTAAATCCTCATTCGATGAAGAGAGCAAGGGTGCGAGAACCGTCGAATCGATCGCAGTACTCGGCTTGCTGTTTCAAGCAAGACCCTGCGAAGGATTGGCGCGAGACAAAACCTTGGTCAGCGAACTGATGAGCACTTTCATGAAACGTGCGCCCAGTACAATCAAGACCAGATTTTTAGATTCTCGGTCAAAAACAAAAATATCGTTACTGACGTCCCGATCTTTGACTGAAGTGAAACTCGAGTAAACGAACCACGAGTTCGAGTCTTTGAACTTCGGTCCAATCTGAATACTTTCAACTTGAGTGCAAACATATACCTGGGTATCCTTGCAGTCATTGAGGCAACTGACATGTAGACCAGCTACCTGGACGAAATTGTCGACCGCCAAAGGCCTTGTGATTGGTTTTTGCAGAGCGCTTTGATCGTAATCAGGAAGGCTCACCAGGCCTGCGACTTGCTGACCCTGTCCATAGACGCTTCTGACACCTTTGTAATCCTCTGCGTATGTGACGACTCGGGAAAAGGCCTTGTAGACCGTAGCTCCTTGCAAGATCTCGGAGCGAGGGTCTAGTCGGAGGTCGTCACATTTCTGATAGCCTATAAGCCTCTCATAACGGGATAATTCTGTATGCAGCCTCGGGCTTTCACGATGAAGAGTGACCCTTCCCGTGGCATGCGTCGAGGAGCTCTCCCTTGTATCGCTTCGCGATTTGCTCTTTAGCTCAAACGTCCACGCCGCTGATTTTCCGTCGGTTCTCTTCATTTCGACGCTGATCGCTCGATCCGTATTCATGCCCAGCGGTGCGCTTATCTCCAAATCTTGGACGCTAGGAAGGTAGTCCGTAGACTGAGCTTCAGCTAACACGGACATAGCAGCACGGGAAACGAGCTCCACATACAGAGGTGCAGGACACAGGGGCTCGGCAAGAACTGCGTGGCCTCGGACATAGAATATGTACTCTTTGCCAAGGGGATCCACAGAGAATTCGGCATCAAGTCTGTCCTTGTCCCGGAACCCGATCAGCGAAAGCAGTGCACGCTCTTTCTCGACCACCGGCTCGCTACTATCCACTGGGGTAAAGGTCTGCGTAGTGTCTACCCACGATAGCCAGTGCCGTGATTTCTCAAATTGGTAAGGTGGAAGGTTAATCATTTGATACTCATACTTTTGAGAGCGATGGTGGGGCCAGAAGTGCACTTTATGACCAGACTTCCAAAGATTGAGAGTAGCATCAACAAGAGACCCGGTAGCATTGGTACCACCAAGAGCTATAGCTTGAAACGTATGCGACAAAGTAATCGAAGAACTCAAAGCTCGACTAGCCATAGCTGTTACTGATGAGCTTGATCCAGCCTCCAGCCAGGTACTCGGTCCAAGTGTTAGCGCAAGTCGCTCTATTGCTTGTTCGAAGTATACCGGCATACGAGTATGATCTGCGATTTGTTGAGCACCTATCTGATCCAAGCTTCTTCCATCTGTACACGTCTGCAATGTAATTGATGGTTTGTTGGATTTCAGTAGATTATCGCAGCGTACTGTCTGGGGCGTCGTATGAAAGGCCCAGTCCACGAGAGGAGCGATGTCCGCGAGAGATTTCCCGCTGAAAGCAGGGCCGAACAAGGGAATCTGGCTCAAGTTTCCATTGCCAATCTCGTAGAAGCTCCCAGCCTCGATGATGGCGACCGAAACCGAACTATCTTCTGCAAGTCTCGTGGCGATGGCCAGACCAGCTGTGCCTCCACCTACCACTACATAATCAAAGATTTGATTTCCAGGTAGCCCGAAATGAGAACCAAGAAGGTCATCGCCGCTACCGAGGATATTACCAGATGTAGGAGCGGGCGCTGATGATATTGACGAAGCCAGTGCCAGAACAGAAGCTAGGGTTTTGAGATGGATCAACATGATGGAGTGCGAATTGTCTTCGGAACGTTGAGTCTTCGTTGGAAACGCAGGTGCAGAATACAAAATATGTGCTTCAGCGAAAGTGGTGCTCCCCACTGAGGTGATTTCAAGGAAAGTAAAACACAAGATCGCAGTGCGCCGGTAAAAGAGTGTGTCGGGGACGAACTTAGAAAAGTGGAACAAGGGGGCGAAAGTAGAGAGCTTTTAAGATCTATTTGTGTCGCTTTCTCGCTCGACAATAGACATCGATAAGGACTCCGGTTCCAGTAGCGAAAGAAACGAGCTGGCCTCTTGGAGAAAGGCATAGCTGGAGCCTTGAGGCATTGATGGTGTGCTGGCGTATTGGTGGGATCGTATTGGGGTATTTGGGGCGCTGCTGATCAGATCGAGGCGTGGGCGCGACGACAGCCTAGCCCTGAGCCGCTGACCAGAACACTCCGTATTCAGAATGTGGCGGGTCAGCCAGGCTAATCAGGCCGATATTGGTGGTAACATAAGGCAAGTCGTCAGAGGGCTGTTATGATGTTCTCGCTTGACGATTGTTTCCACAATGCACCAACCTCGAAAGCGTCCTGTCGTTGTCCCTGCAGCCAAAAATTCTCCGCAGATGGCATCTGGGTACATGAGATCCCTGTGAGCTGCATAAGCGAAGCATGTTCCTGCATAGAATTCTCCGAGTCTACGCCAGGCCGCGTGGCGAAGCTAAGATCATCGTAGCGACGTGCACGGGCTCCCAGATCCGAAGGCTAGGTAGGATCTGAGCTCGTTGCCCTAATGGAGTCGACTGAGTTTTATTTTTAGCTGCCCGACGCGGTGCCAGAGGGCCTGCTGGGCGCCTCGGTGCCCTTTGTACGCAGGTCCGCGTCCCCAACTCCACCTTCTTGAATGGTACCACTCCTCTATAAATGTCTGCTGAGGGGCTAAGCATTCGGCCGAAACAAGCTTACCGTGTTGCAATGGACTATTGATCCTTGGGTAAGACCTATGGCGTCTCTGACAGGAATCGCCGAAGGCATACTGACTGGCTGACGCCAAACGACTTGACGAGTACACTATATCCAAAAGTTTGACCGCTTCAACGTTCGAGAGCGATTTTTTAAGCGAACCTTCCCGACGACGTTGAAGATTGTCGCAAGTCTCTGGTTGACTCGACGCAGAAACTGAAACAGCTCGCACACGGACCAGTCGGATTGTTGCTAGAAACACTATTTCTTGTAAGTCGGAGCTCTCGTTCCTCATGAAGCCGCTATTGGCAATAAATGGGTCTAACATACTTGGAAAGTTCAATGATCTCCTGAGCCTTCGCTTCATATATCACTACAACATCCCACAATAAGTCCCCACAGATGGCTCGATCACTTATACTGACATCGCCCGCGCGAGCGGTCTCGACGAAGTCCTTCTTCGACGCTTCATTCAAGCTGTCATGGTCAAAAGAGTCTTCTCCGAGCCCAAAGTCGGTTATGTGCAACACACAGCCATCTCAAGACTCCTGAAGGAAGATCCCGAGGCCATGGACACGGTAGGATTTCTCCTTGAGGACCTAGCCCCTGCATCTACAAAGGTCGTTGAAGCATTCAAGACCTGGCCTGGATCCGGGGAACCGAATGAGACGGGCTTCAATATTGAGAACAAGACTAGCAATTCGTTTTACTTAGAACTCGCTAAAGTACCGGAGCGATCCAAACGTTTTGGTGGAGGAATGCGGTTCATGACCCGCGGCTCTCTCTATGACATAGGTCATTTGATCAATGGCTACGATTCGAAGGCTTTGGACAAACCAGGCGAACTGTCGTAGATATTGGAGGCGGACATGGCGGAGTCAGCCGAGCACTGGCCATGGCGACCAACAACCTGCAGCTCATAGTGCAAGACCTCCCGGGAACCATCAAAGAAGGCCAAAGCTTACTTCCAGAGAGCCTCAAGGAACGGGTGACGTTCATGCAGCAGGACTTCTTCACGGAGCAGCCAATCAAGGGCGCGGACGTGTACTTCTTCCGCTTCATATTGCATAATTGGTCAGACGGCTATTGTGCCACAATATTGAAGAATCTGCTGCCCGCAATGAAGGATCATTCAAAAGCCGTGATATACGAGTTCCTCCTTCCAGAGATAGCAAACACATCTTGGTCGCAGAAGAGTGATCGCCCTGCATTGTGATTTTGTGCTGCCTTGTCAATTCTCGATCTAATCTTCTACCCTAGAAACCTCGATATGATACAAGCGACCGGTTGGAACTCGCTGGAACGTACAACAAGCGACTGGGAGAAACTGTTCGGCAGTGTTGACCGGAGATTTCAGCTCCTCGGGACCCGAACACCAGCAAGAAGTTCAGTATCGTTGATTGAGGCGGTTTCTAGACATTTAAATTGATTCTCTACTCTTTTAAGAATGCCGATTGCTAAGGCAAGCCTTGGCATGGTCACGTATGCAAGGGTTCACCAACTAATATTGAATCTTGCCCATGCACAAACCAAATGCAAAGTGACACGGTTTCCCAGTCTCGCGTCAGAGAAGCATAGCATAGCAGTTCGCCGTAGAAGACCACTCTGGAGAGCTAGGCCAAGTCAAGGGAGTATGTGAGATGAATGAATCTGACACGAGCGTAAGAAGACTGTGTAGTAGAATCAGATTGGCGATAATACGAAAAAGCTTCACCTATGATCTACCTTGAGATCTAGCGTGATGAAGTCACTAGATTTGGTGCTAGAACCGCCGACCAAAGTCTGATTGTTTGACCAACCAAACGCCGGAGCGATGACGATCGATGCACCGCGGCTTATGCTGCGGCTGTCTCTAGCCTCTTCCCCTTCACTGACTTCCACTCCATAGCGGCGGCACCGAGTATCATGAGGCAAGATAGAACGACCGCAACGGTAAAAGAGTGGGTTAAGGCTCCGTTATACGCATCTAGCAGCGTGCCCACTTCCGCAGGCGTATGAACGAGACTTCTCAGCTCTGTTGCTCCTGCCTGCACGACTTGTTGAGGGCTAAGCTCAGGCAGCGACGTGGCCACATTCGATATCAAACTTGTGGTAAAAAGGTTTTGACTCACGGACACGAACAGGGTTCCACCGAAAAATTGTAGAAACATGTTGATTGCGACGCCAATTGGGACGTCCGCAAGTTCCAGGACCGTCTGAGCGGCAAGTACAGGTTGTTGGAACCCAGCACCAGAGCCAATACCAAATATAAGTTGGTAGCCTATCCACATTCCTGTGCTCGAATGAACTTCTAGTGTGGAGAGTAGACCGGATCCGATGGCCATCAGAACCGTAGAAATGAGCATGAATGGAGTGTAGTAGCCGAATTGCGTGGTTAGGCCTCCAGAAACGCCAACACCAAGGATCTGTCTTAGGATGAGTGGTAAACATCGAATTCCCGAGCCGATAGCCGTTGTACCCTTGACAGCTTGGAACCACAAGGGAAGGTAGTATATGAAAAGGAAAAAGGCGCCGCCTCAGCAGATTCCAAACGATGTGCCGGCTAATATGCTACGTTGCCTGAAGACTCGGGGTGGCACTGTAGCGTCTTCGCCTTTCCATATCTGAACACCGACAAAGGCTATGATCAATACACGGAAGATAACAAATAATGCAACGATGCGGCCGTCAGACCAAGCATACTTTGAGCCACCCCACTGTAACGCGAGCAGGAGACACACGATCGCAGGAATGAACAGCACAGTGCCGGCAGGATCAAACTGTAAGAATCTTGCCATGGCGCTAGAATATTCCTTTCGCTGGACAGGTGGTGCCTTCAGTAGTAATGCGATTATTACTATGGTAACAGCACCAATAGGCAAATTGATGTAGAAGCACCAGCGCCAGGAAACGTGGTCGGTCAAGGCGCCTCCCAGGAGTGGTCCTGCCACGGACGCGATTCCGTACATGCCTATAACGGCGCTGCTGTAATTCGGACGCTTCTCCAGCGGAACACTGTGCGCAATAATGATCAATGCACCCGAAAAAATGCCTGCAGCCCCAAGCCCAGCAATCGCTCGGCCGACGATGAGTGCCGTCGATGAGGGTGCAGCGCCGCATATCAGCGAACCAATCTCGAAACAGGTAATTGCAAGCAGGAAGACGAGCTTGATGTTGAAGTGGGTGTAGAACTTCCCAAAAAGTAACTGGAAAGCGCAAGTTGTGAGTAGATAAGCTGAGCCGTACCAGCCAATGTCGTTGAGGGCATGGAAAGACGTCTGTGATTCGGGGGATGCAAGTAGCTATGATCGTATTGTCCAGGGCCACGAGGAAAACGGCTAAACATAGGCCAACCATGATACTGGTGAGCTTGAGCCCAGAGGGATAATCTTCCTGAGCCGAAACAGGTGGCATATCCATTTCCTTGTTCATAGTGGCCATCTCATGGGATTCATCGATATCGTGTTCATCGTGGGGCGAGGCTGGCGAGCTCGAGTGACTGCTCAGGGCGAATGTGCTTATGTGGATAGAATGTCGTCGATTGTTGCCAAACTGGGTCAATCACCGTGTTGCTGTGATATCAAGAACCTGGACGGATGTGATCGGCTGATGGAAGTAGACCGATTTCCAAAACCTTAGGCGTGCGTAAAAAGCGCCCTAGACTAAGAAGAGTCTGGCCAGGATGACAGACAACAGCGGAGGAGGGCTGACAGTGAGGCTGAGGCTGGTGCGAGAAAGTGGAAGCACACTGGCATGAGCGCAAGTGGCAGTCGCAGCAATGTGTTCATGTTGTGGTGGACTGGCGTTTGCCTACCACTCGGGTCCTTCCATCATGCAGGTCCCCTTGATCTCAGCCGGGGCGTCTAGCGTCTTGGCGCTATCTGACCTTGCTTGGCGCTAATTTCTGACAGTTGCAGCAGGCTAAGGCAAGGTCAGAATCGGGATTCGGGAGTGCCCTATCTTCCAAAGGATCCGCTAGGCCTCGTTGTCTTGAATTCCTAATCCCTGCCCTGTCACTGCTCCGAGCCAGTTTTCTACTCTCCTCCTTCCTGCAAGCTTCTTGTAAACACACGCGTTTCGAGGACGTCCAGGGCATATCTTTGGCACAACATCTCTCCCGGTTTGCCCTTGACCTTTCCTGCATCTGTTCACCGGCAAGTTCACTTTGGCCTCTTGCTCGTCATCATCCAAAAGCGAGAGGAAATATGGCTTCGTCCTTCAGCCAGGCCTTTCCTCCAGCGCCAACGTTCACAGAAAAGAATGCCGGCGACTTACGGGGCAAGGTAAAGTCCGCCTATAGTGTCTTTGAGGAAGCACCTTTTGAAAGCCTCCCAGGTTTTCCTTGTCACTGGAGCAGCATCTGGCGTAGGATATGAACTCGCCAAGCTGCTGTACGGACTGAATGGCAGTGTCTACATCGCCGCCCGCTCGTCGGAGAAGGTGGATCGCGCCATCAAGAGTATCAAGCGCGACGTGACTGCCAGCAAAGGGCGTCTGAATCCCTTGCTCCTTGACCTGGCCGACTTTCCAACGATCAAGAAAGCGGCCAGCGAGTTCCTTCAAATAGAGGATCGCTTAGATGTCTTGGTCCACAACGCGGGTTTGATGACGCCACCGCCAGGTAGCAAAGGCAAGCTAGTAAGCTCCTCATACTATACTTGACGCTCTGGCTGCTCAATTCTGACCCCAAACAGGGCCACGATCTCGAGATGGCTACGAACTGCCTGGGTCCGTTCCTTTTGAATCAGCTTTTGGAGCCAATCCTGGCCCGCACGGCGTTGGCGGAACAGACCCCGGACCATGTGCGTGTTGTCTGGGTTGCATCGATGATCACAGCCTCGGTACCAGATAGAGGTATACAATTCGACAAGAACGGGACTCCCAAGGTGTTGAAGAACGCGATGCAGAATTACATGCAGACCAAGGTCGGTAATGTGTTCCTTGCTTCGGAGGCTGCGAAGCGATTGCGTAAAGATGGTATCATCAGCATGGTAGGTTTCCGCCCTCTCGAGTAATCGTACGTGCTATGGCAGTCCCTAACATCAAGATAGAGCGTGAATCCTGGCCTGATGAAGACGGAGTTGCAGCGTCACAGCCCCAAAATCCAGAGCGTCATTATGGTACGTCTTCCTCATCCAACTTGACACCTTACTTTACGTTGCATCAAGCATTTTTTTAGAGTGCGGGTCCATCCGTTCTGCACTAAGCCGTAGTGGCCGCCTTTGCCTAACTCAAACCGTTCTTAGGGCATCCTTTTCAAGCCTCCCCTTTACGGCGCCTACAGCGCGTTCTTCACCGCTCTGTCTCCAAAGATTACGTCCATGCACAATGGCGGTTTCATTGTGCCGTGGGGCCGCTTCGGCGACATACCCGACCACATCGAGAAAGGATTGAAGCCAGAAGCAAAGGGCGGTTCGGGCTTGGCGGAGAAATTTTGGAGTTGGTGCGAGAGAGAAACCGAGGCGTATCTGTGAGATTGCGATAAGGGATCTTTCCGAAATGGAGATGTTGTTGCCCGTTCAGAAGGACGTGGAACAGTCTCTGCGCAGGGTGGCACGATTAGCTTACTTAAGCATGCATTCTTATCAATTAGTCTATCCTACATGTAGTTTGACTTCTGTGAAATGCCGAGCATGCGTCATGTTAAAGCGCCTTTGCTCTGGCGTTCTTCACTCAACTAACAGTACGGTCTCTTCATCCCTTTTTCTATCCTGCACCATTCAATGTCTGCGGAGGCTCTCTCTCCTCTGTGCTTCCAGGATTGACACGCTAGTGTCTACCATACCGAGTTCGAGCATCGAGTCCGTTTGCGTCGCGGAATCGTATCGCAAGTCAACAAGGTTGGATCATAAGGTCGTTTGTCTTCGATCTAATGCTATTGCTACCATATCATCTACAAACCGCACCGTGGTTGGTAATCCGCCTAGAAACGCCCTAACACTCTAGTGCTGACTTGAAATATTCACCTTGACAGCAGCTTTCTACTCATAGAACAGATTGAGGATCTTGGTGACCATCTGTGGCTGAACATCCTCAACAGTCAGGGTGCTTTTGTGTCCGCCTTGGCCCATCTCTACACCCGTCGCCGCATTTTCCCCCTTGGATGCTGGCGAGGAGAAGTTGGTCACACCCCACGGGCTACCCGGATCGAGTACTCGATTGTCCAACGGCAAAGCACCGCCGTTTGGCTCCAGGTAGGTACAGATCGACGGTAATACTCCGGCGCCAAAGTCATGATTGGTATGCAAGCTTGTGGTCAAGTCGCTTTCTGCAAGAGAAAATGGTGCTGCGGCATTGGAGTCAGCGTCGTGCGAGAGTATGTACGAGCCCGGTGTTGTGAGGGCTGATGCCGTGTGCGAGGCGAAATTGGAGCGTGGCGTGGTAGTCGAGAAAGCCGCATGGGAGAGCATATCCGAGTCCCCATCGGGCAGTACCTCGTCTGACATGCTAGACGCGGATTGGAAGTGTCCCATATCGGCATCTGCGTGTGATGGAGAGGCTACGGTACTTGCTCCAGTGCTGACTCGCGATGCAGGGCAGCCGACAGCTTGAAGGCTTCTTCTCTCCAAAATAACGAACCTGGATTGCAGGACCCGATGTGAGCCCTGGTCAACGACATACACATGGCATCGGCTCACCGATTTTTCAGCTCAGTGGCTGATCGGCCAGGAAACTCCTTTTCGCCTATGGACTTCCAGACCCGTCCGCTAGAGGCTACGACGGCAACTAGCCGAGCATCATCTTCGGGCGTCCATTCGCTGTGATCGAGATTCGGATCTAGGAAATGGTGCCACCGCTTTGCACATTCTAGGACGAGATGATACTTAGTGTCCATCCCGGACTCGTCTGTGGTGAAGGGTTGTACTTACGGTCGGCATTTCGTGTCCCTACGTTCTGGGCGACATGAGTTCAGCTAGGTGCGCCATTACATCCTGCACTTGGTATTTCCAAGTGCCAGGTGCGCAAGCTTACCATATCCGACCGTTTTGACAACCTGCTTCAATCTGTCGTCCTCGGCCTTGCACCACACGCCTTTCTTTATATGTCTGGGGATCTTGCTCCATCTCTTGCGGCAGTCCTTGTTTGTTCGACCTGGGAGCTTCGCTGCGATGCGGTTCCAATCACTGAGGCTTCCTTGATTCACTAGAAAGACTCAGTCGTAACTTGCAGAATCTTTCGTAAGGCTAAGGTCCTGTCTAAAGACTTACACTGGAACTCTGCTTCCTGCCGCAATACCGAATCTTCTTCTTCTGTCCACCATCGACGAATTCGAGAGGTAGAGCTCATCTGATCTACGTATACGAGCCATTTTCGATTAATGGTTCGATACATGGCTCGAGATGATCGACCACTACACAGAGAAGAGATACTGTAGGTGGAACAAGCGAATCAATTGAGGGTTTTCAAAGTCGCAATCCTACCACTACACACAGGGCAGCTCTCAAGGTACCAAATCATCGCACTACCATTACCGGGCGACGGTTCTTGAGACCTTCTCCTGCTTGCCTTCTTCCAGCGCACCCGGTCGTCTTCTCAGTCTCACACGCAGCCCTGTCTGATTCACGAACCAACGGTTTTCCACCCGCCACTCCGGGCATCCGGGTTCACTGAACTTGATCTGTTATATGGAAACGCAAGTAAGCCATCATGAAAAGTGAAGAGGGGCGCAGAATAGTCTTAACCTACCTCTTAGACGCGGAATATGGAGGGGATCAGTTTATAAACCTCGAGGTAAGAGATATTCTTGCCGATGCAGGCACGGTGGCCAGCTGCGAACTAAACCCAACCGCGAATCCCAATAGCGCACGCACAGCAACACAAAAAGCGAGGAAAAGCAAAAAATTCGCGCAAAACCAAAAAGAGGGAGGGGGGGTTTGAGGGTTTCAAAGCAAAGGGCAAATCGGCCATACCGTGAGCAAGCCCGCCTCCATCCTCCTGCGCTTCTCGCCAGCACACTCAAGCCAGCGTTTCGGCCTCCAGAGCCCGGCATCTGCGCCGTAAACCGCCTCGTCGCGGTGCACCACCCACGCGCTGATCCCGACAACGACCCCACCCTCAAGCCGTTGCCCGCGCATTGTCGCGCCTTCGGGGGGGACGACGCGTTCGAGCGGTAGGCCGAAGGGCGGGTGCAGGCGGCCGGCTTCTTTGATACAGGCGTCAAGGTAGGGGAGTGCGCGCGCCTGTTTGAATGTCACGGGGTGGGGCGAGGGGGCCTGTTCCGGGAAAGAGACGATCTCGGAGAGGAGGTGGGAGAGGGTGCGCGGGTGCGAGAGGAGGCTGTGGATTGTGGTGCGGAGTAGGATGGCGGTGGTGTCGCTGCCGGCGGTGATGTTGGAGGTTGTCCATGCGGTGAATGCCCTGGATGATGCTCGTCAGCCCTGGGTTTGCGTGCAGGGCAGCTCTGTTTCTTGAAGGTTGGGAAGAATGCATGGCGACGGGAGTTGGTACCAGGGCGGGATGGACTCGTCCTTTGCTTGAGCTTCGAGGAAGCGGGAGAGGAAATCGCGAGAGTTGGTGGAGGACTGGGTCTCAAGGGCAGCGTCGGATGTTCTTTTGCGTTCGGCGATGCGGGCGAGGCCGAAGCCTACGATGGGGTTCATGGGGACGGACTTGAGGCGTTGGAGGATGGGGTTCTTGGCCCAGAGCCGGTCGATCCAAGGGATTTGCGAGATCTAATCGCATTTGTTAATTCACAGAATTGGAGGATGATTCAGAGCAACAATGTCTGCATACGGGGGATGTCTTATAAAAGTAATGCCAAATGGACTCCATGATCCCATCGACATCTTCGCCTCGTTCCAGGAACACCAGGCGCTTTGAGAAAGTGAGCTCGCCCATGACGTCCAACGCAAACATCTGCAGCCAGACGCCCAAGTCACAAACATCCCCTGTGCGCACGAACAGCCTGTCAAGCTGGGCGAAGAAAAAGACGATGGTCTAATCCACGTATGGCTCAAAGGATATAAGATTGCTCAGGGAATAGATACCCCCGATCGGCTTCCTGAGCATCCGGTGCAGGTTCTCATCCTGTGTTGCGAAGATTGTGGGGACCGGCTTCCCCTTGGCGTAGAACAAGAGGACTCTGTAGAAGTCCGACTAAACGAGGATCTGTGATCAGCTTCCTCCACTCCAACCGGACCTCCGATCGGCGGGTTTTCCGTACCTTTGCATACTTTCCCGTGAAACCGTACAGATTTGGGATCTCCGCCGCGTCTCCTACGGACACCATATTCGGTCCAAAGCGTACCAATTTCCCATATCTTTGGTGCAGAGCGATATGGATGTCATGCGCGCGGTTCGACAGCACCCAGGACACACGAGGGAGATTCGAAATCGCGGCCAGCGAAGGCCCTGGGACGCGACAGAGACGAAGATAGGAACGCAATGACCAGAGGCAGAGGATCAGAACGCCCACAGCAAGAGAGGGACCGATGCTCGAAGGCAGCGCGTCGAGCGCGCTGGACAATGCCATAGCTATGGCCATCTCCTTGCCCGCCAAGTCATATTGCAGGAACCGTGTATGTGAGCAGTGTCTATTCCACAACAATTGAGCCGAGGATGGGCGCTTTGAAAGAGTTCCGGACTCATCACTCAATGGGTCTGGCTGGTGCTACTTTGGCTGGTTCCTACACTCGGATCCTGCTGTCCAGCGCGGACCAGAGTTGCCTCTTCCATCTGCCCAGAAAGTAAGCGAAATGATGTAAGTCCGTCAAGCCAGAGGATCTTCGAATCTCCAATGTCGCAAATGACCCTGTCAATAAGCCAAACACGATGAACACGACGATGACATGTGCGTTTCCCCAGGAGTACTGAGTACCTCCCCACTGCATGGTAAGTAACAGGTAGACAATCGACGCCAGGAAAACTGCGAACGTAGGCAGATCCAACATGGCTATCTCTTCCTTTGAGCCTGACTTTGTGGTAGACTCCAGGTGAACCAGAGGAACCACAACAATGAACGTTGGAGCGGAGATAATGGGGTGGATCCAGAAGAATCCTGACCGAGGTTGTTTTGTCTTATATTCGAATGATAAGTATTTGTAGTGCCTTACCATCGCTAAGTCGTACTCGATATAATGCCTCAATGAACGGTCCGCAAACAAAGGCCACACCAGACACAGCTCCACCTAATCCATTTGTCAGTGCAAATTTTGAGCGTGGCACTGAATTCGATAGAGCAGTAAGGACTCGGGACAAGATCCCGCCGGCACCTAGCACTGCTATTGCGCGGCCACTACAACAAGTCATTGGCTTATACCTCGCGGTAAAGAGCATCAAAGATTGACGTGATCACTGACAAGATGAACGCTAATGGGTTAGGTGCAGTAGCCAGATGATGGAGCCAAGCTCAAGTATGGCAAACGCAGCGAAATAAACATGTTTCACCGAAGAGATTGAGTATAGTTCCAGAAAGGAGCTGAAAAGAGCAGTCCTATAGCAAGTAGCCATGAGCTCTGTCGAGGAAAGATAGGATTGGTTCTTCGTTGTCTGTTTACCGTCAACAGATAGGCCGAATCATACCTGAAGCACACCTGTCAGTCGCTGTAGATAAGTAGAGTCGGCAGACCAGAAGAGATGCTTACCAACCGACATCGGCCAGAGGGTTAAACCCAATGGTTATGGTAGGGACAGCGTGCAACATTTCATTGTACTCAGTCATTGCCATGGATCTCATGAGCGAACATACTGTCGCAATAATGACCTTGTCCTAGTACATATATATAGATAGTTCCAAGATTACGTCTAATAGACATCAAACTTCACCAAAGCCACCTGAAAGACACACAGCAGTGAAGATTTTGCAGACGCTAAATTGACCCAGATACACTATTTCATCCTATTTTTTGATTTTTTCTGCTCCGCTGCTGCCCGTCGCGTCGGGTGCGATACCAGCTGGTAGATCATCTTCTGATGACATTAAGAATCAGGTTCGTATGCCGTAGGATCCAATGAGTGAAATAATATCGTAAGTACAGAATCAGGAATGGAGCACACTGGTTGTGAATGTTTCTTTGATGGCCATTTCTCGTCTGGTATCTTTCGTTTCGTATGAAGCATGTGCTTTTTTTTGGTATGCGGTGTCTTTGCCAGAGCTACCTTGCGGCTCTAGAGGTTTTTCTGAAGGCTTTGCTACGGGTGTTGGGTTGATTGGCAGGAGTTGCTGGCCAGTTGACCACCTTATCATCTACTTTACCTTGCTTCTCATGAGCCACCAGCGTACGTCCATGATGGGACCTACACCAAGCTGCATACAAGTACATCGATTCATCCCAGCTCCTTTTTTTAATTCTTACGATAGCATATCATTCATGTACTACATGTGTGGATTGTACGCAACTAAAAAAAAAATTTCGCGGCTGATTAGTAAATCTAATTGGGCCTAGTGCGACTAGGAGAGCGCCCAATCAGAGAGTAGGGCTATCTCAGGGTTTTTAGAACATCGTGTGTACCTCTACCTCACCTCGTTGTTTTCCACTCTGCTCCGCAGCTCCTCACAGTTCGCAGCAAAAGGTCCTTCCGTCAGCGCCCTCATTGGAGGTCGGCTGCGATGTTGGCCTTCCTAAACCCAGCGAGGAGCTTCTGCCGGGCTTGCGCCGTCGTTCCAGGCTTGGGCGGCCGTCCGCTTGATGCACTTTTGGTGCCAGCCTACAAGCATTGCTGACCCCAATGGATCCCAAAGTGGTCGACCATAATGTAGCAGTTGGGTTAAATCGAGAGGGACGGTATGTCGAGGAGGAGGACAAAGTCACGGCTGGCAACAAGCGGAGGGAGATCCAATTCAAAGCTTCCCACGCACTCCTAATAGCGTTTTTCTTGTGGATATTGTACGTTCATACTAGCACCAAGATTGTGCCTGACTGACGCTGTCCCTAGTTTTCTCCATCTTCTAGGCATATACTTCTTCACCAAAGGCTTCCTCTTGACTAGACTAGTCCTCGATAATAAATCGGACTGTGCATATCCACCAATTGAGCAAAATGTACATAAATCAGGTGATTACTCCGAAGGTTGCTGGCATCCGAAGACATTCGACAAAGCCGTGATCCTTATTATCGATGCTCTTCGGTATGACTTTACTGTTCCCAATCAGAACGATCCGCACCACTACCACAACAAGTTGCAAGCTCTTTACGAGACGGCAGAGCAGCAGCCACATAATGCTTTTCTGCTTCCCTTCATCGCCGATCCACCTACCACTACCCTCCAGAGGCTCAAAGGTTTGACGACTGGTACACTCCCAACCTTCATTGAGTCTGGTTCGAACTTCGCTGGGACTGCGATCGAAGAGGATAACCTGTTGGCACAATTGCGCGCTGCTGGCAGAAATCTAGTCCATCTTGGAGACGATACATGGAACTCACTTTTTCCTGGATACTTTGATCCTAATCTCACTCATGCGTACGATTCATTCAACGTCTGGGACCTACACACGGTGGACAATGGAGTGTCGAAGCATTTACTTCCTCTGCTAGGACCGTCCAATGCAGGCAGGTGGGATGTGATCTTCGGCCATTATCTGGGCGTCGATCACGCAGGTCATAGATATGGGCCTGATCATCCAGCCATGGCCGCCAAGTTGAGCCAAATGGATGACGTCCTGCGGGGGATCATTGACTCTATTGACGACGAGACACTCTTGGTAGTCTTGGGTGACCATGGCATGGACACCAAAGGGGACCACGGCGGCGAGTCGGATGACGAGGTGGAGGCGGCACTATGGATGTATTCCAA
>JAABUJ010003345.1_pt1 | contig 18117 bp, 24 predicted proteins | sample 5559131 | NCBI WGS metagenome assembly JAABUJ01 (sample SAMN10711875, study PRJNA513366) | rock metagenome | isolation source: Antarctica rocks | place: Antarctica: Victoria Land, Mt New Zealand nord | collected 2016-01-07 | reverse complement strand
CTACCGACACCGGCTCTTTGTTCCTGGGTTTCCTGGTCGTCGTGGGCGTCATCGCGTGGGCTGTTTTCGCGTTCTGCGTACTCCTGGAGGTCGTTTCCCTGCTGGCCGGCCGCCGCCGTGCCGGCCGCCCCGGCACTATCCAGGCCGCGCCACGTATCAAGCTGCTGCGAGCCCCGCAATCCGCGGTATCGGCCTTGATCAGCGTGGCCTTGACCGGCACCTTGATGTTCGGCGGTGCCGCTATGGCCTCTGCGACGACACCCTCCTTGCACGCCGTAGCAGCCACCGCCTCGGTAACCCAGTCAGCATCAGCAGTCGGCGCTCCGACCGCGCGCCTCGCCGCCCCAGCATCTGCGCCGGTTTCGTCGACGCGCACAGCCGCGTCGAAGCGGCCGGCCACCGGCGGCCACACCTGGACGGTGGCGCGGTACGACACCCTGATGTCCATCTCGGAAGCGACCATGGGCGACGACTCGCACTACAACGAGATCGCCAAGCTCAACGTCGGCGTCCCGCAGTTGGATGGGCGAACGATGAAAACGGCCGACACTCCGCTGGAAATCGGTTGGAAACTGATCCTCCCCCGGACTGCGGTCCTTCCGGCCGGGCACACCACCCCGCAAGTTGGACAGAAAACGGTGATCGTCGGCGAAGGTGACAGCGTCTCCAAGATCGCAGCGGCCCAGTACGGCGACGGCGATCGTTGGCCCGAAATCGCCTCCGCCAACCACCTCGTCGATCCCAACGAGATAACTCCCGGGCAAGTCCTGACCATCCCCGCCGCCGCGGGGAGCGGACCCAAGCATGCTGCCTCAACAGTCGTCCCCACCCACACCGCTGGGGCCCGCGACCCGCACGACACCGCCGCCGGGGCCACCGTGCACCCCCGGTCGGCGACATCGCACACCGTGGCCGCGTCCACGCCGAAGCCGTCGACCGGGCACACCGCAGCTCCCCGCTCTGTGGCCGCCAATGCCCCGAAAGCCCCGACGACGATCTCCGTTCCCTCCAGCACCGCCCTGACCAGCTCTGCCGGCTCCAGTCCCAACACGGTTGGACAGAACACGGAACAGGCGCCCTCGGTCCCCACCGGCCAGCAGGTCACGGCAACACCGCACCGTGCCACCCTGGCTCCCTCAGCTACGTCCTCGGACTTCACCGAGATGGTCGCCGGTCTGGGCGCTGCGCTCGGGGCTGTACTGCTGGCTGGCATCGCGCTCGCGCGCCGCCGGAAAGGTCGACGGCGGCCCACGGGCGAAGTTCCACGTCTGGTGAGCCTGTCCGCGACACGGGTGGAACGGCACCTTCGGGAACGAGCTGGCGGCGCCGAGGTCGCATGGATGGACAACGCCCTGCGGTCTGCGGCGGCTCTGTCCGCAGATCGGTCCGTCGACCAGCTTCCGGACGTCACCGCAGTGTGGCTGTCGACGCAGGAACTGCAACTGCAGTTGGCCGCTCCGGTTCCGGCCCCGGCACCGTTCCTCGCCGAAGGCGACGGTTGGGTAATACCCACCGGCACCGAGCTTCCCGATCGGACAGAAACAGCGGCGCCGTTCCCGGCGCTGGTCACCCTCGGAGAGGCCGTCGGCGAGACGTTTCTGGTCGACCTAGAGCGTGTCGGCGCCCTGACGGTGACCGGAGATGAACAGCGCACCGCGAACCTGCTGCGTCACATCGCCGCCGAGTACAGCCATTCGCTGTGGTCTGACCATCTGCAGGTTTACTTGGTGGGCTGGGGTGAGACGGTGACCGCGCTGCAACCGGATCGACTGACCTACGCCCCCTCTGTCGCCGACGTCGTGACGATCCTGCGGGGCCGCCTGGAAGAGGTTCTGGAAGTCCAGGCCGAAGGGGGCACCACCGTCCTAAAATCCCGGATCGGGGATCAGCACACCGTGGACGACCCGTGGACCCCCACGATCTTGTTGATCGACGCCCGCGCCGACGAGGACCTACAGCCCCTGACCCAGGCCCTGCAAGGCATCAGCGGCGCCGGCCGGTCCGCAGTGGCCGTAGTAACCCGCACCGACCAGATCATCGCGGGCAGCGCCGCCGCGCACATCGACGCCGACGGCACCCTGCAAATCCCATCAATTCTCCCCACCGACCTACGTGTCCAGGCCGCCGGGCTGACCCAGCAGGCGCTTGATGAACTGCTCGAGCTGTTCACCGCCGCCGGCCAGTTCCAGAAGCCAGGCGCAATCACGGACAACACGGAGCCCTGGTCGGCGGACATGTCAGTCATGGGATCACTGATCATCCCTACCCCACACACCGCCGGCGGAGGGCCGACCGGCCGTGCTGATGTCACACTCGCCGCCGAAAAAAACCAGCCGGATCAAGAAGACCAGGGCGCCGAAAATAACCAAGTTGAGCACGAGGCCAATGCTAGCCAGGTGGTCCCGTTGCGTCCGGCGCTGGCCGCCGCGCAGCACCTCCTCGCGAAAGTTCTGGCCGACGACGTCGAACTGGACGCCGACGTCGAGGAATGGTTCACCGCCCCCGATGTCGTTGACCCCGACGAAAAAATGGATTGGGTAATCCGTCCCCGGGTCGGGGTGCTCGGCCCGCCGCTGGTGCTGGTCCGAGGCACCAAACCCACAGACCGAATCCACAAATACACCGAGATGGTCATCTACCTCGCGCTGCACCGAGACGCCGAGGTCGACCAATTCGTTGCCGACCTGTGGCCGGTCGAAGGAACGACCTCCGACGAGAACCGCCGCGCCTACCTCTCACGGATCCGCACATGGCTGGGCACCGACCCAGATGGCCGCACCTATCTGCCATCCAGGCTCAAGCTCTACGGCCTGGAGCGGCGCCGGCGGCTCTTGGACGTCGAGCTGTTCCGCCGACTGCGCAAACGCGCAGACGCCTACCTCAAGGCCGAGGACTACACCCGGGCCATGACCGACTTGTGCAGCGCGCTGGACCTGGTGCGCGGCCCGACCCTGGATCAGCACCCGCGTAACGGCTACGCCTGGTCCTCGACCAACGATGAAGCCGATCTGCGGGATGCCAACCTGATGATGCTCGAAACCGCCCACCTGCTGGTCGATCTCGCCATCGACGCGGGCGATCTGGACCTGGCCCGGCAAGCCGCCGACGCCGGGTACACCGTGGACCACAAAGCCGACCTGCCACTGGTCGACCACATGCGCATCGCCCATCAGGTGGGCGATGACCAAAAGGCCAGAGGCTGGCTCGCGGCGCTGCTGCAGGCCAACGAGATCGAACTGGCCGAAGACCTCCCGAACTTCAGCACCTTCCAGGCCGTCACCGAGGTGTTCCCCGACGGTCTGCCCACAGCCGCGAACAGCTGAGCCTGCACGGGCCCGATTTCGATTGGACAGAAAACCAAGGAACAGGAGGAGGAGGCGTGGTGATCATCGAAGTGTTCCTCGGAGCAGCTGCCGGGGCGTTGGCCAGCGCAGCTGTATATGCGGCGGCCGGCCGTTTCTTGGCCACCGCAGCTCTCGACAAGCATTGCGCACGAATCATCCCGCCGGTGCCTCTCATCCTTGCCTGCGCCGCCGCCGGCGCCGCCGTCAGCCACATCCACAGCTGGCCGGTTCTTCTTCTCTACAGCGGTTTCCTGGCCGCGGTTCTGGTCGCCGTGACCGTCGACGTCGCCGAACAAAGAATTCCCGACCGGATCACCTACCCTCTGTTGGCTGTAGGCGTGCTGGTCCTGCCGGTGTTGTCCGACCACACCTTGTGGGGCTGGATAGGGCCGGTGGTCGGCGGCGCCGCGGCCGGGCTCTGGGCGCTGGTCACGGCCCTAGTCGCCGACCAAGGCTTGGGTGATGTCAAGTTAGCCGCGGTCATCGGCGCATGGATGGCCCACCTTGGCTTGCTGCCGTGGGCTGTCGGATTGCTCGGGGGGCAGATAGCCGTCGTGGTGTTGGTCGCCGCGGTCAGGGTCCGCCGGCACCGCCAGCACCGCTCCGATCCGCAGTTGGACAGAAACGCACACACAGCGCTGGGCCCTGCGTTGGCGGCTGGATCCGTGCTGGCCTTGCTGTATGCATCACTCATATGAAGACGCAACCCGCCCGCATTACTGTATTTCCGTAATAAAAGAACCGAGGAGGACCAGGCACGATGCACGCAACCACCACAGTCCTTCAGAAAGGGCAATCCTCGATGCGAACCGTCACTGCTCCATCGGCTGCCAGCGGCGTCATCAACGAAATCGCCGGCGCCCGGCAACGTCTGCTCGGCCCCGACGGCGGCGACCCTGCCTATTCCGCACCCCTGGGCCCAGACGACGACACCCTGGAAATGTGCGCGGCCGCGTACGCGCTACCCGACGGCTTCCGCGAGAAGAGCCAGGCGGGAATCCCCCTGGCCTGGGCCTGGCCGTCGGCGACCTTCGACGCCACCCTGACCCGCCGTGAAGAGCTCATCCAAGCAGCCGCGATGATCACCGCAGCCGTGGAACGCCTCGACCGGCACGCCGCCACCGGCGAAAAGCCAACCCGCCGCCGGCCGCTGCAAGTCGTTCCCCAGATTGGACAGAAATGACGCCACCGCGGTGCACGCTGCAAATCCTGATCCCCGAACCGACCACCGGCAGGATCCTGCTGACCTGGCACCGGCCGAGCCACACCTGGACCCTGCCCACCGGCGACCTCCGAGTAGGTGAGGAAATGAGCGCCGCCGCGCACCGAGTAGTCACCGACACCGTTTCGATCGGTGTCCAAATCGGCTGGGTCACTGACATCGCAGTCGAACAAGACGGCATCTTCGTGCTGATTCCCGGCCGCCACGTGACAGGCCGACCCACAGCCAACGGCCCCTACAGCCGATGTATCTGGGCCAGCCGCGATGAACTCACCCGCCTGCTCCCACCTCGCCGCGCCCACCAGATCACCCGGGCCCTGCGCCGTCGCCAACCGCAGCTGCTCGCGGCAACCGGATAAACCCACACCTGAGCCTCAGCAATCAAATCGACTTCCAAGGGGGAGCCCCGTGATCACCCACATCGATGACCGGCCTGAAACGAGACGAAGCGCGCCGGCCGCCCGCCGGCTCAGCAAGTCACTGACAGCCGCGGCAGTCGCGCTCATCGCAGGGCTGACCCTCTCCGGTTGCACCTCGACCAGCGCGCCCGCAGCCACCCCACCCGCCTCGAGCACCAGTACCTCGTCGACGACATCGAGTGTGTCGACCTCCGCGAGTCCGACCCCAGCCGGCATCTCGTCATCGGTCGCGGCGCCGGCAACCTCGCGGTCCACTACGGCAAAGCCCATAGCGCCCACCAAGTCCATCGCGCCCACTACGACCAAACCGGCATCCTCGCCGCCCACGACGACGGCTCTCTGGCCGGCGACGTTGACCCCGGCCCAGATCAAGGAAGCGAAATCGGCGCTTACGGCCTACACCGCCTATTACGCTCTGCTCGAGCAGGCATTCGCCAAGCCGGGCAAGGACTGGTCCGGCCCGTTCGCCAAGGTTGCCTCCGACCCAGACAAATTCTCGATCCTGAGATACCTCAAGGCCACAGCCAAGCTCGGGCAGTACGGGTCAGGTCATATCCGGCTCATTCCTCGGGTGACCAAGGTTCAGACCGCAGCGGTGGAACTGACCGTCTGTGTCGACACGAGCAACGAAGGTTTCTTCGACAAGACAGGGAAATCCATCAAGGCGCCGGATGCACCCGGTTCGTACTACCGCCATCCATCGAAGGCGGCCGTCTACGAATACGTGGGTAATCAGTGGTTGGTAACCACCATCAACGACGATTTCAGCAAAACATGTTGACCGCACGCGCTGCCCGGCGCGGCGTCGGGGCGTTGCTGGTGGCATCGGTGTTCCTGTTGTCCGTCCAGGGCATCGGGTGGGCTGACGGTGGTACGGGCGTCGGTTGCAGCCAGACGGGATGCGGTGTGGGTGCCAGTGATCCTGGCTCTCCAGGCTCCGCTCCAGGCTCTCCGAGCTCCGCTCCAGGCACTGGCGCGTCCGGTGGCGGCACGTCCAATGGCGGTTCTTCGGGTGGCGGCACGTCCAATGGCGGTTCTTCGGGTGCCGGTTCTTCGGGTGGCGGTTCTTCGGGTGGCGGTTCTTCGGGTGGCGGTTCTTCGGGTGGCGGTTCATCGGGTGCCGGTTCATCGGGTGCCGGTTCATCGGGCGGCGGCGGTTCAGGTAATCCGGTCGGGTGCGGCCAGTGGTACGTCATGAATCCGCAACCGGCCGCCGGGTCGCCGCTTTGGGAAGGTCACAGCGCGGCTGATGGTGTGGTCGAGTTCTTCGAGTGCGACGGAGGAGGTGGCGGCATCAGCCAGGCGGGGGCGTCGACATTCCGGTTCACCGCCAAGGCTGCTCCTGCCGCTCCCGGCAAGGGTGCTCCTGCCGCTCCGCCTCCGCCTCCGCCGGTTGATCCCGCGGTGGTAGCGCAGAAGGCGTATCGGCTAATTCCGATTACGGATCCGGTCATGCACTTCGGTCCTGATTCCGCCCATGTGGCCGCGCGGTACTGGCTGTATCTGTGGACGGACAACCCAGGTCCTATCACTCGTTCCGCGACCACCCGGAACGTGACTGTCTCAGCTACGGCGACTCTGGATTCGGTCACGTGGTCGATGGGTGCGCCTTCGGATGTTGCCTACCTGGGCACGGTGGACAGTCCGGTGGTGTGCAAGGGAGCGGGCACACCGCCGCCAGCCAATGCGGACACCACCGTCGATCCGCGGCCGAACGGCTTTTGCGCGTACATGTATCAGGTCCGCTCGACAGATGACCGCACCGGCGGGGCCGGGAGCTGGCCGGTGACGGCCTCCGCCACCTGGCGCATCGCTTGGAAAGAAACGGCGGGCGGAAAAGCGACCGGCACCATCCAGGCGCCACCGTTCACCTCGGCGACTGCGGTCTGTGTGGGTGCTTGGTACACGATTGCGGTGGATCCGAAGTCGCCGCCACCTCAGAACGCGGTCTGCGGTTCTCAGGGGTAGCTCTTGGCGCCGTTACCCACCTTTCGGAAGGTGAGTAACGGTGCCCCTTGCCACATGGCGCCGATCTTTGACGCCAGGCCGGGTGAGGTCGAAGTTGCGGTCGCGGGCGCTGAATCCCCGCCAGATGGCGTGGTCCAGGCGCTGGTCGCGAATGCGGCTGGTCGCGGTGAATCGGCGGAACGCGACCATATCGACATGGTCGCCGGCGGCGCGAAATTCCATCGCGCTGCCTTCATGCACCATTCGCGGATCACTCATTCCGAGGTGGTGCCGGTGTCCGACTTTCCGGAGCCACGCGGGGTTGGAGGCCCACCACAGTGCCCCGTCGGAGTCCTGAGCAACGGCCATTGGTGACAGCGCAGCCCTGGCCAGGAACAGGCTTCCCGGCCTGGCCGCGTTGACCCAGGCCAGTGCTGCGCGGCCGCGTACTCCGGTCAGGACGGCGGCTGCGGCAGCGACGGTCGTAGTGGAGGAGAGCTGGGAGAACAGCCAGGCGCTGTCGGTTTCGGCGACCTGATGATCGCCGTCGGTGTAGGGGACCGTGACGTCGCCGTTGTGGGTGCCCAGCACGGCGCCGACGATCATGGGCGAGCAGTTGGACAGATCCACCAATCCCTGTGTGGCCCAGCGGGTGTGGCCGAGCACCAGGGTCGCTGATCGCAGGGAGCCGGTGATCCGGCGAACAGTGGGAATGCGTGCGGAGAACGGGCTCAGCGCGATGACGATCCTGGTGCGGCCGGCGGTCCGGTCGACGAGGTCGGCGTCGCTGTTGGTGCGTGTGGTCAGTGGCCGGTTGTGCAAGGTGGCGATCCCGGCCGAGTCGGTGCCGCGTTCCTCCGCCAGGTCGCCCAGCGTGAGAAGCGCGGCCGCGGCGTCGTGTCGGGCTGTTGGCGTGTATTGCCGGGGTCGTAGGGTGCCGAAGATTCCGCACATGGTGTCGCTCTTTCGATGTCGTGTCAGGTTGTCCACTGGCCGGCGGGGATGGGCCGCAGGGCGGTGATGTCGATGTCAGGTCCGGCGAGGTAGATCCAGGCCTGAAGGCTTTGGGTTTGATCGGTTTCGGTGTCGGTGAAGTGGACGGGCCGGATGGTCCGCACGTAGTGGGAGTGGGCTCGGGGCTCCTGGGGGTGGTATCCCTCCAGCTGGTCCAGTACGTGCATGGTCTGCAGGTAGGTGTCCTTGGGCAGCGTCATCAAGTAGCCGTAGGTGTGTCGGCCGGGGGCGGGTGCTGCGTAGGGCAGGAACTGGCTGCGGTAGAGCCCGACTTCTTTGATGACTGCGGGGGTTTCGGCGGTTGTCCGGTTCTGCAGGCAGCGGGTGTGGTTGTGGTGGCCGGGCATGAGAGTGCCGTAGACGAAAACGGGGTGGTGGTGCATTCGAACCTCCTAGCTCATTTGCTGTAATACCAGTATACCGTATTACCGTCTAACTGTTTAGCTGGGAACTCAGGATGCTGCGAGGTGGCGCACGATGACCCTCTCGGTAACCAACTCAAGCGACAACTCGGAAAAGGATGGTCATCAAATGTTCACTGCTGTAGCCGATCCCAGCTTCACCAGGGGAGACCGGGCCTCGGCCCCCGCGCGTGCCGCGGTGGTGTCATGAACCTCCTGGCCATCGCGCCCATCACGTGCTCGCACGAGGACCGCACCCGCGCCCGGCGATGGGTGGCCCGTACTCTGCAGCACCCGGACACCGTCATCCTGGACACCGAGACAGTGGATCTCGGCGCCGCGATCTGCGAAATCGCCGTGATCGACACCGCCGGCCAGGTGCTGCTCAACACCCTGGTCAACCCGGGCGCGGAGCACCGGATGAACCAAGAGGCGCAGCAGATCCACGGAATCACCATGGACGGACTCGCAGACGCCCCGAGTACCCGTACGGTCCTTCGCCAACTTGTCGTCATCACTGCCAACAGCCCGCACGTCATGACCTACAACGCCGACTACGACCGCAGGGTGATCGCTCGCGACGCCATCCGCGCCGACGTCGAACTGGACCATCTCCACGATCCCGACGTGTGGGGCTGCGTCATGCGCGCTCGGTCGGTCGCCGAAGGCCACCCGACCAGCTTCCTCCCTCTCAACGGGGGGCATCGAGCGCTCAACGACTGTCAGGCGACGTTGGCCCTGATGCGCACGATTGCGGACGTCCTGTGACGCCATATGCCTTGGAAAGCTGTTCGGGCGAAACGGCGACCACCGTCAAGAGCCCACCGTGGCCGTGGTGGCGGCCGCACCTGTACGCGGCGGCCGGAACCGTAGTCGTCATGGCCCTGGGGTGGGTTTTGACGATCCTCACCGGCCATTGGTACTGACTCCTGCGAAGGGGTCGGGGATCCGAGTCCCTTCGCGCACATTCCAGATGACCGCCAGAAAACCGGCTTGCAGTTACCTGAATACTGTATTACCGTATAGCCGTATACCCGGGTCGGTCTGTTTGGGGTCTTCAGAGGACCGTTGCCCTCAGCACCGTCATCCCGGTTCGTCGGAAGGAGTCGAGCAATGCGCATCAGCCGCGATAAGGAACCTCGTTGGTACAGGGTCAGTGTTTTGGACGTACGCCGGGAGCATCTGGGCCACTGCATCGACACCGGAGCTGCGTTCGGCACGTTGACCGCAGTCCACGATGCCTACTACAGCGGCAGTCCGTGCCGAACCTTGATGATCGACACGGTGGACGGGGAGATCTTCACCGTCACCTACAGCGGTCGGGGTCCGGGATCCGCGCATTTGCCGTGGGCCAGCACGGTGCTTCTCGATCAGATCAACTAGGGCGGCCGACTCAACCTCAATGTGTATCCGCACTTGTCACCTGAACGCCGGTGCAGGCTGGCGGCCATCAGCGTCGGCTCGGACGTTTGAGGGCGATGTCGATGTCAACTCCATCAATCAGTGCTCTGCGGGTTTGTTCCGAGTGCGGAACTGCGGCTTGCTACGTCGGCTGGGATGCGTGTCCGGCAGCAGTACTCGGAGTGACGACCGCGGTCCGGTTCGGTGGCCCGCTACAGGTGGCGCTTCGCACTCGTCGGTCTCGGTCCGCCGCTACATCTCCTTGCTCGGCACGAACCTCATGAGGAGGGGCAACAAGTCGGCGAAGCGGTTCGTTATCCCCCGATCGATGGCTCCTGGGTTCGGGGTCGTCGGTGACGGGCGGGCGGTCATTCTTCACGAGCCGGTATCCGGCGCTGACGTCCCCGTTCTGGTGGCCGAGATGCCGCCTATGCTCGCCCGTGGCCCGCACGGTGAGCAAATCGACGCCAGAGTTGCGATGGCCCTGTCCGCCGGGATGGCGTCCACGTTCGATCTGCAGGACGGCCCATTTCTGGCTGGCTGGTCGGCTCGCCGCCGTGATGCCCGACGGGTCGAAATCACTGCTGGAGCGGATGTATTCGTCACGACCAATGGACACCTACCATCCCGGTGGCTCGAGTTGGTCGCAGAACGGCAGGAAGTCGTGATCGTCTGCGGCGTCGGGGTGATCACGTCCGGGCAAGCGCCGGATCCCGCGGCGTTCACTGACGGCCAGGCCACCACCGCCCGGATCGCCTGGCGTACCCAGATTGGACAGAAACCGGGCTATCACCTGTTGGATCTGCGGCCGGCAGGATTTGCCCTGCCGGTCCTCAGCTTTCCCGCTGATGAACTCCTTGCGCGTGGTCCGCTGCAGCAGTGGGGATTCGAGCACCTGGGTGAACGGAACCCGAGCCAGCCTCTTCCGCTATCAGATCGGCTTGTCGTCAGCCTGCACACAGGGCCCGTCGACGTCGACGTCTTCGACGTCGGCGAAGGCGGAGTCGGTCAGCTCGAGTCAACCGCGCTCACTCCGATGACCGGAATGAAGGGCGCCGCAGACCGACCTGCTTGGGCGGACGCCGCCGCCGCCCAACACGGTTGCTACATGCTGCTGGCCACCACCCGGAGCGCCATGAAAGCAGCGCCGAGCGACCTGCTTTTGAGCAGCTGGTGCGTCATCGCCCGAATCGTCGATCTAGCGCCGGCGATGGACAGATCCAGTAGTGGAGATATCGGCTGATGATCACAATGACGGATCTGTTCTGCGGCGCCGGCGGCTCCTCGACTGGAGCGCTGGCAGTTCCCGGTGTCACCGTCCGGATGGCCGCGAACCATTGGAAGCTCGCCGTGGAGACGCACAACACCAACCACCCGAGCACCGATCACGCGTGCGCCGACATCTCCCAGGTCGACCCAAGACTGTTCCCCCGCACCGATATTTTGTGGGCGAGCCCGGAGTGCACCTCGCACTCGCAGGCCCGCGGGAAGAAGAGGGAAGACACCACTCCGGACTTGTTCGGTGAAGTGCTGCCCGACGACGCCGCCGAGCGGTCCCGGGCCACGATGTGGGACGTACCGAGATTCGCCGAATACCACCGCTACCAAGCCGTCATCATCGAGAACGTCGTCGACGCGTGGCATTGGCAGCCGTTCCCGGCGTGGCTGATGGCGATGGACTCCCTCGGCTACGAACACCACGTGGTGTTCCTCAACTCCATGCACGCCCAATTCGGGGGCCTACCTGCGCCACAGTCCAGGGACCGCATGTACGTAGTGTTCTGGCGCAAAGGGAACCGCCGCCCGGATCTAGAGCGGCACACCCGACCACCGGCACTGTGCCCAACCTGCGGACCGGTCAAGGCGGTGCAGGTCTTCAAGAGGCCGAAGAGCCTGGCGAAGCGGCTACCGGACCCGCCGAAGTGGGGCCGGTACAGGGCGCAGTATCAGTTCAGGTGCCCGAACGTGGCGTGCCGCAACCAAATCCTCGAACCGGCGTGGCTGCCCGCCGCGGCCGCGATCGACTGGTCACTGCCAGGGCAGCGGATCGGTGACCGCAACAAACCGCTGGCGGAAAAGACGATGGCGCGCATCGAAGCCGGGCTCAAGAAGTACGCGGCTCCGCAGCTCGTCCCAGCAGGCGGCACCTGGCGCGACGTAGCGACGTCTGTGCAAGACGTCATGGGCACCAGGACGACGCGGGAGACGGATGCGCTGCTCGTCCCTGTCGAGGGTCGGGACGGGAAGGAAGCGCGGGCGGTCACTGAGGCGATGCGCATCATGACAACCCGCAGCGAAACAGCGTTCGTCGTGCCGCTCCGCGCCAACAACACACCGAAGGCAGTGCGGGAGCCGTTCGACACCTTCGCAGCCAACGGCAATCACCACGCCCTGGTGATGCGGAACAACTCGAGCAAAGGCGCCGGAGCGGAGATGATCACCCCGATCACCGAAGTGCTCCGCACCCTCACCACCATGGGCCACCAATCGCTGCTGGTCCCGTACCGGTCAAAGTCGACCGCGCACCTGGCATTCGAACCGATGCCAACCCTGTCCACGGTCGACCCCGCCGCCCTCGCGTCGGTGGAACCGAACATCGCCGACTGTCTATTTCGGATGCTTGAACCGGCCGAGATCGCCTGCGGCATGGCGTTTCCCACCACCTACGTCATCAAAGGCAATCGGCGCGAACAAGTCAGACAGTCTGGGAACGCTGTCACTCCCCCCGCAGCAAGGGATCTTGTTGCCGCAGTCGTGGAATCGCTTACTGGAACGGGGATTTTCTGATGAGCCTCGAATCGCAGTTTTGGTTGAAGGTCATCAAATCAGGGCCCTGGAACTCGTCTTCTTCAATCTCAACCTCACAGACACCTTCGTGCTGCGTAGTCACGGTGTATTCGACTTTCACCTTGCGGGTGCTCATTTTGGTTCCTTTCGTGGGTGGGGTGAGCGGGCGGGCGGTCACAGGTCAACCCGCTGGGCGAGTTCCAGTAGCACCTCGGCGTGGCAGGGCAGACCATCGGCAGCGGAATATCAGAGATAGTCGTATTCATTCGTTCGGCGAGTGGAACGGTTCCACTCCGGTCAGCACCGATGCTGTGTTGCTCGCGGGGTTCCTGGAAAGCGCGCGGAACGGTTGGGAGCCGCCGGATGGGTTGCCGTCGCCTGGCCCCTCTGACACGGAAGTCAGCATCGACTACGCCGACTGGGTGTCCTCGTGACCGCCGTTTTGGGCACGTGGTCGGTCGGGGAGCGTGTGACCCGCAAAGGCCCGCAGCCCGCGCATATCGCATCCCAGGACGGGACCGTTACCGCAGTTGGGGTCGGTGGTTGGAGTGGCACCGTGGATGTCTTGTACGACGGGCACTGCGGCTCGGTTGTCGCGGCGGTTGATGATCTCGATCGGGCTCCCGGGGTGTCCTCGTGACCGCCGTGCCGCAGGGAGCCGCACCGCTCATCGACGAACGGCGGCAGGAGATTGGCGCGTGGGTCAATTCCGGTCTGACGTTGTTCTCGGTTGAAGTGGTAGACGAGCTGCTGGCCGAGGTTGACCGGCTCCGCGAGAGCGAGCAAACCGCTGGCTACGTGGTTACTGGCATGGAGCACGGCCGCATGCAGGAAAACTGGGACGGTGAAGTTCACGCAACGATCGAAGCAGGGCTCAAATCACTGGCCGAGTGTCGCGCTTCGGGTTGGCCGGATTGGAATCTGTATGCACTGCACCTGGTGAAGTCGTGACTACCTCTCCAGGTGTGGGCGGCGCACCGCAGGAGCCGTGTCTCGATGTCCTGAAAGCTGGCGGCAACGGGACAGGTCCGCAGTGGCTCATCGATGCGGCATGGGAGGGTGCTGGCGCACTGGACATTGATCCAGAACGATACGACGCGGCCGAGGTCGTGCTCCGCGCTGCTCTGCCGATCATCCGCGCTGGGATCGCTGCGGAACTGGCCGCCCGGATACGCGCCGAGGTCACCAACCGCGTTGGCGGCACTGGTGGCACGTATTGGAGCGGGGTCAGGGATGGCTACGCGTCGGCCGCCGAGCTGATCGAGGGCGACCTGTGAGCGACCCGAAGGACCGGCGATTCATCTGCGGAGCTTCGTGCCACTATGGCGGGTTGAGCGCTAATCGGAAACACTCAGCCGCTCCGCTCGGCTGGATGTGGCACCGCAACCGGGCCGTCGTATCCGAGGGAGCCCGGTGCTACCAACACAAAGTCGAGGGTGACTTGTGAGCGGGCGATACGCAGCGAGCACCGACGTCCCTTCTGATCGTTCCCGTGCGGAGATTGAGAAGACGCTGATGCGGTACGGAGCCGAACAGTTCGCCTACATGACCAGCAGCACGCAGGCCGCCATTGCGTTCGTCGTCAGCGAGCGGTAGGTCCGGTTGACGCTGACACTGCCCGACCGAAATTCCCCCGAGTTCACCCGCACCACCACCGGCCGGGCGAAGGTCCCAACTGCCGCCGCAGCCGCGTATGAGCAGGCAGTGCGGCAGCGGTGGCGTGCCCTCGCGCTGGTCGTGAAGGCGAAACTGGAAGCGATCACCGTCGGCATCTCCACGCTGGAGATGGAGTTTGGTATGTCGATGGTCCTCCCGGACGGGCAGACCATCGGGCAGACGGTGCTCCCCCGGCTATCCGAAATCTACCGGGGGTGGCAGAAACTGGAGCTTCTACCGTGAACGACCGCCGACAGCGGGACCGACCCGCGGTAAGGAGCATGATGACCCACCCCACATCGACATCGGTTTCCATCCAACGGGAGATCACTACGCACCCGGCAATGCTGTCGGACTGGGCCGTTCGTACCCTGACCGCTGGGGTGCTGGCCGAGGTTGGTCTCACCGACGACGCCGCAGATCTGGCGCAGCTTGGTGAGTTTTCCACGACAGTGTTCGCTTGGCCCGGGTTGCTCGAGCGGGCGGGTCGGATCCTTACATCGGCCCGGCATACCCTCACCGAGGCATTCCTGCTGGAGCATCAGGCCCGGCCGGGTGTCCTACCGGAGACGTACCAGGTGTTGCGTGAAGGTCTGGGCGATGACGTGCTGGCCGCGGCGGATGACGCTCGGATTGGGGTGCTCCCGCACCGAATAGGGCAACAGGCGTGGACGGCGATGTCAGTTGGGGTGCAGCTTCTGCATTTCCGACACGGCGGCCGAAGCCAGGAAATTCAACGGCTGCGGGACGCCGCCCAGGTCGGCCTGATGCAGCTGTACCAGGACCTCGCTGAATGGGCGCTCACCCATCCCGAAGCGTGCCCGTTGGGACTACCTGGTCAGGCCCGCACCGCTGGGTCGACCAGCTGGCCGCGGCTGACCTCGGAGAAGTCCTGATGAGCCTCGACATCAGCGATTCGAAGCATCCGGACTGCACCTGTGGCCCCAGCGCCTGCCAATGCGTGACTGTGGTCGACGGCGTGCTGCGATGGCTCGCTCCGCCCAGTCGAGGTGGCGGAGTCGGAAACGATGTGAGCAAACATGGCTGACGGGTCCGCCATCCAGTGGACTAATTCCAGTTGGAACGTCGCCACCGGTTGCGATCGAATCTCCCCTGGTTGCGACCACTGTTACGCGATGGTTCTGTCCAAACGTTTGAAGGCGATGGGCGCCGAGAAGTACCAGAGTGACGGTGATCCGCGCACCAGTGGACCGGGGTTCGGGGTCGCGTTCCACGAGCGCTCGTTGACCGACCCGCTGCGTTGGCGGCGGCCGCGGAAGGTGTTCGTGAACAGCATGTCCGACCTTGCGCACGCTCAAATCTCCAACAGCGAGATCGCTCGGGTTTTCGGAGTGATGGCCTTGGCCGGTCAGCACAGCTTCCAGTTGCTCACCAAGCGTCCTCGGCGCCTACGGAACCTGTTGCCTCAGCAGGCATTCTGGGATGACGTTGCTGAGGTCACGGAGGAGCTGCGCGCAGCTGGGCACTCAAAGACGAGCCCCGCGCTGAGCGGGGCTCCGTTGATGAACGTCTGGATCGGTACGTCGATCGAATCCAACGATTACGTCTGGCGGGCTGAGGAGCTTCGCCGCACCCCGGCGGCCGTCCGGTTCCTGTCGCTGGAGCCGCTGCTTGGTCCGTTGCCGGACCTCGATTTCACCGGAATCGACTGGGTCATCGCCGGCGGTGAGAGCGGCCAGGGCCACCGGCCCTTGGATCTGGACTGGGTCCGGGACATTCGAGATCGTTGCGATGTGGCCAGCATTCCGTTTTTCTTCAAGCAGGTCGGCGGGCGGACACCCAAGTCGGGGGGCCGGATCCTGGATGGTCAAACCTGGGACGGCTATCCCGCCGGTCCCGGCGAGCCGGTGGCAATGGATCTGCGGTGACTGACTCGTCGTGGGCCGATCCGTCGGGTATTGCCGCGGGCCGAGGAGTGAGTCCCGGCATTGACGTCCATCTGGTGCACGGTGATCTCCTGGACCAGCATGTTGATGCGTTGGTCAATCCGTGGAACCGGAATTTCGTACCGCGGTGGTTGCTCCGCCCGGGTGGGGTGTCCGGCCAGCTGAAGCGACGCACCGGGCCCAAGCCCTGGAGGGAGTTGCGCCGCTGCGGCACCTTGGCGGTAGGGGAGGCAGTGATTACGGATGGCGGGCTCTTGCCCGTTGACCTTATCCACGTTGCGGGGATCAACGCGTGGTGGCGGGCTTCGGTGTCATCGGTTGCGGTGAGCACTCACAGTGTGGTCGTCGCCGGGTGGAAGGCCGGCTACCGCTCGCTGGCGATGCCGCTGATCGGAAGCGGCCACGGATCGTTGTCGTCGGAAGTTTCGTTGCGGACCATCCAGGGTGCGCTGGGCGAATACGCGAATTCCGAGCGGGCGATGCTGGTGATCGTCGTGCTCCATTCATGAGCGGTCGCTCGTGAAGGTCAGCCAAGATGAGCGATGGCTCAGCCGGTACGGTTGGACCAACATCTGGCCGCCTCGAGATCGAGGGACCGCCCGGTTGGCCCTAATAATTCGCCCGCACTAAACCACCAATCAGTTGAGATGGAGAGGAATCGGGGATGAGTGTTGACGGGTTGGAGCCGCTGGTCGGCGTTCTTGCGCTGAGGACGTTTCGGGTGTCAGCGGACGGTTTCCTGCTACCACTGAGCTTTGACAGCGATGACTGGGCGAAGGGGATCTGTATCGCCGGGTGTGTCAGAGCGACGCACTCAGCTCCCGATCCGCGGTGCACTTGCGGGCTGTACTCGCTGACCGATCTGCATGAGCTGCGCACCCAGTACCACCAGGCCGACAAACTCCTTGCCGTCGTCGCGCTGGAAGGGGTTTCCGTAGAAGGGGCGATGGGTTGGCGGTCTCAGGCCGCTCGGGTAGTCGCCATCTGGATTTCACCTGACCACCGGCGTCGTATCCCGGCTGTGCAGGTCGCCGCGCTGCGGGCGAACTATCCGGCCATCGCCTTTCACACCGACCGTGCCGAGATGCTCACCCACTACCCGGCTTTGATTCCGCCGCCGCATCCGCGGCGGACAGCGTTGGCCGAAGCTGCCCGGCGCACTGTCTCGGCGATCCGCAGCGGGCGGATGAGCACCCGATCCGCGGTGTGGTGGACGGTGGCGGTGGCTGTCTCGTTCATCGTCATGCTGCGGTTGGGCCAGCCGAAGGAGTGGATGGTCGGCAGCGCCATCGAACTGAACCTGCCGCTGTGGTTGTTCGCTGCCGTCGGGGTGTGGACGGACCTGGCGCTGTGCCTGGGGCAGCTGCTGCGCCGCGGCGGCCGGGTGCCGCCGGTCTGGTCGTATTACCGGCCGGCCCGGTACACCTGGTGGGTTTCCAGTGCCGTCCTGTTCGCCTCTATCCCGGCCACCATCGCTCTGCACGGACCGCTGCATCTGTGGTTCCTGGGCCTGTGTGCCGCAGGGATGTTGTTGACCAGACTCGGCGAAGTGTTCGTCCTGGCGCTGCCCCGCGCGGCCCGTTCCCGGCTCGGGCTGCTCGCCCGGATGGGCGTCCGGAAGAAGCCGCCCCGCACCGGCGTTACCGCCGCGCCACGGCGCACCGTCATCGAACGACTGGGACGCATCCGATCCGCTGGCATTGTCGCCCCGATCAACATCACTACTCGACCCGCGCCGCCGCCGAAAAACTCACAGGAGAACTGACATGGCCGACATCGGCGAAGGTGACAACCCACGACGCGTGGAAATATTGCCGCTCACCCCACCCGTGCTCCCCGCACGGGAAACACCCGCACCGGTTCCTACACCCGCGAAAGAGCCCGTCCCCAGTCGCTAGTGGTGTGCCTGTAAATTAACATGGTTGTTTGGTAGAATGCGGTCATGGTGGCTGCGCCTTTGTCGATGACCGATGAGCAACGATTCGAGTTGGAGCGGATGGCGGTGTCGACGTCGTTGCT
>JAABUJ010003344.1_pt1 | contig 18118 bp, 21 predicted proteins | sample 5559131 | NCBI WGS metagenome assembly JAABUJ01 (sample SAMN10711875, study PRJNA513366) | rock metagenome | isolation source: Antarctica rocks | place: Antarctica: Victoria Land, Mt New Zealand nord | collected 2016-01-07 | reverse complement strand
ATCCAGCGGTTTCTTGTGCGCCAGTAGGCATTGCCGCTGCAAGGTGACAATGCGGCAAAGTGAGCAGGCAGTACACACTTGCGGCGACGCCAACATGAAAACACTCATTTCGCAGAGTAACATACAAATCTAGCAGGAGGCCGCAAATCAAAGGCAAGGGCTTCTGTATGGTCTCATAGGCATGGTGACTTTCAGCATTATGCTTCCGGCGACCCGTGCCGCCGCGCCGGAACTTGGCAGAGTGTTCACGGGTGTCGGACGTGCCACGGTCGGCGCATTTCTTGCCGCACTCCTCCTCGCGGCCATGCAGGAGCGCTTGCCCCATCGGAAGCGCTGGAATCACTGAGACCCCGCAGCGGGTCGGGCACGTTCTAGATTATCGGCAGGGGCTTATTCTTTGAGGCCGTCTCTTTGGCCTGTGCTTCGGGCGCGGGGGGTGTTGTGCCTCCATGACCAGTGTTCAGGCCGGCCTTCTTGAGCCGCTACTTTTGCAGTAGATTGTTAGTAGCCTTCTTCTTCCAGATACACGGTCAGAAGCTCCAGGAACACCTGGCGCAGCGAGATGTTGCCGTGCTCGTTGCAGTAGCGCTTGGCGCGGTGGAACAGCGCAGGCTCCATGTCCACGGTGGCTTTCGCGCCGGTGGGATGGATGACTTTGCGGCTCAGCGCTTCGCGAACGCGGGCGAGATAAGCTGTATCGCGCAGCATTTCCTCGGTTGGGGCGGCGGGGACGACAGACAAGCGCAGCGGAGACGCGGCGGGTTCGGGGGCCGGAGCGGCAGGAGGGGCCACTGCCGCCGGGGCGTTGGAAGCGGGCAGGGAAGCGGCGGGTTCGGCGGCAGGAGTTTGGGGCACAGGCTCTTGGCCGGGGGCGTTCTGCTCTTTCAAGTTGGCCTGGCGCAATTCGGCAAGGGTTGTCATGGGGGCGTTTCCTTCGGGGAGCGTCTTTTGTTTTGGGAGTTAGGAGGGAGCGAGATTACTTTTTGTGGGTGGCCCACTCATTTTTTGTGGGTGGGAAGCTGCACGGGCCACTTCTTTTCGCGGGCCATTTCACTCAGGGTGCGGGCGACCAGGGCGGCTGTCATCAGGCGCTGGTCGCGGACATAGCCGTTGACAAACAGGGCGTCGCACAGCACGCAGATGTCGCGCGGCACGCCTTTGGTGATTGCGTGGCAGTCGGCAAGAGCCTGGGGTTCAAAGTAAGTTTCCAAAGGCCCGCCGCCTGCGGTGTGGAGGCGAAAGCCGATCATGTCGTTCATCTCTTGGAGCGTGAGCGGGTCCAGATGCCCAACCACGGCGATGCGCGAGCGGAAGGCATCGTGGCGCTCCAGCTTTTGCGGCAGGTTGTCCTGGGCCAGCATGACGATGGTCATCAGCTTGGTGCGCGAAGTTTGGAAGTTGGACAAGTCGGAGATGGAGTCGAGCACGCGCGAGGCAAGGTTCTGGCCTTCGTCGAGCAGCAGCACGGGATGCCTTTCGGCATTGTACTCATCTAAAAGAAAACGCTCCAAAAGGCGGCGGTTGTCGGCCTCGGTGCGCTTGGTGGTCAGGCCGAAGCCTTCCAAAACGAGCCGCAGAAACTGGGACGGCGTGCGTACCTGCGCGCCGGGCAGGAACGCGACTGTCTTGGAAGGGTCGTTATCCCACGTCTTTTGCAATTGGTTGGCGATGGTGGTCTTGCCCATGCCCACCATGCCAGTCAGGACTGCAAGGCCTCGCTTCTGGTCGGCGGCATAGCGCATCTTGGCGACAGCAATTTTGTGTTCATCACTGGGGTAAGCAAAGCGGGGGTCGGGCTGCACGGAAAACGGCGTTTCCTTGAGGCCATAAAACTCTTCATACACGGGGTCACTCTCCTGGGCCGTGCCGCTGCGTTCTGAGGGACGGTGCGGGCGCGGCGAACGGAACCCTATTATAATAGATAAAGTCCCTAAACGCAAGCCGGGCAGAGAGGGACGTTGGCTGAGGAGTGCGGGGCAGGCGCTGCACCTTAGCAAGAGGCTAGGTTTTAGCGAGCGGCGAGCTTGGGGCGCATGGCCTACCACATCTGCGCGGCAAAGGAAAGCAGGTGGGCCTGCCGCTGCGCGTCTGCGGCAGGGCTGTCAGCGAGTGGCTGGATAAAGCGAAAAAAGTACACAGGCGCGCTGCGTCGTCCGAGAAACGCATTGCCCAGAATAGACAAGCGTATCTGAGACGGGTTGCTGATAAAATGCCCGTCCACCACGTAAAAGTAGGCAATCTGGACATTGGGCACATCGCCCGTTTCCGCCGCCTCAAAGGTTTGGGCCACAATCGGCGTGCCAGGAACGCGGGCCGAACCCGGCGCGGATAGGTGCCAGGCCCCCATGCACTGGCGGGGGTCGTGCAGCGCCGACTCGGCATTGCCGCTCAGCAGCAGAAACTGCACCGCCTGCGGCCCTGTTCCATAGGAGCGCGACACAAGGTGCGCACCGGGCAGCTCGGACTTGTATTCGGGCGGCAGGGGCAGGTCGCCGCCAGAAGCAAGGCCCGCCACCACGCGCGGCACGTCCGCCCCGCTCAGGCTGCCAGTATTCGTGGCGGGAGGCAGTGCCCAGGCATGGGCAATCCACAGCGCGGCGCTGAGAACGACAACTAAAACAGCGGCAGGCCCGCGAAGGTGCGGCATCCAATCCTCCTGGCAAGCATCAGCAGTACAACAAAGCCCAGGGCGACCATTAGCAGGCCGCTTGGATCATGGATAGTCTTCTCCGCACGCGCGCCAAAGCTTTCGCCGGTCACGGCCAGCAGGGTCAGGCGGGCCACGTTGTCGGCCACGGCAAGCGGCAGGCTCAGCGCAAACAAAGCCAGGCGGCGTTTGGGCGGGCCATCGCACAGCCAGAGCAGGGCAGCGGAAACCATCAGCAAAGTCAGCAGCAGCTTGAAGCCCGAGCAGGGCAGGTCTACAAACAGCGTAAACGATTGCAGCGTAATCATGTTGCCGTGCAAAGTGGTGGGGAACGTCAGCAAGTGCAGCGTCTTGTCCGCAAGGGCCGTGGACAACTGCTGGCTGCCGAACGTCAGCTCCTGCCAGAGCGGGCCGGGCATGCCCGCCATCCATGCGAGAAACAGCAGGGGAAACGCCGCCGCCCGCACCCAGGCTCCGCCCAGCACCAGCCACAGGCTGCTCCATATGGCGAGCAGGAAGCCCGTAGAGATGACAAATATCCACCATTCTTTGGGGCCGATAATCAGCATCGCGGCGGCAGGAAGCAGCACGCCCAGGGCGCGGTAGTCGGGGGCGAGGCGCGCGGCACGCAGGGCATCCCGCCGGTGCCAGAGCATCAGCGCCACGATGAATGGAATGAGTGGGCCGTAGGAGAAATAGGAGCCGGGGGTAAGCGCCCCGCTGATCCACAGGCTGAGGGCAGGCCGGCCTAGGGCGAGCAACAGCAGGGCGGCAGCTACGAGCAGCAAAAGAGAAAGTGGGTCATGCCACGCCGCTGCCTTGCGCGTCAGGCCGGGCACGGGTGGAACAGACACGGCTTCTCCGTTTGCGGCGGGTGCCAGGGCTGTGGCTGTCAAGGATGGTGGAGAATACATAGTGGTGAACAATGCCTGCCCTACTGCGGCAGAGTGGCAAATAACGCCTGCGGCTTTATGGCAAGCTGGCGGTACGCCGCTTTGCGTCCGGCGGGCTGGGAAGCGGCTCAAACTCACGGAAGTCCTGGGCGTAGTTTGCCATGTCAAACGATGGCTTGTTGCCCTGGTAGAGCAGCGCGAGTTCCGCCTGCTCGCTGGGGGCCTTTGCCAGCTTCACTTGCCGCACGACTTGATCGTATATCTGGCTGAGCGAAGGCAGGGTGGCATCGTCGCGCTCATTGACCCCGAACGTAAGATAAATATGGCTGACAGGGAACGTCTGCACGTCGCCCTGACGCATCAAGCGCAGGCGCTGCGCGATGCTGGGCGGCAGGGCATTGAGGTTGAGCGCAAACCCATTGATGCCGACAACGCGCAGGCCGGGATGCGCCGCGATAGCCTGGGCCATTTGGTGCTGATGCAGCAAAGCGGCGGCTTGGGCGGCAGCGGGCGCGGTGGCGGTGACCACAACGGTGTTGCGCATTTGCGTGGGCAGAACAAACGCCGTTTTGTGGGCGTTGTAAAAGGCCAATACCTCGGCATTGCTGACCGTGACATGCCGGATACGCAGGTTTTCCAGGGCCAAGGTGAGGCCGATCTGGTCGCGCAGGCCGGGCGTGTCGGTGGGGGGAATGCCCTGCGGACGGGTGCGGCGCAGAGTGGCAAGGCGGGCGTCTATGTCGCTGCTGGACACCGGCACGGCATCCGAGGCCGCCGCTTGACGGATCAGCTCGGACAGCACGATTTGGTTCAGGACGTTTTTCCCGGCGGCTTGGTCTAAGGCGCTGTAGTATTCGCCGCGCGTGACGACCCGCTGTCCGACCCGCACCAGGGGCCGCTTGTCCGACCAACAGCTGTACATCACGGCGTTTGCGGCCAGCGAGACAAGGGCGACCACGCACACGGCCCGCACAAAGAAGCGCCGCACAGCCGGGTTTTGCGGCCCGAACTTCGCGCGGAACTTTTGCAGGTCTTCCTGGTGGTACACGGCCTGCTGTTTGCCGTTGTATTGACGCGAAGCCCTGGCAAGGCGGGCCTGAGCCGCGCGGCTTTCACGCGCCACCTGCCGCTCGCCTTCAGCTTGCGCGCACTTTATGGAACTTAGGGCCGAGGCCTTTGGGCGAATTGTCGCTGCTCATGGTATGCGTTGTCTTTCTTGAGGCCTGCTCAAAACAGCATTGGTTATCAGAGTAGGCTTTTGGCCTGCCGCTGCAAAAAGCGTGCCAAGGTGCAAGGGGCGCGCTGCCTTAAGGCGAAAGCCTGGGCTGCGGCGGGACAGGCCGATGGCTGATTTCTATTATACAGCACATTTGGGCGCGAGGCGGGTGTTGATGCCTGGCTGCGCCGTTCAATTTCTTATCCCGTGAGCAAGCTGACAAGTTTTGTCGCCCCGCCGCCCCACCCTGGATGCCGGGCGTGATGTTTTCGCTAATCGGGTATCCTGTGTCAGCAGCCGTTTGGCTCGCCGGGCGTATCCTAATCAGCAGGCACGCCCGGCCTGGGCGCGGCACACTCGTTTGGAAGGCGAACACCGATGAACATTACCATGCACACAACCACAATTGTGGGCGTCAAGCGCGACGGCAAAGTGGCGATTGCGGGCGACGGCCAGGTAACTTTAGACAAGACCGTGATGAAGAACACCGCCCGCAAAATCCGCCGTTTGTACCAGGGCAAGGTTTTGGCGGGCTTTGCGGGCAGCGCTGCCGACGCGCAGGCTTTGGCTGACCGCTTTGAGGAAAAGCTGGAAGCCGCCAGCGGCAACCTGCGCCGCGCGGTGATTGAGTTTGCCAAAGAATGGCGCTCCGACCGTGTTCTGCGCCGCTTTGAAGCGCTGATGATTGTCGCCGACCCCGAGTATCTTCTCGTGGTGTCCGGCGACGGCAACGTTTTGGACACCGACGATGGCATTGCGGCCATCGGCAGCGGCGGGCCGTATGCGCAGGCGGCGGCGAAGGCTCTGCTGGAAAACACCGACTTGTCTGCCCGCGAGATTGTGGAAAAAGCGATGCATGTGGCGGCAGGCATCTGCATTTACACCAACAGCAATATCACTTCCGACGAGCTTTAGAATGTGTATAGCAAGCCTTGAAGAAGCCCCCCCGCCCCAATTCTGGGGAGCCAGAGCAGAGCGATACCGAGTGCAGCCAGTGTCTTTCTTCTGTATTGCACCCCAAACTTGGGGCGGGGGGGCCTTCATAGCACTACTTCCAACGAGCTTTGACCTGGCTTTAGCACACTTCTCCCCCCGCTTTGGACGCCTATGAAGCCCCTTCTCCCGACTTCTTTCGCGCTGCTGCTCGCCTTTGGGCTGAGCCTGTCCGCGCGCGCCGACGATGCCCCGCTTCCCACCTCCACCGATTCGGCCCGCGCCGCGTCCGCACCCCTCGCCCCTGCGTCCGCCACGCCGTCTCAGCGGCAGATGTTTGCATTGGGGCTTGCCCTCCAAACACCTGCCGCACAGAGCGAGGCATTTTTGGCTGATGTGAAGAACTTGCAGCTTGCCGACCCCGTGGCGGAGGCCGCCCCGACGACGCTCCTATTGGCGCGGCAGGCCCGCGACCTGCGCGCAAGCGAGCTGCGCTGCTACCAGGCGGCGTCCACCCTGCTCCGCACCCTGGGAGCGCCGCCGCCGCTGCAATCCTGGGCCGACGGCACGGTGCATCTGCTGACTCAGCCGCAGATTGTGTCCGCAGAGGCGCGGCCTTATGTGAAATCCGACCCGCCGACCGCCACCATCCTTGCCACCATTGACGAGGCGGAGGCTGTTAAGGTGATCGCCGACCGCAGCAATGCGTCTTTGCAGACCTGGCTGAAATTGTCGCAGGGCGGCGCGGGCGTTTGGACACACACCGTGGGCCGTCTCGCGGCAGGCATGCAGGCGGCTGCGGCCCAGGCACAGCCGTTTCTGCTGCCGCGCGCCCAGGTGCGCCATCTGCGCGAAACCGCCCCGCCCGGCACGCCCCTGCCTGTTTTGCAGACGCTCAGCGTCCTCGTGCCGCGCGGCAAAGGCAATTTGTCGTCGCTGATTCGCCAGTCCGATGTGACTGTTCCCGCCGCCCAAATCGCCCCCGCCGCCCTCGCATTGCTAGATGCTTACGATGCCCAATCGCTGGCTTTTGAGATTTCCCCGCCGCCTAAGTAGGACCGCGCAAGCAACCAAAACGAGTTAGGACGGCCCCCCCGCCCCAATAATGGGGAGCCGGATTAGGACAGGAGAAGAGCAATACAGAGTGAGGCCAATGCCTTCCTTCTGTATTGCACCCCATTATTGGGGCGGGGGGCCTCCTGCTCTATGTCCGAAAGCCAATTGTTATGCAAATCCAAGACCCGCAGTATCGGGAACGCACCCTCGCCGCCTTTGCGCATCAGCCCTGGGCCGAGCATCTGGGCATGCAGGCCGGGGATTTGGGGCCAGGCTGGTTTGAGATACATTTGCCGCTCCAGACATTTCATCAGCAGCATGACGGCATTGTCCACGGCGGCGTGCTGGCAACTCTGGCGGATACCGCAGTCGCCCTGGCCGCGTACACCCTGGCCGCCAAAGGCCAGCGCATTGTGACCATTGAGTTTAAAATCAACTATCTGCGCCCCGCGCAGGGCGGCCTTCTGCTCTGCCGGGGGACAGTGCTGCGTCCGGGCCGCACCGTCACCGTCGCGGAAGCGGAGATTTTCACCGTGGGCGATGGCGAAAACAAACTGGCGGCTAAGGCGTTGGCAACCATTGCCCTCCTGCCCGCCCTACCCGGTGAGGACTCAGCCCTGCGGGTATAATAAGCAAAAGCAGCGGCGCTGCCAAGGCATTGCCCGCGCTTTGCACCCTCGTTTCCAGCGCATTTCAACGACGGACGGTTTTCTTCCGTCGTTGGTATGCCGTGGGCACGCGCGTGCAAAGCCTGAGCGATGCCTGCACAACCAGTGTTCACAGCGATAACTGATGGGAAAAGCAACAGGATAAGCTTATAATGGAAGACATGACGCCGCGCGAGATTGTCGCGGAACTGGATAAATATATTGTCGGGCAGCAGGCGGCAAAGCGGGCCGTGGCTGTCGCTCTGCGCAACCGCTACCGGCGGCGGCTGCTCGGCGATGATTTGCGCAACGAGGTCATCCCGAAGAACATTCTGATGATTGGGCCGACCGGCGTGGGCAAAACCGAGATTGCCCGGCGGCTGGCAACACTCGCCCATGCGCCGTTTGTCAAAGTGGAAGCGACCAAGTTCACCGAAGTGGGCTATGTGGGGCGGGATGTGGACTCGATGGTGCGCGACTTGGTGCAGGTGGCAATCCGCATGGTGGAGCAGGAAAAGCGCGAGCAGGTCAAAGGCCAGGCCGAGGAACGCGCCGTTTTGCGCGTGGTGGACGTGCTTCAGCCCCGGCGCGAGGCTGCCCCCAAGCGGGCGCGCATGCCCAAAGCCCCGCAGCCAAGCAGCGAAAACGAGTTTATGGAGCAGTTCAACAAATTGCTGTCAGGCATGGGGCCGCAGAGTGAGCCGGGAGCCGCCGCCCCGGAGGCCGAGGGGGACGAGACGGATAATGAAGTCGCCCAGCGTCGGCGCGAGCAGGAAGCGCGCGTGCGCGAGCGTTTGCGTCAGCAGGTGGCGTCGGGAGTCAAAGACGGCGACACCATTGAGATTGAGGTGGAAGAAAGCGGCGCGCCGCCGTTTATGCAGGTGATGGCCCCGCAGGGCATGGAAGACATGGGCAATGAAATGCAGGGCATGCTCGGGTCGCTGATGCCTAAAAAGCGCAAAAAGAAGACCATGACGATTGGCGAAGCGCGGGCGCACTTTGCGGGCGAAGAAGCGCGAAACCTGATAGACCAAGAGTCGGTGACGCGGGAAGCGATAGAGCTTGCCGAGCAAAGCGGCATCATCTTCGTGGACGAAATGGACAAAGTGGCTGGGCGCGGCGGCGGTTCGGGCGGCGGGTCGGGGCCGGATGTGTCCCGCGAAGGCGTGCAGCGCGACATTCTGCCCATTATTGAAGGCAGCACGGTGCAGACCAAACACGGGCCTGTCAAGACAGACTTTGTGCTGTTTATCGCGGCAGGCGCGTTCCATCTGTCCAAGCCATCGGATTTAATCCCCGAGCTTCAGGGGCGTCTGCCTATTCGCGTGGAATTAGAAAACCTGACACAAGCCGATCTGCGCCGCATATTGACGGAGCCAAAGAACGCGCTGGTGAAGCAATACAAGGGCCTGCTGGCAACGGAAGGCGTGACCGTGAACTTCACCGATGACGCCGTAGACGAGCTGGCCCGCTTCGCGTCGGAAGTGAACGCGCAGATGGAAAACATCGGCGCGCGTCGCCTGCACACGATTATGGAGCGTTTGCTGGACGAAGTGAGCTTTGCCGCGCCGGACTTGGAAGAGAAGACGGTCAACGTGGACGGCGCGTATGTGCGCGAAAAGCTCAACGGCATTGTCAAAGACGAAGACCTGAGCCGCTACATTTTGTAGGCAATCTAGCCACGAACGCGGGCCGTGTCTTGCCCGCACCACACATGACAAGTGAAGAGCAGCAGCGCGGACGAGATGCGCTGTTCGCAGAGCATGGCATCTCGCCTGTGGAAAGCGGCGTGTTCTGGACAGTTGAAACCTACGGGGGAGCAAACCGCAGCGAAAGCCTGGCAGAAGACGCCTACGCCAATACGGAAGAAGCGCACTTGTTGTGCGAATACGAGGCGGCAGTGGCGGCCTGCCTGGAAAAAGGCTGGCTGCGAATACTCACACAGGCCGACTGCGACCAAGACAAACAGCGATGGCAAAACAAGCCCGCGCACGGCCTCTGGGACGCAGAGGTGGTCACCGAAACCGAGTACAGGGTCGGCAATGTAGATTTCACCGAAGCAGGCGCACGCCTCTACCATCGCCTAGAGGCAGCATCGGATGCGCTGCGCGGGGAAAAGCCGCATGAGGGAATGACATGCTACACCTGGCACCTGCCGAATATGGTACGGATATGGGGAGCCTACGAAGAAGGCGTTGCCGCACAACTGCACCAAATTCAGCAGATGGGCGCAGGGGGCGACGAGTACATGGGCTGGGACTTCAACAACAGCCGCCAGATCACGCGAATTGACGGGCAGCATCAAATAGACGGCTGGTGGATGACACGGTTTACCTACATCTCACCCGGCTGGTACGCGGATGTGTACTACACCCCGCATAATGGACAGCCTCCTGAATAGATGCCAATCCCCGTGCAAAAAACAAAGCCATGTGCCGATAATCTTCTTTAATCTGTGTCAATGAGGAAAGAAGGCGGCGGTTGGAGAATACAAGGGCGGAAAAGTCATTTGTCGTGGTGGGCAAGAGCCTGGAGGTGGCATTGGACAAAGCCGCCATTATCCTGCACTGCCCTAGAGAGCGCATCGCGTATGAAATCATGCAGGCGCCCAAACCCGGCAAGTACGGGCAGCCCGGCACGCCCGGCAAGCTGCGCGTGACGCCGGTCGCCCCTGCCGCTGATATTCTCGATGCGGAAGGCGGCGTCGGCGATGAAGAACGCCTGCTGCATGTGGCCCTGCCTCTGAGCCGGGAAGAGATAGCCGCCCTGCCTTGCGCCGAGTTTCTGCGAGAGCTAGCAGACGCAGTCGCGCAGGAAGAAGCGGGCGGAGGAGCCGAAGAAGAGGCGGCGGCGACGCAAGAGCCGTTGCGCGAGATCGCCGGTAATGTCGGGCTGGCAACGGGAGCCATTCACCACAACGGCGACTTGCATGTGCATGGCAATGTCCTCAAGGGCATGACCGTGCGGGCCAGCGGGCAGGTGCATATCTATGGGGATGTGGAAACCGCCTTTGTGGACGCAGGCGGCAGCGTCACAATAGACGGCGGCCTGCTGGGCACGGCGCGCAGCGCCCAAGGCAGCATCACGTGCCGGTTTGCGCAGGGCGCGCAGATTGACGCATTGGGGGGCGATGTGCGCGTGCAAGAGTCGGCCATGCACAGCACGCTGCACGCCAGGGGCGAGATTGTGATTGGCGGCATCCTGCTTGGCGGAACGTGCTACGGGGAGGGAGGTGTGCAGGCGCACACCGTCGGCTCGCCTACCAATGTAGCAACCACTCTCACGGCAGGGCGCAACGCCCGCTTGTACGAGGAAATGGAGCGGGCGCGGGCGCGCGCCCTGCGCCATATTGAGCGGCTGGGCGAGTGCGAGCGGGCGCGATTGGAGCTGCTGCCCAGCGAAGAAGCAGGTACGCCGCTAGGAGTGCAAGACCGTGTGCGGCTGTGGCAGATGTCGGTGCGCCGCACCCGGCTCGCCGATGACTTGCAGCGCCTGACGCAGGAAAAGTCGCGGCTCCTGGGTATGATAAACGGGGAGCACGGCAGCCGCATCTGCGTGGAGGGCAGCGTCTACCCGCAGGTTAAGATATTGCTGGATGATGCCGCGCTGGAAGTGCGGACTGTTACGCAGTTCGCGACGTTCTCCAAAGACTATGAAACCGGGGAACTACGCATCACGCCGCTGCATTAGAAACTATTATTAAAGACAATTATGACCGTAACGTGCTTGTTCTTTGCGCACTATCAAGACATAGTCGACGGGCGCGATTTGCCCATAGCGCTCGGCGAAGGCGCGACTGTGCGTGACCTCGCCCTCGCATTGCAAGACAAGTATCCCGCGCTGGGCAGCCTGCTGGAGCAGGGCCGCGCGGCAGTGGATGCTGAGTTTGCGCAAGGCCACACGCCCTTGCATGACGGCGCGGAAGTGGCCTGGATGCCTCCGATGAGCGGCGGCGCGTTGTGAAACAAGCGGCGACGCTGAGTGGGGAAAGCAAGCCATGGCACTTGTGACGTTGACGCAGGACACAATCTCCCTCGCGGCTGTGGGGCAAAGCGTGGAGGGCGCAGGCTTCGGAGCCGTAGTGACATTTGCAGGCAACGTGCGGGACAACGCGCAGGGCCGCCAAGTGTTGTATTTAGAATACGAAGGCTACCCCCCGCTCGCCGAGAAAGAACTCGCCCGGATTGCCCTTGAGGCCGAGCAGCGGTGGGGCGTGCGCTGCGCAGTCACGCACCGGCTGGGGCGGATGGAAATTGGGGAATGCAGCGTGGCGGTGGCAGTCGCTTCCCCGCACCGGGCCGAGGCGTTTGAAGCGTGCCGCTGGGTGATGGACACGCTCAAGGCCACGGTGCCTATTTGGAAGAAAGAGTATTTCGTGGGGGGAGCCTGCTGGATTGAAGGCCCGCAGTCTGTCCCCAGCCCTTTAGAAGCAAGTATGCCATGATTGAAGTTCCGCAGCGCACATTTTTCCCCGACGACGACTCTCCCTCCCGCCCTGCTTTCCGCATCCTTCTCAGCACAATGCGACTGGAAGACATTGAGCATGTCTCCCGTTTGGAGCGCCGGTGCTACACGCTGCCCTGGAGTTCCAGCGCCTATGTTACCGAGGTTGGCAACACGTCCGCCCACTATGTTGTCGCCAAAGACAAGGCGGGCACGCTGCTTGGCTACGCGGGCATGTGGGTGATTATGGACGAGCTGCACGTCACCACTATCGCGGTAGACCCTGCCCAACGAGGCCGCAAGATTGGCGAGCGCCTGCTCATCAACTTGATTGAGGAAAGCCTGCCACGCGGGGCCGCGCGGGCGACTTTGGAAGTGCGCGAGCGCAATGTCGCCGCCCATTCGCTGTACCTTAAGTATGGCTTTGAGGATGTCGCCGTGCGCAAGAACTATTACAGCGACAACAATGAGAACGCCCTGATCATGTGGGCCAATCATCTCCGGTCGCCCGAATACCAGGCGATGCTGGCTGAATACAAGCGCCTGCTTGGCGACAACTAATCTCCTGCCTGGCGACAACTAATTTCCCCCTTGATGACCACTGATTTTTCGCCCTGCCACAATTAACCCCCTGCCCCTGCTATGAACATCCTCGGCATTGAAACTTCGTGTGACGAAACCTCTGCGTCTGTTGTTCAAGATGGGCGCACCATCCTTTCCAATGTGATTGCCTCGCAGATCGACCTGCACGCGAAGACAGGCGGCGTGGTGCCTGAAGTCGCCTCGCGCCAGCATGTTTCGCAAATCAATGGCGTTCTGGCCGAAGCCCTCGCGGCGGCCAATCTCGGCTGGCCCGACTTAGACGCGGTCGCTGTTGCCAACCGGCCCGGACTGCTCGGCGCGCTGCTGGTGGGCGTTTCCGCCGCCAAAGCGATTGCCTACGCCCGGCGCATTCCCCTGCTCGCCGTCCACCACATTGAAGCCCATATTTATGCCAACTGGCTGGTTAATCCGCAGATTGCTTTTCCTGTCGTGTGTTTGGTGGCATCGGGCGGGCACAGCGAGATTTTCCTGGTGCGGGGGCATGGCGACTATATGATTTTAGGCCGCACGCGCGACGATGCCGCCGGGGAAGCGTTTGACAAGTCCGCGCGGCTGCTGGGCCTGCCCTACCCTGGCGGCGTGTCTATTGACCGCATTGCGCGCGAAGGCCGTGGCAACCCCAAAGCCATTGCCCTGCCTCGCGCCGCGCTTGGCCCCGCTTCGCTGGACTTCAGCTTCAGCGGCCTGAAAACAGCGGTGGGCGCAGCCGTGCGCGCGTCCGCCTCGCAGCCCTTGTCCCTGCCGGACTGGGCCGCCTCGGTGCAGGAGGCGATTGTGGATGCCCTGGTTGCCAAGACTTTGCGTGCCGCCGAGCAGCATAACATTGCGCACGTTCTGATGGCAGGCGGGGTCGCGGCAAACTCCCGCCTTCAGGAAGCCATGCAGGCGGCGTGCGCGCAGGCGGGCCTGCGCCTGACTGTTCCCCCGCCCCGCCTTTGCACCGACAATGCCGCCATGATCGCCTGCGCGGGCTTTTACCACTGGCAGGCAGGCCAAATTGACGGCCTGGACATTGATACGCTGGGTTCGGAAGCCCTGGCCTGATATGAACTACCAAACACTGCACGAATGGAACATGGCCCCTGACGAGGCGCGGGCGCAGCAGGCCGCCCTGCGCAGCCTGGTGTCTTTGGAAGACGGCGCGGGCGAAATCCGCACTATCGCAGGCATAGACCTGTCCCTGAGCGATGAAACAAACGAGGGCCATGCGATTGTGGTCGTGCTGTCTTTCCCCGACTTCCGCGTTTTGGAGACCCGCTACGCCACGGCCCCGCTGCTGATGCCTTATATCAGCGGCCTGCTGTCGTTTCGCGAGTCCCCGGTGGCCCTGCAAGCATTCGCACAGGTGCAGACCATCCCCGACATCCTCTTTGTTGACGGGCAGGGACAGGCGCACCCGCGCGGCTTCGGCATTGCCTGCCACCTGGGCGTGCTGCTGGACATTCCGGCTGTCGGTGTTGCCAAAAGCCGTTTGTACGGGGAGTTTGACCCCTCGCTATTCGCCGACACTCTGCCCGCTGACGTGCCGCTTTGGGATCGCGCGCACCGGCACATTATCGGCTCGGTCGTGCGCACCAAGCCGCGCACCAACCCCCTGTTTGTGTCGCCCGGCCACAAAGTCAGCGTTTCCACCGCCACGCGCCTGGTCACCGACTGCCTGCGCGGCTATCGTCTGCCCGAACCCACCCGGCTGGCGCACAACCTGATTACGGAATACAAGAAAACGGGCACGGCAGATTCTGCCGTGCCCGCATTGGTTCAAGACTCCCTCTTTTAAGCCAGCGCCCCCTTTCGCCCAGCTTGCCCCCAGCGTCGTTTAGGCACTGCCCCAGCGTTTCACGCCGCTTTCTAACGCAAACCAACGACGGAACAAATTGTTCCGTCGTTGATATGCCTTCAAAGAGCCTTGAAAACGCGTGTGCGGCACCGCTGCGGCACGGAGGAAAGCGGGGGCTGTAATGGACACGCCCCGCTCCAAACTTAGGCACGATGCCTGCGGGCGCGCAGGCCAAGCAAAGCCAACGCCATGCCTCCCAGCCCGAAAACAACCACCGGCCCCGGCTCCGGCACGGCAGACTGGCTTGGCGGCGTGACCGGCGGCGGCCCGATAAACGGCGGCGTCGTGGTCGGTGACGTGAAAGTGGGCGGGGTGAACGGCGGCGTGTCCGTAGGCGGCGTAAAGACCGGCGGTGTGTCCGTAGGCGGCGTAAAGACCGGTGGCGTGCTTGTCGGAGGCATGGTGTTTGCCGGCGGCGTCGTTTCCGTGGGCGGCGTGGTGCTTGGCGGCGTGGTGGGCGTAATTGGCGTCGTCGGCGTGCTTGGTGTGGACGTGACCGGCGTCGGCGTCACAGGCACTGTCGGCGTGATCGGTGTGGGTATGACCGGCGTCGTCGGAGTGGGAACAACAGGCGCAGGCGTCACCGGCGTCGTGCTGACAGGTGTTGTTGGGCTAGTAGGCGTGGGGACAACCGGAGTTGTGCCCATCGGCGCAGGGGGGCTGCTGGGGGCCGGAAGGGTTGGAGCAGTGGGGGTGACCGGCACGGCAGGAGACGGCGACGGGCTTTGCGAGCCATGATGCCCCGCAAACAGCCCCAGCCCCGCCACGCCGAGCACGGCAGGGAAAAAGCCGCCCCCGCCGCTGTGCCCCAAGCTTTGCGTCACACCCGCCACCCGGACAAACGGCCCAATGCTGCCTGTGCTGGGGGCTTCCAGCGGCGGCACATCGGTAAACACCACATCACTAGGCATGAGCGCCGTGACGGTAGGCTTGGCAGGAAGGGTCTTGGCGACGGCGGCAAGATGCGGAGCCGCGAGCTTCTTCGGCGCGACAGCAGGCAGCACCGCCACCAAAGGGTTGCCGCAGGCCTGCTTCAAGATCGGCTTGCCCGTGCTGCGAAGCGCAAACACGCCGGTTCCAGCCGCGAGGTGCTGGGTCAGGAAATACTCGCGTCCGCTGGGCGTGACGCACGCCACCCGGAACTGCCCCGGCTGACGCAGGTGTGTCAGGACAAGATTGTCATGGATATACCGGGATACTTCCGGCTCGGTTTGGTGGAAATGACGGGCCAAGCGCGCCCGCACAACGGCATCCAAAGCCACTTCCTGGGCCAATTGGTCGGCACTCGCGACATGATAGTTGAGGAAAGACGCCGGAGGAACAGGCAGAAACGGGTCAGCATGGGCCGGATGCCCCGCCGACACGCCCAGCCCGATAGCTCCCAGGCAAGACACAGTAATAACAGATGTTTTTGATTGCACAGCATTGACTCCCGCAGCTTATTATCAGCAAATCAAAGGTGCAGGGAGAGTGCCAAAACAGCCAAAAGCGGGGCAAACGCCAAAAACCGGCGTTCTTGCGGGGGCAGGTAAGACGCAGCAAAACGCGCCCGGCAGCATAAGCTGCCGGGCGCGTGAGGATAAAAGCAAAGAAGCAGCGTTACTCTGCGCTGCGCCGCCGACGCGCATAAGCGAGTGCCAGCAGGCCCAGAGCGCCAATCCCATACACAGCCACGGCATTCGGCTCAGGCGCAGACGAAACCGGCGTCGGGACAGGCGGGATAACGGGCGGGGTCGTGGGCGTGGATGAACTGCTAGAGCCGCCATGGTGGCTGGCAAGAAGCCCCGCTGTGCCCAAGGCGGCAAGGCCCGCAAGCGGCAGGCCAAAACCTCCGCCTCCGCCGCCCAGGCTCGCCAGGCTGGGCGAAACACGGGTGAACGGCCCCAGGTCGCCCACGCTGCTATCGGCCAGCCCCGGCACCGCAGTCAAGGTCGTATCGCCCGGCACCGTGCTGCTGGCGACAATGTCAGCAGGAGCTTGTGCCGTGGCAGGCGTTTCAGCAAGGGCAGGCTGGCCCGTATGCTGCACGGCACGCTGGGCGACCTGGCTCATGCGCTTGGGGGTGGCAGCGGGGAGCGAGGACACCAAAGGGTTGCCGCACGCCCGCTTCAGAATCGGCTGGCCCGTGGAAGCCAGCGCAAACACCGGGGTGCCTTTGGGCAGGCGCTGCGTGACATAGTACTCATGGCCGCTGGGCGTGACGCAGGCCACGCGGTACGTGCCCGCTGTCTTTAGGTACGACAGCCTGAGGTTCTTCTGAACATAAGTGACCATCTGCGGCCCGTTCAGATGAAAGTGCCGGGCGAGCCGGCCACGAACAACCGCATCGTAAGCGATCTGCTCGGAAAGCTGATGCACGGTGTCTACATGGTAGTTGATAAACGAGGCGGGCGGGACAGGCAGAAACGGGTCCGCCACGGCCCCGCGCACCAGGCCGAGCGAGGAAGCAACAAGTAGAACGGCTAATTTGCGGGGCATTAAAGTATCTCCCAAAGGTATGAATGCAAGAGGACAGTGCGGATTGGCTCAGGATAAAGCAGGTATCTCGGACTTGTTAACAAGAAACTCGGCGGCATCGACAAAGTATTGGTCTAAAACATCTGTCCAGGGCCGCAGCGCGGGCACGGACTGTACGGCGGCGCGCATATGCAGCAGCCACGCATCCCGCTCGCGCGCGCCGATGACAAACGGAACATGGCGCATGCGCAAACGCGGATGTCCACGCTTTGCGCCGTAGGTGCTATGGCCCCCAAAGCGCTGGATGAGAAACAGCGCAAGATGCTCTTTGGCAGCTGTTAGATCGCTGGGATACAGACTGCGCAAAGCCGGGTCTTGTTCCACGCCTTGATAGAACGCTTCCACTAACGCGTAGAACGATGCATCGGAGCCACCGAGGGCTTCGTAAATCTCCGTTGTCCTATCATCCATTATTGCTTGTTATACCCAAGATTCATGATTTATGACACCTAAATTGGTTTAATTCTGGTAACAATGCGGGCAATCTTTATCAGGCGCGCGCCAAGCGGCCACGAACGAGGAGACACCTAATGGCTTACGAACTTCCCCCCCTGCCCTATGACTATGCCGCCCTGGAGCCGCACATTGACGAAGCGACCATGCGGTTTCACCATGACAAGCACCATCAGGCGTATGTCACCAACTTGAATGCTGCCATAGAGAAACATCCTGAATTGGGCAGCCAGTCCCCCGACGAGCTGCTCAAAGACCTGGCAGGCATTCCCGATGACATCCGGGCAGCGGTGCGCAACAACGGCGGCGGCCATGTCAACCACACCATGTTTTGGCAGATTATGACCCCTGGTGGCGGCGGCGCACCGACTGGCGCACTAGCCCAGGCAATTGACAGCGCGTTCGGCAGCTTTGACGCTTTCAAGACGCAGTTCAACGATGCCGGCGTCAAGCGCTTCGGGTCGGGCTGGACATGGCTGGTCAAAACTGCCGATGGTTCGCTCGCTGTTGTCAGCACGGCCAACCAGGACAACCCGATGAGCGAGGGCCAGTTCCCCATCATGGGCAATGATGTTTGGGAGCACGCTTACTATTTGAAGTACCAGAATGTGCGCCCCAAGTACCTGGAAGCCTGGTGGAACACAGTCAACTGGGCCGAGATTGCGCGTCGTTTTGAGCAGGCCGGTTAGCCGATTTTAGCTTCGCATTTTTGTGTACTGCAAGAAAAGTGCCAGACTGTCAAAGTCTGGCACTTTTTTTGTGGCTTGCGTTTTTTTGCTGCCGTCCGGCTTCCTATTCTCAGCGTCTGGGCGTTTCATGGGCTGATTAGAGGCTTTCCAAGCGCGTATCAACGACGGATGGATTTCTTCCGTC
>JAABUJ010003342.1_pt1 | contig 18132 bp, 19 predicted proteins | sample 5559131 | NCBI WGS metagenome assembly JAABUJ01 (sample SAMN10711875, study PRJNA513366) | rock metagenome | isolation source: Antarctica rocks | place: Antarctica: Victoria Land, Mt New Zealand nord | collected 2016-01-07 | reverse complement strand
GCCGCAGTGCGCGAACTGGTGACAACGCTACCGCAGGCGCGGCTGGTCGAGGTGCCCGCCAGCGCCCACGATTTGCCGCTCTCCCATCCGCGGGCGGTTGTGGATGCCATTCTCCCGCTGGTACTGTCACGTTAAGTTTTGACTGAACCAAGTCTCCCCACCGAGGCGCGATTATCGCCCCAAATGCTGTGCCTGCGGGCTGGTTATCGCCCGCAGGCGGGGGTTATTCCCCACTTTGCTGCCGCCGCTACCGTCAAATGTGCTCAACTTGACAGTACCTTCCACGGCATCGTCATCCCCGGTACCCTGCGCGACTCCCTCTCTATCCTCGACGGGCTGCTGGAGCAGCAGACGATCCTGCGACCGGTCGAACTGCTGGCCGACACGGCGGGCTACTCCGACATCGTCTTCGGCCTGTTCTGGCTGCTCGGCTACCAGTTCAGCCCCCGGCTGGCCGATCTCGGCGACGCCCGCTTCTGGCGCCTCGACCCGGCGGGGGACTACGGGGCGCTCGACCAGGTGGCACGCTACCGCGTCAACGCCGCCGCGATCGCGGCGCACTGGGACGATCTCCTGCGGGTGGCCGGGTCGCTCGCGCTGGGCACCGTCAGCGCCTCCGCGCTGCTGCGCGCGTTGCAGGTCGGCGGCCGTCCCGCGACCCTCGCCCGGGCGCTCGGCGAACTCGGACGGCTCGCCAAGACCCGCTATCTCTTGGCCTACATCGACGACGAGGCGTACCGCCGCCGCATCCTGGTGCAGTGCAACCGTGGGGAGAGTCGGCACAGCCTGGCGCGCGCGATGTTCCACGGGCAGCAGGGGGAATTGCGCCAGCGCTACCGCGAGGGGCAAGAGGACCAGCTTGGGGCGCTCGGGTTGGTGGTCAACGTGCTGGTGCTCTGGAACACGCGCTACCTGGGCGTGACGCTGGAGCACCTGCGCGCCGAGGGTGCCGCCATCAACCCGCAAGACGTGGCGCGCCTCTCGCCGCTGGGCTACGACCACATCAACCTGCTCGGCCGCTACACCTTCGCGCTCGCCGCGCCCTTGACGCGCGGTGCGTTGCGCCCGCTGCACGATCCGACCGCCCCGGACGCCGTGGTGCAGTAGCTCGCTGCCGCGCGTGCAGTAGCGTACGTTGCCGTTCCTCTGCTACTCATGGGCCATCTTCCTGGGTTCGCATCGGGATACCCACCGCGGGCCAACCGGCACCGGATCCTGGCCGAGCGCGGGCGTTAGGTCAGCCGCCCCACCAGCGCCTGCGCCGCCAGGCCGATCGCGATAGTGAGGGCGAGGGCGACCGCCCAGACGGCGGCGACCGGGCGCGGCGCGTCCGGCACCTCGCGCGGCGGCTGGTAGAGCGGCACGATGATCCGCAGGTAGACCGCGAGCGACAGCACGCTGTTGAGGATCGCCACCACGGCCAGCCAGCCGTAGCCCGCGTCGAGCGCCGCGCCGAAGAGCAGCAACTTGCCGCCGAAGCCGGCCAGCGGGGGCACGCCGACGAGCGAGAGGAGGAAGACGACGAGGGCCGCGCCCGCCCAAGGGGCCGATCGCCCGAAGCCGCTCAGGGCGGCGAGACCGCGCCCGGCGCGCGCGACGATCGCGAACGCCCCGAGGTTCATCGCGGCGTAGGCGGCGGCGAAGACGACCAGGGCCTGGAGCGCCAGGGGGCTCCGCCCCAGCGCGACGATCCCGAGCAGGAAGTAGCCGGACTGCGCGACCGAGGAGTAGGCGAGGAGGCGCACGACGTTCTCCTGGGATAGCGCGCCCAGGTTCCCCCAGAGCATCGCGATGACTGCGAGGGCAGCGACGACGGGCCGCCAGTCGAGCGGCGTCGGCGGCAGGCTCCGCGCCACCTGGGCCAGCGCGAAAATCGCCCCGATCTTCGGCACGACCGAGAGGAAGGCCGCCACCGCCAGCGGCCCGCCATCGTAGGCGTCCGGTGCCCAGAAGTGGAACGGCGCGAGCGCGGCCTTGTAGCCGAGGCCGATCAGCACGGCGAGCAGCCCGGCGATGGCGAGCGGGACGCTCGTCAGGCGACCGAGGTCCGCCAGCAGCGTCGAGCCGGTTGCGCCGTACCAGAAGGTCAGCCCGTAGATCATCGCGGCGCTCGCCACCGACCCGAAGACCAGGTATTTCAGCGCCGCCTCGGTCGCGCGATCGTCGCGCGGGTAGGCCACCAGCGCGAAGGAGCCGAGGCTGGACAGGAGGACGCCGAGCACGAGGAACATGGTATCCCCCGCCCCGGCCAGCACGAGCGCGCCGAGGGCGGTGAACGACAGCAGGCTGTAGACCGTCCCCTCGCGGTCGGTCCCGCCGACCTCGGGCGCGGCGAGGAGGGCGCAGAGGGCGGTCGCGGGGGCGAGGATGATCATCGCCCAGAGGCTCAGATCGTCGATCCGGTAGGTGCCCATGAAGACGGTCGTCCGCGTCCCGAGCAGCGACATGGCGAGGGCGGCGGCGAGGAGCAGCCCACCTATCGTGAGCACCAGCGCCCAGCGGGGGCGCCGCAGCATCTCCGCGACGAGCGCGGCCACCGCCGTCAGGAGGACGGCGATCTGGGGGAGGAGGAGTCCCAGGTCGCGCCCCATCTGCATCCCGCCGTTCATCGGCCCAGCACCTCCGTCGCGCGGTGGATCAGGCCCAGCAACGCCCCAGGGCCGACGCCGAGCGCGACCGTGAGGACGAGCAGCGGAGCGATCGCGCCGATCTCGCGCGCGTCGAGGTCGCGCAGGCCGCGCCAGCGCTCCGACACCTCGCCCATGAACGCGGCCTGGATGGCGCGCAGGTACAGCCCGGCGGTGACGACGATCCCGAGGACGACGATCGCGGCCGCCCAGGGCCAGACCCGGAAGGCCCCGAGGAAGATCTGGAACTCGGCGGGGAAGTGTGCCAGGCCGGGTAGCCCCAGCGAGGCAAACGCGGCCAGGACGAAGGCCCAGCCGAGGAGGGGGAGGGGGCGGAGCAGGCCACCGAACGCCGCGATCTCGCGCGTCCGCGTCCGGTCTTGCAACGCCCCGACCAGGAGGAAGAGGACGCCCGTGACGATCCCGTGGCTGACCATCTGGAGCGTCGCCCCGTCGAGCGCCAGCGCCCGCACCCCTTGGTCGGTCGTGGCCGCCGCCGCCGCGACGCCGAGGACGACGTAGCCCATGTGGTTGACGCTGGTGTAGGCGACCAGCCGCTTCAGGTCGGACTGCGCCAGCGCCGCCAAGGCCCCGTAGAGGGCCGAGAAGACGGCGAGCGCGGCCACCCACGGCGCGGCGGCGCGGAAGGCGTCGGGGGTCATCTGGAGGGCGAAACGGATGAAACCATAGGTGCCGAGTTTGAGGAGCACCCCCGCCAGGACGACGCTCCCCGCCGCCGGGGCCTCGACGTGGGCGAGCGGCAGCCAGGTGTGGAGCGGGAAGAGCGGCGTCTTGACCGCGAAGGTGACGAGCATCGCGACGAAGGTCAGCCCCGCCACCGCCCCGGTCAGCGGCGGCGCGGCGATGATCGCGCGCATGTCGAAGGTGCGCGGCTCGCCCCCGAGGTAGAGCGCCAGGATCGCCAGCAGCAGCGGCAGGCTACCCAGCAGGGTGTAGAGGAAGAAGGTCAGCGCGGCGCGCTGCCGCCCCTCGTGACCCCAAACCGCGATGATAAAGTACATCCCCACGAGCGTCACCTCGAAGAAGACGTAGAAGAGGAGCAGGTCAAGCGCGACGAAGACGCCGAGGCAGGCCGTCTCCATCAGCAGGAAGAGGGCGACGTAGGCGACCGCGCGGTCGGTGACCTTGGTCGAGAAGATCAGCGCGGCGAAGAAGAGGACCGCCGTGAGCAGCACCAGCGGCAAACTGATCCCATCCACGCCGACGCGGTACGCCGCGCCGAGCGAGGGGATCCACGGCATCTCCTCGACCTGGGCGAAGCCCGCGCCCGCCCCGCGCGCCCACATCCCGAACGCGCCGAGCAGCGTCAGTCCGGCGGTGATCAGGCCGACGGCGTGCGCCGCACGAGGCTGCACCGGACGCCAGACGACGAGGAGGAGCGCGCCGAGGAGGGGCACGAAGAGGACGAGCGAGACGAGCGGCATCGGCGTGTGACCTTTCACGAACTCGTAACGGCGACTCTTTCAGCGGCTCCCCCGCACGACCGCCGATCAGACGCGGGCGAGCAGATAGCCCAGCAGCAGCAGCACCAGCAAGACGGCCACACCGCCGGTGGCGAGCGTCAGCTCGCGGTGGACGAGGCCGGATTGCAGGCGACGAGCCTGCCCCGCGAGGTCGCGCGTACCGCGCACCAGGCCCGCGATCAGGCCGTCGATGCCGCGCTCGTCCGTCTGCCGGGAGCGCGCCGCCAGCGCCAGCGCCCCCCGTCCGAGCCCCTCGACCGCCGCGTGGTCGCGCCGGTCGGTCGCGCGCACCACGCCCGCGACGGCGAGGGCCGTGTGGCCGATGCGCTGCACACCGGCGGCGATACGGCGGTCGAGCGTCTCGACCGCGCGGGCGAGCGCGAGGGTAGGGCGCACCACCAGCCCGACGAAGCCACCGCTGATGCGGAAGCCGACCGCCGCCCACCCCCGGGCCGGGCCGAAGAGGCGTTCGGTGGGGACGGCCCAGCCGACCGCGAGACCACCGAGCGCCGCGACGAGCCCCGCGAGTGTCGCGCCGAGTTCCTCGGGGATCGCGACCGCCAGGAGCGCGCCGAGGGGCCGCACGGCGAGGCCGAGCGCCGCCGCCAGCGCCGCCAGCGCCGCCAGACCCGACCCCATCCAGTCGAGCCCGGCGACCTGTTCCCCCGCTTCTTTCTCTTCGCCACGCCAGAGGAGCCGCAGCGCCCGCGCGACGTAGCCCCCGGTCAGCACGGTGCCGAGGAGGGCGAGAGGCGCGAGGATGGCGGCGTACGGGGAGACGAACGTCGCCGCGAGGATCGTGTCCTTCGACCAGAAGCCCGCCAGGGGCGGCACGCCGGCAAGCGCCAGACCGGCGAGGGCGAAGCCGGCGTAGATGCGCGGGTGCCGCCGCCCGACACCGCCGAGATCGGCGAAGGCGGTGGAGTCGCGCGCGTGCTGGAAGACGCCCGCGCCGAGGAAGAGGGCGCTCTTCATCGCGGCATGGGCGACGAGGTGGGCGACCGCCGCACCCGGCGACCCCGCCCCGAGCGCGAGGAGCATGAAGCCGAGCTGGCTCGATGTCGAGGCGGCGAGGAGGCGTTTCAGGTCGCCCTGCGCCAGCGCCGTCAGCCCGGTGAGCAGGGCGGTGAGCCCGCCCGCGAGGCCGATCGCCAGCAGGACCGGGCCGGTCAGCATGGGTGCGGCGCGGATCAGCAGGATCGCCCCCGCCGCCACCAGGGTTGCCGAGTGCAGGAGCGCGGAGACCGGCGTCGGTCCGGCCATCGCGTCCTGCAACCAGCCGTGGAACGGCACCTGCCCGGCCTTGCCGAGCGCCGCCAGCGTCAGGAGCAAGCCCGCGATGGTCGCGGTCATGCCACCGACCCCCAGCGTCGGCGCGATCGCGCTCGTGCCGGTCGCGCCGATCAGGGTGAAGACGCCCAGATAGAGCCCGAGATCGGCCGCGCGGGTGGTCAGGAAAGCCCGTGTGGCCGCACTTGGTATCCCCTCCCGCGCGAACCAGAAGCCGATCAGCAGATAGGAAGCGCACCCGATCAACTCCCAGGAGGCGAGGAAGAGGAGCCAGTCGCCCGCGAGGACCAGCGTCGCCATAGCGCCCGCGAAGCACGACATCCCGGCATAGAACCGCCCCTGTCCCTCCTCGTCGGCCATGTAGCCGACCGCATAGACGAGGACCAGCAGCGCCACAACCGCCACGACCGTGACCAACACGGCGGCGAGCGGGTCCACGGTGAGCCGCAGCGGCAGACCCGGCAGGCCGGGGAGCGTCGCCGCGTCGCGCACGCCACTGACGGCGCGCGCCAGCGTGGCGAGCGCCGCGATAGCCGCAACGACCGACCCGCTGAGGGCGATTCCCGCCGCGCCGCGCCGGAGGACGAGGATCAGGGCCGCCGCCACGAGCGGGCCAAGGATGACGAGCGCGGCGACCGTCATCCCTTGAGCTCCGCCGCCTCTTCCATCTCGACCGAGCCCTTCGCGCGGAAGCGGGCGGTGGCGACGCCGAAGCCGACCGCCATCTCCAGCGCCATCACCGTCATCACGATCAGGAAGAACATCTGCCCGGCGTACACGTCGGGGTGCAGGAAGCGCCAGAAGGCGACGAGGTTGACGAGCGCGGCGGCGAGCATCAGTTCCACCCCCATCATGATCATCACCAGGTTCGTCTGGCTGAGCGCCCCGTAGAGCCCGATGCCGAAGAGCGCGGCCCCGACGAGCAGCGCGACGACAAGGGTGATCACGCGCGCCTCCGGATCGCGACCGCTGTCGCCGCGACCATCGCCACCAGGATGGTGATCCCGGCGGTCTCGAAGATCAGCATCGAGCGTTCCATCATTTCGATGCCCAGATCGTGGTTCTGCTTGACCGGATCGGGCGCGGCGGCGACGATCGCCCCCCAGCCGCCACCACTGGCGAGGCCGATCGCCAGCGCCGCCGCCGCCAGGCCCGCGACGATGCCCGCGCCGAGAGCGGCGCGCTTCTGATGGGTCATGTCCATCTGCCCCAGCCCGCCGGGATCCATCATGTACATGATCATGAAGATCGCCATGATCGCCATCTCGGTCGCCATCATCATCAGTTGCAGCACGCCGAGGAACTCCGCCTCCAGCGCCAGGAACAGCCCGCCGAGCGCCGCCATCGCGAAGAGGAGGGCGAGCGCCGAGCGCATCATCGAGTGCGTGCGGAAGACCGCGACGCCGAACCAGACGGCGATCAGGCCGAACACGGCCACCGCCAGGAGTTGCCAGAAGGATATGCCGTCCATCATCGTCCTTATCCCAGCAGCAGCAGGGTGATCCCTACCCACAGGATGTTCGTCAGCGCCAGCGGGATGCCGAGCTTCCAGCCCCAGGCGAGCACCTGCTCGTCGCGCAGGCGCGGGACGACACGTCCGCCCGCGAACATCAGGGTCGCCACGACGACCGTCTTCAGCACCGTCCACACCGGGGGCGGCAGGACCGGCCCGAGCCAGCCGCCGAGGAAGAAGACGGTCGTCGCCAGCGCGAGGGTCAGCACGAGCGCGAGCCGCGCCAGCCGCAGGGTCGCCAGCCGCGCCCCGGTGTACTCCCCCATGACCCCGCCCGCCAGCTCGTCGGCGATCGGCAGGTCGAAGGGCGGCAGGAAGCAGACCGCCAGCGCCGCCAGCCAGAAGAGCACGAAGCCGAGCGGTTGGGCGAGCGCGTTGGGCAGCGCCGCCTGCGACCCGACGATAGCGGAGACGTCGAGCGACGCGGCGCGCATCGCCACCGCCGTGATCGGCATGACGATCAGCATCGAGTAGGCGACCAACTGCCCGAGGAAGCGCCAGCCACCGATCATGGCGTAGGCCCCATCCGGCCCCCAGCCGGCCATGAGAAGCGCGACCATGACGTAGGCGAGCGCCGCGTTGACGAAGAGCGCCCCGGTCGCCAGATCGACCGCGACCAGACCCGGAGCCAGCGGCAGGACGGCGGCGGCGAGGAGCGCGGCGACCAGCAGGAGCGGCGGCGCGGCCTCGTAGAGGAGGCGATCGGGCTTGCGCGGCACGATCCCCTCGCGCCCGATCAGTGCCAGCCCCACGAACAACGGAGCGAGCGGACGGAAGCGCCCGGTCGCGGACCAGCCCTCGACGACGGCGACGACGTAGACGCCGACGCCGAAGAGCATGATGCCACCAAGCACGGAAAGGGCGTCCATCATCGCTCGATCTCCCACGGCGAGAGATCGAGCGAGGCGATGCCCACCAGCGCATCCGCCACCTCGCGCCCCTCGGCTACCGGCTTCAGGAAGGCGAGGTGGGTCACGGAGGGAGTATCGAGGGCGGCTTCTTGCACCATGCCTGCGGCGATGGTGAGGCGCAGGGTGGCCGCGCCTCGCGGCGTCTCGACGATCGCGTGCCCCGAGCCGTCACCTGCGGGCGCAGTCCAGGCCGGGAGCGCGACCGCCCCGGCGGCGATGACCAGATCGACGCTCTGATCGAGCTCGGCCAGACGCACCGCCAGTCGCGCCCAGGCGTCGGCCCCAGAACGCACCACCGGCACGAAACCGAGCGCGCGATAGGCCTGATCGTCCGCGCGGGCATCCTCCGCTGCCCCGGCACTCCGCGCGACGGGGCCTCCCCACAGCGGGGCAGCGGTCGTGCCCAGCGCGCCGACGCCCCGCAATCGGCGCGCGAGCAGCGGACGGCGCAGCACCCGGCGCACGAAAGCCGTCACGCCGGGGCGATGGCGCGCGATCGCCGCGCTGTCCTGCCCGGTCAGGAGCGCACGCTGGAGCCCGGCGGCCTCGAGCGCCAACGCCCGATCGCCCAGGAATTCCAGGAACGCCGCCAGCCAGTTGAGATGGCTCGCCGCGCGCTCGCGTTCCAGCGCGCCGATCCGCGCCCGCACCGTCGCCTCGTCCGGTGTGACGGATGTCGCCGCCCCCACCGCGCGCTGCGCGAGCAGGCGGTAGGCGAGCGGGGCGAGCGGGTCGAGGCGGGCGAATCGCTCCGGCAGGGTGGCGACCGGCCCCGGCCAGGTGGCGTCGAGGCCACGCGCCATCACGCCGCGCGTCACGCTCGCCTCGGCCACCGTGTCCCCATCGAGCGAGAATGTGAGCGCGAGGCCACCGGGGAGGCCAGGGAAGAGCGGTCCGAATGGGACGTCGAGCCATTCCATCGGCAACCCATCGGCGCTCCGCACCAAATCTTGCGTCATCATCACCATCGACATGAAGCCATCGCCCATGTCCATCCCGCCCATGTCGCCCTCAGGATGCCCGCCATGTTCATCACCGTGGTCCATGCCGCCCATGTTGTGCTCGCCATGAGCCATATCGCCCTCGCCGCCCGTCTCTTCGGCGGCGGACTCCTGCCGCTCGCCGGAAGCGCCAGGCGCGCTCTGGTCGTCATGCCCCTGGTGCCCGGCGTGTGGGTGAACATCCGTCGCGGCCATCCTACCAGGCTCGGCCTGCCGATCCGGAGCCTCACCGCTGCCACGGTCGCCGTTGTCCGCGTCATGGTCCGCGTTGGCTGCTTCACGCGGGATCAGGTCCATGCCGCAGCGAGGGCAGGAGCCGGGCTGCTCCCGCTCGATCTCAGGGTGCATCGGGCAGGTGTACGCACTCACCTCACCCTCTACCACGTCACCCCCCGCCGCTCCTCCCTCGTTGGTATTTTCGTCGCGCGGCACCAGATCCATGCCGCAGATCGGACACGAGCCAGGCCCCGCTTGCACGACCTCCGCGTGCATCGGGCAGGTATACATCCGCTCCCCTTCGTCCTGTTCCCCGTGATCGGCGTCCTGCTGCTCCGTGCCCCGTTCGTCGTGCCCCTCCTCCGCGCGATCCTCGCCCCCACCCACCTCCTCGCGCGGAACAAGGTCCATGCCGCAGATGGGACAATTGCCTTGCTCGTCGCGTACGATCTCGGGGTGCATCGGGCAGGTATACGTGGTTTCGGTGCGTACCGCCGCGACGTCGAAGTCCGCCACGTCCTGGCCGAACGCCTCGTCAGCGACGCGCCGACGTATTTCGGCCACCGCGCCAATCAGCGCCTCTTGCCCCAAGGGGGCCGCGACGTCGGCACCGGGGAGCGGGTCGAGCGCCCCCACGCCGAGCGCCAGAATGGCGCGCGGGCGCGGCATCTGCGCCCACGCCACCGCCGCCGCCCGGCGCAACCCCGTCGGCAACTCGCCGACCACGATGAGGACAGTCGCATGACGTGGCGTGGCGACTGGGCGTAGCCCCGCAGCCGCCAGGTCGAGCCCGTGTGCCCGCGCGATCTCCGCACCCGGCACGACGAAGACCGTCAGGTCGCGCGCCGCCGCCCGCGCCGTGAGGCGGCGCAGCCAATTCCACTCCCCCGCCCGCGCACCACTGAATGCCATCATTGCCGCCTCAGCGCCCCCTGACTCCAGCCATAGAGGAGCCCGAGGAAGAGGATCGCCAGGAAGACGCCCATGTCGAGCAGGGCGGTCAGCCCCAGTTCCCGATAGACGACCGCCCAGGGATACATAAAGGCCATCTCCATGTCGAAGGCGAGGAAGAGGAGCGCGAAGCCGTAGTAGTGGACGTGGTAGCGCACCCAGGCCGGCTTCGGGGCGAGGGTGCCCCCGCTGAACGGCACATCCTTGCCCGGTTCCGCACGCGGCGGGCCGAGCGCGCGGGCGAGCCGGTAGAGCAGCCCGACGAGGCCGAGCGTGGCGACGATCATGCCGAGCAGGAGCCCGTATTGCTGCAGCGGTGACATTGCCCCTCCCTCCGTCTGCCGTCCCTTGGCCACCGTGCCTCGTCGCGCGACCGCCCATCCTGCGCCGCACCGGGGCGTGATGACGATCATGTTCCCCGGTGCGCCGTCGAACCTTGGCCACGCGAGCGTGATCACCGGCGCACCGGCGGACCCATGCAGCCCTGCCCGCTACCCGCCGATCGTGCTGGCAGCGAAGGGCGGTGCCCCGGGCGGTATTGCTCCGCACCGGGGCACCAATCTGGTCGCGCGGGTCGGCGTTACTTCGCCTGCTGGCCGACGTAGCGCTCGGGCTCTCGGTCGAACTTCCGCTTACAACCCGGCGAGCAGAAGCAGAAGGTCCGGCCCTGGTCCTCGCTGGTCAACCCGCGTGCGATCGCATCCTGTTCGTTGACGTCCATCCCACAGACGACATCGTGTGCCATCGGGGCCATCCTCCCGCGGGGCCGTCGGCCCGTTGTGCCGAATCGTACCTACTTCTGGACGGGGTAGCCTTCCTCGTCCAGCGTCGCCTCGATCTGGGCCAGCGAGACCCGGGCCGGGTCGTACTCGACCTGGATTTGCTTCGTCTGGTCGCTCGTCGCGACTTTGCTGACGCCATCCAGGCCGCCGACGGCCTTGTTGATTGTCGCCACACAATGCTCGCAGGAGATGTCCGGCGCGGTCAGCGTCGCCCGCTCGATGGTGCTGCTCATGACTCTGTCCTCCTCTGTATTTGCCCGGCCCCTACCGGGATGCTTGTTATCTGTCCCGCCCACGTGCCACATCCGGCGCGCGGGAGTGGAACCATTGTTGTGGAGTCTCAGCGCACCTGCACCACGAATGGGCCGGTGGCGACCGTGCTGAAGAACCCGATCGCGGCGGCGTTGCCGCGCGTCAACGGGCACTGATCAAGCACCGTGCGTCCATGGCGCTGAAAACTCATCGTAGCGGAACATCCATGCCAGCCATGCCGCGCGCGCTGAACCAGAGGGCACCCGCGCCGATCGCCAGGGCCAGGAGGGCGATGCCGATGAGGTAGCTCCACTCGGTGACGCGCCGCCGCAGGCCGGGGTGGAGGATCTCCCGCACCGTCGTCGGCGGGGTCCAGCCGCGCAGCCGCAGGCTGTTGGTCACGACGCTGACGCTGCTCATCGCCATCGCCGCCGCCGCCAGCATCGGGTTCAGCAGGACGCCGAACGCCGGGAAGAGCGCGCCCATCGCCACCGGGATCAGGACCACGTTGTAGGCGAAGGCCCAGAAGAGGTTCTGCCGGATCGTGGCGATGGTGCGCCGCGAGAGGGCGATGCCGTTGACCACCCCGCGCAGGTCGCCGCCGATGAGGGTGATGTCGCTCGCCTCCAGCGCCACGTCCGCGCCGGTGCCGATCGCGATGCCGAGGTCGGCGGTCACCAGCGCGGGGGCGTCGTTGACGCCATCGCCCACCATCGCCACCGTCTTGCCCTGGCGCTGGAGCGTCTCGATCTGCGCCGCTTTCTCGCCGGGCAGCACCTCGGCCAGGACGAATTCGGGCGCGATGCCGACCTGCGCGGCGATCGCCGCCGCCGTGGCGCGGTTGTCGCCGGTGAGCATCCAGACCTCCAAGCCCAGGGCCTGGAGGCTGGCGATCGCCGCGCGCGACTCCGCCTTGACGGTGTCCGCGACCGCGATGAGGCCCGCCGCCGCGCCATCGACCGCGACGTACATGGGGGTCTTGCCGGCCCGGGCCAGTGCCCCTGCCTGCTCTTCCAGGTCGTCCGCCCGGACGGCCCAGTCGCGGAGCAGGGCCGCGTTGCCGAGGAGCAGCGCGCGACCGCCCACCACGGCGCTGATGCCGCGCCCGGTCACGGACTCGAAGGCGTCTACCACGCCGAGCGTCAGGCCGAGTTCCCGCGCCCGTTCCACGATCGCCTCGCCCAGCGGGTGCTCGGAGCCGCGCTCCGCCGCCGCGGCCAGCGCGAGCAGGTCGTCGCGGGAGCCGCCGAAGCCGTCGGCCAGGACGATGTCGGTGACGGCGGGCTTGCCGCGCGTGATCGTGCCGGTCTTGTCGAGGACGATGGTGTCGACCTTATGCGCCCCCTCCAGCGCCTCGCCGCCCCGGATCAGGATGCCATGCTCCGCGCCCTTGCCGGTGCCGACCATGATCGCGGTCGGGGTGGCCAGGCCGAGGGCGCAGGGGCAGGCGATGACGAGGACCGCGATGAAGGCCTGCAAGGCCAGGGTGAAGCGCGGGTCCGGCCCGAGGACGAACCAGCCGAGGAACGTGAGCGCGGACACGCCCAAGACGACCGGGACGAAGTAGCTGGAGATCACGTCGGCCAGGCGCTGGATCGGCGCCTTCGAGCCCTGCGCCTGCTCGACGAGGCGGACGATCTGCGCGAGCGCGGTGTCCCGCCCAACCTTCGTCGCCCGGAAGGTGAAGGAGCCTGTGCGGTTGAGGGTGCCCCCGATCGCCGTGTCGCCCGGACCTTTCTCCACCGGCAGGCTCTCGCCGGTCAGCATCGACTCGTCGACCGCCGAGCGCCCCGCAGTCACCACGCCATCAACCGGCACCTTGTCGCCGGGCCGGACGCGCAGCAGGTCGCCCGCGGCCACCTGTTCCAGGGGGAGATCCAGTTCCACGCCGCCACGGATGACGCGCGCGGTCTTCGGCGCGAGGCCGAGGAGTTTGGTGATCGCCGCGCCGGTCTGCCCCTTGGCCCGGGCCTCCAGCCAGCGCCCCAGCAGGATCAGCGCGATGATCGTCACCGACGAGTCGAAGTACACCTCCGGCTGCAACCCGGCGCGCGCGATGACCTGCGGGAAGAAGGTGACGAAGACGCTATAGCCGTAGGCCGCGCTCGTCCCGACCGCGACGAGGGTGTTCATGTTGGTGCTGCCGTGGCGCCCGGCGGCCCAGGCGGCCCGATAGAAGGGTCGCCCGGCCCAGAACTGGATCGGCGTCGCCAGCAGGAACATCGCCACGAAGAGCCACTGCCGCCCGAAAGGGAGCGCGGACGCGGGCACGAACATCGCCGCCATGATCGCCAGGCCGACCGCGAGGCTGAGGGTGAACTTGTGCCGGAGGCTCGCGATCTCGCGGGCGCGCTCCTCGGCGACGTGATCCGTCGCGTCGCCCGCATCAGTCGCCGCCGGGGCCACGCCATAACCGGCCCGCTCGACCGCCGCGCGCAGGTCGGCGACGCTGGCCACGCCGGGGTAGAAGTCGACCGTCGCGCGCTCGGTGGCGAGGTTGACCGCCACCGACTCGACGCCCGGCACCTTCGCCAAGGCGCGCTCGACGCGCCGGACACAGGAGGCACAGGTCATCCCGGTGACCGGCAGGCTGACCTCCTCGCGGCGAACGCCATAGCCGGCCCGCTCGACGGCCGTCTCCAGGTCGGCGAGCCGCACGGCGGTCGGATCGTAGGTGACGGTCGCCTGCTCGGTCGCCAGATTGACGCTGGCCGCAGCGACACCCGGCACCTTGCCGAGTGTTCGCTCGACGCGGCGCACGCAGGAGGCGCAGGTCATGCCGGTGATCGGCAGGCTGATGTCGCGTGTCGCCCCGCCGGTCGCGGGAGCTGCGGGCGGGGTTGCTGTGGGGCGCGTGTCGATCGCCATGCTGGTTACCTTCCTATTGCGGTTGCGAAAAGTGTTCGGTACCGATTATCGTGCGCACATGCGATCCACCTTGTGCCATCTCGGGGCCGAAATACCGTTCGCCTAAGCATGTGTTCATAAGTTCGGCACGCTTGTCTGGCGCAGATTTCCAGCAGCAGAGCCAGAATCAACCGGGAAAGTGTGCCAGACTTATGACTACGTGCTTAGCGTCGGGCGAGCGTGAACAACTCGCCGAGTTCGTTCAGGACCGCCTCGTCGCGTCCCTCGCGGATGCCCTCGGGGACGCAGTGATTGATGTGATCGCGCAGGAGCACCTGCTCGAACTTCTCGATCGCGCGCTGCACCGCGTAGGTCTGCTTGAGGATGTCGACGCAGTAGGTGTCGTCCTCGACCATCTTGCGGATGCCCTTGAGATGACCCTCGATGTAGCTGAGCCGCTTGAGCGCGTCGTCCTTCGCCGTCTTCATCGTTTCCCCTCCCCCACTCCTACCCCCCCGGGTGGGGTACCGCCTCGCTAATTCTACGACGCCCGTGAGGGGCTGTCAATACGGTTGCGTCAGAACTCAGACGAGGGCTAGTGGGAATGGCGGCGCTCTGATAGCGTGACAGCGTTGCGCGTTGCGTGAAGGAGCCGCCCATGCGCTGTCCCCACGACGACGCGACCGCGACCGTCGAGCAACTGCGGCGCACCACCCTCGGCCACCGCACCTTCCGCTGCCCGGCTTGTGGCCGGATGTGCAACGAGCGGACGGGCACGCCCTCTAACCGCTTGCCGTACCCGACTGCTCTCGTCCTGCTGGTCGTGCTGTGGCGTCTGCGCTCCACGCTGCGTCTCCGGGATCTGGCGGCGCTGTTCCTCGCGCGCGGCGTCGTCTTCAGTCACGAGGCGGTCCGGGAGCGGGAGACGCGCCTCGCCCCGCTCATCGCTACCCGGCTGCGGGCCAAGCGGCGCGGCCATGCCGGTGCCACGTGGCATGCGGACGCGACCTACGCGCGGGTCGGCGGGCGCTGGTGCTCCCTGTACCGGGCGATCGACCGCGAGGGCAACCGCGTCGAGGCCTTGCTCAGTGCGAAGCGCGACATGGACGCGGCGCAGCGGTTCTTCGCCCAGGCGCTGGCCATCGCCGGGACCGCGCCCGCGCCGGTGACGACGGACGGGCACGACGCCGACCCACGCGCCATCCGGGAGACGCTCGGCATCGGCGTTACCCATCACTGCAGCCGGTATAAGAACAATCGCATCGAGCAGGAGCATCGTGGCCTCAAACAGCGGTATGACCCGATGCGTGGCTTCGGGCGCTTCCTGTCCGCGGCGCGCTACTGCTCAGCCTGCGAGGAACAGCGCCAGTCCTGCCGCGCCCAGGGCCGGTCGGGCGAGCAGCCCTCGCTCGCGGCGCGACGGGAGCGGTGCCAGGGTCGGTGGGCGGCAGTCTTGGCCGCGATGGCCGCCGCTTGACCAGCAGCCGGGCCGGTCTCACGCGACCCGCGACACCCAACGACAACGCTCCTCGTCCCATTGCTGACGCATCCGTCACGCTACCAGAGTAAGACTGATCTCACCAACCCGCGTCTGAGTTCTGACGCAGCCTGTCGAATCGCTCGCGTTGTGCGCCGTGGCGGCGTTCGTCGCCTGTTCCGAGGCCAGGAGGTGCGGAGCGCGACCGCAAGGTAGTGCTTCCTGAGCCGCCTCGGTCCTCATGCCGCGGTAGTGGCTGTTATCCGGCCCCTGGGGCGTGTCATGCGTGTTATGTGTGCGCGTCGTCGAGCCCGAATGCCTCCCAGAGCGCGGCGCGCTGCAGGCGATGGAAGACCTGGGCCAGCGCCTCGGGCGAGCAAGGCTGTCCCTGCTCCAGCCACCATTGCACCAGCGCCACCTGCGCCCCCGCCAGATAGTGCGCCAGCACGTCGAGCGGCATGGTGCCCTCGGCCTCGGGGAAGGCGGCGCGCAGGCAGGCGGCGATCTCCCGCGCCCGACTGTCGCGGATGCGTCGCAGGAGCAGCGGCCCGTCCTTGCCCCCGAACAGGCGCCGGACGAGCGCCCGCTCTGCGGCAAGGTGGTGATAGGCCCCGGCGGTCGCCGCCGGGGCGTCCGGCGACAGCAGTTCCGCCCGCGAGAGGGGGTGGTGCGGCCCGAAGAGGAACGTGCCGACGATGGCCTCGTGGCAGTCCATGAACAGGGCGTCTTTGTCGGTGTAGTGCAGGTAGAAGGTGGCGCGCGCGACGTTGGCGCGGTCGGCGATGTCCTGGATGGTGATCGCCTCGTAGCGCCGCTCGCCGACCAGCGCGATCAGGGCCTGTTGCAGCATTTCGCGCGTGCGCCGTACCCGTCGGTCAGTTGTCGTCATCTGCTCCCCTCCGGCATTGCGGAGGCGTATCCCCGCGCGTGGGCGACGCGGTGCCGATAGTTTATGGACAATTCTGCCCCGCTGTCTAGAACACGACACATTCCGTCCATTGCGCATGGTCTCCACGCGCCGCCTGCCGTACCCTTCGAGGAGACTATTGCATCGTACCCTGAGGAGCAGCAACAATGGCGCAGCACGAGCACGACCATGAATCAGCCCCCGGCGCGCCGGTCTGGGTGAAGGCCTTCGGGGTCATCGCCGTCGTCTTGATTGTGCTCTTCGTCGTCCTCCACCTGACCGGCCTCGCGCCGATGGGGCACGGCGGGTGATGCTGACGCCTCAACTGCGCAGGCTCGCGCTCACCGCGCACATCGTCGCCTCGGTCGGCTGGCTCGGCGCGGTCGCGGCCTTCCTGGCGCTCGCCGTGGTCGGCCTCGTCAGCCCGGACGCGCTGTTGGTGCGCAGCGCCTACGCGGTGATGGGCGCGCTGACCTGGTACGCCATCCTCCCGCTGTGCCTGGCCGCGCTGGCGACCGGCGTCGTCCATTCGCTGGGGACGGTGTGGGGCCTCTTCCGGCACTACTGGGTGCTGGTAAAGCTCGCCCTCACCCTCCTCTCGACCCTCATCCTGCTGGTGCATCTGCGGCCGATCGCCGCCATCGCCGCCATCGCCGCCGCCGGGCCGATCATCGACGGGGACCACTCCCAGCTGCGCGTCCAGATGGCGGTCGCCGCCGGCCTGGCCGTGCTGGCCCTGCTCCTCGCCACGACGCTGTCGGTCTACAAGCCGCAGGGCCTGACCCCATACGGGTGGCGCACCCGGCACATGCGCCGGACGGGGTCGCGCTAACCGCGGCGCGCGCCGTCGAGGTGGGTCGTCGTGCCGATGATGTCAAGTAGGAGCGCGACCAGGGGCCACCGCCGGACCTCGCGGCCGAGGGCGCAGGCGCGGGCCACCTCCACGACGCCGACCAGGAGGGACGCGACCAACCAGCGGCGGGGGGCAGCGGGATCATGGGGGCGTCCCCGAACGGAGCGTCAGCGGCAACGCCTTCGCGCTGCGCGACGAGAAAGGCGTGTCCGGGGTCCAGGGGTCACCGCCGTGTGCGGTGTGAGCGCCGCACATAGCAACGATCGCGGTCGTGCTCGCCACTGCGGACGAGGGCGTGATCCACCTACGCGACTTTCCCCACGAAATACTCGTGCAACCGCGTGTCCCCGGTCAGTTCGGGGTGGAACGCGGTGGCGAGCAGATTGTCGTGCTCGGCGGCGACGACGGTGCCATCGGGGAGGGTCGCCAGCGGGGTCACGCCGGGGCCAAGCCGGTCGATCAGCGGGGCACGGATGAAGACGGCGAGGAAGGGGTCGGGGCCGAGCGCGGGGATCGGCAGCGCCGCCTCGAACGAGTCGAGCTGCGCCCCGAACGTCGGCAACATCTACCACCTCCGGTGATATCCCCGGGGAGCGCCGGAGGCGGGATAGGGGCGGGCCGCTCCCCCGGGAGAGAGGAAGGCGCATGAAACGACGACGATTCTGGCTCACGGTGGTACTCGCGCTGCTCGCGGCCACCGCGACGATCGGCGGGGTCGCCCTGGCCCGCAACGCCGAGCCGACGCCGGGAGGCGCCGCCGACCCCTTGGTGGGACTCACCGGCCCGTCCACGCCCTACGACCTGCGCTTCCTCGACGAGATGATCATGCATCACGAGGGCGCGATCATGTCGGCGCGAGGCATGATCGCCGACTCTTCGCGCCCGGAACTGCGTGACCTGGCCCGGCGCATCACCGATGGACAGCAGCGCCAAGTCGACCAGATGCGCGTCTGGCGCCAGCGGTGGTATCCCGACGCCAAGCCCGCCGACGCCGACATGATGGGCACGATGGGCGGCGGGA
>JAABUJ010003341.1_pt1 | contig 18135 bp, 10 predicted proteins | sample 5559131 | NCBI WGS metagenome assembly JAABUJ01 (sample SAMN10711875, study PRJNA513366) | rock metagenome | isolation source: Antarctica rocks | place: Antarctica: Victoria Land, Mt New Zealand nord | collected 2016-01-07 | reverse complement strand
TGGCGTGGGCCGGCCATGTGACGCGCAATGCACTCCCCGCGCGTGCCGCGGAGCCCTTGTTGACCGGCGTGTGCCGCGCCGAAGTCTGCTGTTGGCCGCGGCGCACTGCGGACCGTTGTTGGCGGCGTTGTCTCTGCCGGGCCGCAGCCTGCTGTTGGCGGCGTTGCGCGGCAACCTGCTGTTGGCGTTGCGCGGCGGCCTGCTGTTGGCGGCGCAACGCCGCCTGCTGTTGTGCCACGCGGCGTTGTCTCTGCCGGGCCGCAGCCTGCTGTTGGCGGCGTTGCGTGGCAGCCTGCTGTTGGCGGCGTTGTCCCTGCCGGGTCGTGGCCTGCCGGGTCGTGGCCTGCCGTCGCATGTTGCGGTTACTGGTAGTGTGGGTCTGACGCGGGGCGCGCACACGGACGACGCTGGCGACGATGTGCAGTGGCTTGCTTGCAGCGGTGTGGCGGGCGCTGGGCGATGTGGTGTGGCGGGCGCTGGGCGATGTGGACGAGACGATGGGGTGTGTCTCAGACGCTGGCGTCGGTCGTGTCATCGCCACCGCTACCGGTGTAACCTTCGGTCGCGCCGCGCCTACGGGCGTCGATGACGGTTGTCTCGGCACCGCTTGGACGGATTGTCGTTGCCCGACGTTCGCTGGCACAGGTTGAGCCGTAGGCGTTGCCTTGGACTGGCGCGTCGCTTGGGCCGCGCGCGCCACGCTTGGCGCCGTCGCTACCGTGCGCGTTGGCGTCGGCTCGGCGCCAACCCCGGCGCTTGATCGAGGGGGGATCGGGCGCCGTGTTACCCCGGCGTTCACCGCTGTCGCGGTAGCGTGAGCGGTGGCGGGGCGATAGGTCGGCGTGGCTGTGAGTGAGCGAACGGGGGCCGCTGCCGTGCGTGTGGCGTGTGGCGGCTGTTTGCTCAAGGCGACGCCCAGGAGCAAAAGTAGGAGCAGGAGCGGCGCCGCTAGGAACAGGAACCGTGGTATCTTTGGCCGAGCCGCGACGGCCGCCCCGGTTGTCTCCGCCGTGGGGGCGGTTCCGGCCCGCATTGTCACTAAACCCGGATAGACGCGCGCCACGCCGCCCGTGCTCACGACGAGCGTGAAACTGAGCGCCTCGGCGACTTTGACATCATCCGGCCGCGCCGATACCGTGAACGGGTAGCGGCCCAGCGCCGTCCGGGGTGGCGTACGGTCAGGCGTAGTGGCGCCCGCGTTCCCGGCGCGAGCGAGATATCGTGGGGCTCCAGGGCGTACCATGCCGCGGGCAGGCCGGCGACCGCTACGACACAGTGGCGGTCGTTCTCTCCGACGTTCTCGATCTCGAAGGATACGTCCGCCGGGCCACTCGACTCCGGCGGCGTCGGCTCGACGGCGACGAGACGGATTGATTGCGGTTGCATGCACACGCCTTTCACCACATACATGGCGATTAAACCTACTGGGGCCTATACAAGGCATGAGTTGTGCTAGGCTCGCAACTCGGCGGCAGGATCAGGAGAGTTTCTTCGATGTGGCGCCCCCTTGGGACCGCCGGCATCGGTCCGCTAACCGTCCTGCCGGCAAATGCTTGCTGGCAGGATGCCGGCGGTCCCAGGGGGGCGTCTCGCTGCAAAGTAACCCACCTGTGATAACACGAGCGAAAATGCAACGGAGCCGCGCTAAAGGTTGGTTAGCTCTGGTCGGGAGCGGGGTATTCTCGCAAAAACGGCGCTAGCTCGTCGCCGGTCATAGTCTCTACGACGACCAAGCGGTCGGCGATGGCGGCGATGGCAGCGCGGCGTGACTGCACGATGGCGCGGGCGCGGCGGTCGGCCTCGTCGACGAGCACGCGTACCTCACCGTCGATCTGCCCGGCCAGGTCCAGCCCCATGCCGTGGTCGCGGCTGACGGCGAGCGGACCCAGCGCGCTCATGCCGAACTCGGTGACCATGCGCCGCGCGATGGCGTACGCCTCGGAGATGTCCTTCTGCGCCCCCGTCGTCAGCTGGCCGGTGAACTCCAGTTCGGAGGCGCGGCCGCCCATCAGGCCGGCCATACGGTCGCGCAACGCGTCGAGGGAAATGAGATACGTATCGTCCTCTGGCGCGGTCACCGTGACGCCCAGGGCGTCGCCGCGTGGGAGCGCCTGGACCTGCCGCACGGGGTCGCAGTGCGGCAGCGACATCATCACCACGGCGTGGCCCACCTCGTGGATGGCGATGACGCGCTTGACCGCATCGGGGATGATGCGCGCGTGTTGCTCCGCCCCCGCCGCGACGCGCAGCAGCCCGGCGTCGAGGTCGCGCCCCGTGACGTGGCGCGCGGCGCGACGCGCCGCCAGCAGCGCGGCTTCGTTGATCACGTTGGCGAGGTCGGCCGGCGTCATTCCCGTGGATTGCGCGGCCAAGCGGTCCAGATTGGCGTCGCGGTCGAGCGGCACGTCGCGCGTGTGGATGCCCAGGATAGCCCGGCGGGCGGTGCGGTCGGGCAGCGAGAGTGTGACGCGGCGGTCGAAGCGGCCGGGGCGGACCAGCGCCTCGTCCAGGATGTCCGCGCGGTTGGTGGCGGCCAGCACGACGACGCCCGACGCCGGCGTGAAGCCGTCCATCTCCACCAGCAGTTGGTTGAGCGTCTGGTCGCGCTCGCCGCTGTCGCGCGTGGTGGAGCGGGCGCTGCCGACGGCGTCGATCTCGTCGATGAATACGATGCAGGGGGCGGACTTCCGCGCCTGGGCGAACAGCGTGCGCACGCGTGCGGCTCCCACGCCGACGTATTTCTCCATGAACGCGGCGCCGGACATGTTGTAGAACGGCACGCCCGCCTCGCCGGCGACCGCGCGCGCCAGCAGCGTCTTACCCGTACCCGGCGCGCCGACGAGGAGAAGTCCGTGTGGGATGCGCGCGCCCAGCCGGCGGTAGTTCTTCGGCGCCTTGAGGAAGCCCACCACGTCGGCCAACTCCTGGCGGGCGTCGTCGACGCCGGCGACATCCTTGAAGGTGACGGTGCTCTGCACCGGGCGCGGCCTGACGCCGGCGCCCCTGGTCTTGACGTAGGCATAGGCGGCGACGCCGAGCGTGACCAGCGGCAGCAGCGCCGCGGCCGCTCCCGGCGTGGCCGGCCCATTCAGTGGAGCAGGCGTGGGGTCGGATGGATTTGACATAATCATACCTTTGCTAATTGGCGTTATCGCGTGATGGCAAACGGCGTGAGCCTGCGATTAAAATCGCATGGCAGGGAACGGACACTGAAGTGTCTTTGCTGATAAAGCTTTTACCTGACGTATAACCGATTCTAACGATGATTGTAATCCCCCAAGCGACTTTAGTCGCCGTGGTTTGCCATGCGACTTCAGTCGCAGGTTAGGGCGTAGATCATGTAGGTCATTGGGTAGCCTTCCGGCCATACACGGCGTCGCGTGGCAGCAGCAGCCGCAGCGCCACGTCGAGCGGGAAGAGTAGCAGCGCTAGCAGCAACAGGGCCGGCCACAACGGCGCCCAGTCTACCGTATCGGGCAGCCCGTCGTGGGTGAAGGCGTCGGCCGGCCGCGTGAGGACGCGGCCGCCGCTCGCCTCGGAGAGGTGCGTGAGGAACGCCGTGTCGACGCCCTGGCTCGCGTATTCGGCGGGGTAGGGGGCCACGACGGCAGCGATGTCGCCGGAAGCGGCGGGCTGGTGGTCACCGTTGACCGGACTCGCCGTATAGACGCCCGGCTGCGTCGCGGGCAGCGCCGCCGTGTAACTACCTGGCGCGGTCAGTGGCAGCGCCACCACGCGCGCCGTTCCGTCGGGCATGACCACGCGCACGCGCGGGCTCACGCTGTCGTCGAAGAGGCCGTCGGACGTGTGTGACGATTGCGACACCTGTAGCACCCCATTTTGCAGGGATAGCTGTGGCGTTTGCGCCCCCGGCGCCGGCCCGCGCATGGCCCAGTGCGCCGCGTCGACCCAGAACTGCTGCTGCCGCGCCGGGCTCCACGCGGTGGCCCATTGTGTTCCGGCGTCCGAGGTCCAGGCCACGGCGCGGCCCAGGCCGTACTGCCACGAGGATAGCACGGGGTCGCCGGCGGCCGACTGCACGCTGACCTGCGCCGTGGCCTTAGGGGAGGTTGTGTCGTAGGCGCTAATTGATGGCAGCGACCGCCCTGAGAGGGCGCGCAGCAGTGGCGACGCCGCCGCGACACCCAGGCGCACATGGCCCTTGACCTGGGCGTTCCCCGTGGTCCCGTAGCGTGTTTCGTTAACGACGATGCGCGGGATGTCGTGCGGGTCGGCGACGTAGTGGAACGCGCCGCCGCCCTCTTTGGCCCAACGCTGTAGTTCGTCCTGCTGCACGTCGGTCCCCACGCCAATAGTGGAGAGCGTGATATGTTCGCGGCGCATGCGTTGGATCAACGTGTCGAACGGCGCGTCCTGTTCGCCCTGGCCGTCGGTCAGCAGCACGATGTGCCGGTAGACCGTGGGGACAGTCAGCACCGACTTCTCGGCGTCGCGCAACGCGGGGTAGATGTAGGTATCACCGTCGGCCGAGAGGGTATTGATCTGGGCGCGGATACGCGCTTTGTCGTTGAGGCCCTGCACAGTGTGGAAGTTAACGATCCAGTGGTTGGTGTCGTCGAAGGCCAGCACGCCCACGCTGTCACCGTCGTTGAGCTTGTCCAGCGCCGACGCGGCGGCGACCTTGACCATGTCGACCTTGGCCACCCCGGCCACTGAGTCGGCCATGGAGCCGCTCTTGTCGAGCACGAGCATGAGCGCCAGCGGCGCGCTGACGCGGCGCGGCGTGGAGATGCTGAGCACGGGCAGGGCGTCTTCCAGCGTGGATCGCGCATAGGCCCCCCCGCTGAACGAGTGGGGTCCGCCGATCGCCAGCAGGCCCAACCCCTCGCGCGTGGCGTCGCGCAGCGCGCGCTGCTGCGTAGAAGTGAGCGCGGTCGCTGGCACATCGTCGAGCACGACTTCGTCGTAGCCGTGGTAGGCCGCGGCGGTGCTGGGCGCCGTGCCGGGCAGACTCGCTTGCACGGTCATGCGCGCGCGCGCCAGCGCCGCCGCCAGCGTCGCCGCCGACGCGGGATCATTGACGACGAGTAGGACGCGTCCGGGCGCCCCGACGACAGTGGCGGCGTCGAGCGTGTTGTTGGCGCTCACTAGGTCGCCCGGCGCGTCGACGCGCACGCGTATGGTGTGTACGCCCCGCGTGTCGAAGCGCTGCTCCGTGCGCAGGACGGTGTCGCCGGCCGGCAGCGCGATGGTCTGTTGGTCAGTGGCGCCGTCGATGGAGACCGTGAGGGTGGCGTTGGTGGCGTAGGCGCTATGTAATGTAATGCGTATGGGCGCGCGCTCACCGACGCGCGCTGTGTTCGGTAGGTCGATCGCGCGTACGAGGGTATCGCGCCGCGCCTGTGGCGTGATGGCCACGGTGTCAATGGGGACGCCGCGCGCCAAAGCCAGCGCCAGGGCGCCGTTGGTGTCCCCTGTCGTGGCGCGCCCGTCCGAGAGCAGCGCCAGCCGAGCCGTCAGCCCCGGCGGCAGGGTCGACAGCGCGAAGCGCACCGCCGCCCCGATGTCGGTCGCGTCTGCGCCCGGTTCCGCAGGGTCGGGCAGCGTCTTATAGTGCGCCAGCGGGACAGCCAGGCGTGGCGACGCGCCGAACAGGATCATTCCCGCCTGGTCGTGCGCCCCGGCGGCTAGCGTGGCCTGTTCGGCCCACGTCATGCCCGCGCGTTGCCCGCCCGGTCCCACGCTGCCTGAGGCGTCTACGAGGAACATGACCGCGACCCGGCGTTCCGTCGTCCGCCACGCCGGGCCAGCCAGCGCCGCGACGAGCAGCCCAAGGATCACCATGCGCAGCGCCAGGACCAGCGGCGCGCGGCGACCCGGCAGCCGCCGCAGCCGCGTGTACCCCGCCAGCGCCGTCGCCGGCAGCAGCACGAGGAGGAGCAGCGCCCAGGGAGTTGTAAAAGTTAGCATGGTTTACCCTTACGTATGCCGCACATAGTACCACCATTCGCCACCTAGAAACAACAGCGCCAGGACCGTGAACAAGGCCCATCCTTCCCACGAAGAGGGCGGGACGGGGATGCTTGGGAAAGGTGTGACGGGGGCGGGCGTCGCGACGCTGTTAGTTGTCGCGGCGCCGCTGGCCGCGCCGACGTTGACGGCGAGCGTGTTGGCGCCGCCGACCGTGCCGTTAACTGTGTAGAGGCCGGGCCGTGACGCCGGCAGCGCGGCGAGGTCGCCCGACGAGGCTAGCGTAGTTCCCCTCCCAGCCGCGTTGTCGGCAAAAGCCAGCGTCGCCGTACTCTGCCGCGTCAGAGGCAGCGCCGCGACCGTGCCGGCCGTGGCGCTCGCCGGCGGCGCGGGGGCCAGGTTTTGCACCAGGTTCTGTAGCAGCGCGGGGAAGGCCAGCAGCGTGTCGAGGTTGCTGCTGTTGGCGGTCGCACTCGGGCGTGGATCGAAGGTCAGCACGGCGACGCGCCGGCCGCCGGTCACGCCGCTGAACAGCAACGGACCGGTGTCCCCCGCGATGTCGGCGCGCGCCCAGGCGGGCAACGCCACGCGCGTCGCCGCCGCGACGACAAGTGAACTCAAGTCGACGTCGCGCAGCAGCGCGCTCGCGCGGTCTGTGCCCATCACGGCCGGCGCGACCATCGTACCGTCGCCGGCCACGCTGAAGAGCGCGTTGTTACCGCTTTGCGGCGATACCGCGGGGTTGACGAAGATCAGGTTGCCGGGCGGCAGGACATCGGGTCCCGTTTCATCGAGCACGGTCAGGTCGGCGCGCTGGGCCACATTGTAGAGCGAGGCGTCGTCGGGCGTGTCCGTTGCCAGGGTCACGCCGGGTATGGCGCGCAGGACCGGTATCAACGGCGACGAAGAATCGCTCGTCACCAGCAGAACAGCGCGGCGCGTCACCTGTGGAACAACCGCCCACGCCGTGTCGTCGGCCGCCAGCGCGTCGCGCCCGTCGAGGCGGAGTTCGACGCTGTGCGCCCCCGCCGGCAAGCGCAGGCTGATCGGCTGCGACGAACGCGCCGCCAGCGTCATCGTCCGTGTGACGCTCTGGCCGTCGACGCTGGCCGTCACACGCGTCGTGATGGGAGCGGCGGCCGTGTTGACCAGCCGCGCGTAGGCCTCGCACGCGTTCATGTTCGTACTGCCGGGCGTCTGTCCCGCCGGGCATGACACGCTTAGGCCGGCCACGGCGCGGTCGTCGCTCGTTGTCCCGACCGTGCGCACGCGCAGCCCCGGCACGGCGCCGCGTAAGGCGTTGAGCGTCACGTCAGCGGTCTCCAGCGGCGCGAACAGGTAGGTTGAGGTGTGCGAGCCCCCCGCCATAGCGAGACCCGCCAGCAACGCCCCATCCCCCGCCAGCGACGACGGTCCGTCTCCCGGTGTGAGGGCGTCGAGCGCGCGGCGCAGCGCGGCGTGGTCACTCGACGTGATGAGCGTGCGCGGCGTCGCGCCGGCGTCGACGAGCGTCATGCTGTCGCGCGCGGCAAGACCGTCGATGAGTGGGGACACCAACTCACGGGCGCGCGCCAGGCGGTTGGGCGGCGTGTCGTTGGCGCTCATCAGGAACGAGGTGTCGACGGCCACGAGCAAGTGGCGCGCGGTTCCGGCGGCCACGAACGCGGGCCGCGCTAGGGCGAGGCCGCCAAAGAGCAGCGCCGCCAACTCCAACAGGAGCAAGATGTAGCGCGTGGGCAGGCGACGCGGCCGGCGCAGCGGCGATTCGGAGAGGACGCGCGACCACAGCAGCGTGCTGGGCAGTGTGTGGCGGCGGTAGCGCACCCGCCACAGGTGGATCAACAGCACCACCGGGAGCAGCAGGAGTATGGCGAGGCCGGCCGGCGCGAGCAGGCTCATCGCAGCACGCCTTCCCGGCGCAGCGCCTGTAGCACCAGCGCGCGCGGCGCCACGCCCGTGGAGACGCGCACGTAGTGGGCGTGTTGTGCGCGGCACAGGTCGTCTAACTCGCCGCTCCAGGTCTCGACATGCGCGGCGTAGCGGCGCAGCAGGCCCGGCGTGACGCCGACCTTGACCAGTTCGTCGGTTTCGCAGTCGTGCAGTTCGAGCAGCCCCTCCAGGGCCGGCGTCTCCTCCTGCTGGTCCAGTACATGTAGCGCGGTCGTGTGCAGCCCCGCGCGCGCCAGGTAATTTAGCGCTTCGCTGTGTCCCGCCGGCGCCATGAAATCGGTCAGCAGCACGGCCACACCGCGCCGGCTCACATGCTCACAGTAGGCGGCCGCGGAGCGCGCCAGGTCCGTCCCGCCGCCCGGCTCGATCGCGCGCAGGCGTTCCAGCAGCGGGCCGACGGCGTTGCGTCCGCGTAAGGGCGGCAGCACGGGGTGGGGATCGCCGCCAAAGAGACCCAGGTAGACGGTATCATAGCCGGCCAGCGCCACGGCGCCGAGGGCGGCGGCGACACGTTTGGCGTAGAGCAGTTTGTTGGGCCGGCCCCAATCCATTGAGGCCGAGCAGTCGATCAGCAGATGCACGGAGAGATTCTCGCGCGCCTCGGTCAGCTTGAGGCAGAGTTCGCCCAGCCGCGCGTAGACGTTCCAGTCGATCAGGCGGAAGTCGTCGCCCGGTACGTAGCTACGGTGGTCAGCGAACTCGATCGAGTGCGCCTTGCGCCGGCTGGCGTGCTCGCCGGCCATGCCGGCCGTGGCCGCGCGCGGCGCGCTAAAGTGCAGCGCTTCGACCTGGCGCAGGAACGCCCCGTCGATCAGGTTGTTAGGGTCATCTGGCGGCGCGGGGTCGCCGCTCAGGACCGCCTTGATCCCCGCGCCAACGGTCGACAGCCCCACGCCAACGGCGGACAGCTGATGGTTGATCGCTGACAGCTTCATCGCGGCATCTCCGGCACATGCGCCAGCACGTCGTCGACGACGCGGTCGGGCGTAATGCCTTGCGTTTCGGCCTCGAAGTTGACTGTCACGCGATGGCGCAGCGCGTCGCGGGCCACCGCACGCAGGTCGTCGAAGGAGAGCGCGAAGCGCCCTTCGAGCAGCGCGTGGATACGTCCGGCCAGGGTGAGCGCCTGCGCGCCGCGCGGACTGGCGCCCAGGCGCACGTAGCGCTTGACCAACGGCGACGCCTCGGCGGCCTCGGGTTGGGTGGCCAGGACGAGGCGCACGGCGTAGTCGAGCACGAAGGTACTCATCGGTACATCGAGCGCCAGCGCCTGCATGTCCAGCAGCGTCGCGCCGTTGGCGACGGTACGCGCCACCTGTGCGGTTCCCGTGACGGTCTGGCGCACGATCGTAGCCAACTCGCCGCGCACGGGGTAGGAGACGATCAGCTTGTAGAAAAAACGGTCGAGTTGCGCTTCGGGCAGCGGATAGGTTCCCTCCATCTCCACGGGGTTCTGCGTCGCCAGCACATAGAAAGGACGCGGGAGGGCGCGCGAGGAGCCGGCGGTCGTCACGGTACCCTCTTGCATCGCCTCGAGCAGGGCGGACTGCGTCTTGGGTGTGGCGCGGTTGATCTCATCGGCCAGGATCAGGTTGCCGAAGACAGGTCCGGCCTGGAAGGAGAGGGTGCGCCGCCCGTTCTCGTCCTCCATCAGCATCGTCGTGCCGGTCACGTCGGCCGGCATCAGGTCGGGCGTGAACTGGATGCGGCTGTACTCAAGGTCGAGCACGCGGGCGAAGGCGCGCACCAGTGACGTTTTGCCGAGGCCGGGCACCCCTTCGAGCAGCACATGGCCGCCGGCGATGAGGCAGATCAGCACGCCGCGCACGATGTCATGCTGCCCGACGATGGCCTTGCCGACCTCGGCCTGGATCTCCCGCGCCACCTGCCCGAACATCTCGGGCGTCATCACGTCACGGGCGGGTTCTGCCATGTGCTAGCTCCTCGTATTCTTGGTCGATGGTCGATGGTGGTCCGCAGTTGTCGAGCAGCTAAGTAAGAACTGCTTGCCGGTTATTTTGGGCTTCACCATCGACCATCGACCATCGACTTTCTACTGACTACTACTCGGCGTAAAATATCCCTGCACGACGCTGCGGTCGTCCGGGGTGATCGCGTTGCTGTCGGGGGCGACGTAGCCGGGGACAGTGACCGTGGCGCCGGACGCGCCGCCGGACGGCGCGCTCGCGCCGGTTCCCGTGGAGCGGCTGGGTTGGCCCACGCTGAAGATCAGTTGCCCACCCTTATCGGGCGCGCCGTTCAGGGTGACATCGCCGCCGTTGCTCAACGCGGCGTGCGCGCCCTTGGCCGTGCCCTGCGGTGTCGATGCGCCGCTATCGACGCCCTGTCCCGCTCCGGGATGACCGAAGCGCCCGTTCGGGCCATCGGGGGAGCCCTGTCCGGCGCCGGCGCGATTAAATGATCCGCCGCCTGTGGTGGGGTCAGTGGACAGGCCGTTGCCCTGACCCTGGCGCCCGTTCGCACCGCGTCCGCCGCCGGTGCGGCCGGAGCCGCCTGCGCGGCGGCCGTTCGCGCCACTTTTTGTACTCGTATTCCCGTTGCCAGACTTGCCCGCCCCCTGGCTCTGCTTGCCGTTCGCCCCGGCCCTGTTGGTGGTAGCGCTCGAATTTTGCCCGTTGGATAGCTGTCCCAGAGATCCTTGCTGGCCGTTCTGGCTGTTTTGGCCCTGACCATTCTGGCCGTTTTGCCCCTGGCCGTTTTGCCCGTTGTGGCTCGTCTGCGCCTGCGCCGATTGGATGCTACTCTGTAGGTTCTTCAGGGCGCGTTGTTGGGGGCTCTCCACGCCGCCGGCGGTCGAGTTCTTACCGGCCGACAGATTCAACTTGGCGCCGGAGTTGGAGGGACGCGTATTCGTCCCCTGGCCCTGTTTACCGTTTCCCGGCGCCGCGCCGGGCGTGCCCTGGCCCGTTCCGCGCCCGGCGCCCAGCGTCGAGCCCTTACCGGGGACTAGCCGCGCGCCGCCCTGACCATTGGACTGTTTTCCCTGCGTCATCGACACAGCCATAGCGTGGCCGTTGTGTGCGGCGCCTGGGTGTGCGCCTGTCGTACCGGGGGGAGAGCCTATCGACAGGATTTTGATGGGCGCGCTCATGACCCTCACACGCGGCGCATGGGGAGGCGTCTTGGCGCCATGGCCGGCGACGGCGCCTACGGCCGTGACGTTCGTATGGATCGTGGGTATGCGCGGCGCGGCCAAAGCCGTGATCGCGGCGAGTAGCGACAGCCCGGCGAGGGCGTATAGCTCGCGGCGCAGTGACGGCCACGGCAGCAGCCCCGCCGGGTGATAGTTGCGCAAGGTCGTAGCCGCTGTCGCAAGCGCGCGCCCGCGCAGATCCGTCATAGCGGGCGTCTCCACGCCGCTTATGCCATTTGTGCCGTCCCCGCGACCCGTGCGATCGTCGCGCTCGAACTCAAGGGCGCTAGCGAGTTGCTCGTGTAATCCCAGGCGGCGGTCGAGGTCGTGGGCGAGTTGCGGCGTCGACGGGACGTGCCAGGGAAGAGTCCCCAAACCGGCCAGCAGGACGATTGCCGCAGCCACGAGTGGGGCGGCCGGCAGCGGCAAGGCGAGTCCCATGATACGCAGCAGCAGAGTCACTGCCGCGACGAGGGCGGCCAGAGCGAGCAGCCGCACGACGGTTACGAGCGCACGCTGCCGGTATACGCGGCGCCGGAAGGGCTGTAGCGCGGCGGCGATCGGATAGGGGCCGGCGCGCGGATCGATACTCAGGGGCGACGGCGGCAGGTCGAGGGCGCGGCCATAGAGAAGGGCCGAACAGCGTCGCCAGGAGAGGCGCCGCCACGGCCGGGTCTGGAACCCTGGCGGGTGGAGCATAGGTATACCCTGCGCGATCTAGTGGCATGGGCGCTACGTTCGCGTCCGTTCCGTTGGTTGCCGGTACTTCCGACTCAAGATGGACGGCCGCGCGCCGGATGCTTATAGGCAGAGTAGCACACCACGCCGTATGCGGCCAACCGCCCGAAATCTCCGGGCCCGCCCCACGATTGTGAGACGCGGGCCGCGCGCCCTCGGCGCCGCTGCTCGGAGGCCGCCGAGGGCGCGCGGCCCGCCGTGCGGCGCGGCGCTAGACGCGCGGTGCACGGGCGCCCGCTCGGGCCGCGCGCCCGTGCACCGCGCTCAGGCCGCCGTCCATGTCCCGTGCAACGCCGTGCGTCCGCGCCTCGCCCCCGGCGCCCTCCTCAGGAGGACGCGCGTCCTCCTACCAGGGCCATTATCGCATGCATGGTGGGGGTGTCAAGGAACACGCGCCGCGCACCCCGCGCGTCCTTGCCCGCACCGGCGGCGCGGGCCAGCGGCCACGCCTGGCCCCTTCACAATCGTGGGGCGCGCCCGAAATCTCCGCCTCCAGCCTCTCTCCCGCGCGGCGCTTAGGGGCCGTGCAGAAATAACCACTCCAACTTTTCGCCTCGTTCACGCCTACAGTGGACGGGGAGTTGACTACTTTATTTCTGCGCGGGCCCTTACCATATTGCGCTTGTGCGTCGATAGATACTATCAGAACTACTTTAACGCGATTGTATGTCGTTGTTGATTTTTAGAGGGGACGCGCGTCCTATAGATAGGGCAGTGCGGCGGAGCCCTCGACGCGGCAGGCGTTGCCCCAGCTACTGTAAGAAAGGCGAGACAGATGCGGCCTCAGACGATATTGCTCGTGGCATCGGACCACTTCAATTGGACCGGTTTTCAGGCCATGCTGCGCCAGCAGCCGGGCATCCAAGTCATCACCTTGGTAGAGGCACGCGGCGATCGCGGATGTCGCGCATGTGAGCGTCGCGACGGTCGAGCGGACCATCGCCGTCCTGTGGGGCAAGTTTTGCGTGTCCTCGACGTGCGCCTTGTGCGCCCGCGCCGGGCGTTGGGGGTTTGTCGAGTAGGCGAGTAGGCGTCGCGCCTGATCTCATACCTTGGATGTCGTGAGGGGAATCTATCACCGATCTGATGGATTCCCCTCACAAAGTCAAGGGAAAACTTCGCCAAAGTCAAGGGTAATTTCTGGGACGGCGAGGCGCCCTCGGCATTACAGTAGGGATATGTTGAGCCGATGACACGAGGAGGATAATCCCATAACGATGACAGTACGCCTGCGACCGCTGTTCACGCTTCTCACCTGCGTCGTTCTCCTGAGCGCCCTGCTGTCCGCGCGGGGCCCGTTGCTCACCTCATCGCCGACAAGCGCCTATGCCAGCGCGGGCTTCACGGTGGCGCCGACAGCGGGCTTGTCAGGAACGTCGGCGACGTTCAGCTTCGACAATGGCGATGGCTGCAACCTGTACCCCTGCCCAGTCTATTACGTCATTTGGGACGCCGTAAGCGACCCCTTTACCCACACCCCAGCGGGTCCTACCCTCTGTAGCATGTCCGGACAGGCCACCCCGCTGACGTGCAGCGGCGTCATCCCCTCCGCGGTCCCCGGCACGCACACCGTCTACCTCTACAGTTGCGCCACCACGACCCGCATGACCTGTTCCACCGCGGATAGCACGACCTTCACCGTCTTGCCGCCGCCCTACAGCGGGCCGGGCGGCAGTATCCCCTGGCATGCCAAATACACCGCCCGCTTCAGTGCGGGCTTGGACGCGCAGGTCGACCTGGCCGACGGGCACGCGGACGTGCAGGCGCGTGACCTCGCGCTGCCGGCGCGCGGCCCCGCCTTGGCCCTCACGCATGTGTGGGATAGCGCCCGCGCCGCGGCTGGGGTCACCACCATCGCGGGCCAGGGCTGGCAGACGAGCCTGACCCCACGTATGGACGGGGCGATCACCGGGACCGTGACGTATCTGGACGCCAGCGGCGCCACGCGGCGTCGACGGCCGGCTACACGTTGACCAATATCCTGACCGGCGCGACCCAGCGTTTCGACGGACAAGGCAACCTAAGCAGCGCCGCCGACGCTTACGGCAACAGCAACACCATGACGGCCGGCCCCTTTGGTCCGACGAGCGAGGTGAACAGCGGAGGGCGGACGCTCGCCTTTACCTACACCACGACCTATCCCAGCGGCTTGCTCAGCGAAGCGGCCAGCCCGCTGTGGGGCCAGGGCGGGGCTAGCGCCGCCGGGAGCCAGCACGTTACCTACGGCTACAACGGGCTCCAATTGAACGCGCTGACGCGCGGGGCGGGGACGTCCGACGCGGTCACGGCGACGTTCGGCTACAGCGGGACGCAGCTGACCAGCGTCACCACACCGGCTAACCGAGTATGGACGTTGGGCTATGACGGGCAGGGGCGCGTGGCGAGCTTGACCAGCCCGGTGTCGGGGACGGCGGGGCAGCCCGGCTACACCCCGGCCTACACCACGCAGTTCACCTACAGCCCAGGGCAGACGCAGGTCGTGGTGGGAGCCGGGACGGGCGGGGCGCTGACCACGACCTACACGCTGGACGCGCAGGGCGAGGCGGTGGCGACGACGGACGCCCTGGGGAGCCGGAGCAGCCGCACCTATGACGCCGACCATGACGTGACCAGCCGCACCGACGCCAATGGGAACCAGACCCTCAGCGACTACCAGTACGTCGGCCCCAACGGCGCGACGGGGCTGGTGACGGAGACGGTCGCCCCGTCCATCCAGCCCTATTGTCCGCTCAACACGACCACGGCCCACCCGACCACGCGGTACACCTACGACAGCGCCAACAACCTGATCGAGACGGTGCGGCCGGAGGGCGGCGCGACCCTCTACGGGTATAACGCGGCCCATGGCGTCGTCACGACCACCGAAGAACTCACGGCGTCCGGGCAGTGGCGCGGCACGATCAACAGCTACGATCCGTACGGCGAACTCACGACCGTGACCGACGGGCGCGGGGTGAGCGTGAGCGGCAGTGGTGTCGCGTCGCTCACCAGCCAGGCCAGCCTGTACACTCGCCACCTGGGCTACGACAGCATGGGCGACCAGACGAGCGCGAGCACGCCGCCGATCACCACCACGCTCAACGGCGTCACCACCACGACGAGCGCGGTGACCACGTCCGACACCTACGACCTTGACGGCAACCAACTCACCGCGGTCTCGGCCAATGGCGCCACGACGACCACCGGCTACGACCACCTGGGGCGGCAGATCACGACCACGGACCCAGCGGTCAAGCTGTATGACGGCACGACCACGACGCCGGTGGAGACCACCCAGTACGACGCCGAGGGCAACGTCGTGCGCACGACCGACGCCCTGGGCGCCGTCACCACCAGCAGCTACGACCCCTTGGGGCGGCAGGTCGCCACAACCAACCCGGTCTCAGGCACGACGCTCACCACCTACAACGCGACCGAACAAATCTCCGCGCAAGACCCCCAGGGTAACGTCACGACCAACAGCTACGACGCGGCGGGGCGGCTGATCAGGGCCACCGACGCGCTCACAGGGACGGTGCGGTACGGCTACGACGCCGCCGGCAACACCACGGCCATCACTAGCGGCGACACCTTGGGGAACGTCATCCAGGTCGAGACACAGCAGTATGACGCGCTCAACCGCGCCATCACCGACACCGTGGCTGGTCCGAATGGCGCGTCGCCGCAGACCACGACCACGCGCTACGACCCCGACGGCAACACCTATCAAGTCAACCAGCCCACTGGCACGACCACGGTGGACACCTACGATCTCGCTGACCAGTTGCTCACGAGCGAGACCGACGGCGCGCCGGTGCTGAGTGCGACGCACCAAAACCAGACGACGTATCGTTACGACACGGCGGGCAATCAGGTCGAGACACGCGACCCCGATGGACGCGATACCACCACCCAGTACGACGGGGACAACCGCGTGACGCGGAGCGTGGACATCACGAGCACGGGCACGATCACCACGACCAACCAGTACGACCCCGACGGCAACACGCTCCAGACGACGACCCAGACCCAGAGCGGGACCGCTCCCGTGCAGACCACCACCGATACGGCGACCTACAACGCCGTGGACTGGACGGTCAGCGCGACCGACAACGGCGTGACCACGAACTATGGCTACGACGCGGCGGGGCAACAGCGGACCCAAACCTATCAGAATGGCGCGGCGACGGCCACGATGGCGCTGGACGCCGAGGGACGGATGACCGCGCTGGGCGATGGCGCCGGCCACACCAGCAGCTTCGGCTACAACGCGAACGACCAGACCACGGCGATCACGCTGTCCAACGGCGTCTCCGAGCAGGCCAGCTACGACGCCAATGGGCGGCTCACGACGTGGCACGATCCGGGGCCCGGCCAGAACGTCACCTATGGCTACGCCTACGACGCGGCCAGCCGCGTGACGAGCTTCACCGCCGTTTCGGGCACCGACATCTTGGGGTATGATCCGCAGAATCGGCTGACTTCTGACTGCGGCCCGCAAGTGATCGCGCACTCCCCCGACCACTGCTACCACTGGACCTACGACGGCACGGGCAACATCAGCACGACCACGGTGGACGCGGGTAGCCCCGTCACCTACACCTATAGCTACAACCCCCAAAACAACGAATTGACCACGCTGTACGCGCCGGCCTACGCCAACACCACGACGTACTACGGCTACGACGGCAGCGGCAACACCACGGCCATCACCTCGCCGGTTTCGGGCTCCTTGACCGCGCCGGGGGCCATTAACACGCACCTGGGCTACAACGCGGCGGGACAGGTCAATGCCATCACGCTCAAGGACGGGTCCAGCGTCGCCCTCCTGTACAACGCGCAAAGGCAGCGCGCCAGCTACAGCGCGGTCAATGGGACGGGGCAGACCCTCTACAGCGCGCAGTTCAGCTACAGCGGCGGCGCGCTCACGCAGGCCAGCGTGGTCAGCGCGACGACAGGGGGCGGGACGGTCAGCTACACCGACAGCTACCTCGACGGCGCGGACGGGCAGCCCATCGAGTTCACGCGCGTGCAGAACGGGTCCACGAGCTACTACTGGGACGAGTACGACGGACGTGGCGACGTGGTCTCCGTCACCGACAGCAACGGCGCCGTGGTCGACAGCTACGAATACGATATGTGGGGCGAGGAACTCACGGATACGACGCACGAGGCGGTACCGCAGCGGCTGCGCGCGGGAGCCATGTGGTACGACGCGGAGATGCAGGTGCAGTGGCTCTGGGACGGCAGTGGCAATCGCTACTACGACCCTGAGTTGGAGCGCTACCTGCAGCCCGACGCGCCCAACGGCAGCTACGTCTTCGCCAAGGATGACCCGATCGGCACGGACGGATCGGTCGGTTTCAGCGCCAGTCACTTCGGGGGTGTCGGTCCCCGCATCGTCGGGGTGGCGGGGACAGCCCAGCCCTCTTGTGAGCCGTGTGCGGATGGCGGCGGCGCGGGCGGCGGCGGCGACCAACTTGGCGATCCCTATCCCGGTGCGGGCGGGGGTGCCGATGGGGGCGGGTCACGTTCTCCCAATGAGTCTCGATCTTCGACCGAAGATGTTTCACTGGCAGGTTTGCGGGAATATCCAGATCAAGATCCAGGCGATTTACGGACTGTTCCCGATAGTGAGGTTATTCGTTCCATGCCCAGAAGATTGGGGGATATAGTGAGGAGAAGGTTCATCTTCGTGATAAGCAACGATGACCGATTGCTCATGCTAAGAGAGCCGACGCCCTTCCACCATCCGGATCTAGTAGGTGGTAGACCTGTGCGTTTCGCTGGAGAAATGCAGTTTGACAGTCGAGGGCAACTCGCACGGTGGTCAGATAGTTCGGGGCATTATACGCCAAACCCCAGCGAGTCTGACATTGAGACCGTCAGCCGGTGGTTGCAGACCAACAAATTCTGGCGTATAGATGCAACCCCTCGGAATTTTATGCGAGTTCCCCGATAGAATTGGGACGATGGACAAATGACTTTCCAATGCGACGTGCTCTGGTCGCCGTAAGCATGCATAGCTGAGGGAGGGCGGTGATGCCCTCTCGATGGCCCTATCGACCAACATGTGTGGGCTTGCCTCTTCGCCTCCTGAACCTTCGATGTCTCGGGGCCATTATTCAGATAGGGGAAGGGCGTTCCGATTAAGCGCAGCATCATCGGCGCACTGCTTATAGATGGAAAGTAGGACATCGCATCGGTGCCTCTACGGTGTGTCACGGTTAACCACAGTGATAGATGCTGTGCAACACCGCTAGTGGGTCACGCCGCATTTACATGGAATTGATCGACGACAGCGGCAGACCCGCCAAGGCGGCGTGCCCGTGCGCGACGGCGGCGCTCCCGCCGTTTGCCATCCCACACGAACGGGGTCGGCT
>JAABUJ010003340.1_pt1 | contig 18142 bp, 21 predicted proteins | sample 5559131 | NCBI WGS metagenome assembly JAABUJ01 (sample SAMN10711875, study PRJNA513366) | rock metagenome | isolation source: Antarctica rocks | place: Antarctica: Victoria Land, Mt New Zealand nord | collected 2016-01-07 | reverse complement strand
GCGATTCGAGAGTATCTCGCGTATCATAATACGGCAGCCAAGCCGTTCGTTTGGACTGCTACGGCCGACGCCATATTCTCGAAAATCGTCGGCCTTTCTTTAACGAACTCGTGAATCATCACACTAGGTAGATGTCGAGAAAGTTCTCGTTACCGGTCGCCACATAGGCGCGCACACCCGTCTCTTCGTTGACGAGCGCAAGCAACGCGTCGCGTTGCGCAAGTTCGCGCCCGATGAGATCGTCGCCGGCATAGATCTGGTCGCCGAGGTGCCGGAATTCCCCGAGCGCCGCGAGGCTGATGGCGAACGCGAACGCCAGGGTAAGCGCGCAAAGTAACCCAAGCCGGCGACTGGTATGCTGGATCACGGCGGATCTCGACACCTCCTTACTCCAAGGTATCGGCCCTCGGCAGCAGGTCCGCATGTGCGCTACGATCCAATGCCGCAGAGACGGCCTTGCAACGTGGGCGAATGGCGGAATTGGTAGACGCGCTGGATTTAGGTTCCAGTGGGGCGACCCGTCAGAGTTCGAGTCTCTGCTCGCCCACGTCGTCTCCGCGTAGCGCAGGCGCTGCCCGAGGAAGTCGTCCGGCAGCACCGAATCGGCTCGGGTCGTTCGCGGAAGTAGCTCAGCGGTAGAGCATCGCCTTGCCAAGGCGAGGGTCGCGAGTTCGAATCTCGTCTTCCGCTCCACGCGCACGAGCGACACGTCGCACTCTTTGCCCCGAAGCGCAACGGGGGCCACGCCCGGAGCAGCCGGGCTTCTTCGAAGAGGCTCACGTGAGCGTCGCTACCGTCAAACGCTTAGACCCAACGCAAGTCGAACTCGAGATCGAGATTGCAAAGGACGAACTCGACAAAGCGCGCGAGCGCGCTTTCCGCGAGCTCGTTCGCAACGTGCGCATTCCGGGATTTCGACCCGGCAAAGCGCCACGCAAAATCTACGAAGCGCAATACGGAAGCTCGCAGATTGAAGAACGCGCGCTCAATGCAGTCGTGCCGCAAGTCTATTCGCGCGCGTTGCAAGAGAACGACCTCGACCCGCTCGACCAGCCGCAGATGGAGTTGCTTCCGGAGGAAGAAGGTCAGCCGCTGCGCGTTCGGGCGACGGTCTCAGTGCGGCCGCAGATCGAGCTCCACGAGTATAAGGGCGTTTTGCTGCACGCGCCGGCCGTCGCCGTCACCGACGACGATGTCGAAAAGGCGATGGACGAGCTACGCCGTAACGCCGCGACCTTGGTGCCGGTCGAGCGCGCCGTGCAGAGCGGCGACGTTCCCACGCTCGACTACGCCGGTACGCTCGAGGGCGAACCCTTCGAGGGCGGCAGCGCCGAAAATCAAGCGACGACGATCGAAGAGGACCGCTTCATTCCGGGCTTCGGCGCCGGGATCATCGGCATGTCGCCGGGCGAGACCAAGGACGTCGCGGCCCGCTTTCCCGACGACTACGCGAACGCAACCCTCGCCGGCCGGGACGCCATATTCCGCGTGTCCGTCCTCGAGAATAAGATTGCGGAGCGGCCCGCGCTCGATGATGATTTTGCCAAACGCTTCGGCGATCCGGAGGCGACCGTCGCAAGCCTGCGCGATGCGATGCGCAATCGGCTCGAAGCCGATGCGCGCAACGTCGAACGCCGCGAACTCACCGGGCAGTTACTCGAGGGGTTGCTCGCGGCGCATCAATTTGCCGTTCCCGCGGTGCTCGTGGACCGCGAGAGCGAGAACCTTCGCGGCGAGGCCCGCAGCTACGTGGAGCGGGCCGGGCTGACGTGGGCCGAGTACCTCGAGCGGCAGGGCAAGAGCGACGATGTCGTCCTCGGCGAATCGCGTGAGGAGGCGGAGCGGCGGGTCAAGACGTCGCTCTTAATTGAAGCGATCGCCAAAGCGGAGAATATCACGGCCACCAGCGCCGATATCGAAGCCGAAGTCCGCCAGCTGAGCGAGCAGCACCGGCAACCGCGCGAGGCGATCCTGGAGATGCTGCGCTCGAACTATAGCGCGCTCGTCGACGGCATCGTACGCACGAAGACCGTCGATTTCCTCATCGAGAAGGCGCATGTCACGAGGGAGACCGCTTCCCCCGAAGCAACTTCCGCGTCTCAAACGTAGTCACACGGAGGGGCCGCCGACCGCGGTTCATTTACAGGCACTAGCCCCCCGGCATCGGAGAACGAATTGGGTCACCTAGTCCCCATGGTCGTCGAGCAGAGCGCGCGCGGAGAACGCGCGTTCGACATCTATTCGCGTCTGCTCAAGGAGCGCATCATCTTCGTGGGCGGCGTCGTCGACGACGCCCTGGCGAACCTCGTGATCGCGCAGCTCTTGTTCCTGGAGCGCGAGGACGCCGACAAAGATATCGACATGTATATCAATAGCCCCGGGGGAAGCGTTACGGCCGGGCTGGCAATTTACGACACGATGCAGCTGGTCAAGTCCGACGTTGCCACGATTTGCGCGGGGATGGCCGCTTCGATGGGGTCAATCCTGCTCACGGGCGGTGCGCAAGGCAAGCGTTTTGCCCTACCGCATGCAAAGATTCTGATCCATCAGCCGTGGGTTCAGCAGATCGGCGGCCAGGCGACCGACGTTGAAATCGCGGCACGCGATCTGATCGCGACCCGCCGTACGGTTGCGGGCATCTATGAGAGCACGACGAAGAAGCCGATCGATCAGATTCTCAAGGACATCGACCGCGACTATTACATGACCGCCGAAGAGGCGCGCGAGTATGGCTTGGTCGATCAGATCTTCAGCAAAGAGATGCGCAGCGGCGCTCCTACACCGGTTTAGCTCCCCAGAACAATAAGGATCGTTCGTGTTCCGATTCGGTGACGACAAGGGTCAACTCAAGTGCAGCTTTTGCGGTAAATCGCAGGAGCAGGTCCGCAAGCTGATTGCTGGCCCGGGCGTGTACATCTGCGATGAGTGCATCGAGTTGTGCAACGAGATCATCGAAGAGGAACTCTACAAGAACGTCGACGAGAACGTTCGCCTTCGGAACATTCCGAAGCCCAAAGAAATCAATCAGATTCTCAACCAGTACGTGATCGGCCAAGAACGCGCGAAGAAGTCGCTCGCGGTCGCGGTCTACAATCACTACAAGCGCGTCAACGCGGGTGGGACGGCCGACGAGGTCGAGCTGCAGAAATCGAACATTCTGCTGGTCGGTCCCACGGGTTCGGGTAAAACGTACCTCGCGCAGACCCTCGCCAAGATTCTCGACGTTCCCCTCGCCATGGCCGATGCAACCTCGTTGACGGAGGCTGGTTACGTCGGCGAGGACGTCGAGAACATTCTGCTCAAACTCATTCAGGCTGCCGACTACGATGTCAAGCGCGCCGAGAAGGGCATCGTCTACATCGATGAGATCGACAAGATCGCGCGCAAGAGCGAGAATCCGTCGATTACGCGCGACGTCAGCGGTGAGGGCGTACAGCAAGCGCTGCTCAAGATTCTGGAGGGAACGACCGCGAACGTGCCGCCGCAGGGTGGCCGCAAGCATCCCCACCAAGAGTTCATCCAAATCGACACGACCAACGTATTGTTCATCTGCGGCGGCGCCTTCGACGGTCTCGAAAAGATCATCGAATCGCGCACCGCTTCGAACGCGCTGGGCTTCCGCAGCGTCCCCGAATCCAAGCGCGACGGGCGGACCGGCAAACTTCTGCGGCAATTGATGCCCGAGGATCTGTTGCGGTTCGGCCTGATCCCGGAGTTCATCGGCCGTCTCCCGATCGTCGTGACGCTCGACGCACTCGATGAACTCGCGTTACGCCGCATCCTCGTTGAACCGCGCAACGCGCTCGTGCGTCAGTTTCAGAAGATCCTGAGCATGGACGGCGTCGACTTGACCTTCACCAAAGAGGCACTGGTGTCGATTGCGAACCGGGCGCAAGGCCGTAAAACGGGCGCTCGTGGTTTGCGCAGCATCCTCGAAGAAGTGATGCTCGACGTGATGTACGACCTTCCGAGCCTTCAAGGCGTCAAGAAGTGCATTATCAACAAAGAGGTCATCGAGAAGAAGGAGCAGCCGGCGCTCGTCTACGCCGACCGGCCGAAGGACCTCCCGGCCTAGGCGAGCGCCTTAAAAGCCGGACGCCGCAGGTGACCGTGCATGCGCGCGCGTAAGCGCGCCGATCGGCTAGCTTGAGCGGCTCATCGGATTAAGTTCCGCCGGCCGCGCTTAGCGGCCGCGCGTCCGTTACGCGTTCGCGCCGCCGACCAGATCGAAGTGGCGGACGTGGAACGCTCGATGCATGAGAAACGAGGCCGATACCCAAGGGTTCGGAGCTGCGGCCCGACTCGCAAAGGGGTGCATCTCGGGTTTCATGTCAGTCCCGGGAGGCGGAGCCGCACGAGTGTCGGCTTGACACGTGAATTCACGACCGTACCGCTCAGGCGGTTGCGCGATCGAACGCGAGGAGCGTCTCATGATTGCTAGGATGTGGAAGGGCCGCACGCGCTCGGCGGACGTTGAAGCGTACCGGGCGTACGTCCACGCGACCGGGCTCGCCGAGTACCGGAGCACGCCCGGCAATCGCGGCGCCTGGATGTTGACTACCGTCGATGGCGACGAAGCGGAGATCATCACGATTTCGCTGTGGGAGTCGCGCGAGGCGATCGCAGCGTTCGCCGGCGACGACATCAGCGTTGCGCGGTTCTATCCCGAAGATGCGCGCTATCTCGTCGCGGCCGATGCGCACGCCGTCCATTACGACGTCGACGTCGCATGATCGCCGCGCGCTCGATGAGCGGTCGAATCGGTAGCGTTAGTTCGCGACCTCGGGCTTATACGTTCCAAAGGTCCAGGGGTGGCCGTCGAGATCGCTTGCTCGGAAGTCGTGCGACCCGTAGTCTGTATCGTACGGGGGTTGTCTGATGGTCGCGCCGGCTGCGGCTGCGCGGGCGTACAGAGCGTCGACGGCGGCGGCGTCGGGCAGGACGACGTAGATGCCCGCGGTAACAGCGTGCACCTGTTGCGGTGAGCGTACCGGGTTTACCGGGTCGTCGTCGCGCGTGTTGCCGAGCATAATCAGGTTGCCGGCGATGATGAGTTCGGCGTGCGAGATGGTGCCGTCGGAATGGTCGTACACGACATGCGTCTCGGCGTCGAACGCCCGCTGCAACCATGTGATGGCGGCGCGTGCGTCGGCATAGCGTAGCCCTGGAAAGATCGTTTGGCCCGTAGCCATCTTTACGGTATTCATGAGGCGAGTCTATGCGAACCAGGCGGCGGATTCTTGGAAAAATGAACCGGCGGGCTCGTCCTCGGCGTCGGCGTGGGCGAGATGGTTGCTGTTCGGGAAGCGGAACGCTTCGAGGTAGCGGCGCGGCGTGAGGCCCGCATGCTCGCGGATTCGACGTTCATGTGTGCCTGGTCGTAGTAGCCGGCTGCTAACGCGATTGCCGACAGCGAGTCGCCACCATTACCGGCGCGGAGCAGTTCGAGCGCTCGATGAAAGCGGACAACCCTGGCGTAACGTTTCGGCGCGAGTCCTACCTGCTCGCGGAAGCGCTGCGCCAGACGCGAACGCGAACGTCCGCTCAGCTCGTCCAGTTGGGCGATTGCTACGCGGGCGCCGTCACACTGGATCCGCTCGAACACCGCGGCGACGACCGGGTCGACGCCGCGCGCACGTGCTAGCCGTGCCCGAAGCCAGCCCGCGGCGGTCCGGACGCGCGCAGCACTTTGCCGCCGATCGTCGAGCTGCTCTGCGAGTTCCGCAGCCGATCGCCCGATGACGGCGCGCAGGTCGACGCTACGATTCGTTAATTCAGCGAGCGACGTGCCGAGCAGAGCGAAGGCCCCGAGCGGACGCAACGTGACACCGAGCACGCGGCAGCGGCCGCGCGGCCCCTCGATCGTCGCCGTCGCTGTCTGTAGACCGTCAAGGCAGATTGTCGGGAACGGCTCACCGCCAACGGGCCGGTGCGGTTCGTCGAGTTGGATGGCAAGTTCGAAGGTGCCGCTGGGAAAGAGTTGCTCGCGCTGAAAGAGCAGCGTTCCGTCGAAATCCCAGATGCGATCGACCACGCCGGACAACGCATCGTCGCGCGCCGGCGCCCAATGACTCGACGTCCAATCTCCGAGCACGGAGTCGCAGTGCAGTGTCTCGATTATCAGCGATTCATTCATAAGGCGATCACGCGAGCGGCCGACTCATGCGATCGCCCGGTACGGCGTCGAACGGCGTGGCGGCCAACGCCGACGCCGGGACCAGCGAGTCGACGCAACGGCTCATACGCTCAACGAGCCGAGCGTCGTCGTCGGCGGTGTGCGCGGCGAGCAGCTCGTCTAGTGGAATTCCGGTCTTATGCTTTGGGGCGGACTTTCGGAACACGCAAACGCGCTTCGCGCCTAGTCCGCCGAGCCATCTAGAAAGGGACTCTTGGGGCTATCGCGGCGCGAGCGGCTGTAACCTTTGAGCCTGCAACGCTCAGTGACGTTGGTCCTGTGGTGCCCGCCATTGTCGGTGAAACGTACGCCTTTTTCGCGATCATCCGGCTCGTTGCCGCAGAATCGCTGTTCCAGACTATGCGGCTGCCGGTAACGCCTTACTACGGGAAGTACACGTGTCCCATCTTAACGACCTCGAAAGGGTCGCTCGCGAGAGACATGCCGTTCGAGTCGTCAAAACGGAAGTCGGCGGAGTATGGCGCGATGCCCGAGGCCACCCAGCGCCAGTCGTCGTCTCCTGTGATACCGTACGGTGTGCCGTTGTCGGCGACCATCATCCCGTAGCGTTGCAAGGCCAAGAGAATCACTTGCAGCGGGCGCGAGAAGCGCGAGATGTCGACGGACGCTTTAAGGCGGAAGCGTGCGCCCATAGGCGCCCAGCCAGGGCCTTTGGGGCCGGAGTACGTCAGATGCGTTGCGGGATGGACGAACGCTTGCCGCGTCTGCGAAAGCGTGAAGCGTAGCGCATGTGCGATCCGCCCGCTCAACACTTCGTCGTAGCGCACGAGCCCCGGAATAACGGGCAAGCCGGCGGCATCGGACGACGTCCAGTAGTTCGGGCGCAGCCGGTTCGAGGTGAGATCGAAGACAGCGCCACTATCAGCGTACCACCCTGAACCGGTCAGGCGCGCATCGTACATTTCGTAGAGTTTTTGCTCGCCGGTGTCGAGGATTAGGAGATGATGGTCGCTACTCGGGCTTCGGGAATACGGCCCGTTTTCGATTCGTGGATTCGGCGGGATCGGATACGGCCCCGGATCGGATTCACCGGAGACCCCAAAGCGTATCGGAACCTTCGGCTGGTTGCCCGACACGACGTTGAACGGCATTCCGATTTCAACGATGGGGCTCTGCTTGCCGTAATTGGCAATGATCTGATCACTCTGCGGATCGACCGGCATCTTGTCGACGCGCACGTTCCAGGGATTATCGGATGGGAACAGCTGGACCCCGTGTAAGCGACCGGCGGCGCCGGCACCGCTGCCGGCCGCGCCGATCGCAGCGGCGCAAACGCCACCCGTGACGGTCAGAAAGCCGCTCCGCGACATCGAGCGCACGCTCATGAGCACTCCTTCCGATCTGTCGAAAACATTAGGCGCTTATGGTCGGGAAAGCCGCGATCCTTGTGTCCCGCGTTCATGGTTTATGCGCTTGCGCCGCGGAAGCAACAATGTTCACGCGGACCTCAAAGAATTTCGAGGAGGTGATATTGCCGTAAAAGAAGCGCGCAAGCGCCAACTTCGTCGACCACTTCGAAGGGTTCATATGCGCGTTCAATCTCGACTTGCGCACGGACTGAGTTTCACGGCGGCGCTCGCGGGCCTCGTCGTTTGCGGCGGCTTGAGCGTGGGCCAAGCCGACAATCCCGGCGACTCCCAACAAGCCTACGGCGTGCGTGCGTCGGTTCACTCGATCGGCGCCACGGGGCTCGAGCTCCGGGGCATTCTTTTGCCCAGCAAGCCGGCGCCGCTGCACACCGCCCGCCGCCCACCCCGCGGCTTCATGAGTCCCGCGGTTGCCGCGGCCGGTCAGAAGAGTTTCTTCTCCGATGCCAACAATGGAGCCGTGCTTATTTACAACGCCGCGGGCACGCTCGTCGGGACCGTGACGGGCTTCGGGTCTCCCGAGGGTCTCGCGACCGACAAGACCGGTCGTCTGTATGTCACCGATGAAGCCTACAGCCAAGTTGACGTCTTTGCGCCGCCGTACAACGGGACGCCGACGTATCTTTTGGACTCCGGGCAGTCGCCGGTGTCAACCGCGGTCGACAGCGTCGGCAACGTTGCCGTGGCGAACATCGATTCCAAAAGCTTTGGAGCGGGAAGCGTCAGCTTCTATGCCGCGGGCGCAACGATTCCGACCTCCACCATTACGAGCAGCGCCTTTGCGCAGATATTATCTTGCGCGTTCGATGCAAGCGGAAATCTTTACCTGGATGGTACGGATCTTTACAGTAATGCGGTTCTTGGCGAGATCCTCGGCGGCGTTAAGGGGAGGACGATCACGAAGCTGACGGCCGGCAATGCGCTCGGATTCCCGACCGGCATGGGAGTGACGCCGAACGGTCTCATCGCGATCGAAGACGAACTGCAACGAACGATCTACAGCTACAACCCGCCGCGTGGAGGCGCGCTCGGCAGTCCCGTAGCAACTACGGTGCTAAAGAATACCATGGAGCCGGTCACGTTCGCATTCGGCCCGCGCGCCGGCTTCGTGGTGACGGTCGATGCCGACCTAGGCTCGACAAACCAGTACGCTTTTCCGGCGGGCGGTGCCCCCACCGGAACCATCACGTTTGCGCCGCGTGACTCTCCGTACCCGGTCGGCGTCGCCTTAACGCCGACGGAATCTTACTGAGGTGACGCCTTCCGTCGTTGCCCACAACGCTCTCGAGTTTAGGGAGGTGGCGCCGGGCGTTGCTCGGGTGGAAATTGTCTTCGTCAATGCGTATCTGGTCGACGTTTCCGATCAGTCGTGGGTCCTCGTCGACGCCGGCATGCCGAACACTTCCGGCTGGATTCGGCGCGTGGCGCAGCGGCGTTACGGTCGCAACGCTCGGCCCGAAGCGATCGTGCTCACGCACGGACACTTCGACCACGCGGGCTCCGCGCTCGCGCTCGCGACGTACTGGGATGTGCCGATCTATGCGCATCGGCTCGAGATGCCGTATCTGTGCGGCATATCCGACTACGCTCCGAAGGACCCGACGGTGGGTGGCGCACTCGCGATGATGGCACGCTTGTTTCCCGATCGCGGCTATGATTTCAGCGACCGCGTCCAGGCGCTCCCGACGGATGGCACCGTTCCTCGGCTGCCGCGATGGCGCGCGGTACACACGCCGGGCCATACCGCGGGTCACATCTCACTCTGGCGCGAGGCAGACCGGACGTTGCTTGCCGGCGATGCGCTGGCGACCGTCAACCAGGACTCGGCGCTCGGGATGGTCGTGCAGAAGCCGGAGTTCCGTCGGCCACCTGCGCCGTTCACGTCCGACTGGGGCGCTGCGCAGTCGAGCGTCGAGCGCTTGTCCGAACTGCGGCCAACGACCGTCAGCGCGGGCCATGGGCCGCCGATGAGCGGACCGAACGTCGCGACGGCGTTAACGGACTTCGCGCAGCGCTTTCGGCCACCACGCCATGGACGCTACGTCGCGCGGCCGGCAATCGCGGATGAGCGCGGTGTCGTTTCGGTGCCTCCGGCCCCGCCCGACCACCTGAAGACGGCCGCCGGCGCGGCCGCGATTGCCGCCGCGGTGGCGACCATCACGCTCGCGCGGCGGCGCAACGGCTCAGGCTAATGAGGCCGGCGAGAGGTCACAATCCGGCTGGATGATCGACCAAACATGAGCGCCCGGAACGCCGTAGCTACGATGCGATGCACGTCTCTTGCCTGTTCCTTACGGTGACGCTTTCGAGCACCTTAGCCGACGAGCAGCCGACGGCATCGCCCGCACGGCCGCAGCCGCTCGCCTCCATCCGGTTCAAACCCTACGCAAACCGACCGCATCTACGATCCAAGTTCGTTTCATCACGCGGGGTCCGTCGTCCGAAATACCGATCGTGTTTAACGGTTGGCCGCTTGCGCAGGCTAACGTCAACTGGTCGGCGGCGCTACCGCGACGGGATCATTCATCGTCGACACGGGCAACCGTTGAGCATTGTGGCTCAATGGCCGTGATCGAGCGCGAACAACTCACGCCGGCGGCAGCGACGCCGTATTTCGGCCAGGGCGTCGGCGGAGAGTACCCGGAGATGCTCGGGCCCGTCGCTTCCTTGTCCATCGCAGACGTAAGCGTGGCAGGACTGATCTTCAGGCGGTTCTCGCCGGCGCGACGAGCGTCGGCCTTTTAGCAGCCGCGATCAAACGCGCGAGACGGCCGGTGAGAAGAAGGAGTGCGAGCCGGAGCGCGATTTACAAGCGCGATCCGGACCGGCGTGCCCATCGCCGCGAAGAGCGGCGCCTTGAACGCGAGCGGCTTTACGCTGAGTTTCGCGCATTTTACGCTACGCGGCGTCGGCGACCGAGCCGCGATTCGTGCGGCACCTGCGCGACGTCGACGCGCGCGTCGAGCGCAACGGCGAGGTCAGTTACCATTGGCGCACCGACGGCAGCGAAGCGTTCCGCGATCGCGGACCGGAGATTGCCTTCAGCGATATCCGCGATTCCAGCCTCGCCGCGGTCCTCGAACTCGCGTGCCAAGTGGGGCAACACCGTCACCCACGGCGGCGTCGATTACAAAGCGCGCGCACTCGGCATCGCGATCGAGTACGGGATGCGCGAGGACAATCCTGAGCTCCAAGAGCGACAGCAGCAGCTCGTCGTCGAACAGGAACGCACGCGCGCTCAGGAGCGAGAGCTCTTGCGTGGGCGTGAGTGAACGCCGGCAAAGAAATCGATCGCAGTTTTGGGATGAGTGATCTTGCTCGCGTTTTCATGAGCGAGTTCGATGAAAATGCGTAAGGGCTTTGTCGGGGGATGCGCTGCTCGGCGACGACGCGGGATCGCGTTGGGCTGCTCGATGCGCGCGTGCCTTTCCAGCATCTCGGCCACGGTCTTACTCCCTACCCCTACGTTCTGGATTTCGCACAGGACGCTCACGAGCGACTGCTGATCGAACAGCTGGACGCGTTGGGAGTGAAGGTGGAGCGCCGGACAGAGTTGAGCCGTTTCGAGCAACAACGCGGCAGCGTGCAAGCAACGTTGAGGCGAGCCGATGGCTCAGAGGATCTCTGCGAGACGACGTATCTGGCTGGCTGCGACGGCGTGCGTTCGACGGTTCGGGAAGGGCTCGGGATTGGTTTCCCCGGCGGAACGTATGATCAGCTTTCTACGTCGCCGACGTGGAAGCGGCCGGCCCGGCGACCGATGGCGAAGTGCACGTCGACCTCCGGACTTTATCGCAGACCGGCGCGAACTATCGCGCAAGCCCGCTCAGTGCAGGTGCAGCAGGCACCGTCCTGGAGATCGTCTGCCATGGGTGCAGACCGCGCCGAACGGTGATGGCGATAATTTGACGCCGCTCAGTTCGACGTCGTGGCAGGTCCACTCGTACGGCGAACCCGCTCCGTCCCTTCGGGAACTATGCGGGGGCAGGCACGTACCGCTTCACGTCATCCCCTGGAGATCTTCTATGCTTCGAGCCGGGCTCAAGAAGAGCGCGGCGTATGTGATTCGGCCCGACGGATACGTTGGGCTCGCTGAACCGCGCGGCGATCGAGCTACACTCGAGCGGTATTTTCGCGATCACGATGTTCAAACGGTGACTCGCCCCGTAGTAAGCGTATCCGAATTACAGTGAAGGAGAACGGTGATGTCGACTGAGGACAAGAAGGCAATCGTCCGACGCTGGTTTGAGGAGTCGCGTCGTCCTCGCAGAAACCGGCCAAACGTGCGTCCGATATTGTCGACTTCCGTAGCGCCTTCGTCATAGTGATCCTGACCGATCGCACCGATGTAGGTGATCGATACGTCGTCCCGGTCTTTCCAAGGCGGCAAGAAGTTGCGTAAATACAGAATATTTTTCCCGGAATACTCAGAAGCAAGGCCGCCCTGATCGAGCAGCGATTTGACCGCCACCGCCTGCTCGCGCGTGATCGGCCTGTCGCCTTTGAACGTCGCGTCCGGGAAGCCGACCGCGATTCCGGCGTCGTTCATACCCTGCACGTAGGGAAAATCGGGATCGCTCGACGGTAAATCCTTAAACGCCGGAGTCTCATCGCTCCGGCCCGGATGTATCTGGTGCGACGGTAAGTCGGCGAAGACTGCGTTATTCGTCTTGAAGAGCCAGCGCACGAAATCGCGTCGCTTCACTGGCTGATCGGGATTGAAGGCGCCGGTCGTGCTATCGAGGGCGCCGAGTTCCCCGAGGGCGGTTATGGCGGCGGTATGGAGGTTGCCGGCGAGATCGCTGAACGAGACGGAGACCGTCGGCGCGACGCGCTCGACACCGGTCGAGCCGGACGCTTCGGTAGAGGCCTGCGAAAGCGGCGAAGGGGACGCGGCGGCGTTCCGACCGGACTTGGAGCAAGTCGCCAGGCAAGGGATGACCAAAGCCGCCAGAGCGACACGCGCGAACCGACGCATGAAGACTGCTTGCCGACGGAGTCGCATCTGGCCTTTATCGCGACGTTCGGAGCAGCGGAAAACCGGCGCTTTTACGACGCAGATTCAGCGTGTCGGCCGCGCGGTCGCGGTCGACGACAGGCGCGATAAGTCAGCTGGTTCGTCGGGCCAGCGCTTGTCGAGCCAACGCCCTCGGGAATAAGGAGTAATGGGTGATCGATTTCGCCATAACCCGTCCGCCAATTTGCAAATGTGACCCAATGCGTGGCTCGCGTGTCCTCTGGAGGACCCTTGCTCTGCACCGACGGCGCTGAGCATAGGCGTTAACTATATCCACGCATAGGAGCAAGCTATGGCAGATCTGACTACGGGAATCTTTTATGATCGCGCGGCAGCGGAAGCTGCGGTCGATCAACTTGAAACGCTCGGTTATGAGCGTGAACAAATCAGTGTATTGATGCACGACCAGACGCGAGCGAAAGAGTTTGCCGACATGACCGGCACAGCCGCCGCCGGAAACAAATCATCGTCAGGCGCGAAGATCGGCGTCGGCGTCGGCGGCGCGCGATTGTCTCGAGCATCGCGGGAAAACGCGACGAGTCGAGCAGCCGGGATACCGCTGGCATGCCGACGACGGTAGCCGGCAGCACCACAGTTCGCGAGAACGTCCCCGTGGGAGACTCCTCGCGGGATGCCATCCGGACGCAGACTTCGTCGCCGCAAATGGGAGAAACGCGTGTGCCGCAAGCAACGTACTCGACCCAAGGCGTTTATTCTGCGCAGGATGCGTCCAGCAAGCCATTCATCGCGGGTCCGCTCGGGGCAACGATTGCCGGAGCGACCCTTGGCGGATTGATCGGGGCGCTTGCCGGGGCGGGTGTCGATAAGAAGCTCGCAGAGCGCTACGAGCGTGACCTATCAGCGGGCGGCATCGTGATCGGCGTAGCGGCACGTTCTGACTCCGCGACGCGCGTTCGCGATGTCCTTCGTAACGACGCCAGCAACTCATCGACGACCGCCACAGGACGCCTCTCATGAGAGATGCATTTCCGAACCGGCAATCGGTACGAACATTGGTTGCATCTGCAAGCTCCGCATGCCTCAGCATTGCAGTAATGATCGGCGCCTCAACGATATCAGCTTCGGCTCAGACGGCTACCTCAGCTCCGACCGATGCGGCATCCACGGTCAGTCAGCCCGCTCAGGAGCATCATGATTGGGGATGGCTTGGTTTGATTGGGCTCGCCGGTCTTGCGGGACTGCGGCGTCAGCCAAGAGACACAGACATACGGACGACAACTCGAAACTAACCGTGATAAGGGCCGTCGTGAGGGCGACGGCTCTTTTCTACGGCCACTCTGCTCGCCCAGCCTGAACGCTTAGATGCGTCGATGACCAGGACGTTAGAGGCAACGTCCATACGTTGGTGTTACCGTGATCCCAGGTCTGGATCGCTGCAGCATCCTGCCGCCGTTGACGCGCTTCCTTCGCGTTCACACCGGCGAACAGTCTCGCTCTGACGGCCGGACGACGGAACGGTCCGAGGACGTCCCAACCGGCACGTTCCTGGCTCGGCCCAGCTATACAAGTACCCCGCCGGCGGTACGTCCACCAAGTCGGTCGGTTTTCCGCGCGACGGAATACTAGTCGAGACCGGACGTCGCGTAGGGCGTTATGAATGTGCGCGCTCTAGCGAAAGCCACACGAATCCGGAGATTTGGCAGAAATTAGTCGGTCGGCCGGTCGCGAAGAACGCAGCGTCATGATCATCGAGACGCCGCGCTTGCGGCTGCGGCCATTGACCGACGCCGACATGGAACCGTACCTCGCCATGGCGGCCGATCCTGAGGTGACGCGGTACGTCTCGCCCACACCCATACCACGCGCCAGCGCCGAAGCGGCGGCTACCCATTATCGCCGGCTGCTCGAGGCTAAGGGCTATGGCTACTGGGCGATCGAGGTGAACGGCGGCGCGTCGTTTGCTGGGATCATTCTGCTACAGGACGTGAAGTTTACGGCCGCTTTCACACCCGCGATCGAAGTCGGCTGGCTTTTACCGCGCGAACATTGGAGCAACGGTTACGCCACCGAAGGCGGGCGCGCCGCGCTCGATTACGCCTTCACCACCATGAAGCTGGACGAAGTCGTCGCGCTCACGGCCGCAAGCAACATTCCATCACAACGCGTGATGCAACGCCTCGGCATGACGCACGATCCGCACGATGACTTCGATCATCCTCAAGCTCTCGACACCTCGCTCCAGCGCTGCGTGCTCTACCGGATCCAACATCCATAACGGAACGACGGAGGACGCAACGATGCCACCCGGCCTCGCTCAGCGGACGCACATGTAAATCCGTCGCGACGAGGCGTTCGGCGCAAGGCGAGCGCGCAGTGATGCTCGGTCGGACGCTTCACTTGCGCAGGGCAGGTAAGCGCGCGTACCACAATGGTCGTCTTAGGATTAGCACTTGTGGGTTTTACGAGCAATTAGGGCGTGTTAACACAAGAAGCGCAATCCTTCAACGATTAGCGCAAATTGGATGAAGCCGACGAACATGACGTCGAGCTTTTTGAAGCGTGAGAAGACGCGGCGGAAACCCTTCAGTCGCCGGAAGAGTCGCTCGATTTCATTTCGTCGCTTGTAGAAAGCGCGATCGTACTCCCAAGGCCTCAAGCGACTTTCTTTCGGTGGCACGACTGGCGTGTAACCCATGTCAATGGCGAGTTGCCGGGTTTCATCGCCCTCATAGGCGCGATCCATGATCAACGCGGTTGGCTCCAACGGCAGCACCATCTGGAACAACAGCTGCTCGCGCCGCAGGCGCATCATGCGGCCGGTGCAAGCGGCAACCGTCGCGACCGCGGCTACGCAGAGCGCCTGGCCGCTCGGTTTTTCTCATCCAAGGACATGAGGAAGGCCGGAGTTCGTCCTACGAACGACTGCCCGGGCGGAAAAGTCTTTACGGCCGCTGTCGAATATCGGGCCCCTCGTTCGACGCATGCGTAGAGTACCCCAAACTAAGGAGAAAATCTCACAGTGCAATTCGTAGTATTGGTTAAAGCAACCGCAGACGGCGAAGCCGGGGTTTTCCGGCGCGAGCAGTTCATCGAGATGGGCGCGTTCAACGACCAGCTCGCCAAAGACGGCGTGCTTCTGGCGGCCGAGGGTTTACAACCTTCCTCGAAGGGGGTCCGCCTTCGCTTCGACGAGGGGCGGACGACGGTAACCGACGGCCCGTTCACCGAGACGAAGGAGCTGGTCGCCGGCTTCTGGATCGTCCAGGGCAAATCGAAGGATGAAGTCGTGGAGCGCTTCACGCGCGCACCGTTCGACGGCGGACAAGAGATAGAGATCCGGCAGATTAACGAGATCGAGGATTTGGGCGACCTCGCGACGCCGGAGAGGCGCGAGGCGAAAGCGGCTTCGCAGTTCCTCGCGCGCATGCGGGCAGATGCCAAATGAGAATCCTTTCGATCTTTACGCTCGACCCCTCGAAATTTTCCGGGCCGCCGAGCAACGAGGAGATGGAAAGATGGGCGTGCTCATCAACGAGATGCGGAACGCCCGCGTGCTGATCGGCACCGGCGGGCGCGAACCCGACATGCTCGAGCTCGTCGTCGTGTGCAGGGACGGCGCCACCGCCGTCACCGACGGGCCGTTCACCGAATCGAAGGAGTTCGTCGACGGTTACGCGCTGTTCGAAGTGAAGGATCGCGCCGACGCGATCGCATGGACCAACCGGTTCCTGGATCTCGTCGGCAACGCGACGTGCCAACTTCACGAGGTCGGCTCGACTCCTCCGTGACGGAGGACGGACTCCGGGCTACGCTCGACGCGATCTGGCGCATCGAATCCCCGAAGCTGATCGCGACCCTGTCGCGGCTGGTGCGCGACGTCGGACGGGCCGAGGAACTTGCGCAGGATGCCTTCGTCTACGCCCTGACGCAGTGGCCGGACGAAGGCATCCCCCGTAATCCGGGTGCGTGGCTAATGACGGCGGCAAAGCGCCGCGCGATCGATCAGATACGCCGCGACCAGACGCTTGCGCGCAAGTCCGAGGAACTCGGCTACGAGCTCTCGGCCTACGAGTTCAAGCCGTATTTCGCCACCGCCCTCGACGATATCGATGACGATTTGCTACGCCTGATGTTCGTCGCGTGCCATCCGGTGCTGTCGAAAGACGCGCGGGTGGCCCTGACGCTCAAACTGCTCGGCGGCCTCACGACGGTCGAAATCGCCCGGGCGTTTCTTACCTCGGAGACGGCGATGGCGCAGCGCATCGTGCGCGCGAAGCGAACGCTCTCCGAGGCGCACGTGCCCTTCGAAGTGCCGGCCGGCCCCGAACGCGTACAGCGGCTCTCGTCGATCCTGGAAGCGATTTATTTATTGTTCAACGAGGGCTATGCGGCCACGGCCGGCGACGACGTGCTGCGCCCGGAGCTGGTCGAAGATGCGCTGCGCCTCGGCCGCATGCTCGCAGGCTTGATGCCGCAGGAAGCCGAGGTGCACGGCTTGGCGGCCTTGATGGAAATCCAGGCGTCGCGCATGCGAGCGCGCGTCGGTGAGTCGGGCGAGCCGATCTTGTTGCTCGATCAAGATCGCGGGAAGTGGAACCGTCTGCTGATCCAACGCGGGCTGGACGCACTCGCGCGGGCCGAGAACCTGGCTGGCTCGCTCGGGCCCTATACGCTTCAGGCCGCGATCGCAGCGTGCCACGCGCGCGCCGCGACGAACGCGCAGACGGATTGGGTGCGCATCACCGCGCTCTACGACGCGCTCACGCAGCTCGTGCCGACGCCCGTCGTGGAACTCAATCGTGCGGTCGCCGTCGGTATGGCGTTCGGACCGCAGGCCGGTCTCGATATCGTGGACGCGCTCCTCGACGAGCCGGCGCTGAAAGGCTACCATCTGCTGCGCAGCGTACGCGGCGATCTGCTCTTCAAGCTGGAGCGCATGACGGACGCAGGCGCGGAATTCGAGCGGGCCGCATCGCTCGCACAGAACGCGCGCGACCGAGCCTTTTTGCTGGGACGTGCCGCCGTCTGTCGAAAATGAGGCGCTGCGTACGACGTTCTGATTGAAGGAGATCGATCATGAACGTTGCCGCCCTCATCGCCCGCTTGCTTCTCGGACTGTGGTTTCTTGTTGTGGGAGCAAGCCCATTCTTTGTCGCTCCGCCGCCGCAGCCGGGGCTCGCCGGCGAATTCATCGAGATCTTTTACCGGTCGCACTGGACGCTTTTCGTCGGCGCGGCGCAGCTGGCGCTCGGCGCGCAGCTGCTCGTCAACCGGTTCGTTCCCCTCGCACTGATCGTGCTCGCGGCGTTTCTCTACAACAGTTTCGCCTTCCACCTGCTGATCGCGCCCGCTACGCTGTTCGCACCGGTCATCGTCTTAGCGCTGTGGTTTCTCGTCGCGTGGCCCTATCGCGGACTCTTCGCGACGATCTTCACGGCGAAACCGTCGATTCAACCTCGAGATATGCGCGATGATGAGGTGACCCCATTGGGAGCTGGACACCCAATAGCGAAGAGATTCGCAGGGAGGGTGACCGATGCCAAGTCCCAAGCCGCAGCCGGCGGACGAACCGAAGATCGAACGATGGACGGCGCAGCGTAA
>JAABUJ010003339.1_pt1 | contig 18145 bp, 18 predicted proteins | sample 5559131 | NCBI WGS metagenome assembly JAABUJ01 (sample SAMN10711875, study PRJNA513366) | rock metagenome | isolation source: Antarctica rocks | place: Antarctica: Victoria Land, Mt New Zealand nord | collected 2016-01-07 | reverse complement strand
TGAAGGCGGAGTTGCGGCCCATGGTGACACCGAACACGGAGTGGGAGCCGGCGGGGGTGTACCTGCGGGTGATCGACCCGGCGACCGGCGCGCCGATCCGCGTGGGCGACGAGGTGCGGCAAGACTACCAGGCGGCGCGGGAGCAGGCCCAGATCGCGCGGGAGCAGGTCAGGGGTCTCCAGGAGCAGTTGACGCGGGAGGAGATGGCGCGTCAGGACGCCGAGGAGCGCGCCCGTCGGGCCGAGGAGGAATTGGAGCGGCTGCGGACCGCGCGGGCACAAGCGGAAAACCTATAAAAGACGCGGAACTGCTGTTCCAAGTGATCACCGAAAGGGAGGAACGGGCCTCCATCGCCCTGGCCGCCATCGTGCCGTTCAGCGAATGGGGAACCGCCTTCACCGACGCCAGACTGGTCGCTGCCATCATCGATCGTGTCGCTTTCAACGCCCACATCATCGAGACTGGGCCCCGTCCTATCGACTGGGCGCCAGCAAGACCAGCGGTCAACGAAAGAGCAACTGATCGCGGGCAGCTGGTCGGCCTCGACCACATCAACCAAACCACATTCCCGCCCCAATGTCATCGTTGGGGCGGGAACTTTCTCATTGCGTCACGTGCCGATGGCTACGCCGGCCCGGCGACGCCGATCAAGTGGCCCTCAGGGTCGGTGAAGTGGCCGACCACGACGCCTCCCTCAAGGTTCTTTTCGGGGCCCATCAGGCGCGTCCCGCCGAGGCGCTCGGCCTTCTGGAGCGCGGCCTCGACGTCGGGAACGCCGACGTAGAAAATCGAGTAGCCGTTGTAGTCTTTGCCGCCGCCGACGCCGCCCGGGATCCCGACCCCGTCGCTGGTCGTGTTGCGGTCCACGAAGCCGTAGTTCCCCGGTTGGGAGACAGCCTTCGAGACCGGGGAGCTCGTGTTGAACTCCCACCCGAACAGGTCGCCGTAGTAGCTCCGGAGCTTCTCCGGATCCTTCCCGATGACCTCGAAGTGCACAACTGGTTGTCCCATGGTTCGTCCTTTCCGCGCCGACAGCCGACGCCTATGGGTGGTCTTTCCTTGGTCGCTCGATCTCATCCGACTATACAAGTAACTGATATGAGGACACCTTGCCACGATCAGCGATCGTGGCGAGGTGTCGTCAACGACCGACCGTACCTACAAGATAGCACGGTTGTTCTACGAAAGCTTCTCGGATCTTGCGCTATTGTCAGCCGTAGAGAGCACGAAAAAGTCGTGGGTACGGCGGCAGGATCGGGGTTGCCATGCGTACCTGTGGCGGTCTGGGTCGTCCAGCGCCCTATTGCCGATGGTGCGGCGCCAGTCGGCGCATTGCTCGGTGGCCTGCTCGGGACGCGGATCGGCCACCGTCCGACGCTGGTCGTTAGAGCGGTCGGAGTCGTCCTCGCCGGACGGTGGCTGTTGCCCGCGCTGCTACGCACGCTGCGCGAGCCGCCCCGATCGGTGCGCGAGGAGGCTTAGAGCAAGCCCTGTTCGCGCGCTAGGCTGACGGCGTGCGTGCGATTGGCCGCGTGCAGCTTGCCCAGGATGGTGGAGACGTGGTTCTTGACCGTGCTCTCGGCCAGGTAGAGCTTGGCCCCGATCTCGCGGTTGCTCGCGCCTGCGGCGAGCAGGGCCAGCACGTCGCGCTCCCGCTCGGTCAGTTCTTCACCTCGTGGCTCCTGGGGCGCGCGCGAACGCCGGCCGAACTCGAGCAGCACCTTCGAGGCGACGCCCGGCTGGATGAATGACTCGCCCGCGTGGACGCGACGGATGGTGTCGATCAACTCGCGCGTCGGCACGTCCTTGAGCAGATAGCCCATCGCGCCGGCTTTGACCGCGTCGAACACATAGTCGTCGTAGTCGAACGTGGTCAGCACGATCACGCGCGTTTCAGGGCACGCCGCCGTGATCAGCGCGGTGGCCTCCACTCCGTTGCGGCGCGGCATCTGCACGTCCATCAGCGCGATGGCGGGGCGCAGTTCCAGCGCGCGCCGCACCGCTTCCTCGCCGTCAGCCGCCTCGCCAACCACGGTCAGCCCCGGCTGCAACTCCAGGATCGTGCGCAGGCCGTCGCGCACCAGCGTCTGGTCTTCGCACAGCAGGATGCGGATATCGGTCACAACCCCTCCTTCGTGGGGATCGTCGCGCGCAGCACGGCGCCGCCTTCAGGGCGTGGGCCGAGCGTCAGCGTCCCGCCCAGCGCCTCCACGCGCTCGCGCATGCCGCGCACGCCATAGCGGTCCGCCCCGTCTCCGTCGCGCGCGGCGGCGTCGAGCCCCACCCAGTCGTCGGCGATCTCTAGGACGGCGCGCCGGTCATACAGGGTCAGGGCCATCGTGACGCGTTGGGCGTGGGCGTGTTTGGCGACGTTGGTCAGCGCCTCTTGCCCCACGCGGTAGAGCGCCTCCTGCGTGGCGCGGTTGAGCAGCGACGCGCGCTCGTCGACGCTACACGTCGCCGCCACGCCGGTACGCCGCCCCATCTCACAGGCCAGCCCGGCGAGCGCCTCGGCCAAAGGCTGCTCTTCCAGCGCCGCCGGACGCAGCCCTGCCAGCGAGTGACGCAGGTCGGTCATGGTGGAGCGCACCAGCGCCGTGGTCTCGTCCAACTCGGCGGCGGCGCGGCCCGCGTCGACCGCGGAGAGGAGTTGGGCCGCTTCGAGCTTGATAGAGATCGACACGAGGGCGTGGCCCAGGCTATCGTGCATCTCGCGGGCCAGCCGGTTGCGCTCACGCAGCGTCGCCAGGTCGGCCTCCCGCGCCGCCGAGAGGCGCAAGCGTTGGTGCGCCTCGCTCAACTCGTGGAAGAGACGCTCGCGCTGGAATCGCTCCCGAATGAGCGCCGTGAGCGCATAGATGATTCCAACAGACGACGCGAGGGCGAATAGCCCTCCCATCACGTCGGACCAGGTCTGCCCGTGCGCGGCCGGCGGCAGGGCGCCAGACGCCCATGCGTCCATCAGGATGGCCACGCCGACGGGTAGGAGCGATTCGCGGAAGGACAGTATGACCGCGCTCGCGCCCATCAGCGCGAAGAGCAGACTCGCGAAGCTGGGGCTGAACAGGAGCAGCAGCGCGACCAGCACGAATCCCGCCCCCAGGTGTGCGTAAAAGATGCGTCGCCGCGACGGCCAGGTGTCGTGCCAGTCTAGGCGTGAGCCGATGAGAGGGAACAGCAGATACCAGCCCACAACCCCCAGCGACACAAGAACCATCGCCGACCCACGCCACGAGCGCCATAGCGCGGGCTGATCATGGTTGGCGCTGGCGCAGCCGAAGACAAGCATGGCGACGATGGTCGCCAGCCAGAAAAAGTTCAGGCGCCGGATCAGCGGCGAATCGTGGCGCTCCGACGCGAGTCGAGGCGTATCCGTGAGTGGACGTGTGCCGCCGGACCCCCCCGCCGCCGACGCCGTATCGTGGGTCCGTGGGTCGGATACGCCGGCTGTTGTCGTGCTCATACCCTGATTCCTACCTGCATGAGTGAGGGTTATGGTTGGCTACGACGGTCACGGCGCTGGTCGTACACACCCAGGATGTAGACGGTCTCGCCGATCACCGTATAGATGATGGTGTAGGGCAGACGCCTGACCAGCAGTTCACGCGTGTCGTCAATCTCGCCCGGCCGCCCGCGCTCAGGGAGGATCGAGAGGCTGCGCGCGGCGGCGAGGATGCGCTCCTTCACGCGCCGCGCTCTCTCAGAGCTATCCTGGGCGATGTACGCGTAGATGTCGTCGATACTCCATGCGGCGTCGGGCGTGATGACCACGGCCAACTCATACACCGGCCGCCCGGCTTTCGCTATCGGTCAGCTCCTCGGCCAGGGCGCGCTCATATCCCTCGCGGGTGAGCGTCCCGTCCATGACGCCACGCTCGACATAGGCGTCCAGTGGGGTACCCTGACCAGCGCGCGCCTGCTCCAACGCGCGGCGGATATGGCCCACCTGCCATGCTTGCCGCGCGACATATTCCTCGACGGCGCGCTGGATGTGATAATTCATGGGGCGCCCCGTCGCCTCGACCAAGCCATCGACCCGCCCGCGCAACTCGTCGGATAACCTGATCGTCGTAATCCGCTGTGCCATTACGCATCTCCCTTTCGCTGTCGTTATTCTACCGTATTCAGGGAGAATATAGCAGGGCGGCACGGGTACACGAGACCGCTATAGAAACATACCCTTTCTCTTTACGCGGCACGGAAACGGAAGCGGAACAGGCGGATCGCGATGGCGAAGCAGATGACGCCGTACAGGAAGAGCACGCCGATGTTGGGCGCCACCTGCGCGAAGTCCTTGCCGAAGAGCATCAGCCCGTTGAAGCCCTGCATGGCCCAGGAGTTGAGCGAGACTTTAGAGATGTTCTGCAGCCATTGCGGCTCTAGCGAGATGGGGAACCACGAGCCGCCGATGGCCGAGAAGCCGAGCACGACCAGCGTGGTGATCGGGCGCAACTGGCGCTGCGTCTTGACAAACGAGACCATGATCATGCCCAGGCCCGTGGCCGCGAAGCTCGTGCCCACGATCAGCAGCGCCAGCGCCAGCGGGGAGGCGCCCAGGTCAATCTTGAAGATCAGCGCGCCCAGGGCGAAGAGCAGCGAAAGTTGCGCCAACGACTGGAGGAACAGCGCGAGCGCCTTGCCGCCTAGCAGCGCGAACGGCGGCAGCGGCGCGATCAGCAGCCGTTTGAGGGTGCCGCTCTCCTTCTCCTCCAGGAGCGAGCCGGCGCCGGCCGTGACGCCGAAGAGCGCGAACATGAGGGCGTAGCCTGGCACGGTCTGGTCCTGGTAGTTGGTCTTGCGTCCGGAGGCGTTGACCGTCTGTATGGCGACCGGCGGCGTCTGGGCGAGTTGCGCGTTCGCTTGCGCCGCGATCTGACCCGTCAGAATAGGGTCGACGTGGCCGGAGGAGCGCCGCTGCGCCGCGGCGATGGCGTTAGCCGTCACGCTCGTCCAGGAGAAGCGCTGCACGACGCTTTGCACGCTATAGTTGGCAACCGTGGCGCGCTGATCGTTGTTGCCCGGAACCGCGTAGTAGGTTACCCGTGCGGAGGGATGCTGTGATTGCAGCGCCGCCGTGAAGCCCGCGGGGATGATCAGCAGGCCCACCTGATCGCCGTCGCGTACGGCCTTCTCCAACGGCGTCTGGTCGGAGCGTAGCTGCACTTTGAGCGAGCCCGTCTGGCGCAGCGCGTCGATCAGCGCGGTCGAGAGCCGCCCGTTATCGTGGTTGACCACCGGCAGCGTCGCCGTGACCGCCGCCGAGGTCGAGAACGAGACGAGCGAGCCGAGGACGCCCATCAACACCAGCGGCAGCGCGATCAGCCAGATCAAGCCGAAGCGGTCCTTGGTCAATTGCAGCAGGTCTTTCGCCGCCACGTACCATATCTTGCGTAGCATTTTGTATTCTCCTTGTCAGCAATCAGCTGTCAGCTGATTGCTTTCTAATCTCTCAGCCGCTTGCCGGTCAGCTGGATAAAGAGTTGCTCCAGGCCGCGCGGACGTTCCGCGACGAGCTCTTCGACGCGCAGGCGCAGCAATTCTTCCAGTGTGCCGCTGGCGATAATCTTGCCGTCGTCCATGATGGCGATGTGGTCGCACAGCCGCTCGGCCTCTTCCATGTAGTGCGTGGTGTAGAGCAGCGTCGTGCCCGCGTTCTTGAGGTCGGCGATGATATCGAAGATCTTCTCACGCGACTGCGGGTCGACGCCGACCGTCGGCTCGTCGAGCATCAGGAAGGCTGGCTGGTTGATAAGGCCGAGCGCCAGGTTGAGGCGTCGCTTCATGCCGCCAGAGAAGCCCTTGACGGGCTCGCGATCGCGGTCGGCCAATCCCACGCGCTCAAGCGCGTCATGCGCGCGGGCGGCGCGCTCGGCCTTCGGCACGTCGTAGAGGCGCGCGAAGAACGCCAGGTTCTCCCGCGCGGTCAGGTCGTCGTAGAGCGCCAACTCTTGGGGCACGACGCCGATCAAGTGCTTGACGGTCATGCTCTCGCGCAGTGAATGCCCGGCGATCGTCACCTCGCCGCCATCGGGCGGCAGGTAGGTGCTGAGCATATTGACGGTCGTGCTTTTGCCCGCGCCGTTGGGGCCGAGCAACCCGAAGATCTTGCCGCGCCCGATATTGAAGTTCACGCTGTCGACGGCCGTACGCTCGCCGAAGCGCTTGGTCAGGCCGCGCACCGCTACTAGCGCGTCCGTCGCGACCGGCGACCGCGCGTCCATGGTCGCTACACCGCTCCTATGTGCCATGCGTATGTGCCTCCCTTTTATGCCCTATGTTGTGCTGTCGATCTAAGGGTTGTCCCCTTTTCGTCTTTCAGCATAAGGCGACACATGGGGCGGCGCCAGGGCCGGACGGAGGAAAGGCTTGGGGATCGAAAGTACTGAGCTACCAGGTAGAAAGTACTGGCAGCGCGCCACGTCTGTTAGGCGTGCCCGCCCGTGGTCACGGCACCGATGGTCACCAGGGGTGTGGCGTCGAGGAAGGCCCCGATGCGCTCCGCCTGGTCGTCGAGCGCGCGGCGCTGCGTGGCGGTGAGGCGGTCGAACGGCTCTACCGTGATGGCAAGTGTGCGGCCGGCGCGGCGCTGGCTCCAGACCCCCGCGACGGTCCCGTCGATGAGCAGCACCGGGAAGTTGCCGGCCTGCCCGCTGGGGGTCAGCGCCCGTTCAGCGGCCCGGTCGGGGAAGAGCAGCGCGCGCGGCTGGCAGCCCACCACATAGGCGTCGAAGTAGGGCAGCAGCCGCACGCCGTGGGGGGTCATGGACGGCGCCATGGTGTCCCCGGTCGCCAGCCAGGCACGGGTACCCTCGACCTCAACGGGCTGCAAGTCATCGGAGAGGGCGTCGAACAACTCCGTCGCCCAGCGCCGCGGCGCGCCCAGCCACTGCGCGAAGTGCTGTGGCGTGGCCGGTCCGTACGCATGCAGATAGCGCCGGACGACCGCGGCGAGGGCGGTCTGTCCCTCGGCCGGCTGGAAGCCGGGCAGCCACCGGCGGGGGTGGGTGTAAGTGACGTTGCGGCCCCGGTTGGGACCGAAGCACAGCGCGCCCCGGCGCGCCGCCGTGGTGATGACCTGGCGCCAGCGCGGCCACATCCCCTGGAAGGCGGGCATGACCAGGTCCCCGGCCCACGGGCCGATAGCGGCGATGACCGCCGCGCTCAATTCGTCGATGGTCAACGCGGCGGCGTCCAGCGCGACCGCGATCGCGGCAACGACCGCATCGGTCTGCGCGGGCGTCAGCCGGACGTCCTGTGGAAAGGGACTCGCCGATGGCGGGATCGCGGACAGCGTGCCGGTCCACAGCGGCAGGTCCCGCGTGGGCAGCAGATGCACGGTACCGCGTGGCCCGAACGTCTTGACCAGGCTGCGCTCGGTCCACAGCGCGTCCCGGACCTCCGCCCGCGTGATTCCGGCGATCCGCAGCCCGATGGACAGCTCGGCGGCGGACAACACCTGAGCGTGCGCGCCGCACATGGCGGCGACGATGTCGGCAGGTCGGGCGTCCCGCGACGGGGCGGACAGCGCATGCCGGTCAAGGCGCCTTGCGCAGACCTGGGCCCACGACATGCGCGGTACCTCATGAGCCGAAGTCCATGCCATATTTTCACCTTGGCGGCTGTTATACATATTTTCACCTTCGTGACAGCCCTCAGTCTACGAGGACGAGAGGTTTCTCCTCAAGGCGGGCCGTTAGCCGCTCACTAAGCCGATCCAAGATGAGTTGCGCGCGCTCAACCGTGATACTCATTGCGCTCATCGCGCGACACTCACGCCCAGCCGCTCCGCCAACTCTTGCTGTGTGAGGCCGTCCGCGATGCGCGCGGCAATTAAGAGGCGTCCGATGGTCATGAGTGAGTGGATGGTCTCAAGGTCACGCCGCCGGACGCGCTCGTACCACTCCAGGGATTCGCAGGAACAGAGTTGTTGGAGATTAATGTGCTGCAGCCCACCTCATAATCTCGCGGCACACCCCACTTTTCCCTCGATACGGGATACGCAAAATAGACCCCTTCAAGTGGAGGCCGCCGCCGGTGCCAGGACCGCGATCGCCAGCCGGTCCGTTACCGGCCGCAACTCAATCCACTCCCGTCCTGGAACGTCGATCAGCGCGGCCGCAATCAGCGCGAGCGCCCACAGCGCCGCGAGGGCGCGCAGCGCGACCCCCGCGCGGGCGCGGATCGTGATGATGTAGCTGCCGAAGGAGGCGAGGCGCACCGTGAGCGCGATGATGGCGCCGGCCAGCACGGCCGTCCAGGCCTGTCCGAGCGGTAACCCCAGCCACCAGCGGGCGGCCACCGTGCCGAGGTACCCCACGACGGCAAACTGGACCGGCCGCGCCAGCAGCTTCCAGATGAACACCGCACGCGCGCCGCTGGGAGCGGTGAGCAGCCACGAGACATCGGCGACCGCCAGCCGCAGGGGGGACCGTAACGTCGCGCGGCCAATCACCAAGGTCAGGACCAGCGGCGCTAACCGCAGCGCCAGGTCTATATGGGTCAGGTAGGCGGCTCCCGCCGCGCTCTGGCCGAGGGCGGCCACCTCTCCCACCGCGATGAGCGCCACCGCGAGCAGCAGCGCCAGGAGTTCCCACGGCTTGCCCGCGACACCGCGCAGCCGTCGCGCCCAGCGGCGCCGGGCGACATAGCCCAGCGCCCGCAGGCAGGCGGCCGTTCCGCCCCAACCCGCGGCTGTCTCCGCGCGCGCGGCCATCCCGCCCGGCCGGAGGGCCAGCGTGCCCGCCAGGCCGCGCTTACTCTTCATCAGTGTCCCTATCGCCGCCCTCATGCTTATGGGCGCCCGCCAACTCATCGGGCGTGAGGGCGGTGAGCGCGAAGTAGACCGCCTCCAGATCGGCGTCGGGGGCCAGCGCGGCCTGACGCCGCAGGTCGTCGAAGGAGCCCGCGGCCGTGACGCGGCCCTGATCCAGCAGCACCGCGCGCTCCGTCAGGCGGGCGACGTCCGCGAGGATGTGCGTCGAGACGAGCACGCAGGCGCCCGACGCGGCCAACTCAGCGACCAGGGCGCGCAACTCACGCGCGCTGCGAGGGTCCAACCCATTGAAGGGTTCGTCCAGGAGCAGCACGTCTGCCCCGTGCAGCAGCGCCATGACCAGCGCGAGCCGGCGGCGCAAGCCTTGCGACAGCTCGTGTGGCAGCGCGTCCAGCCGATCGGACAGTCCAAAGCGCTCCAACAGATCGCGCGCTTGCCCTTGCCAGTCCGCGAGCCGGTAGATGAGCGCCACGAACACGACGTGCTCCCACACCGACACGCCGGGATACAGGTCGGGTTGCTCCGGCATCAGCGACAGCGCGCGCTGCGCCGCAGGCGTTCCCGCCGTGTGACGGCGCACCCGCACGGTCCCCTCATCGGGGGCGAGCAGCCCCGCCGCGACCCGGAACAGTGTGGACTTCCCGGCGCCGTTGGGGCCGATCAGCGCGGTCACCGCGCCACTTGGACAGGTGAAGCGCGCGCCGTCGAGCGCGCGCTTAGCGCCAAAACGCTTCACCACGCCGGCGCACTCCAAGGCGGCGTCCGTCGATACAGATGGCGCGTCGTTCATGAAGACTCTCCTTCGCTCCCGTCGCGCGCCGTCCGACGGTGGCCCGTGGCGCCGCGCGCGCCCACGTCGGGCGGCAGCCGGCGCGTCAGTTCGTCCAGCAGCGCCAGCACGTCCGCGCGCGCTGGCGCGTCGAGATCGGCGAACGCCATAGTGAGCGCCTCATCCAGCGAACGCCCTTCGCGCTCCGCGATTGCCTGGACCATCAGGTCCGGCAGCCGCACCAGGGTGCGCCGCCGGTCGGCCGGATCGACGGAGGTCTCGACCCAGCCCTTCGCGCGCAGCCGCGCGACCGTAGCGGACACATAGCTTTGCGCGAAGCCCGTCCGCGCGGTGATGTCCTGCACGGCGCTGTCGGGGTGATCGAGCACATCGTCGATCACCGCCGTCTCACCCGCGGGCACAGCCGGGTCATCGGGGTCCGCCATGGCCTGCCGCGCGATCGCGATCAGGCGCCGCCCCAGCCGATACAGTTCATCGCCAGTCATATCGCTAATGATACATCACTAGCGATGTATTTGCAGCGGTTGGTAGCGCTGCGCGGCCGAGCAGGGCGCTTGACAGGGCCGCCATGCTCACGCTACCATGAGCATATCTTGCAAACCCTATTCAAGGAGCGTTCGCGACGTGCGTACCAATCTCACCTCTTTGTCCATCCAGCGCGGCCCCACTCGGAGCGGCCGCCCAGTGCGACGGGTGCGTGGGTGCGCGAGCGTCAAGCTCCCTTGGTCTCGCCCTCTGGGGTACCAAGGGAGTAGTGCGCCCTTTTTAGGCTAGGGATCGCCGCGCGCCGACGCGCGGATTAGCCCATACGCCGTGGACGCCCCTCTCCGCGTCCACGGCCTTTTTGTTCCCTCGGTGGCGGACTGTCGCCGCTCCTCAACATTGGCCGTGGTCTACCCCAGCGCGTCCGCGCGTGTATACCCGCGCCGCCGGCATGGTCGTGCTCGCCCAGCCCGCTTGGTGGATGCGCGTCCCTTGGGCTTGTGTCACTTTACATGATGCGTCCGCTAGGGCCGGCGGCGTCCAGCCTTCCATCTCGTCGTGGTGCCCCCTGGGACCGCCGGCATCTTGCCGGCCTACCGCTGCCGGCAAGATCGGGGACCCCTCTGGGGAGTGGTCCCAGGGGGTACGCCTCGCTGCAACGTAACCCCTCGGAGAAAACATTAGTCGTAAGAGGACATGCCATGGAGATTCATCTAGGACAATACTGGCGCTTGCTCCGCCTCTACCTGCGGCCACTGTGGCCGCGCGCCGTCGCGCTCGCCGTCCTGCTGTGCGCCGCCATCGCGCTGGAACTCCTGAGCCCGCAGCTCCTGCGTGGCTTCATCGACCGTGCGCGCGCCGGCGCCAGCGCGCGCGTCCTGATCGGCACGGCCGCGCTGTTCATGCTCGTCGCACTCGGCGGCGGCGGCGTGACCGTCGTCGAGACCTACGTCGCCGAGAGCCTTGGCTGGACGGCGACGAATCGCTTGCGCGCCGACCTCGCGCTACACCTGCTGCGCCTCGACCTCTCGTTTCACCACGCCCACACGCCGGGTGAGCTCATCGAGCGCCTCGACGGCGATGTCACCGCGCTGGCCAACTTCTTCTCGCGTTTCGTCATCTACGTCGTCGGCAACGTGGTGCTGTTGGCCGGTGTCGTCCTGCTGCTCGGCCGCGAGGACGCGCGCATCGGCCTGGAAACAGCCGTGTTCGCCGTCGCCATCCTCGTCGCCATGGCCCGCCTGTACGGCGTGGCGCGCCCGGTCTGGGCCGCGCTGGACGAGGCCAACGCCCGTTTCTATGGCTTTCTTGGTGAGCGGATCGGCGCGACTGAAGACATTCGCTCCTGCGGCGCGACCGCGTACACGCTGCTGCGCCTGTACGAGCAATTGCGCGCCCTGCGCCCCCTCCAGATCAAGGCGACGTTCCTGGGACAACTGGTCTGGGTCGCCGCCCTCAACCTCTCGGCCCTGGCGACGGCCGGCGCGCTGGCGTTGGGCACGCTCCTGGTCGACCGCCACGCCGCGACTGTCGGCACGGTCTACCTCGTCTTCCTGTACACCGACCTGCTCGTTCGCCCCATCGCCCAGTTGCAGGCGCAGATTCAGGACCTCCAGTAGGCCGGCGCCGCCGTCGGGCGCATCAACGACCTGTTCGCCACGCGGTCCCGTCTGCCTGATCCCGAAGGGCCAGGGGCACCGATTTCATCAGGACCGCTTACCGTCGCGCTCGACGCGGTCTCGTTCCGCTACGACGCGGACAGCGTGGGCGAACCAGCGCTGTGCGACGTCACCCTGTGCCTGGAACAGGGCGCGGTCCTGGGCCTGCTTGGCCGCACCGGCAGCGGCAAGACGACGCTCGTCCGTCTGCTGGCGCGCCTGGGCGACCCCTCCGCGGGGACGGTTCGGCTCGGTGGGACCGACCTGCGCGCCGCGCGGCTCGCCGAGGTGCGCCGGCGCGTCGGATTCGTCACCCAGGAGGTGCAACTCTTCGCTGCCAGTGTACGCGACAACCTCACCTTTTTCGATCCGCACATCCCCGATACGGCGCTCTTGGGAGCCATCGCCGAACTCGGTCTCGACGAGTGGTACCGGCGCCTGCCCGACGGGCTGGACACCCTCCTGGGGCCGGGCGGCATGGGCATGTCGGCCGGCGAGGCGCAGTTGCTCGCCTTCGTGCGCGTGACGCTGCGCGACCCGGGCCTGGTTATCCTCGACGAAGCATCCGCCCACCTCGACCCGGCCACCGAACGCCTCGTCGACCACGCCGTCGGGCGTCTGCTGCGCGGCCGCACCGCCGTCATCATTGCCCACCGCCTGACCACGGTCGAGCGCGCCGACCGGATCGTGACGCTCGACGCCGGCCGCGTCGTGGAGGACGGCCCCCGCGCCGCCCTCGCCCGTGACCCCGCTTCGTACTACTCCCGTGCGCTCCGCGCGGGGCTCCAGGAGGTCCTCCAATGACCCGCCCGACAAGGACAATGAGATTCTCGACCCCGCGCGCGGCCTGGCGCCTCGCGCGGTACCGGCCGGGGCTCTACCTGCTCACCGCCGCGCTGGCCACGGCGGTGGCGCTGCTCGACCTCGCGCCCGGCCCGATCGTGGCCGCGTTCTTCGACGCCCTGAGCGGCCGCGGCCGCGCCGCCCTCACGCCCTGGGCGCTCATCGCCCTGCTCCTCGCACGCGCGGTCGCGCGCTCGATAGTCAAGTTGGGCGAGCAGATGGGCGTCAGCCTCAATCGCTTCACGCTCGGCGCGCTGTTGCGGCGCAACATGCTCGCCAGCGTCTTGCGGCAGCCGGGGGCGCGGGCGCTCCCCGAGTCGCCGGGCGAGGCGTTGAGCCGCTTCCGTGACGACGCGGCCACGGTGGCGGACTTCGCCGCGTTCACCGCATACGCGCCCTCCGCGGTCCTGTTCGTCGTGGCCGCCTTCGCGGTGATGTTGCGCATCGACGCCGCGATCACCCTCCTCGTGTTCCTCCCGCTCGTTCTCATTGTCGCGCTGATCGGACGCGCCTCCGCGCGCATCGAAGCCTACCGCCGGCGCGGGCGCGCCGCCGATGCGCGTGTCGCCGGCCTGGTCGGGGAGGCCTTCGCGGCGATCCAGGCCGTCCAGATTGCCGGCGCTGAGGCGCACGTCGTGGCGCGGCTCGACCGCCTGAACGAGGAGCGCCGCCGGCTGGCGCTGCGCGACACCGTCTTCGGCGGTCTGCTGGGCGCCCTCTCGGGCAACATCTGGAGCGTGGGGACGGGCCTGATCCTGCTGTTGGCGGCGGGGGCCATGCGCCGCGGCTCTTTCACCGTCGGCGACTTCGCCCTCTTCGCCTACTACCTGGAGTGGGTCGGCGAGTTCACCGCATTCTTCGGCGCCCTTCTGGCTAACGACCGCAGGGCCGGGGTCGCACTCACCCGCATGGAGGCGTTGCGCGGGGATGGCGCGGCGGCCGCGCTCGTGGCCCATCGTCCGCTCCACTTACGCGGTCTCCTACCGGCCCTACGTCCTGCTACGAGGGACGAGGCCGACCCGCTGCGCCTGCTCCAGGTCGACGGCCTCTCCTTCCGCTATCCTGAGTCGGGGCGGGGCGTCACAGGGATCGACCTACGCCTCCAGCGCGGCCAGTTTGTCGTGGTCACCGGGCGCGTCGGCGCGGGGAAGACGACGTTCCTGCGCGCGCTGTTGGGTCTGCTGCCGCGCGACGCGGGCGCCATCCACTGGAACGACGCGCCAGTCGACGACCCGGCCGCCCACTTCGTGCCGCCGCGGTGCGCCTACACGCCGCAGGCGCCGCACCTCGTCAGCGACACCGTGCGCGACAACATCCTGCTCGGCCTGCCGGAGGGCCACGGCGACAGCGGCCTCTCTCGCGCGATCCACGCCGCTGTGCTGGAATCGGACCTCGCGACGATGCCGCGGGGGTTGGAGACACTCGTCGGGCCGCGCGGCGTCCGCCTCTCTGGCGGACAGGCGCAGCGGGTCGCCGCAGCGCGCATGATCGTGCGTGAGGCCGAACTCATGGTGTGCGATGACCTGTCGAGCGCGCTCGACGTGGAGACGGAACGTCTGCTGTGGGAACGCCTGGCGGAGGACAGTGACAAAGGGGGCGCTTACCTCGTCGTGTCCCACCGCCGCGAGGCGCTGCGCCGCGCCGACCACATCATCGTGCTCAAGGACGGCGCGGTCGCGGCCGCGGGAGCGCTTGACGACCTGCTGGAGAGGTGCGAAGAGATGCGCCAATTGTGGACGGGAGAAGGAGGAGCAGCGGACGATCACTAGCTCTCTCCGGCAAGTGGACGCATCGCTCACAGCGCGTCCCAGGGATGGGACGGCCAGCCGTCCCATTCCTGGGACGCGCGACGGCTCTCCCGACGACTTAGTGAAGGCCGCCCCTACTCCGTCCCAAGATCCCGCGCCACCGCATGCCCCTGTATCACAAGGTCGTCGACATCTGTCGGCTGATGGTGATGAATCGACCAGTCGAGCTGAGCCAGGATGTTGTAGGCCATATAGACGCGCAAAGTATCATGGCTCGATAGTTCAAGGATGCGGTCGCGCAGCCGTTGACGGATGGGGCCATCGTTGTACAAGTAATACAGTACCTTGGCCAAGTCGAAGGCGCGATCGCCGCAGCCAGCCGCATCCCAGTCCACAATCCCGCTGACGCGGCCTCCTCCACGAGCACGTTGCCCGGACTCAGGTCGCCGTGGACAATGTCGTCCGTCTTTGCACAGCACGCTTCCTTACCCATAACCAGCCGTTGCAAGCTGTTCAGCAATGACCGCGTGGCCTGGGAATAGGTGCGCAGCGAGTCAGCCCAACCGGACTCGCCGTCGAAGACGACCGCGGTGGCATACGACGACCAATTTTGCTCATGCGAGATAGCCTGCCCCGCTTGCAGGTCGTTCAGGGCTAAGAGGCGCTGGAGTTGATCGTTGGTCAAGGCGCGCGATGGCGACCCGGGGAGGGCGCTCAGGATCGCGTAGGTCGGTCCATCGGGGAGCGTTCCGACTGATTGATATATTGGCACGGGCGCGCCCTTGCTCCGCAGATAGGCGGTGATCGTGCGGGCGCGCTCCAGTCGTGGGACGATCTGCTCATGCTCATATCGCTTGAGCACGTAGCGCACGCCTGCGGCATCGGCGAGGGCGTACGCCCCTTCGTTCTCCCCCTCCGCATACCGCCTCAGCAGGTGGAACGTGGTCCCATGCCGCTCGTTGATCTGGCTAAGGAATCGCCCTATGTCCATCGCTTACCTCGTTCATCGACCCTACCGGCTTTGCACAATGCTCAATGCGTGCGCACACAAATCCTCGATCCACGCGGTCTCCTCTCGTACACACCAGGCGGCGTTTCGTACGGCATTGTGCATGTCATAGAGACTGAGCACCTTACCCTCAAGGGCTGTGGGATCGCATCCAACGGACCTCGTGTAAGACTGCTTTACTCGCGGCAGGTAGAGAGCGGGGCGCTCGTCGTCAGCCGGACCGCTCGCGACGAACCGCGCGAAGTCATACAGCGGATCACCGGAGAGCGCATCTCCCCAATCAACAATCGCTGTCACGGCGCCACTACGGGGATCCACGAAGATTTCCCCGTCGCCCAAGTCGCCGTGCAAAAGCCTGGGCCGCACGTTCTCTAACTGTGGCGCAAGGGACCGCAACACGTCTTCCGCCATGCGCATAAAGTGCGGCGGCAGATGACCCGCTCGGATGAGCGGCTGACTGCAAGCGAGCAACTCAGCATGAAGCCACCCGGACCACGAGGGGTATCGCCCACCTAAGCCGGGCGTGAGGGGGCCGTAGTTGCACATCGGTACGTCATGTAGGGATGCAAATACATGGCCGATGTCGTCTAGTGTCCGTAACCTTTGACCGTCCGCTTGGGCGGCCGATGCCCATGGCTGCCCGTCGGCTCGTCTCATCACGAACCAGTCCTGTCCGGGAAGCCGCTGATCCTGGCCCTCCGCCAGTATCGCGGGCACAGGAACGCCAGCACGTCCCGCGCACCGCGCGGCATACACCTCCGCTCGGACGCTCTGTTCTCTCGATGCTTTGAGCACAACGCCTGTGGGAAAGCGCGATGTCCTGGCCTCTATGACAACTCTGTCGCCCCACGTTTGATGAACCCGATACTCGTGGATGTCTCCACACCTATCGCTCAACACGTCGAGCGCCGCTTGCTGCCAGACCAATGCTTGTGGCAACGCCATAAGTAAACTCCCTCGCCTCCACACTGGCAGCATCCCACGGGACACCCTTCCAACCCCAACCATGTAGTGTCGACATGACTATGATTATAGTGGACCCCCTGTTGTGTTAGGCCCCGACCTGCAATTAGACGAAGAGCATAGCAGCAGCGTCCGTGTGGATACGTCGAGCTTCTGTGAATGAAGGTTGCCTTTCGATGGATATCGAGATCGAGGCGGCACGGGTGCGCGACGCCGAGCAAATACTTAAGCTACAGTATCCCCTATGGACAGGACGGAGAGCCTGCTTCTCTCCGACAAACTGCTAGCTAAGGTATAGACGCTATGACGCCGAAACCCGCTCACCTGACGGCCGCGAACGCGTCCCGTTTCCAGGATCAGAGCGTCGTCGACCTCCATCATCTGCGCCTGCCCTACCCTCCGGAGATATTCGACATCCTGCTGGGCCTGATCACGGATGAACTTCGCATGGTTCTCGATGTTGGTACGGGGACCGGCGAACTCGCGCGCCGGTTGGCGAAGCGCGTCGACCGCGTCGATGCTGTCGACGTGTCCGCCGCGATGATCGCGCGGGGGCAGACATTGCCTGGTGGCGACCAGCCACGCTTACGCTGGATCACGGGACCGATTGAGGACGTGTCGCTATCGCCACCCTATGCCCTCATCATGGCTGGCGACAGCGTCCATTGGATGGACTGGGATGTCGTGTTCCCACGCTTCGCCGAGATGTGCAGCCCGCACGGCTTCGTTGCCCTCGTGCATCGCACCGAGATCGCTCCACCGTGGCAGGATGGTGTGACGCGGCTGATCCAACAATACTCGTCCATGGGCGAGTACGAGTCGTTCGATCTGATCGAGCACCTGGAGCAGCGGCGCCTCTTCCAAACCGTAGGACGGCGCGAGACAGCGCCAGTCACGTCCCGGCAGTCGATCGCGGACTACATCGCGTCGTTCCATTCGCGTTCGAGTCTGTCGCGGGATCACATGCCGGCCGCCGATGCGGACGCCTTCGATCGGCAGCTACGGACCCTGGTGGAACCTTGGAGCACGGATGGACTGCTCGAATTGCAGACGGTCGGCAGCGTCGTATGGGGTAGGCCGCGGGGCGGTCTAGCGTCTATCCAACGCATGGTGCTCGACAAAGCCCCACCGGAGCGATCTCTATCCGAGGAACGGCGCGAGGAGGCGGCGCGTGAGTAGCTGTAGCTTTATTGCCGAATTGCCGAATTGCCGAGGAGTATATATGCGTACGTCACCCCTGACCGAGTATCAGCGCGCATTGCTCGAGCAAGCGCGCGCCATAGTTCCCGGTCCTCCGCCGCCGCCATGGGAAACGGGCGTCGCCGTTTTTGCGGGAGGCGCACTCGCCGCTGGGTGGACCCATGACGAGCACATCGTGGTCATCTCTACTAATGGCTATAGCGTGAGCAATCCGGCGACGGGTGAACGGCTCGTACGGGATCGCGATGAGCAGCGTATGTATACCTTTCTGTCGCCTGATAATCTGTCTTTCGCACTGCCGGATACGGACGAGCAGGTACGCATCTTTGGGGTTTGGGGTGGGGATGGGAGCCATGTCACATCCGATGGTTGGAACGTGGAGGCTATCTATCCTTGGTGGCCCGAAGTAGATGTCGTCATATGGCCTCCTCGTGGTCCTGGTGGCGCAGGCTATTTCGACGGCGCGTATCTGCTCGATTTGGCGGGGATAGGGACATGGCGCGGATGCGGCTTTTCGCCCTCGGGTAAGTATCTGATGCTGCTGGACAGCGCGGTAGTGCCCCACTAAACCGTGGTCAGGCGACAGCCTCCGCAGGGGGTGCCTTGACGCGCCCACGCCGCGCCGCCCGCGCCCGCCCAACCTCATCTGTCTGGCGCGGCGCGGGCGCACCCGTCACG
>JAABUJ010003338.1_pt1 | contig 18147 bp, 11 predicted proteins | sample 5559131 | NCBI WGS metagenome assembly JAABUJ01 (sample SAMN10711875, study PRJNA513366) | rock metagenome | isolation source: Antarctica rocks | place: Antarctica: Victoria Land, Mt New Zealand nord | collected 2016-01-07 | reverse complement strand
GGGAGTCCCTCCCCCGTGCTCGCATGGCTCGCACTTCCCCTCCCCTAAAGGGGAGGGGTGCCTGTGTCATTGAGTTGATCTAAGTAACAGAGTGTTCTTTTCTGCCCAGCCTTACAGAGAGCACGGCCAACCACCGAAGAGATCAACCAAATATATTAGGCACCCCTCCCCTTCAGGGGAGGGGAAGTGCGAGCCATGCGAGCACGGGGGAGGGACTCCCAAGCACGGGGCAGGGACTCCGAAGCTCCTGCCCGCGTTGACTTTTCGCCTCAACTCTTGGTATCATAAACTGTGGAAGAAACCCGTCTGCGCGCCGAGTCCCCCTGGTCCGCCCATTCTGCGCGCCTCCCTGCCGCCGCCGACCCCCAAATGCAGGTCGGCGATGCCCTCGCGCTGCTGGAACAGTCACCCGGTGCCATAGTGCCGATTGTCTCGCCCCAGACAGGACAAATTATCGGCGTGCTCTCGCGGCCTGGAGTGGAAACACGGGAACGCATTCCTGCGCCCCGGCTGGGCGGCATGGCGACGCCGCTGGGCGTCTACCTCACCGATGGCTTGTCGGGCGGCGGGGCCGGGTTTTGGGGCTTGTTTCTCAGCGGGCTGATGCTTGGCACGCTGGGCCTGGTCGCGCAGGGCGTGGCGCAGGGATTGATGCGTGCTCTGTCGGCCCACGCGGCCCTGATTGGTGCGGGTTTGGCTGTCCTGCCCGGAGTGGGGAGCGGATGGCTGGCGCAGATCGCGTCCTGGGAGGCGCTGCCCCTGCTCAGCATGCTGCTGGTGTTTTCCGGGCTGCGCCTGTCGCCGCTGGCCGGGACGCATGCTGCCGAGCATCAGGTCGTGCATTGCTTGGAGCGGGGGCAGCCTCTGATCCCCGAATGCGTGCGGGCGATGCCGCGCGTGCACCCGCGCTGCGGCACCAACATTGTCGCGGGCTTTGCGCTGTTCCACTTTGTATTTCTCGCCGCCTTCGCGTGGGCGCAGGCCAGTGGTTACGGGGTGTTTGATGCGGTCACATTGGGGCTGGTCGCTGCCGCCCCGGTGTCTTTGCTGCTGTGGCGGCGGCTGGGCGGGTGGGTGCAGCTCTGGCTGGCAACCCGCACCGCCACGCCTGCGCAGATTGGCAGCGCAATTTTCGCCGCACGCGAGGTTTTGTCGCGCCGGGAGCGCCGGGCGGGTCCGGTGCGGTTTCGCGTCCTCCGCCGGGTTTGGGCGATGGGGCTGCCGCAGGTGATGCTGGGCTATTTCGCCCTGCTCGGCACGGTGACGCTGCTGGGGCATTTCTGGCCGAAGGCGGGCGCACTGCTCGGCGTGTAAGGGCTGTGCCCTTCAAGCCTCATGCCTACGATTAGCACCATTATGATCAAAGAACAACTGGCCGCAACCATCTTCGCGGCATTGGACAAAGCGCAGCAAGACGGCACCCTGCCTGCCCTAGTGCTGCCCGCCGTCAATTTGGAAATGTCCAAAAGCCGCGCGCACGGCGACTGGGCCACAAACATTGCCCTCGTGCTCGCCCCGATGCTGAAAAAATCGCCGCGCGATGTGGCGCAAACGATTGCCGCCCTGCTGCCCACGGGGGGCGACTCGCCGATTGCCAAAGCCGAAGTTGCCGGGCCGGGCTTTATCAATCTCACCCTGCGCGCGGGCTGGCTGGGCGACATCCTGGCCCGCATCACCCGCGAGGGGGAAGTCTACGGGCGCTCGTGCATCAATGCCGGGACGCGCATTATTGTTGAGTTTGTGTCCACCAACCCGAACGGCCCGATTACGGTTGCCGGCGGGCGCAATGCGGCTACGGGCGATGTGGTGTCGTCGCTGCTGGCCGCCACGGGAGCCGAAGTCTGGCGCGAGTATTATGTCAATGACGCGCTAAACTCCACGCAGATGAACAACTTCGGGCGGTCAGTCTTCTACCGCTACCGGGAAGAACTGGGCTACCCTGCCGCGCCGGAAGAAACCGGCGACCCCGACTGGCTGTACCGAGGGGACTATGTGACCGACGTGGCCCGCGAGATTGTGCGCACGCACGGCCATGTCTACGAGCATGTTTCTATTGACGACCCGGATATTGTGCAGACGTTCCGCGACCTGTCGCAGGCCGGGATGATTGCGCAGCAAAAGGCGGACTTGGCCTCGTTCGGCGTGCGCTTTGACCAATGGTTCGCCGAGTCCGACCTGCACACAGACGGACGAGTCAAAGCCGCCGTTGACGAATTGACCGCGCGCGGCCACACGTACACGCAGGACGGGGCGTTGTGGCTGCGCTCTACGGAGTTCGGCGACGACAAAGACCGTGTGCTGGTGCGTGCGAACGGAGCACCCACGTATATCGCAGGCGACGCGGCGTATCACAAAGACAAACTAGACCGGGGGTTTGACAGGGCAGTCAATGTCTGGGGGGCAGACCATGCCGGGTATGTTTCGCGCACCAAGGCCACTTTGGCCGCATTGGGCTACGACCCCGACCGTTTGTATGTGCTGCTGTACCAATTGGTGCGGATTATGAAGGATGGAGAGTTTGTGAAGTCGTCCAAGCGCAGCGGCAATGTCTTGGAGCTGAAAGCAGACCTGATTGACGAGATCGGCGCGGATGCCGCGCGCTTTTTCTTCCTGATGCGCTCGCCGCACACCGACTTAGACATAGACATTGACCTTGCCAAAAAGACCGAGAAAGACAACCCGGTTTACTATGTGCAGTACGCGCATGCACGCATTGTGCAGGCCATTGATAAAGCGCAGGCCGAGAAGAACGTCGGCGTGCCCCCTGCCGGGGAAGCCGACCTTGCGCTGCTCACCGAAGACAGCGAAGTGGATTTGATTAAAAAGCTGTCCGACTATCCCGGCGAGGTGCTGCTCGCCGCGCAGGACTATGCCCCGCAGCGCATCACCCAGTACCTGCGCGACCTAGCGGCGCTGTTTCACACGTTCTACGATGCGGGCAACCGCAACCCAAGCCTGCGCGTCGTGTGCGACGACCCGGCCCTGCTCCGAGCGCGTTTGGTGCTGGTAGACTCGGCGCGCCTTGTCCTCAAGAATGCCCTGACCTTGCTGGGCGTCTCCGCGCCCGCGCGCATGTAGGAGCGGGGCGAAGCGAACCTTCGCCCTGACCCACAAAAACCCATGAAGTACCCCCTCCTCGCGCCTGCCCTGCTGCTGCTTGCTTCTCCACTGGCCGCACGCCCCAAACACGCCGCGCCCCCGCCCGAACTGCCGCCTGCCGCGCCCGTAGCCGAAGCGCCCAAAGCCCAAACAGCGGGCACGTTCCGCGATGCTGCGGGACACGCGCACGCGTGGACAATCAGCCAGGCCCATACGCTGGACTGGGAAGGCACGCCGTACCTGCCGGTCGGCGGAATGTGGACGCCGCAAAGCTGGCAGGCAAATGCGCCCTCTTCGGCCCAAGCCGCCGACCAGCAGTTTCTGGATACATTGAAAGCCCACGGCGTTTACGATGTGTGCCTCACGGCAGGCACGCGCGGCCTGACCCATGTGCTGCCGCCGGTTGTGCAAAAAACGCTGGATGCTTTGGAAGCGGGTGGTTTCCACTACGGCCTGGAGATTGCCGACTTTCCCCATGATGCTTTGGTGGGCTATGTGGTGAAACCCGGCGCGTACCGCAACCCCGCGCCGCCGACAGTGGGGCCTGCGCGGTTCAGCCATATTCCAGGCCTCGCTGATGCCGTGTATATGCTGGTTTCCACGCATGACGGCGAGGTGGACGATGCGGGCGATGCGCAGATTGAGAATGGGGATACGGCCCTTGTCACTCTCAAGAACGCCGGGCCGGATGATGTGCTGCTGCTTTATCCGCAGCGGGTCTATGCGCCGGGCATGCCTGAAAGCCGCCTGCCCGACCTGTGGCAGGGCTACGATGAGTACCGCGACCGATTGCTGACATGGTTTCGCAGCGTGCGCTTGGGGCCGGGCTTCCGCTACTTCTTAGACCCCTTGACCGACAAGCTGGCCCTGAGCGGCGAAGTGGAGAACCTTGTCCCCACCACCGATGGCTACCGCCAGGACTTTGGGGCCTGGCTGGACAAGCGCTATGCGCACAACATTGATGATCTCAACAAAGGCTGGGGCGTGGCAAACCGCGACCTGCCGAACTTCACGGCAGCCGCGCGCTCGCTTCCGCTGTGGTATGGGGCGCGGGGCGTGCCTGCGATCTATGACCCCGTCACGCACAACCGCTATGAGGTCAGCAACAAGCCGCGCATTGGCGGCCATGTGTGGCAGGACATTGCGGACTTTCGCGTGCAGAGCGTGCGCGGCTACATGAACGCTATCAGCGACGTGCTCAAGAAGGGCGTGGCCGATGTGCCTGTCGTCTACCAATGGACAGGGCACACGGCGCTCTTTTCTAATGACCGCACTCTGGGTGGCTATGACGGCCTCTGCATGACCGAAGGCGATGACTCGCCCCTAGAACGCGGCGCGTATGCCTACGGACAGGCTGAGGAAGCCGCCAAAACTTCCTGGCTCCTAGCGTCAACCAGCCTGCCGCGCGCACGCGGAGCGCTCTTAGACACCTGGGATACATTGCAGGGCATTGGGGCACGCGGCTTTCTTGCTGCGCGCCTGCCAACGGCGCCCGCCGACCCGCTGGACTGGCTGAACAGCTATTCCGCCTCCCTTCAGCTTGGCGCGCCGGCCTTGTCTGCCGTTAAGCCGCGCGTGTTATGGTACCCGGCTTCGGCGGGTTTAGACATCGGGGTGCGCCAATTGCCGGGCGGGGTCTGGTGGCTGCCAGGCTATCTGCCGGGCCAGCGCGTCACCCTGGGCAGCGAGCTGAGCGGCTACGTTCTGCCCAATCCTGATGGGCGGCTGCCGACTTATGTGGTCTGGTCGCCGCAGGCGGCCCTCGCGCAGGCGGACTTTGATTTGGGCAAGACTGCGCGGCCTCTTGTCACAGATGCGGCGGGCGCGCTGGTGAAGTTCGCCAAGAAGGGGGATGTGTTCAGCGTGCCCGTCGGCCCTGACCCTGTTCTTATCAGCCGCGTCAATTCACTGCCGCTGCCGATTGATGCCGCCGATGCCGCGCAGCGTGAGGCAAAGCGCCTGCTGGACATGGCGGACGCGCAGAAAATCAACACCCAATCCATCAAAGACCAGTACTTTTACGCCACCAACTCCATCCCTGACATTGCCAGCAATGCCGACATCCGCTACAGCCTGCTTCAGCGCGTGCTTGCCAACCTGACCGAGGCGCTGCGGCCCTACACCTGGGTGGAGGCGGAAAGCGCGTCTCAATATACATTTGACTCGCTGACCCCCGACCCGAGAGCCTCCGGGGGGGCGTATCTTTCGCTGGATACCACACTTGACCCGCCTTCCGGGCCGTCGCCTTCTGCCACTTCAGGCTACCAGGCCCAGTACCGCTTCAGCGTCAACGCGCCGGGGCACTATGCGATCTGGGCAGCGACAAGCCCGCTGGGCGCGCAGACCTCTTCGCCGTTTACCTGGAAGATTGACGATGCCCTGCCCAATGATACGGAAGCCGCGCAGACAGCCGGCGGCGTTTATGCCGGGCGATTTCAATGGGCCAATTTGGGGGCGGCGACACTGGCGCGCGGCGTGCACACTCTCACTCTCACCGTTGTGGGGCGGGCTTCTGACGGGCGCTATGCGCTGGCTCTGGATGCGCTGTGTGTCACGCGGGCAGCGTTTGCGCCGGACGGCCCCCGCCAGCCGCCGATTGACCTGCCGCCACCCGCTCCCGATGCCAAGCCTAAAAAGAAGTAGCTGACAGCAAAAGAGGCAGCAAATAGCAAAAAGCCGCCTGCCTCGTGAGAGGCAGGCGGCTTTGTTTGTGTTTGGTGATTAAAGCGCGACAGCCGTGGCTTTGCGGCGCTTGGCGGCCACGCCGAAGGCGAGGCAGCCGAACAGGACTGTCAAGGCGACCATGCCGCTCGGCTCGGGGGCAGCCGCCGGGGCGGGCATGGTGCCATTTAGGGCGGCCACGCCGCTGCCGCTGTAAGAGATGCCGACTTCGCCCACAGTCCCGCCGGGAGCGTCTGGGGAGAGAAAGCTGAACGTTTCGGTAGAACCGGCATTGAGCTGCCCACTGTCAAACGAGAAGACGCCTGCCGAAGGCACCGTGCTGCTGGAAGTTAGCGACAACGGCCCACTGTCCGAGGAGAACGTGACATTGGGGTCTGCGAAGTTGAAGAACAACTGGTTGACGTTAAAGTTCGGCGTCACTGCATAGGTGTAGGTAAATGCATTGCCAGAACCAGTTTCGCTGCCAGTGACTGTCAGGGTCTGTGCGTGCGCGGCAGTGGCGAGGGAGGCCGCCAGCACCGACGCGATTGCGAGAGATTTCGTATTCATGATGCGTGTTGTCTCCTTGGCCGCTGTTGTTATAGGTGAAATGGTTTCCGCACACGGCCCATGCGAAATCATTGCGTTGACGACCTTGAAACAGGAGTGGGCAAAACAAACCACTGCCATATTACTGCTAAATGGACGCGGTGAATGCACTTGATTTTCAGCTTGCTGCTGAAAGCCATTCCGTGACGGCCTAATATACCCGATTATCTTGCAGTGAAACGCGTTTCTTTGGGCTATTTTCCACAGTTTTTTGTTTTTTTTACAATTTATTTTTCAGGCAGCGGCATTTCTTGCAGCACGTCCGTAAGGGCGGCTACAAAACGACGGTTCTGCGCCATCGTGCCGACCGACACGCGCAAAAACGTCGGCAGGCCCAGGCCCGCGCCCGCCCGCACAATCACGCCGTGCCGCTGCAATGCCTCAAAAACCTCCCGGCTGTCGCGGCCTGTGTCCACCATGACAAAGTTCGCCTCGCTGGGGATATACGCCAGCCCCCTTTGCGCAAACTCTCGGTAAAAATATTCCCGGCCTTCGTTGTTGACGACCAGGGTGCGGTGCAGATGCTCGCTGTCCTGTGCGGCAGCCGTGGCGGCGGCCTGCGCGAGCAGGTTCACGTTGAACGGCGAGCGCACCCGGTTCAAGGTTTCGGCGATTTCCGGGCGCATGATACCATAGCCAACACGCAGGCCCGCCAGCCCGTAGGCCTTGGAAAACGTCCGCAGAACAGCCACATTGCGCCCGTCGCGGATGGCGGGCAGCAGATTGGGCGCGTCGGGGTGATGCACATATTCATGGTACGCTTCGTCAAACACCACTAGAATATCATCGGGCACACGCTCCAAAAAGCGGTCTACCTGGCTTTGCGTCACCAATGTGCCCGTGGGATTGTTTGGGTTTGCGACAAAAACAAGGCGTGTGCGGTGCGTGATCGCCTCGGCCATTGCGCCCAGGTCATGCGTGTAGTTTGCGAGCGGCACTTTGACCGAAACCGCGTTCATCTGCCTCGTGTACAGCTCGTACATGGCAAACGACGGGCTGCCCTGCACCACTTCGTCGCCCGGCGCAAGATAGCTCAGGGCCATCAAATGCAGCACTTCATCGCTGCCATTGCCGAACACCAATGTGTCGGGCGGCATCCCAGCCAGCGCGGAAACCGCTTCGCGCAGGGCGGGCGCATTGCCCTCCGGGTACAGGGCGGCGTGGGCAGCCGTGTTTCGCATCGCTTCCACCGCGAGCGGCGACGGCCCCAGGGGGTTCTCGTTGGACGCGAGCTTAATCACATCGGTCAGGCCCAGCTCGCGCTGCACTTCTTCAATCGGTTTGCCCGGCACATAAGGCCGCAGATTTCGGATATGTTCCGCCGTGGAAAGGGTCGGCATTGCTCAATTCTCCTGGCTCTAGTGTAGCACATTGCCCGCACGCCGGGCAACACAACAAAGGGCTATCCTGGAAAGGCTCGGCTGGGGCGGAGGCTGAAACGTCACGCGGTGCTTGTGGAAGATGGCTTAAGAAAAGGCTTCAATGGTGACAGTCCCGCCGTCTGTCGCCTGGATTTGCAGCGTGCAGCCGTAGAGCAGGGACATTCCAATGAGCGGGTCCGTCTCTGCCTCTTCCGTCTCCACAATCCTCGGCTGTCCGTCCCAAAGAACTGTCCCGCGATAGATATTGAACAGCGCCTCTGCGCCGTTGGCGAGGATTGCCCGGCCACGGCTGATGCGAACGAGGCTCAGCGCAGCGACAATGGATGGCGGCAAAGTGAGGAAGCCCGTGAAGCCCGTGTCTACAACAGCCTGAACGTCTTGCTCCTGACCGCTTGGCCCACGCACCCGCAGCATAACGACCGCCTCGCGGTCTGCATTTACTGCCCCTGTAATCATGCTTTTCCTAATATCCTAAAAAAGGCGTGGCGGAGTGCCCGCCAATCCGGTGCAGGGCACGATGACCTACTCGCACACACCATATCTCGGCATTGGGATGCCGGGCGAGCAGTTGGTCGCAGGCTGCTAACGCATCATCGGCAAGTGCGTAGTCGCCTGTTTTAATGTCAACGGCGACGACTTTGCCTTGATTGCTTTGCTCCACCAAAGGGCGCACCCTTTGTTCGTAAACCTCATCGCCGCGCCGCGCGGTTTCCTCAGCGGAGTAGCGCGATTGTTGTTTTAGCATTTCTTTTCCCAATTTCTTTTCGGCGCGTCTTTGGGGGCAGACTGCCGTGAAGCCGTAGTGCCTAGCGGTGCCCTTTTCCCAGGCTGCTTGGGTTATCCCTTGGCGCTGATAGCCTGCGTGCTGTCAACCCCCAGCCCGCCGCCAGTCACTTCCATGCGCTGCTGAAGCCAGCCCGTCCCGCTGTTGACCCACGTATCCACGCTGAGCGTGTCGCCGACAAGCCGGGTGGTCTGCGCCTTGGAAGCCCCCATCATCAGAAGGACGCCGTGGCTTTTGCGCGTGACCACTGCCGTGCGTCCCTGCACAGTTATGTTGAGAATGATGGTTTGGGCCGAGACAGGACGGCACATTGCGAATGTGAACCCTAAGTCGAGCGCCTGCGCCTCGTTTTGCTCCTCGCCCGTGCGCTGGTCAACCTCCTTGAACCCCGGCGCATAGGTCGCCGCAATCCCCGCCGCGTCTTTGCGCACAGAGGCGGCATCCTGCCTGTCGTAAGCGGCCTGGATGGCGGCTCGCGCACCCAGGGTGGGGGGTGCGGCTGGGTTCGCCCCGGCACGAGCCGCAGGCCACGCGCAGGCACACACGAGAGTTGCTATGACTGCAAAGCTTCGCATAGTTATCATAGGTTCCTTTTCTGCATCATGGGTTTCCTTTTTTGTCGTTTGCGGCCCCTGACAAACCCCGTGCCACAGGCACTTCCTTCCACTATGCTTTGACCACACAGGAGAGGGCTTGCCGCACTGTACCCAAATCCGCGCGTGTGCTTCAGAAGTTTCGCGGCTTGCCCTGAAACATCATCAATCAACTGCCGCCAGCACTGGCGCGTCGCCTGCGGAATAGCAAGACCTCTTAGCGGCGTCCTTACCGCGTGTCCAGCGGCTTTCAAGCGCGAACCAACGACGGAACAACTTGTTCCGTCGCTGGCAGGGGCTGGCAAAGCCTTGAAAGAGCGCAGGCAACACCAGGGAAGCGGGTGCGCCTGGCTAGAGCGGGCACAGCAGCGCGAACGGGCACTGGCCGCATGCCTCCGTGCCTTGCGCGGCGGGGGGGAAAACGCGCAGGCGGATGCCTTCGGCGGCGGCTTCGTATTTGGCAAGCCGTTCGGGTTCAAAAGCGCGCTTGCCGGGTGGGTCAGGGGGAACGTCTTTGTCTGTGCCGTCCTGCAAATAGCGTAGGGCAATGCGGGCGGGGCGGGAAGGCACGCTGTCCGAGGCCGCGCGGCGCATCAGGGCGAGGCGGATGTGGCGGTGGTCGTCATCGGACGCTTTGCCTAATCGGTGACGCGTGAGAAGAAGCGTGCCGTCGGGGTGGTCATAAAGGCCGTCGGGGGAAACGCGGACGCGGCAATTGGCGAGATGGGCTACGAGGGGCACGGCAAGGCGCGCGGGCGTGCCCCAGTCGCGGGCGTGGGCAGTGCAAAGCATCGCGCGGGCGGCCTCGCGGTAGCGGGTTTCGTGGCGGTGGCCGGTAGGGCCGCGCTCCGCCCACACGCGGTCAAAGGCAGCGAGCAGGGCAGGCTCGCCCGGCGTGTCTCCCGCCAGACGGCTGTCTTGCAGCCAGGTCAACGCATCGTGCAGGCAGGCGTGGAACTTTGGATAGGCAGCATCTTGAGGCGCACCAGAAAGCGCAAGCTCGCGGGCATAATAGTACTGGCGGGGGCACTTCTGGTAAAGCTCCAGGGCGGACGTCGTGTGCAGGGGAAGCTCGGCAGGGAGCGGCGGCATCAAGTCTTCTTCCCCAGGGGCGGAAGCGGAAAGCGGCGGCCACAGGGTATCGGGAACATTGTGCGCCTCGCGCCAGGCCTGCACGCGTTCCAGCAGCGGAGATGCTTTGACGGCCCGCCCATTCTTGGTCTCGGAGCGGCTGACAACCAGGTGGTCGCGGGCACGGGACAGGGCGACAAAGAACAGGCACTCGTCCTGCGAGTCCTCCTCCACGGCTTCGCGCAGGCCGGGCGGCTCGGGGACAGCGCTGCCACTTGCGCGCGATGGGAACTCGCCCGCACTTAAAAAAGGGACGAACACGACGGGGAACTCCAGGCCCTTCGCGCCGTGGGCGGTCAGCACGCGCACGGCCTCCACCGTCTCGGCGGCGTCGGGGAGCGGGGGCCGGACAGTCTCGCCCATCGCCTGACGGCGGCGCAATTGGGCTAAGAATGCAGCGATGGGCGGCGGGGAAGCAGGAAGCGCTTCGTCGTCTGCTGGGGGCGCAGCGGGGATTAGTTCCGTGTCTGCTGGGGGCGCAGCGGGGATTAGTTCCGTGTCTGCTGGGGGCGCAGCGGGGATTAGTTCCGTGTCTGCTGGGGGCGCAGCGGGCAGGGCGAAGCTTTGTGCTAACTCAAGCAGTTGATAAACAGCCAGAAGCTGCTGGGTGCGCGCGTGGGGCATGCCAGCATCCAGGGGCAGGAAGCGCAGGAAGCTGCTCTCGTCAAACAGGTACCGCTTCAGCGCATCGCCGGGGTGCCACTCGGACGCCAGGGCCGCCAGGCGTGTCAAGGCGGCAGCCGTTTCGGGGGCAAGCCCTTCATGCAGGCCAGGGTCGGCCAGGACAGACGCAAACGTAGGGAGGGGAACAGGGGCGTCACGGCCCTCTGCCTCGCCACCCACGGGAACCAGAGGCGCGGGCGGCGTCCGTTTGGCGCGGATACGGGGCAGCAAAGCCAGGGCTTCCGTGATTGACAAGCCGTACTCAGGCAGGCACGCGGCGCGCACAAACGCCGTGTCTTCCCCATTTACCGCGAGGGCCAGCACGGCGAGCAGGTCTTTAACCTCGGGGCGATAAAGCAGGCTGCCCACGTACAGCGCTGGGATATTGTGCTGGGCCAAGGCGGCGGACAAGGCTTCCGCATGGCGGTGGGCGGCGCACAGCACGGCCATGTCGCGCAATGGTCGGCCTTCAGCTTGCAGGGCTAGGATGGATTGGGCGATGCCCCATGCCTGTCCACCCTCGTTGGGAGCCACGGCAAACGTGACCGGCGGGAGCGCGCCGGGCGTGTTATGCCCCCGATGCGCGCGCCAGCCCCCAAAGGCCGCCCCGGACTGCCCCGGCCCCATCTGCGCCGCCGCCGCGCCGAAGCAGTCCACAATAGCCTGGGCGGAACGGTAGTTGACCGCCAGCTCCTGCCGTACGCCGCCGGGGAAGTCCTGTTCAAATGAGGCGACATTGGCGGGCGATGCACCCCGGAAGCGGTAGATGCTTTGCCGATGATCGCCCACCGCCCACAGGCCGCGCGCCTTGTCGCCCGCCAGCAGGCGCACCAGCAAGGCGCAGGCGCGGTTGACATCCTGATATTCGTCCGCGAGGATGTGGGGGAAACGTGCCTGCAATGCCTCGCGAGTGGGGGCATGTGTTTGCAATAAAAGCACGGATTGATAGATCAGATCGCCATAGTCGGCGGCGCCCATTTGGGCCAGCAATGTTTGGTAGACCGCGTAGCAATGGGCGGTTTCCCGCGCCTTGCGGGCATCACACAGCAGCTTTGCCACCGCGTCCTTGTCGCGCTGCAAGGGCTTGGGCTTCGCGGCCAAGGCGGCAGCGGCCTGCTCCGCCTGCGGGAGCATCTCGTTTTCAGCCAGGGCAAGGTAGCGGGCGGGGTCGCACAATTCGTCCTTGGCGCGCGAAATGGCCTTGACCAAAGCGCCCAGGTGCAGCGCGGGGTTGTGCAGATTGTCCAGTTCCTCCAGCGGAAGCAGGGCGAGGTTATTCTCCAGCAAGGCCGCGCAGCCCAGCGGGTCCAGCAGGGTGAAGTCCGGGGGCAGGCCAATCGCCGCGCCATGCGTGCGCAAAACTTCCAGGCCAAACGCGTGAAACGTGCCAATCCACGGGCCGGGGGTGCCTGCGCCAACGCCCGCCGCGCGCAAACGCTCGCGCATTTCCCCCGCCGCTTTGTTAGAGAATGTCAGGGCGAGAATGTTCTCCGGGGGCACGTTTTGGGCTTGGGTCAGGTGCAGGCAGCGCGCGACCAGAGTTTTTGTTTTGCCCGTGCCCGGCCCCGCGCCAAGCAGCAAAGGGCCGTGCGCAATCGCGGCGGCGGCCTGCTGAGACGGGTCTAAATTGGGGGCATCAGTGCGGGCCGTCTCCAAAGAAAGCGCGCCTGCGGGCGGCGGAGGCGGCAGCAGAACCGCGTCCACAAGTCGGGCACGCGTCTCGGCAGCCGAGAGGCCACAGCGGGCGGCAATCTCAGTGGCGGACAGTCCCTCTTGAGCAAACCAGTGGCGGGCCTCGGCGAGAGGGAGAAGACGCTCCGCGCGGGCGTCGCTGGGAACGGGGGTGGTCATACAGGCATTCTACCCGACACGCGCGCGGGGACGCATCGGCCTCGCGGCCCAGCGCTCGCGAAGCGTGCGGCTTACCCTGTGGAAACGGCGCGGGTGGCGGGGCTTGCAATCGTTCTCAGGGCATTGCCTGCGCATTTAGTCGGCATTGCGAGCGCGTTGCAACGACGGAACGATTTCTTCCGTCGTTGGTTCGGGCTTGCAGCGACTGTACGGATGGCTTGGCACGCGCTCGCGAGGCGTCTAAAACGCCCTTTGGGCGCGGGTACGGCTTGACAAGAACGCCAAGCCCTTGCGACTGCGCCCAGCCTTTGCGCCCGCGCGCCTGCTCTGCGCCGGGCTGTCAGCGGGCACAGGCGGCGCAGGCACCGCGGGGGCAGTGGGCACAGCCAGGCGGCGCAGGACAGACCGCACGGCATCGTTGCCCGGATAGCCGATGTGGGTGTAGCGCACGCGCCCCTGCCCATCCAAAATCACCACGGTGGGGACATGGGCGACCCCATACGCATGGCTGACGACGCTCTCTGTGTCCAGCAAAACGGGAAAGGGCGTGGGCGTGCCCCGCTGGCGCGTAAACTCGGGCACGCGCGTGCCGTCCACGCTGACAGCCACCAGGGCAAAGCCGAGCGAAGACTGGTCGGCGGCAAGCTCGCGCAGGGACGGCAGCTCGGCTTTCCAGGTATCGCACCAGAACGCCCAAAAGTTGAGCACGACCGGGCGGCCCGCCCACTCCGGCAGCGCGCGGGCGCGGCCTTCGGTATCCGGCAGGGTAAACGCGGGCGCGTCTGCGCCAAGTGGCAGGGCGGCTTGGGCATGCGCAGGGGCACAGAACCCGAGGGCAAGAAATAGAAAGCCAAGCCGCGCCCAGCGGGCGGCGAGGCGGCGCAGGGAGAAACAGGTCATGGCGTCGCTCCCACCTGGACTGTTGCCAGGCCGCTGTTGCCGCGCACCTCGGGGAAGTACGCCAGCGATGCGACGCTCGGCAGGATGCGGAACGTGCCCGGCGTTTCCGTGCGCAGGCGGTAGGTCAGATGCGTGCGCCCCTGCGGCAGCGTGTCAAAAAAGAACACCAGGCGGTTGTCATGCACCTCGCGCCGAATGCCGCCGCGCAGGCTGTCGTCGGCGGTATCGCCTTCCGGCATCACTTCGCACCCGGCGGGAATGGGTTCTTCTAAGAGGGCGTAGCGATAATTGGCGTCGGCAGTCAGGTCAACGCCGACATCAATCTCCTGCCCCGAAGGCACTGTTCCGGCGGCGATAGGGTTTGACGTGGGCACCTGGAAGGTGCGCTCTACGGCGATGCCTTGGGCGGCAGGGACAGCCTGCGCGGGCGGGGCGAGGCTGCGCACAGTGCGGGTCGCATACAGTGTGCCCGCGCCGTCTTTGATAAGCGCCAGTGTCTTGTGCGCGGCAAGCTGATTGGCCGCAAATGTCACCACCACGGGCGGCGCAAAGGCAGTGCTTTCCGTGCCGTCTAAGTGGGCGATACTTGCGCCGTCCAGGGTCGCCGATGCCTGGAACCGGGGGTGCAGCTCGTTGGTGGTTTGCAAAAACTGGGCCAAAGCCAGCACGGCTTCCGACGTGGACTTGGTGCTGGCCCACGCTGGCCCGTCGCGGGTGCCCATCAGGCGGCGCACGACAGCGGGGGCGAGCGGACTTTGCGGGATGGCAGACAGCAGAGCGCGCAGGGCATGGGCGGTCACCGAAGTGTCATCATCGCGCCATGTGTAGCCGCCTTCATTGGCGGGCCAATAGGCGCTCATGCCCTGCACCTTGGCTTTAGCGGCAAGCTCACGTGCCGCCACAACGGCTTCGGCATGCCGGCCTGCCTGAGACAGGGCGAGCACGAGCGAGGCCAGCCCGTAAGTATCCAGTTCGCTGCGTTTGGGGTACAATGCCAGCAGCGGCTCCTGCACATCGGCAGGCGTGATTGATGCCAGCACCAGCAAAGCATCAGCCCGCTTGGACGGGTCGCGCTCGTCCCGCAGCAGGCGCGTCAGGGCCTGTGCGCCGCGAGTGATGCGCGGGGCGTCTACGACGTACCCGGCATCGCGGGCCGCCACCAGCCCGGACAGGACATAGGCGGTCATTTCCTCATCGGTCTGGTCAAACTCCCACCAGTTCCAGCCGCCGTCGGCGTGCTGGTAGCGGTACAGCTTTTGCAGGCCCACGCTGACCCATTGCGCAAGCTGCGGACGCACGGCGCGGGCAACACCCAGCCGCCTGAGTGTCCCCTGCACAACAACATCGGGCAGAAAGGCGCTGGTAGTCTGCTCGGCGCAGCCATACGGATAAGACTGCAATTCATCCAGTGCGCCAAAAAGCGATGACCCGATGCTGGGGGTCAGCGTTAATGTGACACTCGCGCTGGGGGGCAGATCGGCAAGGGCAATCGTCTGCGTCTCGTGCTGCCCGGCCAGCACAGCCGACTGTGCCCGCACTTGCTTCAGGCCATCCGGCAGGGTGGGCAGGAACAAGGCGGCGGCATCCTGTGCGTTGGCCCCGCCGCCATCGGCAGTCACCAGAAAGCGTACTGCGTCGGCAGGGGCGGCAGGGCTGGGCACAACATGCGCCTGCCACTCCACCCGCTGCTGCGCGCCCTGCGCCATCAGCAGGGTGCGCTGCGCCGCGCCGGTAAGATTAGCCCCCGCCGCCTCTAGATGCACCTGTACCGTGCGCGCCTGCCCCGTGTCGTTGTGGACAATGGCGGACACCAATGCCGTGTCGCCCTGCACGGCAAAGCGCGGCAGCTCCAAGCGCACCAGCAAGGGCAAGGTGGCGAGCATCTCGTGCGTAGACTGCCCGACCTGCGTAGTCTGCGTAATGCCGCGCGCCGTCGCCCGCCATGTGGTGAGATTGTCAGGCAGGGGGAACGCGATACGCGCCGTGCCCTGGGCATCGGTGTCTACGAAAGCATTCCAGTAAGCCGTATCGGCGAACCGGCTCCGCACGCGAATGCCGGTGCTTGTCTGGCGCTGTCCCACACTGAAATGCTCCGCTACAACTTTGGGCTTGGGAGGCGGGGCCGCCATCATCGGCGCGGCAGGCCGGGGCATTGTTTGGAATGCGCCGCCGCTGTACATGGCGGCAAACGAGAAGTCGGTCTGCACGCGCACTTCTTGGTCGGGCCAGAAGACCTCGCTGGGATGGGGCGCAGCGTCCGGGGCCAGGGCGTAAATGCCGCTGTCCACAATGCCCAAGCCAACCTCTGCAGGCACGCCCCTGCCCCGGCTGTCCTGCGTGGTGACTGTGTACGCGGCAGCCTCGCCGGGCCGGTGACGCGCGCTGTCCGGCGTCAGGACAACGCGCAGCTTTTGGGCATCCTGTGCGACAGGCAGGTTGATCTCTTGCTCGTACAAGTGCTTGTCCTGCACGATAGTCACATGCAGCGATGCGCTGGGGAACTGCAAGGCCGTCAATGGCACGCGCAGAACGGTGGCGCGCGCCGTGACTTCCAGCACCGAGGCTTGGTACAGCCGCTCGCCTTCCAGCGTCACCAGCGCATACGCCGTGGAGAACACATTCTTGAACGTATCTTTGGCGGCGCTTTTCGCGCCAATCAACGACGTGTGCAGCGTGACCAGGGCGGTCTCGCCGGGATGGTACCCAGCGCGGTCAGGGGTCAAGCTGACCGAAGCATCGCCTTCTTCCTGCGCGTCTTTGCCGACCACGGACACGCTTGTGGCGGTTTGGATGGGATTGTCCGACGCGTCAAATGCCAGCGCTTCCAATTCGTACTCGCCCGGACGGAGCGGCGTAAACGACAAGTCCCCATTCCCTTCGGCGTCCGTGGCGATGGTGCGCACGGTTCTTTCTTCATAGGGGCGGTGCTTGCGGTCGTATTTGGTTTCAATCAGCGTGGTTTTGACGGACGTTTGTACCGGCTTGTCGTCGTAGTCGGCGGCGTGGACAGTGACGCCGACCCGCTCGCCTGCCCGGTACTCGTCCTTGTCCGTGGCAACGGACAGGCGGAACGCCCCCGCCGTCAGCAGCACGCTATTATCTGCGTGCTCGGCCCGGCGCGACAGGTCGGTGACCGTGGCGCTGATTTGCAGTGTCCGGCTCATGCGCAGATGCTGCGTATGCACCTGCAAGACCAGCCGCCCCTGCGCATTGGTCACGCCCTGGCCCGTAAATGAAGGCTCGGCTTTGCCGCCGTCTTCCGCTTCAAAGTCCAGGCTGTATCTAACACTCGCGCCCGCGACCGCCTGCCCGAACAAATAGCGCGCTTCAATGGTAATCGGCACAACTGCGCCGCCCAGAATGTGCGCGGCGGGGGTTTGCACAGCCACCGTATATTCGGGCTTGCGGTACTCCTGCACGGCAAACGAGGCATACGAGCGCTGTTCCCCTGTTTTGATAATGAGCTGCCAGCGGCCCAGGGTGGGCGCATCCGACAGCAGCAAGCTGCCCCCAAGCGACCCAAAAGCATTGGTGGTGACCGTGCGCTCCTCAATCAACGCATCGGTGGCATCGCGCACTTCAATTGTCGCTTTTTGATTGGCATACGTTTGATACGCCCCGGCTCGCGGCGCGGGCTGCCTGCGCCGCACGGTCGCCTTGAACTGCACCGTCTGGCCCGGACGGTACAAGGGCCGGTCGGTGAACGCATAGACCACAAACGGGTCGGGCGCAGGCGGCGCGGCGCTCAGCACAAAGGCCGGGCCGTGCGCCCCCGCCCCATATGCCCACACGCTGCCCTGCATGTTCTGGGTGGAAACGCGCAGCATTCCCTGCGCGTCCGTCTGGCCCGGCACATGCTGCCCCCGCGCATCGGTCAATGTCAACGCCAGATTGGCAATGAGCGCACCCGACTTCGCCCCGGCGGCATACAGCAGCAAACTTTGGCGCGAACGCTTGGCAACCAGGGCCGTGTCCGAAACCGCAAACCACGTCCGCTTTTCCGCGCTCCCGGCCCGCGCGACAACCACGTACACCCCGCGCGGCAAGGGCGGCGCTTTCACCTGCCCTTCGGCCCACTGGTCGGGGTACGTCTTGGCAAATGCAAACGTCCACGCCTTGACCGGTGCTTGGCGCGCGAGATCAAGCGCGGCAATCGGCTTCCCCAATGCCCCCAGCGCCTTGGAGTTTGGCACCAATGTCGGCAGGCTCAACGGGTACACGGCAAACCGCACCTGCTTGACATTAAACCCGCTCAGCCGCAGGGTCACCGGCTCATCCGGCGTGAACGAGCGCCGGTACAGCGACAAATCCACATTGGGCCGCAGGGCCGCCCGGCGGGCCGCATTGGGCAGGCCGGGGGCAGCCCAGCCTGTCCCCGTTAGCAACAGCGACATCAGCAGCAGCGCGCATCCATAAAAGCGAGTTCGTGTCATAGCCTATTTCTCAAAGTGTCAGCGAGTGTCAAAAGCGGCCC
>JAABUJ010003337.1_pt1 | contig 18148 bp, 22 predicted proteins | sample 5559131 | NCBI WGS metagenome assembly JAABUJ01 (sample SAMN10711875, study PRJNA513366) | rock metagenome | isolation source: Antarctica rocks | place: Antarctica: Victoria Land, Mt New Zealand nord | collected 2016-01-07 | reverse complement strand
TACGCCGCAGCTTGTACCGTCATCGCCACCGGAAGGCTCAACCGCATATCTGCCCTCCAGGCCATCTCAAACGCCCTGAAACCGTCCCCGGCCTAACCCCGACGCAACTGGGACCTGAGCAGTTACCTGCCCGCTGTGGGGCAGACCGGCGCATTGAGCCTGCGGCATCAAGTAAGGCAGACACAACATCCTCGTTCTCCCGCGACGAGCGCGCGGCAATCCGAAGATATCTGATGCCATGCTCCATGCTTTTGCTACCACAATGGCGCAAGAGGATATGTCTTTGCGCCAACACCAGGCGAGCCAAAGCAGGCCCGTCCGGCCACTGATCCGGCAAACGAAAGAAAACAAAATTGGCGTCAGGGCGCAGCGCGCAACCGCCCTTAATTGCCTCAAGCTGAGCATAGAGCTGGTTGCGTTCCTGCTTGACAACCTCACAGCTGGACTCAAATTGTTCACGATATCGAGGGACATTGACTAGCATATATTCAGATATGGCGTTTATGTTCCAAAGAGGAACTTGACCGCGGATTGCGGAAATAAGTAATTTATCGGAACTCATCATGTAACCTAACCTGAGCCCGCACACGCCATATATTTTTCCCAGACTTTTGATCACTATTACATTTGGTAGGATATTCAGATCACTCTCAAGACTGTTGGACGATCCTTCGTATGTGAATTCCACAAACGATTCATCAAGCAGTAACTTCTTACCTTTACGCTGAAGACGTTGCGCGAGCGAAACTAAGTCTGCACGCGGGATTGCGCGCGAAGTCGGATTATTTGGAGATATGATGACAGCTGCATCCAGATCAGAGGAATTTACCACATGGAAGAGTTCGTCTAGATCAACCTCGAAAAATGGTGGCCGGAGTGGGACCTTGACGTGCCGTTCTGGTCCAGCCGCAGACTCATAGATGCCGAACGATGGCGTTGGTACAGCCAGGCGCAAGCCGCTGCCCGAAATGAGAAGCTGCATCAGTTCAACGGTGCCATTTCCAACCACGATCCAGTCTGGGTTGCGACCAACTAGGACGCCGAGGTGATCGGCCAACCTGTCTTGCGTGGCAGGATAGCACGCGATCAGGCTCCTGAGCCGAGTTCGGATCTCCTCGAGCAGCTGTTCCGGAGGGAAATGCACGTTGTAGGTAAGTACGTGCTCTACAATCGGATACCTCCAGTAACCACCAGGGTCACCATTCACCAACATCTCGGATTCCCGGTCCGATAAGTGCAAGGGCGACATCATAGTCCTGTTCCTTTGCCATTACGTCCAACAGGGGGGGGGGGGTGATTACCTCAAACTGGCGAGAGACTCATGTAAATAAGTATTGTAGATGCTAAAGTGCTATAGGCGGAGATTGCGACATACATCCGTCCGCTTGTTGCAGGAACGCGAATGGAGGCCACATGAAGCGCAGCTATCAAAAGGAATGCGATCTCAAGGCTCAGAGGGAAGGCTGCCGACGGGATCCACGGCCGCAAGACGAACGCCAGGGCGAGAAGCGGCACATCGTATGACAGAGGCAAGCCCATAAACCGCCCATCTGCCGACAGACCGAAGGCATCGAAATAGCTAAGCCGAATTGCTCCCGCGAGCAGCAATGCTGTAGACGTGACAAAAGAGAGCGACGATGGTCCGCTCACCTTCATAATAACGATCGCAGGAAATGCGGCGCCGTAAATCAGGTCTGCGAAGCCGTCCAATGCCTTGCCGAACGCGGCGACCTCGGCCGACCGGCTCGGGGTCCGCTTCGCGACCACCCCGTCGAGCTGATCGGCCAGCATCGCCCAGAGGACGGCTGCCACGGCGAGCTCCGGGCGGTTCGCCAAGGCCAGGTCCAGTCCCAGGGCCGAGAAGAGCAGGCCTGCGGTGGTCACTGCGTTCGCGGGGTCTGCGAGGTATCTGATCAAGGGCTATCCTGACCCGTGGTGCGAGGGCATGCCGTTCAATGACCCATTCCGTGCCGGTACGTCGGGTCGAGCTGGCGCGAGAACATCGCTTCCGCCGAGCGTAGGTCGGCCTCGCTGTCGATCTCGAACCACTTCAGGCCGCCGCAATCTACCGCGCGCAGGCTAAGCTCGCCTTCCGCGATCAGGTCGGCGAGGACCTCCTCGAGGTAGGCGCGGGTGGCACCGGCCCAGACCAGCCGGTCCAGCGCTGGTACGACACGCTCGGCGAGGGATGTTCTAGCGAGCCGGAATAGGTTCATCGTCTTGAAGAGCGCCTCGCCTGGGGACAGGTCGGCGGCGGTTCGCTTCATGCAAACCTCGCGGACCAGCCCGTCCCGCGAGAGGGTCACCGCCGATCCCTCCATCGTCGGGTCGAACGGAGCGACCGCCGCGACGTCCCCGGGTCCGGACGCCACGAGTTGCTCCAGGACCGCCGGCTCGAAGAAGACGTCTCCCTCCAGGAGCAGAGTGTCACCCTGCAGGAGAGCCTCGCGCGCCAGCCAGAGCGAGTAGGCGCTACCCGTGCGGTCGAAGACGGACGACTCCACGTAGCTCATGGCCACCCCGGCGAACGATACACCGCAGGAGCCCCGGATGTCCTCGCCGCGGTAGCCGATTACGACAACTGCCTCCCGGACCCCCAACCGCGCTAGGGAGATTAGGGCGTTGTGGATGATCGGCCTGCCCTGGACCGGGACGAGTGGCTTTGGGCGGTCGTCGGTAAGCGGACGCAGGCGGGACCCCAGGCCGGCGGCCAGGATAACGGCGCGGACCGGCGCGTTCTGAAGGTGCATGGACATCGGCTCGTCTCCCCAAGGTCAGGCCACCACGCGGATGTGCTCGGGGCTCGTCATGCCGTTGAGAACACCCACCACCCGCCGGAGGGCAGGTAGGAGGATCTCCACTGGCGCGCCATAGGACAGGCGCAGGCCCGAGGGGTCCCCGAACGCGGTGCCGGATACGCCTGCCACGCCAGCCTCCTCCAGGAGCACGCGCGTGACGTCGTCTGCGTCCGCGATGGCCCCGGCGCGAGGCCGGGCGGTGAGGAGCCGCGCGAGGTCGAGGTAGAAGTAGAACCCGCCCTGGGCGGTGGGCACGGGCTCGCGTTCGAGCCCTGCCAGGATCTCCAAGCCGGCGCTACGCGCCTGGCACAGGCGGTGGTGCAAGCCGCGCTCGAAGCCGGCATCCCTTTCGTGCAGGAGGTGCGCCAGCACCCCGTGCTGGGCAATTACGTTGGGATTCGAGGTGGTATGGCCTTGGAGGGCCTTGATGGCGGCGATCACCTCCGGGGGGCCTGCAACATAGCCAAGGCGCCAGCCCGTCAGCGCGAGCTGCTTGGAGAAGGCGTTGACGACCAGGGTCCGTGACCGCACCTCGGGTACGACCGAGACGATGTTGTGGTGCCGAAGCGGGTCGTAGACGAAGGAACCATAGCACTCGTCGAAGACGACCCAGATCCTCGCGTCGATCGCGAGCTCGGCGATGTCCCCGAGCAAGACGCGGTCGTATACGGTGCCGGTCGGATTGTTGGGCGTGTTTATGATGATGGCGCGCGTGGCCGGCGTAAGGGCCGCACGGAGGTCCTCGATCCGAGGCAGGTAACCGTTCGCCCGCGTGTCGATGTGCATCGGCTTACCCCCCGCGAGCAGGACCTGCGCCGGAAAGGTCGTCCAGTACGGCACCGGGACCAAGACCTCGTCGCCAGGGTTCAGGACCGCCATGGCCGCATTGAATAGGCCTTGCTTGGCGCCGGCGGTCACGGCTACTTCATCCGCCGACCAGACCTGTCCGGTTTCGGAGGAGAGCCGCCTCGCGATAGCCTCGCGTAGCGGGGCGATACCCACTGTGTCCGTATAGCGGTTCTCGCCCCGCTTGAGCGCCGCGATGGCGCCCGCCACCGCGCCGCCTGCCGGCTCGCAGATGACCTCGCCCGCCGACAGGTCGAGAACTTCCCTGCCGCCCGCCGCGGCCGCCTTGGCCGCGGCCCGGGCCCCTGCGGTGCCGGAAGCCGGGAACAGGCTCATCCTTTGGGCTAGCATGGACCACTCCTGGCTCCGAGTGCTTCGCGATGCGTGATTTGTATGTTCGTCGACGGAGGGCTACCTGTTGCCGATCACCCCGCGCGCGCGGCTGGCAAGTACCGCTCCTCGGCCATCGCGAGCTCGTCGTAGCGCAGGAGGCCGAACACCTCGTCGAGGCCCGCGATCTGCTCCTCGACGCCCGCAATCCCTTCGTCGTCCATGATGCGCGTGCAGACCTGCCTCATGGCCGCAACCGATGCGCGCATGGCGTGGTTAGCCCAGATCACGGTGGAGATTCCCGCCTCGCGGTAGGCCGACACAGGCGTGCGGAAGTACTTGGTCGGCACGATCACGAGCGGCAGCCGGTTCTGCCAGTGCTTCGCGAAGGCGAGAATCTCGTCGGCTTCGGATTTGCGGGAGTGGATCAGAACCGCGTCGGCGCCGGCCGACGTGTAGGCATGCGCCCGGGCGAGGGCCTCTTCCTGCCCATGGCCGGCGATGAGCGCCTCGACGCGCGCCACCAAGATGAACCCTGGGTCGGGCACCGTGTCCTTCACGGCCTTCAGTCGGCCGCAGAACTCCGCTGCCTCGGCGAGTGGGTGCCGGTCCCCGACGAAGGAGTTCAGCTTCGGAAAGCCTTTGTCCTCCAGGCATATTCCCGAGGCACCGCGTTGCCACAGCTTCGACGCCGCGATGCGGGCGTTATTGAAGTTTCCGAAACCAGAGTCGCCGTCCACCAGGATAGGGATGGACACCGAATCCGCCATGCGCTCGACGGCGTCCGCAACCTGGGTCCAGGACGCCTCATTGGCGTCCCGGTAGCCCAGGCTGGACGCGATCGACAAACCGGACGCCCATAGCCCCTTAAACCCCGCTCGCTCCGCGACCGCCGCCGACAAGGCGTCATGGGCCTCCATCAGGAAGGAAAGCTCGCTTGAAACCACCAGTTCGCGTATCGACTGCGTCTTGGCGCGAAATGCTCCGTCCTGATTGCTGGCTCGCCGGGGCTGCATGGTCATCTCCCTGTCATCTTGGGACGATAATCATTCAACGCTTCAAACCAAGCAAGTGTATAAGGCTAAATATACTGACGCTATATTCTGCTGCGACGCGGTCGGCAATTAGGTCGAAATCTTGGCAGCAGCACGAGAGGTAGGTAGGATAGAAATATATTCTTTGCGCCCTCTAGTCTTACTGCGTCACGAACGGGGGATGAGCTAGTCGCGTGTCGTAGTGCTTGGCAGCAGGGACATCGATCGAGGCTCTTGGCGAGAGCAACGGTCAGCCTGCGGCGCATGGTGGCGATGGAGTTGGGTACGTGTCGCTCTGGTCGGGTGGGCGGCGCGGTCGGGTCGTCCACGACGGGGAACGGCAGTTTCCGCGCCGTGCAGTGCGGTGCGAGAGCCTGAGGGGGAAAATGCTTCCCGTTCGGAGATCAGGAAGGCGTAGGCCGCGATACAAAGTGTGGCATGGTGGTGGAAGCCGCGCCATCCGCGCCCCTCGTAGTGCCCGAGACCGACCTCCTGTTTGAGCTCCTGATAGTCTCGTTCGATCCGCCATCGCAGCTTCGCCGTGTCGACGAGGTCCACGAACGCGATGGTTTCGGGTAAGGTGCTGAGCCAATACTTGGTAGGTTGATCCTCACCTTCCGGCCATTCGATCAGCAGCCACTCTTCTGGTCTGGTCTCCTTGAGCTTCTCGTCGCGATGCGCGGGCCGCACGCGCAATCGCGCATAGCGTGATGTGAGCAAGTCGGCCGATCCCTCGCGCCACGTGACGGCTTCCCAGGCCGACTCAGGCAGGCTCAGGGCCACATCCTTGACCTTGAGGGGTTGATGCTCGGCATCGCGGCGCATCCGGCTCGTCGGTCGACCCCGCCCCGTCCAGGGCTTCGGCGGGAGCGGGCCTTGGCCCGGGAGCCAGACCGTCGTGTGCGGCTGGATGCCGGCCACATAGGTGAGGCCCAGGGCCGTGATGTCGGTCCGCAGGCGCGTATCGGCGCCATAGCCGGCGTCCATCAGCACGACACCGCGCGGGATGCCGGCCTCAAAGGCCGCTCGGATCTGGTCGAGCGCGATCTCAGGCTTGGTGCGGAACACGAGATCATCCGGAATGCCAGCCTTGCTCCGACGGATAGGATCGGCTGACCAGTCTTCCGGCATGTAGAGCTTGTAGGCGATCGGCAGGCTGGCCGCGTGGTTGGCGATCGACAAAGACACGGCTACCTGGCAGTTGTCCTGTTTGCCGAGTTGACCGCAGTATTGGCGGGCGACGCCCACCGAGTGCTTCCCCTTCTTCGGAAAGCCGGTGTCATCAATGATCCAGGCCTCGATCGCGCCGTTGCGCTCCATCGCGGGCAAGACGAGATCACGCACCTTGGCCAGAACTCGATCGTCCGACCACCCGCCCTGGCCGACGAAATGCAGCAGAGACTGATGCTGAGCAGCCACGCGCGCCGGCGCCGTGACGGCCGCCATTGGCTCGACACTCTTGCGCTCGACCGGCATCAGCAGGCCAAGGCAGTAGTCCCGCAACGGACCTGTCCGATCAGCATGGCCCAGCGCCGTCGACAGATCCTCGACATAAGCTGCGAAGCGCGCTTCACTCCCGGACGTCATCTCAAGCTCCATCTCATCGATCGACTTGAGATGGAGTCCTCTGGCTCGCGGCCAACGCGGCTTTGTGACTCAGTAAGACTAGGAGGTGCTTGCCACCTGCCGCCTGATCGAGTCTGCTTTCGGTGGGGCACCGAAAGCGAGCACTGAGGTGCGGCAGTTATGGCACACGACCATGGTCGGGCGGTCGACCGGCGCGGTGGCTCGCGCTTTGATGCGGAGCACCCCGAAGGCGCGCACAAGCGGAACCTTTACAGCACGGTCAAGCGGATGCTCGCGGAGCATGCGTTTCGGCCTGGGGAGCCGGTGATCGCCTCGGAGTTGGCGGTTCGGCTAGGGGTCAGTCACATTCCCGTACGGGAGGTCCTGACCCGATTGGCCGTGGAGGGTCGTCTCGAACACAAGCTGCACAAGGGATTTTGGATGCGACCTCATAGCGTCAAGGAGCTTCGGGACAAGTACAAGCTCACGTACCTCCTGCTTGCTCACTCGATCGAGTTCGACGTGGGAGCATTCACGATGGATGGGCTGGAGAAGCCCATAGATTTCGAGTACGACGCGCAAGGCGTTATGAGCAACACCAACCATGACCTGATTAACACGCTTTGCCGCTTCATCGAGCAGCTCTTTGAGCGCATAGTATCCGTGGGCGACAACATGGAATTTGACCGGATTATCCGTCAGTTCAACGATTTCACCCGCCCCTTTCGGCTCATGGATCTATCCGACAAGGAGGGCTTGGAAGTCATCTCGATGAACATCCTCGGTCTGATAGGGCGATTGCAGAAGCATGATGCCGACGGGGCGGTCGTTATCCTGAAACAAATGCTCGATTCCAAACTCGATCGCCTCCCCATGCTCGTCGACAAAGCGGTCGCACTCTCCTTGTCGCTGCAGGCGGTTTGAGGCGCAGAAAAGATGGTGGCGGCAACCGAATTCAGTGACATCGTGGACTGCCTCACCGAGGGCGGGCAAGACGGGCGGCGGGTCGGTGCCCTAAATTTAGGCCCACTTCTCGTGGACGACATGCGCGACCTTTATACCCGCTCCTTCAGTTTCATTCGTCGCGGGGCCATGGAGCGCATAGAGCACTTCTCGTCCTTGGGCATAACGGTCCCCATGGACATAGCTCTTAGGATCGGGTTGCCGCCAGTCCTCGACTTTGACTCTTATACGAACGCCTTCGCCCAGACCGTGTGCCAAGTTTATGATCGATTGGCGTCCTTGACACACGAACATGCAGAGAAACAGTTTGTTTGGAGCCTAGCTAGTCGAACTTATCGACTCAATCTGATCGAATTCTGGGAACCGGCCAGCCTCCGGCAAGCAGCGGGCGCGACCCTCGATCTGCTGGATGCCTTGGACAGTCGCGACGTCCTGTTAGCGGTCGTCCGCCTGGACGACTGGTTGGGAAGTCGCTTGGAACGCCTCCCAGACATCATCGCCGAGGCGAACATTCGTCAACTTTTCCGGCGCTGGCCTTTTTCCTGTTGAGCTGCGCGCGAACCCATCATTTTTCGGGATCGTTGTCCTATCGAAAACGGTGGCGGATGCTGTCGAACTCGTCCTCGCGGGCCGGTTCTACTATTCCCTGATCGCGGGTCGCTACGCCCTGCTGGAGCAGGAGCCGCTCGCGACGCTGCTGCTTTGCGCGCAGCGGACACCATGATCATCCTTGGCGGACCCTACAACTCGGGCATCCTGGCCACGGACCCCGTCGCAGGCGCGACCTTCAACACGCGGGCCGAGCCGGTCGCCATGCTCGACCGGGTCCGCCGGATTGCCGCCTTGTGCGCGCTGCTGTGGTCACTTGGGTGACCAGCAGGGCGGTCCGGCGCAGCGGCTCGAGCGCGGCGAGGTGCTGGGTCGTGATGATGCCACCCTCCTCGACCAAAGGCGCCAGCCGCGCGGGATGAACGCGCGCCGCATGCTCCGAGCCGATCCCGAGGCCTCGCACCCAGTCCAGCGCGGGCCCACATGGTCAGCGCCTGGGGCTGCGAGCAGCGTCTGGTGCTGGCGCAGGTCGCCACCGACGCCAAGTCCAACGAGATCACCGCGATACCGGCGCTGCTGAAAATGCTGGCGCTGAAGGACACGATCGTGACCACCGACGCGCTCAACTGTCAGCGTGCCATCGCCCAGCAGATCATCGACGGAGGGGGCGACTATGCCCTGGCGTTGAGGGGCAATCAGGGCACGCTGCACGATGATGTGACCCGGTTTCTCGACGATCCCGCAAGCCAGGTCACCACGGCCAAACCCGCGGTCGACGCCGATCACGGCCGCATCGAGACCCGCACCGCGACGGTCTCGACCGACATCGACTGGCTGCAGGACGATCACCGGTGGCCCGGGTTGAAGGCCATCGGCAAGGTTCATCGCATGCGCGAAACCGCCGCCAAGACCACCGCCGAGACCGCTTATTACCTGCTCAGCACGGCGCTGTCCCCGGACCGCCTCAACGAGGTTGTCCGATCCCACTGGGGGGTCGAAAACCGCCTGCACTGGCGGCTCGACGTCGTGATGAACGAGGATCAGGACAGGACACGCCTGGACAACGGACCCGAAAACCTCGCGGTCTTGCGCCACATGGCCCTCAACGCCATGCAGAAGGATGCCGCCAACGGATCTCTGCGCGGCAAATTCAAACGAGCCGGGTGGGACGACGCCTATCTCACCAAGCTCCTCGCACTATTCTGAAATGCGATTACCCTGGTTGTGATCGGCAGGGGGATTCAGAGAAGTTGTGATTTTGGGGGTGACGCGCGGGCTTTGATGATTCAAGACGCTTGCGAGATGGTGTGTTCGGAGCGAGAGCATGACGGCGCAGACTGGCTCGGCCCAGAGCTTGTGGGATGTTGTTTCAGCGATCCCGGATCGGCGCGGCCGAAAGGGGCGCCAGTATGGCTTGCCGGCCGTGCTGATGCTGGCGCTGGCCGCGATGCTGGCGGGCGCCAATGACCTGCGGGCGGTTTTCCGGTGGGGACGACGCTTGCCCCGACGCCCTGTTCCTGCTGGGGCTTGAGCGGGCGCCCTGCCATGCCATGTACCATTACTTCTTCAAGGCTCTCGACATCGCGGCGACCGAACGGGTGCTGGGCGAGTGGGTGCGTGCGAGCGGACCGGCTGGCCATGTGGCGCTCGACGGCAAGCGCCTGCGCGGGTCCGCTCCGGCCGGCCATGACGGCAGCGCCGGGGTCCATCTCCTGGCGGCTTTCGCCACTCGCCTGGGTGGGGTGATCGGCCAATTGCAGGTCCCACCGGATGGCAACGAGATCACCACGGCCCTGGCGCTGCTCAAGGCGCTGCCGCTCCAGGGCACGGTTATCACGGGAGACGCGGCGGTCTGTCAGCGCTCCATCTGCCAGAGCATCCGAGACCGGCAGGGCGACTATCTCTTCGCCGTCAAAGCCAACCAACCGGAACTCATGGCCAATATCGCTCGCCTTTGGCGACGCTTTTCCCCCCGGAACTGGTCAAGGCTCTTCGTCTCACGGCGCCGCCGGTCCATGACGGGGTGCGCCGCCCGACCTTGCCACGGCGAGCACGAGCGAGAAAGCCCATGGTCGCATCGAGACGCGCACCATCACCATCAGCCGCGAGTGCGTGGCCCACCTGAACTGGCCCGGCGCAACTCACGTCTGCCGCATCGAGCGTACTCGGGAGCGGGCCGGTACCGTCAGCCGCGAGATCGCCTATGCGGTGACGAGCCTGCCCGATGAGCGCGCCCGTCCGCAACACGTGCTGGCGCTTTGGCGCGACCACTGGCTCATCGAGAACCGCCTTCATTGGCGTCGGGATGTGATCGGCCGCGAGGATCACAGCCGCGTCCGCTCAGGCTCCATCCCGCAGGCCATGGCGGCCTTACGCAATGCCATGATGTTCCTCACGCAAAGCGCCCCCACACCCCTGCCCGCAACGCGAGAAGCCATGGCGGAGGACAGGACTAAAGCCATTCAGACCGCAATCAACGGCGTTCTTTGAATGACCCTGGTGGTGATCGCGGTCGGCCGGCAATGAGGATGCCCTTCCTCGTCAGAAAGGAGGGCTTCCGTGCCCGGCCGCCATGGGACCGATCACCGTCAGACCGACACCGTGGCGGTGGCCGCTGCCAAGGCGTCGATGAGCAGGGCGACCGGACACCGGATCGCCCGAGACCCGCGCCTGCCTTCCATGCGCCAGGCAACCCGCGGCCGGCGGCGGCCAGATCCGCTCGGCGAGCATCGCCGCCTGTGGCCGCACGTCGTGCAATCGGTCGCGCAGGGCGCCGTCTGGCATTTCGTTTGGGGTGGCCGACCTGAGCCGACGGTTTCCGCCGAACCGGAAATAACTTAATCTCCAAAAGCTTGTCTGGCCTTCAGTTCCATAATCTTCTTATGCGAACGCTATTTTCGCAGGGTTTCAAGAGGAAGTCGACGCACCTGCATTCCATAATGTTTTCAGCCTACTCCCCTCCCCCATGTATAGTCGCTGCATTTAGGTCCGCCAACGGTGCGGTGGGCGCCATGGCGCCCGGCATCTTGCCGAACTTCCTGAGCGCGTTCTGGGCCGCTTCGCCCGGCTCGAGTGCTCCCGGCCCAGAGAGTGCAACAGCGGAACGCCGCGGCGGCCCCCGGCATCTCTGATGATCAGCGTGGCAACCAGAGCCGTTGGTCGAATGAGAACGGCCTCACAAATTCGATCGTTATCATGGACCCGTCGGGGTGCGATGGATTGATCAAAACGTTTCGAGATTCAGGCACGATGACAGATGGAACCCGCAGCAGCGCTGATCGCCTTGACTCTATCCATTGGTCTCCTACCGCCCTCGGGTCGCTCGGCAGATTCGTTACGTCTTCGGTCAGGAGGGCCGGGACTTTAATCCCGACCAGGACGTAGTCGTCGGGCAGCGTATCCCAGTCGAGGTCGAGGTGCACTCTTACTTCGAGCACCGCGAGTGCCGCAGTCTCAGCAGCGTAGATCAACGGGCGGCCCGGTGAGTTCCAACGCCCTCCAAAGAGCTTGGCGCCCTCTCCGGACAAGTCGGAGAACGGCTTGCGGCAAATACGCCAGACGACCCTCAAGCCGCCAAGCCGTGATCGATCCGATGGAGCAGATGTTCGACTTCCTTGGTTCCTTCGGTCGTGTCGAGAAGCGCGAGCGGTGCCTCTCCTTCAAGTGCCTTTGTGGGCCGACGCAACCAGAGGAACGCCTTTTCCTTGGAGCCGAACGTCTCCTCTGCAGCCGCGATGGTTCGCACGACCCTGACGAGGCGATCTGACTGCTCCGGTGTCAGAGTGCCAATTTTGCGGCGGTGGCTCAGCGTTTTCCGCGGCAGGACAATTTGGTCAACCTCGGCTAACGTCAATCTCCCCGAACTCAAAAGCTGCTCGATCTCCGAGACAGGGAGCCCTCGGCGGGTCGCCTCGATTGCATCACGCCAGCTTTGTCCTGCAAGCCCCGAGATCGCCTCAGCGCGCAGATTGGATCGGTCCATGGCTCTCTCCAGGCGATATGCCTAAGGTATAGGTGCATATGGCCAGGGCTTCAAGTACTTTGGGACATTGCCGTATTGCGATTGCCTGCCTGGTCGCCCAGGGCCTCAACAGGATCGTCAAGGTTGATCTTACCCTGAACTACGTCAACGCCGGTCCCGGCGCGCCATCTCGCAGCAGCACACGCAAGGCCCCGATCGCCTGGATGGTATTCCCTGTAAGCGAATGGCGTCGGGCACGTTCGTCACCGACTTCCGCGTTTCGACCGCCCGCCAGGGCCGCGGCGGGCTCGGACCTGAGGCCCAGCGCGCCGCGGTTGAGGCTACTTGCGCGGCGGCGACTGGCGCATTGTCGGCGAATTCGTCGAAGTCGAGTCCGGACGGGTTGCCGAACGACCTGAGCTAACCAAAGCCTTGGCCGCGGCAAGCCAGCGTCTATCGGGTGCTTGGCAAGCGGGTCGCCGGCATAACGAAGACCGTTGTCGCATGATCACGGTGTTCTCGGCTCACCTTGAGGCGCGCGACTCTGAGCGGAACCGCTGGCGCTCATGCCGGGGCGAGGCTGGCCGGGACCTGTTCGGGATTATGGGTGGGACATGGACTCACATACCCGTCGTGAGCTGGCATGCGCCTTTTGTCTGATTTTCGATTTCCGCCATCGCGAGATCGAGAGAAGCGAAAGGTCCGGTCTTGATTTCGGATAGTTTGCCGTGGGCAGGTCTGATCAGGAACTGCCCCTCATTCGACAGCGTGATCGTGCCCAGAACTCTGGCGAGGCGGTCCTCAAGACTCCATGAGCGAGCCCCGGTCGATGTGACGACGGTATCCACGACTCCAGCCCTCCAAGATGCTCCGATCCTATGGAAAACACATTTGCGTCGTCGATTGCGTCTTGTCGATGCGTCATGCTTGCCGGAAATGCGCGTCTGCGTCCCGCAAAGTTTTTCTAATCGTAGCCGCGCCAGAAGAAAACCATCGTCATTACAGCAGCAAGCGTGACCGTCGCGAGGCGGACGAGCTTCACTGGCAGCTGGCGGCCAAGGTGAGCGCCTCCATAGCCACCGCAGATCGCACCAGCCCCGACCAGCACGGCTTCTCGCCAGTGCACCGCGCCAGCAAGGGCGAAGCACAGGACCGCCACCGTGTTGGCCGCCGTGACTAGCAGCGTGCGGAGTGGGTTCAGCGCCTTGACGTCGGCGCCGTCGAGGAGGCTCCAAGCTGCCATCATCATCAGCCCGACAGCGCCGCCGAAATAACCCCCGTAGATCCCGAGCAGGACCTGGATCGCCATCACGCTGCGAGTGCCGGCTCTGAAGCGACTTCGCAGCGCGACGCCGAGCCGGGGGCCGGCCGCTAGCATCACGGTGGCGGCGAGCAGCAACCAGGGCAGTACGCGATCGAAAGCGCCGTCCGGCGTCGCGAGCAACAGCAGCGCACCCGCGAAGCCTCCAGCGAGCGTGGCGGCGAGGGTGGGGCCGAGCGGCACGCCGCAGACCCGCGCGAGACCGCCCCGGTACACCCAGGCACTGGCGGCGCCGGCCGGGTAGAGCGCGACGGTGCTGGACGCATTCGCCCCGACCGAAGGCACGCCGGCGGCAATCAGCGCCGAGAGCGTGACGAAAGAGCCACCCCCGGCCAGGGCGTTCATGGTGCCGGCGACAAGGCCAGCGCCGAGAAGGGAGAGGGTCTGCTCCATTCCCCGAGGGTAGATGATGCCCCCGCTCCACACGATGTGGGAGATGCGTTACGCGGTTTCGGCTCACGCGGAGGCACCTGCATGCGCTTCGACCTCGTCGACCTCCGGCTCTTCACCGCTATAGTGGAGACTGGCAGCATCTCGCGCGGTGCGGAGGCCGTCCATCTGGCGCTAGCCTCCGCCAGTGCGCGGGTGGCCGGCATGGAGGCAGCGCTGGGCATAGCCCTGCTGGAGCGCGGCCGGCGTGGCGTCGTGCCGACGGCAGCAGGGCGCGCGCTGCTGTCCCACGCCCGCACCATCACGGCCGAGGTAGAGCGCATGCGGGGTGACCTCCGGGCCTTCTCGACTGGGTTCAAGGGCGAGATCCGTATGATGTCGAACACCGCCGCGCTGGTCGACATCGTTCCCCGGGCGTTGCGCACCTTCCTGCTCTCCAATCCAGGGGTCGACGTCGATATCGAGGAGCGTACCAGCGCCGAGATCGCCCTCGCGGTGATGGAGGGCCGGGCCGAGTTCGGTGTGGTGGCGGCCAACCCGAACACGGAGAGCTTGGCGCTGCGGCCCCTCGCAGTCGACCGGCTCACCGCCATCGTCGCCGGGTCTCATCCGCTGGCAGGGCGCCGTGGAGTCGCCTTCGCGGAACTCCTGGACCAGCCTTTCGTCGGCCTTCGCGCGGGAGCACTGCACGACCACCTGGCCCAGCAAGCGGTGAGGCTGGGCCGCCGCATCGCCTACCGGGTGCGGCTCAACGGCTTCGACGCCGTGGCGCGGCTGGTCGAGGCCGGCGTCGGCGTTGCGGTGCTGCCTCTGGCCGCCATCGAGCGCCACCGCACGCCGGAGCTTGGCGAGCTCCGCCTCACCGACTCCTGGGCGGACCGCCGGCTGCTGCTCTGTGCGCGGGATTTCACGGTCCTGAGCGCCCACGCCCGCCTACTCGCGGAGGAAATCGAGCACCAAGCGAGCGTAAGTCGCGACGCATAGCCCAAGCGATCGGGCTACTTACAGGCGACTCCCGGCACACATTCAACGGGCCCGTAACCACCCGTCGCTGGCTCCAGCGTCGACTAGCATCGGCGTTTAGTACAGGACGGAGCGGCCGCCCTGGATCGTCGGAGTGTCGCTTCAGCGCAACGCGACGAGCGCACGTTCCGCATTGCACGATGGGGCATGTGCCGCCAGCACCGACGTGACCCGCTCCCGCAGCCAGGCCTCGGCGGGGTCCTGGTCGGTCCGCAGGGACCACACCATCGACACGGCCGCGACCCGCAGGTCGAGCGGAACCGGGGACACGGTGAGCCCGAAACGCGGGGCGTACCGGCGGGCCATGCGGGACGGCAGGGTCGCGAGCATCGGTCCCTCGGCCGCGGCCGACAGGACCGACAGGAAGTCGGACGCCGCCATAACAACATTGAGCCGCGTGTCGATCCGCTCCAGGGCTTCTGACAGGCACCCCTGCAGGCTGTCCTTGAGGGTCACAAGGGCGTGGCCAGTGCCGATATAAGTGTCGACGCCGACGGGTGACTCGATGTCCAGCAGATCCGGGTTGAAGCAGCAGGACAGGCTCTGTTCGAAGAGATGCAGGCCACGATGCCGCGACGTGCCATGGTCGAAGCAGCCGACCGCGAGGTCGAGCAGTCCCTCGTCGAGCAGGTGGTGCACCTCGTCGCGGCCGACCGGGCGCCCGAGCAGCCGGATGCCGGGGGCGCAACGCCGCAATGCTGCCGTCAGGTCGGGCATGACCAGCAGTTCCAGCTCGCTGGAGAAGCCGAGCCGGAACGTCCGATCCTGCGTCCGGGGCTCGAAGCACTCCTCCCGCCGCAGGGTCTCCTGCACCCGCTGCAGCGCCTCGCGGATCCGGGGCGCCAGCGCCAGCGCCCGAGCGGTCGGGTGCATGACCTGACCGGCCCGCACGAAGAGGTCGTCCTGCAGCAGCAGCCTCAAGGTCGCCAGGCTGTGGCTCATGGCCGGTTGCCCCACACGCAGCCGCGTGGCGGCCCGGGTGACGCTGCGCTCCTCCATCATCGCGTCGAAGGCGATCAACAGGTTGAGGTCGAACCTCCTCAAATCGAAATGATCGATGGGCGACATGCTTTGGATCGACTGGATTGTTGCATCGGCCAGGCATAGCTCTGGAGTCGCTCACAAGCAATGGACGCGACATGAACAGAACCTACCAGGTCGGCGACGCCACGGTGACCCGCGTTCCCGAGATCGGCCTCGATGGCGTCGATGCGGCCGCGCTCTATCCGGATCTCGATGCGGCGGCCTTGGCCGAACACGGTCCGAGCCTCACAGCCGGATCCTACGACCTGAAGACCGGCGGCTTGAAGCAGAGCATCCATACTTGGCTGGTGCGGATGCCGGGCCGGGTCATCCTGGTCGATACCGCGACCGGTAACGGCAAGGACCTGCCGTCGGCTCCGGTCCTGGACCAACTCAACGAACCCTATCTCGAAAGGCTCGCGGCCGCGGGCGTCGCGCCCGAGAAGGTCGACACCGTGCTCCTGACCCACATCCACGCCGACCATGTCGGGTGGAACACGCGCCGGCAGAGCGGGCGCTGGGTGCCGACCTTCACGAGGTGCGCCACATCTTCTCGCGCATCGAGCAGCGCTACAACGCGAGCCTGTCGGGCGGGGAAGCGGCGCCCGACCTCCCGGCCGCAGCCCTGGGGCCGCCCGTGCGGACGCCCACGCCCGGCGTCTACGCCGACAGCATGGTCCCGATCATCGAGGCGGGGCTCGGGCAGCCGATCGACATCGACGGCAGCGAGGTGCTCGACGGCATCTCGTTCCATCCGACGCCGGGCCACAGCATCGACCATGCGTCGATCCGGCTGCGCTCGCGCGGCGAGGAGGCGTGGTTCCTGGGCGACCTCATGCACCACCCGCTGCAGGTGTATCGTCCGGACCTCCGCTCCTGCTACTGCGAGTTCCCCGATCCGGCCCGCAGATCGCGGCTCAGGATGCTCGAACAGACAGCGGGTTCGGGCGCGCTTCTCTTCACCACCCATTTCGCCGAAACCGCGGCCGGACGCGTCAGCCGCGGCGTCAGCGGGTTCCGCTGGCACTTCGAATGATCCCGGGCGAAGCGCTGATGAATCGAGCGAGCGAAACCGCGGCGAGCGCGATCCGCACCCAAGACATCAGCATCCCGAGCGACACGCCCGGCATCGCCCTCCACCTGCGCCGGAAGCGCCTGGCCGCGGTCGAGCGCTTCACGGCGGATCGCACCGTTCTCATGATGCATGGCGCGACCTTCTCCTCGGCCAGCCTGTTCGACGTGCCGGTCGACGGACTGTCGCTCATGGACGAACTGGCGCGCCGGACAGGACGTCTACGCGCTCGACGCGCGGGGCTACGGCGGTTCGACGAGGCCGCCCGAAATGGGAGCGCCGCCCGAAGCCGCGGCCCCGATCGTGCGGACCGAAACGGCGGTCCGCGACCTCGCGACGGCGGTCGCATGGATCCTCGATCAAGGCGGGCACGATGCGCTGAACCTGATCGGCATGTCCTGGGGCGGGTCGGTCGCGGGCGCCTATGCGGCCCGCAACGATGGTCGCGTCGCGAAACTGACGCTGATCGCTCCGCAATGGCTGTCGGACGGCCCGGTCCGCATCGACGCCGGCGGCCCGCTCGGGGCCTACCGGCGCGTCGCCGTGCAGGAGTTCCGGACCCGCTGGCTGTCGGCCGCGCCGGAGGCCGCGCGGGAAGCGCTGATCCCTCCGGGTGTCTTCGACGCCTGGGCCGCCGTGACGCTCGCCAGCGATCCGGAAGCCGGCGCCGCGGACACCATCAGGGCGCCCTCGGGCGCGGTGCTCGACGTGCGTGAGTATTGGACGGCGGGCCGCCCGTTCTACGATCCAGGCGCCATCCGGGTGCCGGTGCTGCTGACCCACGCCGAATGGGACGCCGACGTCACGATCGACCGGACGCTCGCATTGTTCCAGCGCCTCACCGGAGCCCGTTACCGCCGCTGGGTCGAGATCGGCGAAGGCACCCACATGATCGTGCTCGAACGGAACCGGTGGCAGCTGATCGCCGCGATCAAAGGGTTCCTCCACGATCGTTAGGGTCCCCACGGAAATAACCGCTTCACTTCGTTACGCCCTTCCCTCGTCGAACGCCGCGGGTTCCGAAGCGGTTATTTCCGTGGGTACCCTTAGGTTCCAATCCTTGCCGTTCAGCGCGCGACTGACGGGAAACCCGGTTTGCGGCTTGAATCAATCATCGGCATGCGAGCACCCCAAGGAACGGCCGTGCTAGTGGACGAAATCTGAGGGTTGAGTCCGTTTTGGGATTCCGGTGTGTCGTTTCGCGTGCGAGTCTGGCGCATGCGAACAGGAATTTCGATTGCCGTCTCGGCATCTGACCGCCTCCGGCTTGAG
>JAABUJ010003335.1_pt1 | contig 18150 bp, 19 predicted proteins | sample 5559131 | NCBI WGS metagenome assembly JAABUJ01 (sample SAMN10711875, study PRJNA513366) | rock metagenome | isolation source: Antarctica rocks | place: Antarctica: Victoria Land, Mt New Zealand nord | collected 2016-01-07 | reverse complement strand
TATCTCGTCTTCCCCGACTGGACAACGCTCATGCAGACCCTGATCGACTCAAAACCGCCGCCCCACCTCGAGGCCCAACTCACACGCTGATGCCCGTGCAGCGATACGGCCAATTAGAATTGCTGGCAAAACGCTGCTCGTCTGGGGCGGCTCCACAAGCGTCGGCAGCAACGCCATCCAGCTCGCCGTCGCCGCCGGCTACGATGTCATCGCGACGGCGTCGCCGCGCAACTTCGACTACGTCAGGGCGCTCGGGGCCACGCAGGTGTTCGACTACGCCAGCGGCACCGTCGTTGCCGACGTCATCGAGGCGTTTAGCCGCCGAACGATCGCCGGGGCCCTCGCCATCGGGTTCGGGTCGGCGAAAGCCTGTATCGACATCGTCCATGCGTGCCGGGGCGACAAGTTCGTCGCCATGGCGACGCCTCCGGTGTCGTTCGACAACGCACCTAGCGGCCGTCGCCGGACGCTTTGGCTGATCCCGACCATGGCACGTCTGGTCACAGCGAACGCCGCCCTGGCGATCAAGTCGCGGGTGCACAAGGTCGGCATGAAGTTCATCTGGGGCGGCGCCCTCGTGGACAACGAGGTGAGCCGGGTGATCAATCGTGACTTCCTGCCCGCGGCCCTCGCGGATCGCCGCTTTGTCGCGGCCCCCGATCCGTTGGTCGTCGGCCAGGGGCTCGGCTGCATTCCGGCCGCGATGGCGACCCAGAAGAACGGCGTCTCGGCCAGGAAGGTAGTGGTCTCGCTATGACCCGTTCCGACGAGCGAACACCATCGATCCCGCGAATTGTGGGTGAAACGAAGCTCAAGCTCCTCGGCGTCAAGCTCTCCGGCGTGGCGTGGTTTGCTGCCGCCCTGCTCAGCACCTGCATGGCGCTCGTCTCCTACCGCTATGTGGCACATGCTGGCCCCGTGGCCCCGACTGTCACCAAGAACCGCTTCGTCCAGCCTTGGATCATCGTCGATGTCGCTGGTGCGGCGATCGCTCTTCTGCTCGGCCCGCTTCAGTTCCGGCCGGGGTTGCGGAGGCGGTGGCCTGTGGTCCACCGCTGGACCGGACGGGCCTACGTCGTCGGCCGCTTGGTGGGCGGAGCCTCCGGCCTGGTGCTCGCGGCGGGAACCTCGGCCGGAGCGCTCGCGCAAACAGGCTTCTCGGCCGTGAGCGTCCTCTGGATTTATGTAACCGCCCAGGGCTGGAGCACCGCACGCGCCGACCGCTTTCCGGAACATCGGCGTTGGATGATCCGGTCCTTTGCCCTGACCTTCGCGGCAGTGACGCTTGGATTTATCTGCCGATCGCCATGGAGCTGGGCTTCAGCTTGACCGGTGCATACCAGGTCATCGCTTGGCTGTCTTGGGTTCCGAACGCGGCGTTGGGGGAGTTTTACCTCAGGAGAGGCATGGCAGCTCGCGGTGCGATTGAGAGAGCGCCGCAGTCTTCGGCAGCCTCGCCCGCGGCGCAAGGAGCCTAAGCCGCTGCTCCTGGAGGCGACTTCGGCGCACCATTCCGCCCCAGCGCCGCGCGGCAAACAGACGCGGCAACGCGTTCGAGGTCGCAAGGCTGGACTCCAGCCACTCGGCTTTCCCTTCCATGCCGGACGTGCTCGCAAGGGCAATCGCCCAAAGCGTAATCTAGGAGGTAGCGAAGTCGGCACCCAGCAGCATCCGCTCCGCTTTCCGACCTCCGTTAGGCGACATCCAGCGCTGCACACGGTTTTTATTATCGGATGGTCTGCAACAAAGCATCTTCTACGGGGAAATCGAGCTTCGTTTTTGCCTTGAGAATCGGATCCTCCATCCAAGGAGCCGTAGTGGAATCGTTACCAATAGAAAGAGCACCTGACGCTATGGAATTTCTCCGTCTTCGTTATCTTCTGGTTGCGGCAGAGGAACTGAACCTGCGTCGCGCAGCCAAGCTGCTCGGGGTCACCCAGCCTGCGCTGACCCGCCAGATCGCGACGTTGGAAGCCGAGCTTGGGTTCGAGGTACTGCTGCGCCACCAGCAGCGGCTGGTCGGACTGACCCGTCCAGGCGAGCGCTTCGTTGCGGACGCACATCGCATTTTGGTCGAATTGGAGGACGCCGCCAACGCTGGCCGCGCCATCGCGCGCGGCGCTGTCGGCCGGCTCCGGATCGGCATCTGTGAGGAAGCCATTGGCGCCAAGCTGGCCACCGTCCTGCGCGCTTCGCGGGTTGCTCTCCCCGAGGTGGAATTGGCGCTGGTGGAGATGCAATCAGCGGCCCAGCCGGGGGCGCTGCACGACAACACGATCGACCTTGGCGTGCTCGTCGCTCCTGCCGAGACAGGCAGTCTCGCCATCGACCTGCTCTGGCGCGAGGGCAAGGTGGTGGCCCTGCCGGAGTCCCACTCACTTGCGCAACAGGCGCGCGTCTCGATGCCGGACCTGTTGGCCGCAGGCCTTATGCTCGGCGGTGACTTGCAAGGTCAGACCGAGGAGGAAGAACGCGATCCGGCCCTGACGCGTGGACCATACGCGGTGCGCCGGCCGGTGCGCCGCTCCACGGCCGTCGTGCTGGCCCAGGCCGGCATTGGCGCTGCCATCCTACCAGCTTCGCTTGAAGCGCTGTCGCTCCCTGGCGTCACGCTTCGCCCGCTGGACGCTCCGGAGACTGCCATCGCCGCGGCTTGGCGCATCGACGAGGGCTCCGGTCTCGTTCTCGAGGTGCTGCGGGCGGCCAAGGCCGCCCTCGCCTCACCGGGATGACTCCTCGCCTGCCTGCGAAGAAGACGTTGGCGCAGCTTTCACGATTCGCGGCCGGAGCTGACGCGTGAACGCTCGGTCGCTGCGGATGAACCGCTCGATGATCGGCGGGATGAGCCGCTCGAGGCTCGGCGCCTTGCCGTCAGTCGATCCGACCGCGGCGCCGTAGGCGCCGAGAAGGCCCGCGAGCTCGGCGGACAGCGTCACGGTCACCTTGATCCGCTTGGTGTCGGGCAGCGGCCCGAGTTTCAGCGTCGGCATGCCTCATTTCCCTTGATACGGCCGGAGCACGATGTCGCGGTTCACCAGCACGCGGACCGGGAAGCCGGGCTGGATCGTCAGTGTCGGCTGCACTGCAAGATCCTTCGAGACGATCCGCTGGCCAGCCTGATTGGCCGAGTTGTCGCCGCTCTGGCGAAGCGAGACGATGATGTTGCCCTGGCCGCTGGTCTGCGTGCCGCCGTTGGTCGCGAGTTCGCTGCCGACCCCGAGGAGGGTCGACAGGGCGATGCCCTTGAGCAAACGCCAGGTGTGGTAGTCGACGCCGTCCTCGAGCCCGGCGTAACCCTGCGTGTCCGTCGCCGGCAGGTTGTCGAGCACGATCGAGCTTCCGTCCGGCATGACCAGTCGCGTCCATATCAGCAGCACCCGTTCCTGGCCGTAGGCGACCTGGCTGTCATACTTGCCGATCAGCCGGGTGCCCTGCGGGATCAGCAGGTATCGGCCGGTGACGCTGTCGTAGGTGTCGTCGGTGACCTGGGCCACGACTTGCCCCGGGAGGTCAGAATCGATCCCGGTGACGAGCGCCGCGGCGATCACGGTCCCCGCCATGAGCTGGTACGGGCTTTTCGGGGTTTGCAGATGCTGCGGCGAGTAGATTGCCTGATCCGCACGGGCATTGACGAAGGCCTCCTTGCGGGACTGCCCGTTCTGCACGGTCAGATCGTCGCCTGGGATTGGCGGCTGGTCCGTAGCACCGGTCCGGGGCGCGTCAGGGGCGCCAGACGTCGCTGACGCAGGCGTTGTCGCTCCGAGATTGGGCCGCGTGGCCACCGTGAACATGACCGCCGAGCCCGCGGCCTGTTCGCGTTCCCGCCGCCGCCGCTCGGCATCCGGGTCCGGCGCGGCGCCGCCTTGCGCGATGGTCGGCCGCCCGAGATCGCCCGGCAGTGGCGGCCCGAGCTGCGGCACGGGAGGCGACGGCTGCGGCTTCGGTCGGGTGAGGTCCGCGTAGGTGCCGCGCATATTGGCGATCGCGTCGGCCGGCTTGGCATCGGTGTTGTACAGCTCCGGTCCGCCCGAGAGGCGAAGCGGATGCAGGCCCAGCGCGTACCAGAGCGCCGCAAACACGAGGGCCGTGCCGAGCGCACTCCCGGCCACCAGGGCACGGCGCGACAGCCGGGTCACCGGCCGCGGGCGCGCGCCGATGCTCAGCTCCGCTGGCGGCGCCTGCTTGCGCGGCGGCGGGTTCGGCGTGTCGCTCATCGTCCGTCGGTGCGCGTGAGGCGCACGACCTGCTGCGAGCCTGCGCCCAGGCGCAACTCCGCCGCGGCGAACAGGCGATCGACGACGTAGGTAGAGCCCTTCACGCGGTAGTTGACGAGCTCCACCTCGCCGGTCGGCCCGACGATGAAGAGCGGCGGGGTGTCGCCCTGGGCTATGCCGGGCGGGAACTGGATGTAGACCTTATGGGTGTCATCGAAGACCTGGACCGGACGCCAAGGCGGGCTGTCGCCGCTGATGCGGTAGCGGAACCGCAAGCTCGACAGATCGACGCCGCTGTCCGCCGTCGCGCCGGCACGTGCAATGGCGTCATCGTTCCGCTTCCGAAGTGCAAGAAACTCGTCCTGCGGGTAGCGCCAGGACACCGCCGCCATGTAGGTGTCCTTCGTCGGGTGGGCTTCGAGATGGTAGCTGCGGCGGTCGGTCAGGATGACGATGTTGTTCATCGGCAGATCGGCCGAGACCGGCTTGATCAGCACGTGCGCCTGCTGACCCTGGGCTGTGCCGCTTTCCGTGTCGCCGATCTTCCACTGCGTCGTATCGCCTGCGGCGACGGCCTTCAATTCCTCGCCGGGCTGGAGCGCGATGTCGGTCACGTGCAGCGGCGTGACGTAGAGCTGGTAGAGCGCGCCGTCCGTGTAAGGATAAACCTGGATGGCATTGAGGTAGCCGTCCCGCGTTGGGTTCATCGCCGCGGCTGCATTGGCGAGCTGCACGCGCCGCGCAGGATTGCCTGGCTCCGGCCCGCGCCGCGCCTGATCGCGACCGCGCAGCGGCTTGAGCTGGCCCGGCAATGGCAGCGGCTCGGGCAAGGTCACGATCTCGACCGGCTTCGGCGGCTCCGGCTGCAGCGCCGCCGCGCGCGTCGAGGCAGGATCGTCGTAACTGATCCGCGGGGGATGTGACGCGCACGCGGCGAGCGGGATCGCGGCAGCGGCCGCGAGCATGAGCGAGCGTGTCATGGCGTGCCAAGTTCCTGGCTCCAGGCGATGGCGTCGATGAAGATCCCGAGCGGGTTCTTGCGCAGGCGATCCTCGGTGCGGGGCGTCTGCACGATGACGGTCAGGATCGCCGACCAGCGCCGCGACGGGAGTGCCGCGCCCGCCTCGAAGGGGTGCTCGACCCAGGCGATGCGGAACGAGCGGTCGGAGGCGCGCACCACGCTGGTGACATCGACCGTCACCGCCCGTCGACCGATGTGGCCGAAGGGATCGGCGGCCTGCGCGTAGGCGTCGAGCACCGGCTTGGCGTGGCTGGTGATCGCGTCGTAGGCGTCAAGCCAGGCTTGCCTCACGACGACCGGATCGACGGACAGGGCGCGGACGTTTTGGACGAAGCGCGCCAGGAAGAACGCGAGCTGCGCATCCGAGGGCTGGTAATCGGCGGTCGCCGGTCCGACCGCCTGGACGGCGCCGGTGTGATCGACCTCGACGACATAGGGCGTCACGGTGGAACGCGACCGCGCCCGGATGTCGTCGCCGGTCACGACCGCGGCGAGCGCCAGTGCGCCGAAAGCCATCAGCCGCCAGTTTGCGGCCTGGACGCGGGCCGAGCCGATGCGCTCGTCCCAGAGCTGCTCGGCGCGCTGGTAGGGCGTCGCCGGTGCGCTTGTGTCACCGAAGCGCATGGAGGCGCGTCGCCAGATCATTCCTTGTTCCTCCGCAGGTTCGGCTTCATGCCGGCGCCCCCGCCCTCACCATCGCGGGCGATGTGTTGGGCTTGGCGGGCAAGCTGCTCACCGCGCATTTGCCGCGCCCAGCCGGGCGCCCGGTCGCCAGCGGACGAAGCGGCGCTGCCTGCGCCAGCCCCGCCCAGCGGCTCGCCGCCGGTGGCCTCCCAGCCGGCGCGTTCGCCGGCGGCAAAGCGCCCGCCAAGTTCGTCGATGATGCGCTCGCCGACCGAGCGCACGGCCGAGGTCGCCGCGGACGCGCCACCGCGGGCGATGCCTTCGAGACCGCCGGCAATGCCGGCCGCGCCTTCACCCCCTGCGGCGGCGCTGCCGAGCGTGTAGGCGGTCCGAGCGCCCCCAGCGAGCGTTGCCGCCGAGGCGACCGCGCCGCCGGCCCCACGGGCAGCTGCGGCGGCGCCCATGCCGCCGAGCACCACCGTGCCGGCGACGATGCCGGCGGGGGCGGCCGCGGCGCCAAGGCCCAGTTGCGGCGCCCCGGAGACGATGCCGGAGGCGATCTTTGGGGCGTAGAGCGCGAGGCCGCCGACCGTCATCGAGGCGAGCAGGACGGTGAGCGCGTCCTGCAGGCTGAGTTCCGCCGCCGGGTCGCTGGGCAGGATCTGGCCGAAGATCTGTGTGCCGATGCCAGTGACGACGGCGAAGACGAGGATACGCACGCCTGAGGTGACGACTTGGCCCAGCACCGGCTCGGCGATGAAGGAGGTGCCGCGCCAGAGCGCGAAGGGCACGAGGATGAAGCCCTTGAGGGTCGTCAGCTTGAACTCGATGACGGCGAGGAAGAGCATGATGGCGAGCACGAAGAACGCCACCAGGGTCACGACCCAGGAAAGCGCCATCAGCATGATTTCGGAGAGGTGCCAGAAGACTTCGGGAAAGCCGGACAGCCGCTGGATCTGCGACAGCAGCACGTTCGCGCCTTGCACGCCGGCCTGGGCGAGTTTCCCGGGATGCAGGAAATCCGTGTAGCTGAGGCTCGCGCCAGTTGCTTTGAGCCCGAGCGCGGCAAAGCTGTTGAATATGATGTTCGCGAGGTGATTCCAGCTGTTCAAGATAAAGGCAAAAAATCCGACATAGAGAATTTTCTTCGCGAAAGCCTGGATGACTTCATCTTCACCGGCTGCCCAAGCGAGTGCTGCAAGGACAGCGTCGACTCCGATAAGTATCTTGACGAGGAACCCGACATCACCTGCGATAAGGCCGAAGCCGCTATCGATATAGCGGCTGAATACGTCAAGAAAGTAGTCGATTATGGCGACGTTGTTACCCATTGGGCGGGTTGTTCTTTTTAGGTGACTTAATGTCGGGGACGGGCTCGCCGGGGGTTACCGTGACGGGAGCCGGCGTGTACGTCGTGCCGTTCCCGAAAAACCGCTTATTCTCGGCAGCACGCGCCGTCTTGCATCGCGCGTCATCGACCGATGCCATCCCGAGCTGCTTGCAGCGATCGAGTTCGGCGTTGAGCAGTGCATGATCGGCGACGAGCTGATCGACAGTCTGTGCGAACCCGGCAACCGGCGCGGCGACAAAGAGCGCAGCCGCGGTGGCGATGACATGTGCTTTCATGGGGGTGATCCTCCGAACACGTTGACCTGCGTCGGAGTATAGCTCGTCCCGTTGCCCCAGAAGCGTTGCCACTCGGCCCGCGCCGCCTCCTCGACCTCGGCGTGGCGCATGGATTCCGCGGCCTGCGACCGTGCGTTGGCGGCAAGCAGGTCCTGGGTCGCCGAGAGTTGGCGCGACTGAAGCGCCAAGAGCTGGTTGGTCGATTGGATCGCCTGCAACGAGCCGACCGCGCCTTGGCTCTGCGTGACCAGCGACGAGAGCTCCGCCTGATCGCTCGGGATCGCGGCGACGATCTGGCTCTGCACGGTCATGGTGTGCTGGAAGGTGTTGACCGAGGCGGTCCAGCGGGCGCGTGCGTCAGTCAGCAGGCCGGCCTGCGTCACGGTTCCGGTGTAGTTTGGGTACAACGATTGGAACTGCTGCTGCAGCCGGCTGATGTCGTAGGCGAGGCTCTGGGCCTGCCCCATGAGGTTATTGATCTGACCCATCGAGTTCTGCAGTTGCCGCAGGATCGAGAACGGCAGCGAGGTCAGGTTCCGGGCCTGGTTCTCCAGCATCTGCACGAACTGCTGAATCTGGGTGATCTGATTGTTCACCTCTTCCAGCGTATGCGCGGCGGTGAGGATATTCTGCGCCAGGTTGGTGACGTCGATGACCGGCCATTGCGCGCCGGCGGGCGGGCTGGCGAGCAACAGCGCGGCGACGCTGATCCCGGCCGCAAGCGTTCGCAGTCTGGTCATGGGGAAACCTCGTTGGCGGACGGGCCAGCACCCTCCGGGTCGCGGCCGCTCCGCCGGCCGGTGATGAGGTCGGCGGCCCAGTCCAGCCCGCGCTCCTGCGCCCACGCGGCGGCGAAACCCTCGCGGCCCGACACTGCCAGCACGCGCTCGACCCGCTTCAGGTCCTCGGCCTGGCTCACCCCCGCGAAGGCGAGGGCCAGTTCTTCGAGGCCGAGCTCGAACAGCCGATTCCCGCGCGGCGACTGGAAATAGTAGTCGCGCTTGGGCGCGGCCCGGGCGACCAGCTCGATCTGCCGGTCATTCAGGCCGAGGCGCTCATAGGCCATGCGGCTCTGCGGCTCGATCGCGCGCGCGTTCGGCAGGAACACCCGCGACAGGCAGCTCTCGAGGATGGCGGGCGCCACCCGGCTCTCCGTGATGTCGGCGAGGCTCTGCGTGGCGAAGATCACGCTGGCGTTCTTGCGGCGCAGTGTCTTCAGCCACTCGCGGATTTTCGGGCCGAACACCGGATCGTCGAGCAGCGCCCACGCCTCGTCGAGCCCGATCAGCGCGGGCGCTCCGGTCAGCCGCCGCTCGATCCGCCGGAATAGGTAGGTCAGCACCGCCCGCGCTGCGTTGGCGTGCGGCAGCAGCTCCTCCATCTCGAAGCCTTGCACCGACGCCTGGTCGAGGTCGTCGTGCTCGGCGTCGAGCAGCCGACCCCAGGGTCCGTTCAAGGTATAGGGTTCGAGGGCCGCCTTGAGCCGGCCGGATTGGATCAGCGCCGCAAGGCCACTCAAGCTGCGCTCGTCCCGGGGCGCCGAGGCGAGCGAGGCGAGCGCGGACCACACCGCTTCCTTGATCTCCGGCGTGGGCGACACCCCTTCCTGGGCGAGCAGCATGTGCAGCCATTCGGCCGCCCAGGCGCGCTCCCCGGGATCATCGACGCCAGCGAGCGGCTGGAAGGCGATGCCGCCATCGGCGGCGAGCGCGAAGAAGCTGCCGCCCAATCCGAGGGTGGTCGCCATCGCCGAGCGGCCCTTGTCGAAACGGAAGATCAGCGCCTCGGGATAGCGGCGGAACTGGAGGTCGATGACGTTGAGCAGCACGGACTTGCCGGCGCCGGTCGGGCCGACGATCAGCGTATGCCCGACATCGCCCTGATGCAGCACCAGCCGGAACGGCGTCGCGCCGGCGGTGCGCGCCAGCAGCAGCGGCGGCCCGTCCAGATGCGCGTTGCGCTCGGGTCCCGCCCACACGGCGGACAGCGGCATCATGTGGACGAGGTTGAGCGAGCTGACCGGCGGCTGGCGCAGGTTGGCGTAGCACTGGCCAGGCAAACTCGAGAGCCAGGCCTCGACCGCGTTCAGGCTTTCCTCCGCGACGACGAAGCCGCGGCCGCGCAGGACACGCCCGACCAGCTTCACCTTGTCGGCGATGCGGACCTCGTCCTCGTCCCGGAGCGTGATCGTGCAGGTGAACTGGCCGTAGGCCACATGGTCGGCGCCGAGCTCTTGCAGGGCGGCGTCGGCGTCCATCGCCTGGTTCTCGGCGTCGCTGTCGACGAGCGGGCTCTCCTTGCCCCAGAGCGTCTCGCGCAGCAGGGCGCCGATGCCCTTGCGCTTGGCCCACCAGTGCCGCCGTTTCTTCTCGATCTCCTTGAGCGCCTGCGGCTTGTCCAGCGGCAGCCAGCGCGCCACCCAGCGATAGGCGAGGCCGAGGCGGTTCAGCTCGTCGAGCAGGCCGGGCCAGGTCTGGTCGGGGAACCCGCGCAGGGTCAGCGTGCGCAGATGGGCGCGGCCGAGCATCGGCTCGATGCCGGGGAACAGCGGCATGTCCGCGACCAGCCCGTCGATGAAGAACGGCACGGGCGGGACCGCGATCGGCTGTGTTTCGGTCGAAACGCAGCTGTGCAGGTTGGCGAGCGTCTCGGCGTCATCGAGCCAGACGATTTCGGGCATGACCGCTTCGAGCAATCCGAGCACGCGGTCGGTCTCGGCCTGGAACGTCTCGAGCTGTTCGCGCCAGTCGATGGCGCGGCGCTCGCCGGCGGAGTCGTACAGCAGGCCCTGCACCCGCTCCGCCGTCTCGGGCGGCGCTAGATAGACGAAGGTCAGCGTGCAGACGCTCTCGAAATGCGCTTGCAGGCCTTCCGTCTCGAACATCGCACGGCGTTCGCGGTCGACCAGGTCCGAGACTGCGTCGGGGAAGCGGCCTTCCGGATAGGCGGCGGCCTCGCGCCGGGCCGCCTCCACGAACAGGGCCCAGCCCGAGCCAAGACGCTTCAGCGCGTTGTTCACCCGTGCGCAGGTCGCGACCAATTCCGCATCGGTGGCGCTGTCGAGGTCAGGACCGCGGAACCGCGCGGTCCGCTGCAAGGCGCCGTCCTTGTTCAGCACGATGCCGGGTGCGACGAAGCCGGCCCAGGGCAGGTAGTCGGCAAGCAGGACGCGCTTGGTTCGGTATTCGCGGAGATCGAGCATGGACCGTCCCTCCGTTACGCGTCGAGCACGTGCGCGCGCAGGCGCAGGTGCCGCGCGAACACGCCGACGAATTGCGGCTCGGTGCGGGTGAGCCACGCGGTGGCCGTGTGCCCAATGATCCAGAGCGCGAGGCCGGCGAGCCAGAGCTGCAACCCGATCCCGATCGCGGCCGCGAGCGTGCCGATGGTGATCGCGAGCGCCCGCGGCACCCCACCGAGCAGGATGGGCTCGGTCAGCGAGCGGTGCAGCGGCACCGCGAAGCCGGCCACCTCGCTCGGCCCCGGGAACGAGAGTGCCGGGCGGGTCATTCGATCAGCGCCCCGCCGGCGAAGTTGAAGAAGGTCAGGAAGAACGAGCTCGCCGCGAAGGCGATCGACAGGCCGAACACGATCTGGATCAGCCGGCGCATGCCGCCCGAGGTCTCGCCGAAGGCCAGCGCCAGGCCGGAGCTGATGATGATGATGACGGCCACGATCTTCGCAACGGGCCCCTGCACCGAGTCGAGGATCTGGGTGAGCGGCTGCTCCCAGGGCATGTTGGATCCGGCGGCGTGGGCGAGACCCGGCCAGAGCAGGAGCGAGGCAAGGGCAAGCTCGAGACGGACCGAGACGGCGGCATAGCCGCGCACGACGTTGCGAGGACTCAAGGCGTGTCTCCTTCAACAAGGGTGAGGTGGCCGTCGGAGCCGAGGCCGAGGGCGGTGACGACGTAGTCGCCGGTGCGGCCGAGGTCGCCGACCTGCCAGACTCCGGCGAGCCGGCGCTGGACGCCACGGCCGGAGAGGACCGCGACAACGTCGATGGTCTCGGCGATCAGCGGGCGCGGCACGGTGAGCACCGCCTCCTGCACGAGCTGCTCGAGCCGGCGCAGCGCGCCGAGCGCGGTCGAGGCGTGGATGGTGCCGATGCCGCCGGGGTGGCCGGTGCCCCATGCCTTGAGCAGGTCGAGCGCCTCGCGGCCGCGGACCTCGCCAATCGGGATGCGGTCGGGGCGGAGCCGGAGCGCGGAGCGGACCAGGTCGGTGAGGCTCGCCACGCCGTCCTTGGTGCGCATCGCCACCACGTTCGGGGCGGCGCATTGCAGCTCGCGCGTGTCCTCGATCAGCACCACGCGATCACCGGTGCGGGCGATCTCGGCGAGCAGCGCATTGGCGAGCGTGGTCTTGCCCGTCGAGGTGCCGCCGGCGACGAGGATGTTCGAGCGGTCCGTGACAGCGCGGCGCAGCGTCGCGGCCTGGGCCGCCGTCATGATCCCTGCCGCGGCATAGTCGTCGAGCGTGAACACCGCGACCGCCGGCTTGCGGATCGCGAAGGTCGGGGCGATCACGATCGGCGGCAGCAATCCCTCGAAGCGCTCGCCGCTCTCCGGCAGCTCGGCGGAGAGGCGCGGGCTGCCGGCATGCGCCTCGGCGTTCACATGATGCGCGACCAGGCGGATGATGCGCTCGCCATCCTGGGCCGAGAGGCGCCGGCCGGTGTCGGCGAGGCCGGACGCGAGGCGGTCGATCCACAGGCGGCCATCGGGGTTGAGCATCACCTCGACGATCCCGGGATCCTCGAGGAAGCCGACGATGTCCGCTCCCATGGCGGTGCGCAGCATGCGGGTTGAGCGCGCGAGCGGGAGCGCGTCAACCGGCCGCATCGTTTGCCTCTTCGGGTTCGGCCGGCATCCCGGCGCCGTTGGCGCGCTGCTCCGGCCAGATCTCGATGCTGACCTCACGGATCAGGCTGTTGCCGCGCTGCAGGCGGCGGCCGAGCGTTTCCACGAAGTCGCGATACCGCTCGGCGCCTTTCGCCTTCGCTGCGGCCTGAGCGCTCTCCGGCAGCGGCGGTGTCACCGCCAGCCAGAAGCGGACGTAGAGGGCCATGGTCTCGATGGCGATCTGCACGTCGCGCTCGACGCGCTCGATGCGGCGGTCGACGCGGTCGAGGCGCCGGATGAAGGCGGCGTCGCGGGCATCGGTGCTGTCCGGCGACAGCAGCGAGGCGATCGCAGCTTCGATCAGCGCCGATTTGGACAGCTTGCGCTTGGCGGAGAACCGGCCGATCTCGTTGAACAGGTCGGGCGACAGATAGATGTTGAGGCGCTGCTTCATCGCCGCCTCACAGGTCCGGCAGCATGCCGTCGTCGCGGTCCATCGCCGCGGCGCGGGTGAATTGCTGCAGCCGCTGCCGCGCGAGTTGTCGGGCCTTCAGCGCCTCCTCGTCGCTATCGGCATCGTCGACGAGGTCGAACTCGCGGTAATCCGAGGCCTCGGGTGCGACCTCCTCATGCTCGGGCAACTCCGGCTCGCGGCGCAGGCCGCCCTCGCTGGCGCTCCGCTCCTCCTTGTTCCCGACCACCGTCAGTGAAGGAGCGCGGTGAGCAGGTTCGGCGACGAGACCGGCCCAGTCGTCGGGGCGCACGGTCGGGCGATCTGGGTAGGCACCTGCGCGCCCGAGGACCGGGGGCGCCGAAACGCGGTCCTTGAAACTCGGGTCCTCGTAGTAGCGGATCTTCTTGGCCCGGATCGGCGGCAGGCCGGCGACCATGACCAGCTCGTCGGTCGGCGGCAGCTGCATCACCTCGCCCGGCGTCAGCAGCGGACGAGCCGTCTCCTGACGGCTGACCATGAGGTGCCCGAGCCACGGCGACAGCCGGTGCCCGGCATAGTTCTTCATGGCGCGCAGCTCGGTCGCGGTGCCGAGCGCATCCGAAATGCGCCGCGCGGTCCGCTCGTCGTTGCACGCGAAGGCGATGCGGACGTGGCAGTTGTCGAGGATCGCGTTGTTCTCGCCGTACGCCTTGGCGAGCTGGTTCAGCGACTGGCAGATGAGATACGCACGGATGCCGTAACCAGCCTGGAAGGCGAGCGCCGTCTCGAAGAAGTCCAGGCGGCCCAGCGCCGCGAACTCGTCGAGCATCAGCAGCAGCCGGTGACGGCGGGCCACGCCATCCATGCTTTCCGTCAACCGACGGCCGATCTGGTTCAGCACCAGGCGCACGAGCGGCTTCGTGCGCGAGATGTCCGACGGCGGCACGACCAGGTAGAGCGACACCGGGTACTCGGCCTCGACAAGGTCGGCGATGCGCCAGTCGCAGCGGCTGGTCACCTGGGCCACGATCGGGTCGCGGTAGAGGCCCAGAAAACTCATCGCGGTCGAGAGCACGCCGGAGCGTTCGTTGTCGCTCTTGTTCAGCAACTCCCGCGCGGCCTGTGCCACGACAGGATGCACCCCGCGCTCGCCGAGATGCGGCGTCGTCATCATCGCCCGCAGCGTCGTCTCGATCGGCCGTTCTGGATCGCTCAGGAATGCGGCGACCCCGGCGAGCGTCTTGTCGGCTTCGGCGTAGAGGACATGCAGGATCGCGCCGACCAGCAGGCTGTGGCTGGTCTTCTCCCAATGGTTCCGCCGCTCGACCGAGCCTTCGGGGTCGACCAGGATGTCGGCGATGTTCTGGACGTCGCGCACCTCGGCGTCACCACGGCGCACCTCCATCAACGGATTGTAGGCCGCCGAGCGTGCATCGGTCGGGTCGAACAACAGCGCGTGCGAGAACTGCGAGCGCCAGCCGGCGGTGAGCTGCCAGTTCTCTCCCTTGATGTCGTGGATGACGCAACTCTCCCGCCAGGAGAGCAGCGTCGGCACTACGAGGCCGACGCCCTTGCCGGAGCGGGTGGGCGCGAAGCACAGCACGTGCTCGGGGCCGGAATGACGCAGGTGGTGGCGTCCGAGACGACCGAGATGCACCCCGGCCGGCTCCAGCATGCCGGTTGCGCGGACCTCCTCCACGCTGGCCCAGCGCGCGGAGCCGTAGGTCGTGACCAGCGACGCGTATTTGGCGCGCTGAACCGAGGCGGTGATCGCCACGACGATGGCGAGCACGCCACCTGACGCAGCGATGCCGGCGCCTTTCAGGAAGACGACCGGCGCATAGGCGTCGAAATGATACCACCAGGCGAAGAACTGATGCGGCTGGTAGATGGGCCATCCCAATGCCGAGAACCAGGGCGATCCGAGCGCCGCCTGGAAGCCGAGGCCCCAGGCGGTCCACTCGGTGGCCGCCCAGAGCATGCCGCCGACGGCGAGCACCGCCGCCAGCATCTGGCCCCAGAGAATCTTCGTTCCGGTCATCGCCCCGTCCCGTTCTGCACGCGAGAGGGGCATAGAAAGGAGACCGGAAACTCAGCCGCGCAACAGCGAATAGCGGTCAGAGTGGTAGCGGATAGGAACAGATGCAGTCGGGCGGGTGCGACCTGATGGGATTGCCTAGGGACATTCCGACCAACTCGGATAAGGCCTCAAAACGGACGTCTGTTCAATTGTCCCTGCTCTGCAATTGGCAGGGCCGTGTCACGCGGCGAGCAGGCGCTCGCTCAACGTCCACAACCGCTCCGCGGACTCCGGGTTGATTGCGTGGGAAGCGACCTCAGCTGGGATGCAGTCGGCGGTGAGCTGCCTCGGCTCGTCGTCCAGCGGTGAGACATCGTTGTCCTTGAGGTAGACGCCGCCGATGCCGGCCAGTAGCGGGCTGGTCGCCGCGAACACGACCGTGCTGGCACCCTGTCTCGGCGTTTTCTTGCCTGCCGCGGGATCGATGATCGGCTGGCCGGCCGCGTCGATCAGCCCCATTTGCCTGAGTGCCTCCTCGCCCGCCGAGCTGTTCAGTTTCGTGCCGACGACCACGCCCGGATGCACGGCGTAGCCCCGGATGCCGTCGGCCGCCCAGCGCCGGTCCAGTTCGACCGCGAACAGGACGTTGGCCAATTTCGACTGGGCATAGGCGACGCGCGAGTCATAGTCGTAGGTGAAGTTGGGGTCGTCCCAACGGATCCTGCCGAAGCGCTGGGCGCCAGACGAAACGTTGACGACCCGCGCGCCTTGCGCGGCGCGTAGCGCGGGCAGGAGTGCCATCGTCAGCTGGAAGTGGCCGAGGTGGTTGGTCGCGAACTGCGTTTCGTAGCCGCGCGTATCGCGCTCCGGGCCGCCGGAGGCACCGGCGCCGTTGACCAGGATGTGGAGCGGACGGGCGCCGTCGAGCCAGCCGGTCGCGAAAGCCTCGACCGACCTGGGATCGACGAGATCGAGCCGGCGGACTGCGACGCGCTCGATCCCGGCGAGCGCGTCTGCGGCGCGGTCAGGGTCGCGCGCGCCGACCGTGACGGACGCGCCGGCCCTGGCGAGCGCGCGGGTGACTTCCAGGCCGATGCCGGCATGCCCGCCGGTGACGATCGCGTTCCGGCCCGTCAGGTCGGCACCTGCGAGCACCTCGTCGGCGGTCGAGGCGGGCGGGAAAGGCGTCCCGATCGGGTGTTGCTTGTGGGTCATGGGCGGCATTTCCCTGGCTGCTACAGCGATGTCGGGCGGGTGACGGATCGGGCAGTTGGGGCCGCGGTCATCGTGATCCGGCGACCGCCACGGCATCGGCCCCAGCGGGGAGCCGCATCGGGCACGACGGATCGGTCGCCGCCCGCCACACCGCCTGCGCCACGTCGGAGGAGTGCGTGACCGGGCCACCGTCCTGCAATCCCGCGAACACCCGCTGCGCCAGGTCGCTGTATGCGTCGGGAAAACCGTCCCGCATGCGGGACCGGGCATTGTCACCGAAGCTCGTGTCCGGCGCCCGTCCCGGCAGCACCAGCCGCACGCGTACGTCGAACGGCTCCAGCTCCAGCGCGAGCGACTCAGTGAAGGCGTTCACCGCGGCCTTGCTGCCCGTGTAGACGGACAGCAGCGGCAGCGACCGCAGCGTCACGCTCGACGATACGTTGACGATCACCCCAGCGCGGCGCTCGCGCATCTGCGGCAGCACCACCTGGGTCATCGCGATCGTGCCGAGCGTGTTCGTCTCGAACAGCTCGCGCGCCGCCGCCATCGGCGTGCCCTCGAGCGCGTTGAGCCACCCGATCCCCGCATTGTTGACGAGGACGTCGATCGGCCCCGCTGCCTGCACGGCCTGCTCGATGCTGGCCGGGTCCGTCACGTCGAGCGCGAGCAGGCGGAGGCGCTCGGAGTGCGGCAGCACGTCCTGGCGAGGCTGGCGCATGGTGGCGACGACCGCCCAGCCGCGGTCGAGGAAGCATCGGGCTGTCTCCAGGCCAAAGCCGGACGAGCAGCCGGTGATGAGGACGGTTTGCATGGCAACCTCTCGCGTTGTCGGATGGTTGCACAACTGGTATCGCGCTTCCGGACTTCCTATGTTCGATCGTCCGGTTCTGATTGGCGGAAGTCCGAATGATCGATCCCCTGGCCGAAGTCGTGACACTGCTGCAGCCTGCCGCCACGTTGTCCAAGGCCGTCAGCGGCGCGGGCCGGTGGCGGCTACGCCGTACCGACGCCTCGCAGCCCTTCTACTGCGTCGTCCTGCACGGGGCATGCCGCCTCGCGGCTGCCGGGCACGAGCTGATCACGCTAGCCCAGGGCGACTTCGTGCTGATCCCCGCGGCGCACGACTACACCGTGTCGAGCGTCGAGCCGTTGCCACCAGGCCACTACACCGAGCCGGTGGTGCTCGCCGGCGGCGAGATCAGGCTCGGCGCGCCGGAAGGGTCGCCCGACGTGCTGATGCTGGTAGGCCACTGCGCCTTCGGGTCCCCGAATGCGGCCTTGCTGGTCTCGCTGCTGCCGCAACTCGTCCATGTCCGCGCTGAAGCGCGGCTTGCCACCCTGGTTGAACTGGTGGGCGACGAGACGCGCGGGTCGCGGCCGGCGCGCGACCTCGTCCTGGCCCAGCTGCTGGAGGTCTTGCTCATCGAGGCGCTCCGCTCGACCACGCGCACCGCGGCGTCGCCGGGCCTGCTTCGCGGGCTGGCCGATCCTCGCCTCGCGGCCGCGATCCGTCGCATGCACGAGCGTCCCGGCCACAACTGGACCATCGCCGAGCTGGCCAAGGAGGCGGCGCTGTCACGCTCCACTTTCTTCGAGCGGTTCCGGCGCGCGGTGGGCGCCGCGCCGATGGACTACCTGCTGACCTGGCGGATGGCGCTAGCGCAGAACCTGCTGCGTCGGAGGCAGGGCGGCATCGCCGAGGTGGCGAAACGCGTGGGGTACAGCTCCGCGAGCACGTTCAGCGTCGCCTTCGCGCGCCACGTCGGGGTGCCGCCAGGCCAGTACGCGGAAGGGCACGCGCCTGCGTGAGACACCTTTTCCCGACCGCAGCCGCATGCACAGTGAGGGATGACGTCTCTCGCTCTCGCCGACTATTAAGACGCGGGTGTACTTTTGGGTGAATGCAGCCGCCCGGCAGCTACGCGCCAATCCAGATCGTCTAGTCGAGCGGCGCCGGCTCTCCGAAGCGACCGTTAGCAAGCTCGGCGGCGAACGGCCGGGTTGGGGTTTAACAACGGTCTGATTTCGGGAGGCGATCGCGGTCAGCGGACATTTGGCTCCCAGCGCGTATCGGCTGACTGGAGACTGGTCGGTCTCGTGCCTAAACGAAGAGAAAGCTGCCACCCTTGCGGTATACAGGTCTCCTGTCTTGTG
>JAABUJ010003334.1_pt1 | contig 18154 bp, 26 predicted proteins | sample 5559131 | NCBI WGS metagenome assembly JAABUJ01 (sample SAMN10711875, study PRJNA513366) | rock metagenome | isolation source: Antarctica rocks | place: Antarctica: Victoria Land, Mt New Zealand nord | collected 2016-01-07 | reverse complement strand
TGTACCGAAAGCCGCTTCATAACCCTTCGAAGCCCGCTAATACATCTTTTCCGCCTGAATCATCTTGCGTTGGCTCAAATATAGCGAACCCAAGCTGGTCATAACTTTTAACGGTAGCTCGTATCCGTGGCCTACCGACTTCTCAAGTCCATCCAGGGCCCGCCAATACATCTTCTTCGCCTCTGCCAACTTGTCCTGATCTTTGTAGAGAAGGCCCAAGTTGTTGGCGATGTCGAGTGTCGATTTATGCTCCGGGCCCCATGCTTTCTCCTTTCCATCCAATGCCCGCAGATACATCTTCTCCACCTCCACTATCTTCCCCTAATCAGCATAGAGAAGGCCCAAATTGTTGACGGTGTCGAGTGTCGACGTATGCTCGGGGCCCCATGCTTTCTCGTATCCATCCAATGCCCGCAGATACATCTTCTCCGCCTCTGCCAGCTTGCCCTGATTTTTGTATAGAGCGCCTAAGTTATTAATAGTATTAAGCACGGATGTATGCTTAGAGCGCCATGCTTTCTCCTTTCCATCCAGTGCCCGCAGATACATCTCCTTCGCCTCTATCAGCTTACCTTGAGATTTATAGAGAGCGCCCAAGTTGTTGACGGTGTTGAGTGTCGATGTATGCTCGGGGCCTCATGCTTTCTCCTTTCCATCCAGTGCCCGCCGGTACATCTTCTCCGCCTCTGCCAGCTTGCCCTGATCAGCGTAGAGAAGGCCCAAGTTGTTGACGGTGGTGAGTGTCGATGTATGCTCCGGGCCCCATGCTTTCTCCTTTCCATCCAGTGCCCGCCGGTACATTGAGTATTCTTTTAAGGGTTGGCGGGAAATGTCGAGTGGGCGTTCGAATAAGCGCACCGAGATTATGGGACTGATTGTCGCTAAAGCGTCACAATGGAGCGCAATTCACGCCTCGTCGGATCGGACCTTTCCAAGTGTGCTCTTCCCGTACCGACTCCGAAGCGCAAACCCCCATTCATCGATGGTCATGCCCACGAGCAGTGATACCAAAGATAACGTGAGCAAGATCATACATACAAGCGTAATAATGGCGAACCATCGACAGACAAACCAGAAAGACCGCCATTGTGTACTGGCCAATAAAGTCTCAACACCGAGCTCGACTTGCATGGCACTCAGGACGATGGAAGTTATACCAAACATGAAGAGCAGAGGACCATAGAATCGAGCGAAAAAGGCACCGTACTGTCCATGGACACGCTCGTACTGGAATTTCCAGCAGTAAGCTCGCATCATCCACAGGCAGGCATCGCAAATCCGCCCTCGTCAGCCTGCCATTGACACAGGGTCGTCTGGCTTCAGCTGATCCTGCGACAGCTCCTGACCTACCAGGTCTTGGCGCCTAGCAAAAACCGACCAACTTCGCAATTGAATAGAAAATTCCACAACCCATCTTGGAGTCTATGATTTCACTCGATGAAGCGGCCGATGTAGCTCTATTTGTATCTCGATTTTGGTGGGATTCGGTCCAGGGAAATCAATTGGAACGTACCTCTGAAACTAACTGGAACCTACCCCCCATGCTGTCAAATACCCGTGTTGATGTGAACATCCAGCACTAACAATTAATTGGAACGTACGTTCGTTCCAATTAACCATTTATGATAGACAATCTACAGCGATTGTGGCCTGCACCAACACGTTTACGACGACTATGGGCCTTCCGTGCGCTCACCGCAGTCAAGATTGCCTCTACGATCAAGCGGGTGGTCGCGTATTGAAGCTGGAAGACATACATCCTCACTGGAGGTTCGTGAAGCCGTCAAGACAAGCCACCGGGCAGAGACAGGACGAGGAGCAAGAGGAGAATTATACAAGCGGAGACGATAATGACGTGGCTATGGATATTGAAGGAACTCCTCCGTCGCCACCGTTCGATCTTCTACACATCCAAGAGCCAGCGATAGTAAAGCCTAAAGGACAACCACCAGGCGCCTTAAACAAGGTGTGGGCAGGAGCTTTATAGCTACTTTGCCCGCTTGTTCGCTGTCTTCTTCTCTGCTTTCTCCAAGGCTTTCAATACCTCTTTTTCCTTCTTATAATCTTCCTGCGTCGTCTTCAGGCCATAGGAAGCTTGGAAATTAATACGATTACCCCAGCTGGACTTGACGGCCTTGTTGCTGTTCAAATGGTAAGAATATAGAAACTCTCCGAGATATAGTGAACGTTTACTGCGAAAACAACTTCGTAGTCTTAGGTTTAGCCTGACGCTGGTCAGCATGTTCAACATAAGCCGGGCTGGATATTGCATCATACTTGTCCCTCCATGCTCGACGTTTTGAAGTAGCTTTGCAACTGACTTTCTTGACTGAATCGCATGGCGCGCTGCGCTTAGACGATGATCGATGCTCAGCGGTCCGACATCAAATGGTCTGAGATCTTCAAGTCTACGACAGACATGGTTTTCTTTGGAACGCTCTTCTAGAGCGCAGATGACTGGATCAAACGAATATAATCTGAACAACTCAAAGTCAGTACGCGAGAGATCAGATTCAAGCGGCGATGCTGAATATTCTGTCTTTCGGTATCGAAAGTCTCATAGAGCCGACAACATACTTCTTTGAGACAAGACAAGAAGAAAGCAAAGCTCAGATAGTCTGCTTCTTCGAGCAAAGATCGAGCAACATCGGCGCCATTCTTCGTGGAAGCTCGACTCAGATAAGCTGGGAAGATTCATACGAAGCGCGAGGCTGATCAAAGAGAAAGAGATTCGTGATCGACAAGACTTCTGGCTGTCTGAACTAGAGCGAGTCCACGGGAATTACTTTCGGTATAAACAAGTTCGGACAACCGGAGAAAAAGAACTTCCAGACAATATGTAAGGTAGTCGAAAAGATGGTCATGCAGTCGGCGGGTCTTATCACGACTCGTAACCAAGGTAGGTAATGCGGGAGATAGGATATCACTTCTCCTCATAACCAATACCCGATCTCTGAGCAATGTTGTCGTACAGAACATCGTCCTTCCAGTCACGATGATTTCCAAGTGCCATTCCGTCTTACTCGAGTGATCCCAGGCCATTTGTCGAACCAGCGATTCTGCAGTAGCCAACCAAACGTTAGTCGCCATGAAGAAGCTACAAGAGCAATGCTGCGGAAACCATCCACGATGCTTTATTTAGACTTTGAAATTTCCATATTGATTATTCACTATACCTTATCCAAAGATTTGCTACTGCAGTATGTGACTATCGCTTGATAACAAATTTTGCGGCCTTGGTGCGGGCGCCTTTGCTATGCTCTTTGCTAGATCGCCATTTAGCAACACAATCACCACTTATTCGACGGATCTCTCCTTTAGTTCCTCGAGATTCTGTGCTTCTCTGCTCTTCGATGATTCAATGGACCTTTATGGTTCTGCACTCATTGCTGCAATCTTTGCTGATATCTATCGACTGTACATATAGCCAACCTTAGTCGGTTTGGTTCATCTTTAGCTGGATCCTTGAAACCGTTAACCTCGAAGTAACCTTTTCGCCGAGCCATATCGTATCTTAATATTCTATCAGCGAGCATAAGTCCTGTTCAAATGTCAACAGTCACCCAAAAATGAGAAGCTATTGTTCTCACTCTAAGATCATCTGCTCCAAGGGGACCAGCTGCCGTATCAGAAGACATAGAAAGTTTCGCAAGCCAAAGCTTATGCCGTTGCCGCGCAGTGATGTTCTGACACTATATCAGCAGAGTGAAAGATAGGCATGCGGTCACTCTATTACCTTCTCAATTGACTCTTTGACCACATAACGCAGAATAACCACATCCTTATCTTGGTCGAGCCTGTCGACGCGAGCAGCGGCCTGAGCTTCGACCATGGGATTCCACTGCGGTTCTACAAGATGTACATGGGTTGCAGCCGTCAAATTCAAACTGTGATGACTCGTTAGTCCAGAAATTTCCCTGTGTTTGCAAAATTACTTTCCCCACCGATCCACTACCAAATGAAAGCAGCATGATGCGTACATCCGGCTCTGACTGAAACCTTGCCATAGATTTTCTTCTCTGCTCGAGGCTAAGGCTGCCATCGATACGTACGCATGCCATGTTGCGTAATGACAGAGCGTGCTCAAGGGCGTCGAGGGTGGTCGTCCAGAATGAGAAGACGAGACTACCCTTTTATTAGTAAAACTATAGAATTGAGATGACACAGTCGCGCTACCTTTTAGTTGGGGTTGAGTCTTTGTTTCGCTCCTTTCCCAGCTGCATGAGATTCCTGATGACGCTTTCAATCTTCGACGAGATTTTTGGGCTCTTTTGGCCGGTTGCATCTAGTTCCATTTCGATATCATCAACGGCTACCTCAGTGAGGCTAGTGTTCGTCTCAGGTGAGGATATGTCTCTTTCCAAACGATATCTGTTTGGGATACATAAAGAATCGTTGGCGAGGCTGAGGTTGCCGCTATCCTCCCCGGTACACTCCAGACAAAACACTGCTTCACCGCCCTTGGCTACGCTAGGTCTAAGCATCAAAGTGGAGGGCAAAGACTCGAAGCATTTGTTGCAGAAGATATCGTTGGACATTGGCGCTCGGGCATCTGCAGATCTTAATTCAAAGCTTTGCTCCTGAAGTCCATGGCTACAAATTTGCCTCATTTGGAGAATGCAAGATAGTAAAATATGAGCAGATACTTCCTTTCCCATGCTTGACTTCATTCTTCCTATGTTAGCACGGATCCTCTCATATTGTTCACGCTCAGACCACGATAGATCAACAGCCACTTCAATCTCGGATCTCACATGCTTCATCTCCAAATCTCTCGATCGTCTCAGAGACACAGTTCTCATCAGGAGGCGAAGGTTCTCTACAGCATAATCATCCCTTCTTCCCAAGGGGTCCAAGATCCAGCGACGGGCGTTTCGACGGGTTTCGACGGGATGAATTTGCAGAAATTCTGTCAGTGTGAAAAGATCTTCCAGTCGGTTCTGAACGGGCGTTCCAGTGAGACACCATCTTCGATCTGTCTTAAGGTTGAGGATTGCCTGAAAGGCATTGGTGCGGTTGCGTATTTGATGAGCTTTGCGAAAGAGAATGGATCAGTGTGGTATATTGCAAAGATCTTAGGATGGTCGCCTTACCCTCATCCAACACGACACGAAACCAAAATACACTTTGTAGGGTTTTGGACCTGATTGAATCCGAAAAAACCGTCTGGTAGCTAGTGATAACCACATCGTAATTCAAGAGATTTTCATGATCGATGCTGGCTCCTTCGCCGTGAAATGTATGAATGTGGAGAGAGACTGAGGTATGCCTAGGAGGATTAGCGTTGTTTAGAGCTCAGAATAATGTATCGCATACTTCTTAATCTCCAGCTCCCAGCCATACAGAGCTAGCAGGAATGTTAGCGAACGACGAGGGAGGCTATTCAGAACTTTTTACTCGATTTAGGGGCAACAATGATTGTTGGCGCTCGACGATTTTTATTCGACTCTTCTCCGATGGAGCATCCTTCGTGATGTCGTTCAGAAGAACACGCAACGTCCAGAGTGTGCATGATAAGTGCAATGAGTGCCAGTGATTTGCCCATACCCATTTCGTCCGATAGAATACCACCACGAGACTCGGGCGGCTTCACAGATCGCATCTCCCCAGTTATCATATGCTTGAATCTAGGATTGTTCAGCAGAAATAATGTGGATGGTTTGCTCAACATCCTCACCCCGTCCTATTGTTGACACAGTGTGGTTTCCATAGTGATAAAACATGCTGGTTTTCTTCTTCGCGAATGAGCATGAACTTTAGGGCGCTCAGCTGGTGGCTTTCGGTGTCTCAAGTCAGCATTTGCTTTCAATTGATATTTCCGTTCCATTTACCTTCGGAGCTGAGTCAAGATGCAAGCGTGTGGCTCCAGATCTGGAGTCACTAGAATAGCACTAGGTGATTCTAGTATTGATGCTATCCTTGTCTCGAAGTCGGTTTCGTTATTATTTTCAGAGATTTTGAGTTGAGGTGTTGCTCCATTCTCGTTCCAGGAGAGAAAATGGGGGTTGCGATATACCACTCCTTGATCGAGGACGGCTGGTTCCTGAAGATACATGCTAGCGTTCGACAATATTGAGCCAATCCTAGTGTAATTCTTATCCAATCCATAAACTTCTATCTCGAGTGGCCATCCCAATCCTGACTTCTTCCCTACCGAATCACAATCATCTTGACCTCCTTCATGGCACAGGAAGACCTTCAACATAGTGTCCGGGACCGTCTCTTTCAATAGCCTCAATATCGCAGCCATTTTCTTGTCAAGTAAGGCTATCTCTCCTCGAGGAATCTGTAACACCGAGATGGAGTCGTGTCTGAATCGTAGCTGAAGCGCGATACGATCCCCCGACGCTGATTTGCGGAATGAGCATACTGTGGGCCTGGATTGTCCGAAGGGCTTCATTCTACCATCGAGCAGCTGGACGTTCGAATCAGTTGCCGAAAAAGTCAAAGGAAGGAACTAGTCATACCATGCCAAAGCATACAAGTCTTTCGTCTGATCCACCTTCCCAAGTGTATTCTGGCGGGACGCCTAATCGAGGACTCTCCATGTTTGTAGTCATTGATGACGAAAGCGAAGCGCTCAATGTGTTGGACGTTATGCTTGAGGCTGTAATAATGGATACTGATGTGGTATTGTTAGTGTCCTGACTTGACTCATCGTTGTCGTCGTCGCCGTCTATGCAAGGGCTCGAAACCCTCTCGAATGGCAATCTTGCGATTCTTTGAGCACGAACAACTTCTGGCGAGATCATCCCAATGCTCAGACTATCCCAAGACCTCTTCTTATGTGACATTCTGAACGTTGGGCGTTCGTCTGGTAACTGTAGCAGTCAAGATCCTCTGGCGTATTTCAATCCCCCAGTGCAACTCAGCGTCAGAGCTGGTGCTTGGTAGATGCGTCACTGAGCTTCCTGAAATCTGCCTTATTGGTTGGGTTATCGTGGCTGTGCGGCAAAGTGCACTAATGCTGCGGGCAGATGGCTCAGCCTTGTTCGTCCCGGCGGTATGCCACAAGGGAGCATTGTAGAAGCCATAAAGCGAGCGTTCTCCCCGAGCACATTGAGAGCTACGGTGATACGACTTTTTAACATGATGGCTTCGCCTTCCGAGCCACCAGCTTTCGCCCGCAGCTTGAGGGCCTTCAAAGATCGGCTCTCGAGCCGAGACATTGAAGCTTTTGACTTGGCGACTTACGAAGACCTTAAGACCGCTGTCGATGCTATTCAAAAAGAACAATCTCAGCGACAAGGTTTCCGAAATTTGAATAAAATCAGGCCGCTGTTGGAATTTTTACAGCAATATTCGCGTGTCATCGAGCAATTTGTGACTGCCAAGGCCGATTTCTTGGCTTTCGTTTGGGTTGGTGTTCGCCTGTTCATGCTTAGTACCACCGGCAGCTTACTCGTGCAAGGGTCCTATGAAACTGTGCCTCCAGGTGAATTCCTGCAACGATTTCATCTCTTACCTTCCCCACTTTCTGTTTGTAACACAACAGTCTGAACATCTATCGCAATCTCAATCTTGAAATTACCAGCACCCTCTACTCGCATAGGAATATGGCCTATGTCAGCTTGTAGACATTGCATGGCAGCTTGATCAAGCTCTTTGGCTTCAATGATCTGCACCTGCCGGGCCACCGTTCAGAAACACATTTTTAGGCTCTCCGTCGCTGACAGAAGTTGCCTAGATTGCCTCGCGGGTGGTAGATGCGTTTGATGCTCTATTGGACGCCTATGCGAGGATCGGCGAGTGTCTGCCACTCTTCGCAGGTATCGATGACCTTCTTTCCTCCCAAAACAGCCATCATGCGCGCCAAATCCTGGCCGACGTGTACGAAGACCTTTTGAAGTTTCACACTCGCGCTCTCGCGTTCTTCAAGCAAAGAAGTATTTTTTAAGTCCTCGGTCTGCTCGTACAATATACTAATATCTGTACAGCATGGACAATAGCCTTCAAAACAGCCTTTCGTTCATTTGGCGATATGTATGGAGATGTTGTCAAGAATCTTCACAGATCTAGGGAGCTCCTCATTCATACTGCAAGCGTTTGGCATTTTCAGGAAGCTCGGGCTGCCAGGATACGATTTACAGAGGAATTTGAGTCACAGCGACGAAGGGACGAACATGATCGAATGTCTTTTGTTATCGACTGGCTCTCCCATGTCCCTTATCACGACCGACACGAAGAACTCCGAAGAGAGCGAGAACAATACCCAAACTCTACCCGCTGGCTCTTTGAAACAGCTCAGACGTCTGAGTGGTTCCGGGAAAGCGAAAGAAGTGGTCAAATTCTATGGGTTCACGGTATTCCCGGAGCAGGTACTCACTATTGTCCTGCCTTGTTTCCTTTATATGCTCATCCGATGACCAGGTAAAACTTTTCTTTTCAGTTCAATTGTCGACAACATTCCGGAGATGTTTCCCAATGCTCAGGTTGTCTACTTCTATTGCAAACATGACGAACCTTGCAGGACGAATGCCAATGATATTCTGCGCACTTTGATCGCACAAATCCTAAACCTCAACCCAACCTGCTCGCAATATCTATACGATAATGTGATTGGAAGTGTCGAACGGCACCCAAGCTCCACGAGCGGTTTGTGCTTTAACATGCTGGAGAAACTTGCTGTACACCATGAGCAATTGTTCATCGGGATTGATGGCTTAGATGAGTGTGGAGAGCCAGAGCGACGAGTGATCTTGCATATGATCCACAAAATCCTCCAGAGTTCCCAAAATTCCAGAAACGTCCGAATATTCTTGACTAGTCGCAAGGAGAAGGATATCGATGTATCTTTTCGCTCTGCCCATCGGCTTGAAATCAGACACTACCATTTGGAGAAAGATATTATGGGCTATGTTCAGGTGCGAGTTCAACACTTAAGCAAGAAATTCTCGATTTGCGTCGAGCATCAGAAGCGCATTGTTGCAGACATCACAAAACGATCGCATGGTATGTGCGTACTCTGGCGTCGTGGATTTCAAAGTTGACTCAAGACAAATAGGTATGTTCCTTCTGGCAAGGCTAATTATGGACAATCTTCTGGATCAAGATTGCTATGAAGATCTAGAGGAGGAGCTCGATGGTGCAGTATTACCCAACGGGATTGATCAGGCGTCAGTACCATTTTTGAGAATGGGATCGATCATGAGCTGAGACTTCCAGATATGCACGTATATTGGACGGGATGCAGAAGAAGAATCAATCCAACAGGAGGTGGGATCGCGCAAAGGTTGGCCTGGACATCCTGACTATAGCCGCGCGGCCATTGAAGGTCCATGAGATACAAGGAGCTCTATCAATTCGTCTGGAGGACAAGAGCATAGACTTCGAAAAGAGGAGATCAGTGATACCTTTCAGGGAGCTTTTAGGACCTCTCGTGGAAGTTCACTTGGATGACTCGGTGAACTTCATCCATCCTACCGCTAGAGAGTGAGGATCTTCATTTCCGTTGTTCTGATCACAGAAGCTGACGAAGTCTAGCTACTTGCTACAGCATCATAGCGACCACTTTGTTGATGCTTGGGATGCTAAGTCAAGGCTGGCAACACTTTGTACCACATTACTCACATTTCCATGCTTCAGTCCATGTCTGGATCAGACTGGAATCCAACGCTTCGTTCTTAAGGGAGATTACGCTTTCCAGGAGTACTCTGTCCTTAACTGGATCCAGCATGCCAAGGCTTTTCGCAGCCATGGCACGATGCTCCATGATACTGATACCACAAGGCTGGACGGATCAATTCTTTCTCTGTATCACCATTACCTTGAACAATTCCCAGCGCTTGCTTCGGAATCGAGAATTGGTACTGCGCCAATGGATGTTTCAAGGGCACTAAATGCCTGTCAGAAAGCAAATGATCTGGTCGACGACGTTCGTTGGAACGAGGCTGACCCAGGTAAGGCCTTCACGGTTTGCCCAAAATCTTATCCATGCTAAACCGTGATCTTAAAGCTCTCTCAAAAACAATACCATATCTCTTAGGCCGAATTGCGGAGGTCAGAGCCATTTTGGAAGACCTATCGCCGCAGCAGAGGAAGGACAGTCCGTTGGTCATCGAGGCATGTGGCAAGTCTTTCTACAAATGTCCCATGGTGCATTGCGCCCGTTTCGAGCAAGGTTTTTTAACTCGGAAACTACGAGACGAACATGTAAGTCTTCACGAACGAGCATATAAATGTATGGAAGACAGCTGCGACTATTCGACCATTGGCTTTCCTTCAAAAGCTGGGCTCGTTAGACACAGCGAGCTTTGCCATCGTCCGTCATCTGAAGAATATACGTTTCCGTATAGAAAGCGTACCTCTTTGAGTAATGCTCTCAAAGATGCTATCGATAAGGACGACGTATTCGCAGTTCGGGAAATCTGCATGGAGATGTCGGCGTGCCCGATCGGAGAGACTGGCTTTCTCTTCCGAGCCGTGAAACGGAAAAGCTTTGATGCGGCCTTCGTACTGTTGGAGCTTTTGGGACCTGACGAATTATATCATATGACAAGAGAAAAGCGGACTGTATTGCATGAAGCCGTACAAGCCATGCACATGGGCTTGTTAGAAAAGATCCTTGGCACTGACGCTGACATTGACGCACAGGATTCTTTTGGGCGCACTCCGCTCTTGCTAGCACTAGAAAATACCCATTTCGATGCCGTGAGATTGATTTTGAACCATGCAGGTGGGCAGCCGAAGCCAACCATACACAGGCGAAACCAAAGAATATGGAAGAAGGGATTCATAGGGGCCGCTTCGAATGGGTACCATGACCTGGTACAAGAGATCATTAGCACCCTTGTGGAGCATTTTGGATCCAGGTCCCACCAGCTATCGTCAACGGTCTCTCAAGCATTGACTGAAGCTGTATCCAATGATCATGAGCAGGTAGTTCGGGTGCTGCTTGACAAAGGAGCTGATGTCAATGCTCAAGATGGAGACTATGGCACCGCTCTACAAGCAGCGTCGTCAAGAGGACATGAGAAGATGGTGCAGACACTGCTAAGCAATGGAGCTCATATCAATGCCCAATGTGGATCCTATGGCACTGCTCTACAAGCAGCGTCTTCAAGAGGACATGAGAAGATGGTGCTGACACTGCTGAAAAATGGAGCCAATATCAATGCCCAATGTGGATCCTACGGCACTGCTCTACAAGTAGCGTCGTCAAAAGGACATGAGAAGGTGGTGCAGACGCTGCTGGACAATACAGCTGATGTCAATGCTAAGAGTAAACCCTATGGCACCGCTCTACAAGCAGCGTCGTCAGGAGGACATGAGAAGGTGGTGCAGACGCTGCTGGACAATAAAGCTGATGTCAATGCTGAGAGTGAACCCTATGGCACCGCTCTACAAGCAGCGTCGTCAAAAGGACATGAGAAGATGGTGCAGACGCTGCTGGACAACAAAGCTGATGTCAATGCGAAGAGTAAACCCTATGGCACCGCTCTACAAGCAGCGTCGTCAATAGGACATGAGAAGGTGGTGCAGATGCTGCTAAACAATAGAGCTGATGTCAATGCTAAGAGTAAACCCCATGGCACCGCTCTACAAGCAGCGTCGTCAAAAGGACATGAGAAGATAGTGCAGACGCTGCTGGACAATAAAGCTGATGTCAATGCTAAGAGTGAACCCTATGGCATCGCTCTACAAGCAGCGTCGTCAGGAGGACATGAGAAGATAGTGCAGACGCTGCTAAGCAATGGAGCTAATATCAATGCCCAATGTGGATACTATGGCATCGCATTGCAGGCAGCGTTCGCAAAAGATCATGATACGATAATGCAGTTGCTGTTAAAAAGCGAAGCTAATATCAAAACTTAATGTGGATCTTATGGCATCGCCTTGCAAGTAGCGTCACTGGGAGAATATGACAAGGCAGTGCAGATACTGCTAGACAATGAAGCTAATGTCAATACTAAGAGTGGATACTATGGCATCGCCTTACAAGCAGCGTCGTCAAGAGGACATGAGAAGGTGATGCAGACGCTGCTAAGCAATGGAGCTAATATCAATGCCTAATGTGGATACTATGGCATCGCATTGTAGGCAGCGTTCGCAAAAGGTCATGATACGATAATGCAATTGCTGTTGAAAAGCGAAGCTAATATCAAAACTCAATGTGGATCTTATGGCATCGCCTTGCAAGTAGCGTCACTAGGAGAATATGACAAGGCAGTGCAGATGCTGCTGGACAATGAAGCTGATGTCAATACTAAGAGTGGATACTATGGCACCGCCTTACAAGCAGCGTCGTCAAGAGGACATGAGAAGGTGGTGCAGACGCTGCTGAACAATGGAGCTAATATCAATGCCCAATGTGGATACTATGGCACTGCTCTTCAAGTAGCGTCGTCAAGAGGACATGACAAGGCAGTGCAAATGCTGCTGAATAATAAAGTTGATGTCAATGCTAAGAGTAAACCCTATGACATCGCTCTACAAGCAGCGTTGTCAAAAGAACATGAGAAGATAGTGCAGACGCTGCTAAACAATGGAGCTGATGTCAATGCTTAGGATGAATCCTATGGCATCTCCTTACAAGCAGCGTCGTCAAGAGGACATGAGAAGGTGGTGCAGACGCTGCTGGACAATAAAGCTGATGTCAATGCTAAGAGTGAATCCTATGGCATCGCTCTACAAGCAGCGTCGTCAAAAGGACATGAGAAGGTGGTGCAGATGCTGCTGAACAATAAAGCTGATGTCAATGCTAAGAGTAAACCCTATGGCATCGCTCTACAAGCAGCGTCGTCAAGAGGACATGAGAAGGTGGTGCAGACGCTGCTGATCAATGGAGCTAATATCAATGCCCAATGTGGATACTATGGCACTGCTCTTCAAGCAGCGTCGTCAGGAGGACATGACAAGGCAGTGCAAATGCTGCTGGACAATGGAGCTAATATCAATGCCCAATGTGAATACTATGGCACCGCTCTTCAAGTAGCGTCGTCAGGAGGACATGACAAGGCAGTGCAGACGCTGCTGAACAATGGAGCTGATATCAATGCCCAATATGGATACCACGACACCGCATGGCAAGAGGGGTCATTAGGAGGATACGACGGAGTAGAGCAGATGCTGCTAGATGATGGAGCAATTGACGACGCTCAAGGTCAAGGCCTTGATCGTGGTCTGTACAATACGCAGGAGGATTACGAATACGAAATGCAAGTTGATGTACCTAGGGAAGACGATGTTTTACTGATTTGATAAAGACAAATCAGTTATCAGAACGTTACTCATGAGTTTATTTGCATTCCAATCTCAAGAGAGAATACATCAATCATGGATTTGCAGTACAGTAAGAGTTGGTAGTGCTAATAAATCTTTGATTACAGATTCAGGTGCGAGTTGACCTTGCTTCAAAATATCTCCGGGGAGCCTTCCAAGTCGTATCTCAAGTTCAGCTTTGGGGCTGTTGCTGTTTTTAGCCACACGACTCATGCATGTAGTCCATTTGCACTTTGATTTCTATCTCCTCTTATTAATTCAATGTAGAAATCGTAGTGTCGAAATTCATCACATATCTTTAGCTGTTGGACGTCTTGAATACTATTGAAACAAAGCGAAGAAGCATAGATGCGGAGGATGGCGAGGCTGTTTTGTATTGTGCGAAAACATGCTCAATTTTGCAAGTCGGCAGGAGATAGGTAAGGGAGAAAGATATCGGAAAGTAATCCACGAAATCCTCTTAAGCGATGCGAAATCTAGCGATAATGGCGTGTAAGAGATCTCGGGCGGTCGACCCAACTTTGGCATTCATTCGCATTCACATTAAGACGATACTGTATCATTACAATTGTTGCTTGTTGCTTCGATCATTCGTGGTGCGTTGAAAGAGACCTCATTGGCTTCGAATTGAGACGGGGAATCAGCCGTTACACCTCACGACTTCCGGCTACGAAACAATAAGAAAGATAGGTTGGCATCTACTAGGGAAATGGAAGAGATAAATCCCACAATTATATGTAGAAGGGCCAGTTGGTCGACGAAGAAGCATGCATGAAAAAGAAATGGCGATTAATGAGGGACAAGTAGCTAATAAGAACAGGATCGCAGGAATCCACAAGCAGAGAACGTTCAGCTTCGGACATACGTATTACATACTCGCGGAGAACCTTTTCTTCGCAATAGCATAACGTACTGCTGTATAGCTGCCTTGGCTTTCGCGAATGTTGACCGTGAGTATGGCGCCACAACGTCTGAATAAGTACCAGCAATGTTTCGCCCTTTAGGTTTTCGAAATGCAGTCACAGGAAGCTTTGCAGGGTCCGCAGGAACCGCGTAGAATCAGATAGAATGCTTTGGAACTGTGACAATCTTTCGCACGAGGTATTTAGTTCAGTATTCTAGCTATGTGGATCCCTCGCAGAAGTATTTTACAGGTCTGATGAGATGATCAAGATAGCTTGCGCTATTGGCGTTCACAGATATGTTCGAGACCTGCTCAGACAGGGTTAACGGCCATCCTGTTCAGGATACTAGCTCTTGAATCAGCTGCCGGACAATATCGAGTTGTAAAAAGAAGCCGCTTCTGAAACGCCGCCTAGGCATGGATCAAAGGGAACAAGCGTAAGAATGCGTTGATTTGACGGTAAAAAATGATGACAATATGTTATTGCTGAGAGCATTGCTGCAGGAGCGTGCAAGTGTGTTTGAATTGTCAAAAAGTGCTATCAGTAAGAGCATGAAGCATCGGAGTTTGGAGTACTATAACCAAATCTCATTGCGAAGGGTATTCCACCACGTCGGGATGTGGTTCACTCGATTTGAATGATGGTATATACGTTAAAAAGAGATCAATAGTACTATTGCTTGCATCAAGAGGGTGACTCGGCTGAGTAGACTGCAATCTGCCCGAAGAACGGCATGCAGTTGATGCGGCGTTCTAATGGGATTATACACGGCACAAGGCACGTTCCACTGCGTACAGCGTCGCAGAAGATCCTGCTTCAGAGAGACGAGAGAAACGATCGCGACGGTGAATTGTGCTCGAAACAGCTGCGACGGAACGACAAACAGTAAATTCTTGCCGCTACCAGTAGGCATGATCACAATCACCTCAGGCCGACTGCGTGCGATCAGAAGCAGGCCCTGACATTGCTCGAGACTGCGAGGGCCTGCATGCGAATCGAACAATTGACCGAGACATTGTTCGATGGCCGACCACGTCCACAATTCTCGTCATACTTGCAAGCTAGAATCCATCCGAGCTCCTTTGACCAAGGATGCTGTGTTCGTCTTTGTGGACTCGAGGATCGTTTGTGACTGCTAGCAGTGTCCGAAGAACTATCCTTGAACGCAACGTCCCGATGCCAAGTTTGGCTAACAAGAAGATACGCTGTTAGCAGAGCGTCTTTAAGTCCGGCTTGTAAACTGACATCGGTGCCGTAACTCGTGCGATTTGTGGTCGGAGTGTGATAGGCCTGCCAGCTGTGAAGGATGCCTCTTGAATCGGTTGAAGCAGCGACCGCCTCCACGTCGTCGTAATCGCCATCCAGCTCAGAATCCGAGACACCATCTGCATGCAATGCCTTTCTCTCGAAGTGCTGTGAGACCTCATACTGCTTGCAGCCGAATCCCTGCAAGAGTCGTCGATCTATAGCAATGAGGATGTGACGCCACGCTTGCGAAGAGACCGGAAAGCCCAATAAGCAGGCGCTCTGCCGCTTAAGCACATCGCCAAATCGATCGGCAGTCCACACACGATCTCGCTCACAGAAGAGATAGCCACGGTTCAAGGGGTATTGCATGCAATGTCCCAAGAAACGCACAAAGACCGGCACATAAATCAAGTATCGCACCAAAAGTTCTGCAACGGCCGGATGCAAAAATCGGGCGATCGGGCGAGTGCCGATTCTACATGGAGACTTGTGATAGCCCGTGATGAAAACCACCAAACCGTTGGAGAGACATAGATTGCGTGCAGTCTCCTGATTACACCATTCAACGCTCAGTAATTCCTTTTGGCAAGGAGAAAGCCCCGGGCTCCAATAGATCAGCACACTCAACTGGCGTAGAAATCGCTGCTCTGATAGTAGATAGCTATTGGCTGCTGACTGCTCAATGCAAGAAGCTGATATCGAACACTCATCAGCGTTGCCGAAGGTTACGATTTGAAAGTATCGTTCGGTCAATTCGGGAGACGTCTGCAGTCGATAAAATTACTAGTCCTTGACTGCATGCGGCTCGTTTCCGGGATCATCCAGAAAGCATTTGCCTGATCGCAGGTCGCTGGGGTTGTCGACTAGCATGTCCACGGCGTAACAAGGGACTTCGCTGATGTTCAACAAGAGAGTTCGCTCCAAGAATTGTGTGGTCGACTTCCACAGATCGCGCAGTCAATCGCGCCAAAAGTGGATGCACAGAGTGATTGCCTCATGACAGATCTGCGTGCAGTCGTCGTTGATATGAGTTATAGGATGATGAACGACGTCGTTGCTCGCAGTCCAGGTTAACAATCGCTCAACTCGGCTATTGGACTGGATGTGGTATTGACCAAGAACTTCGTGCACTGTTTCCGAACAAGGATCTCCAGGTTGGTCTGTGCCGGTTGGTCGCTCGTTCGCTTTCGCATGCAATACCCCAGGAGCCAGACCTGCATGCAATGAATCCAGCCGCTGAGCCGATAGGAGAGTTTTTGAGCTGCAACCCAAGCGCCTTCTTCTTTCAAGTATCCAATTACGGGGCTGAAGAAGGCAGAATCCTCTCAGCGAAAGCCGTTGCATGCAGTCGCAGTAAGTTGACTGCTCTGTGGCTGAGCCCCTCGGAGTTGGAGTTAGAGGTGACATCGGGTGCACTCAAGCACTCCCGGAGGCTCAACTGCTTCGTATTGACCTTCTTCCCTAACACGCTCATCGTTTTCGTCCTTTGAGGCGCCATAGCTGACATGATTTTTTAATTTTTTTTTTTTTTTAATTCATACTCGATTCAACACCCCTAGGGGCCTATGCGAGATCTATATATTTTGCGGCCGGAGATTCGGAGCCGCCCCACTGTTTCATGCATCTATCGTGATGTCCATGGTACAAAGAATTCCACCATTAGAAAAAAAAGTTTGTAAAGACCGTACTGATTCACCACTTGCGCTGAGAATCACATATGTGGTATCGCGAGAACACAGATTCTGTGCATCGCAATGAACCGTCCAGCAATTGCTCAGAAACCTTTGAGATCCATGCACATCCAGAGCTAGCAGCTGCTTCAAAGGTTGCCCTTCTTGTGGGCCGTAGCCGTGTAAAGCAGATTGGCGAGAGCTTCAAAGACTCACGTATGAGTCTTCTTTGTAGGCTGCGACTATGTGAAGATCGTCTCTTGACGCGTAATACTCGTGTATCTATATATCCATATAATCTAATACCTAAACTCAATGCCAGCTCTTTTTCGTACACGTTACACACGCAGCGCTTTCAGTCCGGGACGTAGCGGAGTCATTGCTCCCGACAGAATTAGATTTTCGTGCTGCCGCCTCTTGGGGTAGACGAGGCCCCTCATCGTTTAGCTTCGAGTGCGCAATTGGGCGTGTTTGTAGTCAAAGCAGGAAGCGGCTGCGATTACTCGAGAACACGTGGCCCCAACGCGACCAATTCATGTGCGACAGGAACTTCTGGCCTTCTGCTTGTGTAGTGTACGCGTGTATAACCCATTCCTAGCCAACAGCTGATTTGCGAGGTCGACATCCTGCTCTTCAGGTCCTCACCATGGTTTCCACCCCTGATCCGTCGATGTCATCGTTCGCTCTTGGCTCAAGACTATTCATCGACGAGGGACTTCATGCTTTCGGCGGAGGCAGACCATCAACACCCATGTCAACTGCTGTTTACTCCTTAAGCATACCTCCTGCGAGATCTAGGTGTACAACACCGCTTTGGCTTGCTCTCTGCTCCGCCTCAGGCCCTCAATGAGATAGTTGGATTCTCGCAGCTCTCGATATACCGACATGCGCATACTGTCCTCTCAGGCTGTACAGATAGTCTCATTTAACCCAAACGGCTAACAGTGGCTACTATTGCACACCACGTCCCACAGGGTTTACCTGCTTCGCGTTGCCGTCAGAGGTCTCCCTCATTCAAGTCGACCATGTCTCGCAGGGACTGCTACTAGATGGTCCTAGCCAACGACCAAATTGTAGTGTTTCTACCCTACTAACCAAAGCACGCGATGT
>JAABUJ010003333.1_pt1 | contig 18179 bp, 16 predicted proteins | sample 5559131 | NCBI WGS metagenome assembly JAABUJ01 (sample SAMN10711875, study PRJNA513366) | rock metagenome | isolation source: Antarctica rocks | place: Antarctica: Victoria Land, Mt New Zealand nord | collected 2016-01-07 | reverse complement strand
TGGACTACACCGAGAAGCCCGACTACGCACGCGTCGTCGACATCTGCACCAAGGACTCACTGCGCGAGCTGGCCACACCCGGGCTGCTGGCCGTACTGGCGCCGATCTCGGTCGGCTTTGCGCTCGGGTACGCCCCACTCGGCGCCTTTTTGGCTGGGGCGATCGCTGCCGGCGTGCTGATGGCCGTCTTCCTGTCCAACTCCGGCGGCGCGTGGGACAACGCCAAGAAGCTGGTCGAGGACGGTACGCACGGCGGCAAGGGCTCCCCAGCCCACGAGGCCACGATCATCGGCGACACCGTCGGCGACCCGTTCAAGGACACCGCCGGCCCGGCGCTCAACCCGCTGCTGAAGGTGATGAACCTGGTCGCCCTGCTCATCGCACCGACCGTGGTGAAGTACGGGATCGGGGTGGACGCCAACAAGGGCATCCGCGCGCTGGTCGCAGTCATCGCCGTTGCCGGGATCGTGGCGGCCGTGACGATCAGCAACCGCCGTACCGTCGCCGGCGACGACCCCAACACCAGCCCCAAAGCCCGTCGGCAACACCAACACCAGCGACCCCAGCGGACGCGCTAACCCGCAGCCCTAACTCCGCACCGACCTTCCACGCCCAAGCGACTCAGTGGCGTCGCCCGCAACCGCCCGCTCAAGCTGCTATGCCCAGATGCCAGCAGGTGCTCAGGTGGCGGATCGAGCGGTGTCACGACCGATGCTGACCAGCAGCCCGACACCTACCAGCTCAGCGAAGATCGCCGAGCCGCCGTAGGACGACTGCAACATCTTCGTCAGCCGCCTCGGCCGGGGCGGCACGTGCCCCGACTGCGACACCCTGATCACCCTCGACGAGCTGCTCGAGGGCACCTGACGATCACCCGCCAAGGCCGCTACCCTCACCCTGCGCACCACCCGGTGCCTCCAACAACGAGGCGGCAAGAAACCGGGGACGGTTCAAGGTGACCCGGGCCGCTGCCCGATATGAGCTTCGCTGGAATTATTTTCGGGCTGGGGGAGGGGTTGAGTGGCGCCGTTTCTAGGGTCGGCGGGCGGGCTGGTCACCTACCTAGAAGTAGCCGCCAAGCCACCCAGCGGCGTTCCAGCTCGGCGGGTTCGCTGCGGCTAGCGCCGAGCAGCACACTGCTGGGCACCGGTGCAGCCATGAGCATCAGGGCCAGCACGGGCTGGGACTGCTGACGTACAGGGCGCCCAGCATGGCCGCCGTCGAAGCCAGCCCCCAGCCGCACCGGCGCGCTCGTGCACCGGTACAGCCCAGCGCCAGCACCTGCGCGCGGATGCTGACCCATAGGTGCGGCAGCGCGCAACGCAACACATCAACGGCCACCGCGGGCGTCCCAGCCGGCACGTCTCGTCATCGGCCGGCCGGTGCCGGTACCGGTGCCGTGCCGGTGCCAGCTGCAGCGGAGCGGTACAGCTCCCAGCACAACAGCCCCAGGCTGATCACGCCAGCACGAGTCCGCCCGCTCGGCGGCCGCCAGCGGCGCCAGCCCGCTCTGGTCCGGCACCCCTGGCTCGACGCGGTCGGCCTTGACCCAGTTCCCTAGCATCGTGTCATGATCGACAGGCCGCGCGGCGGGGCTGGGAGGCCGCGAGGCCCGAACCCGGTGGCTAGCAGGCCTTGGTGAACACCAACCGCTGCCCGCCCCGACCAAGCGCCCGTGGGAGGACGTCGTCGCCGGAGCGGGTAGCTCCAGCCGAGCTCGATGTCCTGCATACCGCTACTGTCTTCGACCCGACGCCTCGTGCAGCCGGCCGGAATCAGGCCGGCTTGATGGGCGGCCGCAGACGGACGGGTAGGCAGCGTAGGACGACGGTTGCAGGAACCCGGTGGAATTGCGGGACAGTCCTGGTGTTGCGGACACCAGGGCACCAAGCGGCACCCCGACAGCAACCGGCGCCCACGCCTCAGGCTTGCTCCAGCGCCGCCGGCCGACAGCATCACCGGGTCCAGCTGGTTCGGGCGAGGCGAACGCTCGCCACAGGCCGATCGCCAGGGACGCCGTCCCGCCGGTCTCCTCACTGGCTACCGGGACTAGGTGCACCCGCCCGCGGAGGAGACCGAGCCGTAGGACGAGGCGAGCTCTGCTGGGGGTTGTGGTCGGGCAGTGGGGCCCGGGGATACTGGCGCTGCTAGCGATTCTTGACCACCTACGAGTGCCGGAGGCATGCATGGCTGTTCAGACCCAACGGCGCAGCTTGGACGTGCCGATCGGCAGACGCAGCCGTTTGCCGACACCGGCGTTGGACTCTGACAGCTTCGGCCGCGCTAGTGAGAGCATCGCCAGGTACTTCGGTACCGCCAGGTTTCTGGTCATCCAGACCGTCCTGGTCTTCGCCTGGATCACGGCGAACGTGGTGTTGGTGACGCTGCGGTGGGATCCGTACCCGTTCATCTTGTTGAACTTGGCGTTCTCCACCCAGGCGGCGTATGCCGCGCCGCTGATCCTGCTTGCCCAAAACCGCCAGGCCGACCGCGATCGGGTCACCGTGGTTCAGGACCGGGAGCAAGCAGCGACCGTCCGAGCAGTCACCGACTACATCACGGTCGAGATCGCGGATGTGCGGCGCGCCCAGGAGAGCGTGGCGACCCGTGCGTTCATCCGCCGGGAGATCGCGGGGATGCTGGACGAGTTGCGCGTGCAGATCCGCGACGACATCCAGCACGAGTTGCGCATTGCCTCCCGTTGACCAGCCGGGCCGGGCAGCGGCGCAGCTGTGCGGGTTCGGGCAGCGCGCAGTCCTGCGGGTTCACTGCCCGATGAGCGCATCGAGACAGACTGAGAGCCGGACGGAGCAGGGCGCGGTCTGGCGGGCGGAGCTACCGTCAGCGGGTGGCCAGAGGTCGCGGGTCTGCCCAGCGGGTCGGTTGGCTCGTCGTCTCGCTGATTTGGCTGGTAACGGCCGCCCAGGTCTGGCTGGTGCGCTGGGCGCCGGAGACTCTGCGCCACCGGCTGGGCCTGGGCCCGTTCCTGCTCGGCGTGCTGGTGCTCATGGCCGTCGTGATCGCGGCCCGGCGGCTCCCCGGACCGGGTCCTGGTCGGTTCCGCACCCGCCTGGGGCGCGCGGCCGGCGACCAGTTGAGCAACTGCACGATGGTGGTGGCGGTCGGAGGTCCGTGCGACGGCTTGCTCTTGCCGCGCTCACAAGGCAGCGGGCAGGACCTGCCGGCTCAGATCTGGCTCACCAGCGACCACCAGCGCTACTGCTACAAGCGCGGCCCGACTCGACCGGACGCAACCGGCGGGCCCGGCGTCGTGGAGTACCGATACCAGCCTTTGCGAGCCGTCTGACGTCACCGGCGGCCGGTGAGACTGCCCGGGAGCTTCAGCGCAAGGTGGCCCACACCTGCCCCGCCGAGCTCTCCGGCAGGTCCTCGGCAGCGGCGCCGGAACCTTGGTCGGGGTATGACGCGTTGACTGTGCCGCGAGTCCTCAAAGGGTTGGACGACAGTGGCGTCGACCTGGTGGCCGTCGGCTAGTACGAGGCAGCACACCGGCACCGCAAGCCCCACGGCCGACGCCGTCGCCAGCGTCACCTTAAGACCCGCCGTGGACGGTCCGAGGCGGCCAGCCGGGCCCGAGCCCGCATGTCCACCAGCACCATGTGCGCGAACCGGCCCCAGCCGCCGTCATAGCCACCGACCCCGGCGGCGTAACGCCAGCGGTTGTCAAGCAGTACCGATCGACCGCCTCCCGGTCCGACAGCCCACCAGCCGCTGCAGCACCATCACCGTCGCGACCACCGACAGGGCAGCTGTAGCTCAGCGCGCTGATAGCGCAGCGCTCCCGACGTCGGCTCGATTGGTGGGCTCTGCTGACAGCTCGGCTGGTGGGGCGCAGACTCGACGGGTGCCGCTACCGCCGCCTGCTGGAGCTAGGTCGGGATCGTCGGCGCCGGATCCCGACGCCGCGGTGCTCCGCGCCCTAGGTGCCCAGCTCACCCGAGAGTCCCCGCACCTAGCAGAAGCCTTCGCGATGGCGCCGGTGCTGGCCGCGGGTTGCACCGGCTCGCGCGCGAGACGGCTGGGCTGGCTGCTATCGCTTACCGCCCTGGGCCTGTTCGCGCTCTACGTCGCCAGCAACAGCGCCCTGGCCGCGCTGGGTGTCGCGGTCACCCTGGTGCCGGGCTGCCTACTGACCAGCTGCGAGCGCAGCCAGCTCGCTGAACTCGAGCGGCGAGCCCTGGCCTGGCGGCTCACTCAACCCTGGTGAACCGGCGGCTCAGAGCCGCTGAGCGGGCTTACCAACGCCCCTCCACACCCCATAGCAAGCCCACCAATAGTTTAATGTCAAGGTAAGGAGTGCGGGTGTCACCTGGTGCCGCATTCGCACCCCTCGGTGCATGACGACATTCCCGGCCGACATATCCGACCGGGCAAGTCGTGGTCGAGTCGGCGTCGGGGTGCATGATCAAGACCGGCTGGCGGTCGCTGGCCGATAGGCACATCTATTTGGAGGCGACGTGCTGCTCGCGAACCCGACCGTGTCTAGGGCCGTGGTGCTGGTCAATGACCTGGAAGCGCGCGGGGTGGTGCGCAAGGCCGGCCACGCGGTCCTGATCATCGTCTTAGTTCTGATCGTGCTTGGTGTTCTGCTGGGCGTCGGGCTGGCGGCGATGTTCCGCCGCCGTCGGTAGCGCTGCCAGTGCGACCGGCCTGTCACCTACGACCCCGACCGGTACAAGGGCCGCAACGTTGTCGGACGGGTCTACGAAAGCTTCGAGCAGTGGCGTGGCGAGCCCCCGCTGCGACAAGCTCGCCGTCATCTTCCGAGGCGCCGCAGTCCTTCCAAGCATCATCCGGTGGCTCTGCAGCCCATTAGGAGACGCGCGCTGGGCGGCTTCGCCCCAGTGGGCGGACCGCCGGTCCTGGGCGCCGTGCCGCAAGCAGGACCGGCGACCTCCTGCCACTGGGTTGTACTTCATGTGCGCTTTCTGAGGGTGGTCCGCCGGGGCGCCGAGCCGGGCACCGGGTTCGGGCGGCAGGACTTCAGGAGCAGCGCGCCGTAGGACACCGTGGCGACCAGCGCCAGCGGGAGCAGCAGCCGCGCGGGTACCGGCGGACGCCACGAACCCGGCGCGGTGGTCAGCGGGTCCAGCGGACCGGCCAGCCCCACGGAGTAGCGGTGGAAGACCCATAGGAACGACATGAACAGGCCCAGGCACACCGCGGCGGTCGCCCACACCGCCGCCCGTCCGTGCTGAAGGCGGCGCTCCCCGAGCAGCACGGCCGCCACGATGGGAATGCCGAGCGCCAGCGGGTACTCATAGCGCCCCTGCCACACCAGGCCGTTCGACCTTGCCGACACGACGGAGGCGCCCAGCGGCAGCACGATGAGGAACCCGACCACGAGCAGGGCAAGCACGCTGGCGTCGTACCGGCAGGCGAGCAGTAGCGCGGCCCCAACGAGCACCGCCAGGGCGCAGCCCAGGACCACGAGCACGAGATAGGGGGCGGGGGTGTCCGGCGAGCCGTACTCACCGAACAGGCCCTTGAAGTACCCGGGCATCTTGAGCAGGAGCAGCCGGCCGATCTGGGCGTCGGTCGTACCGGGCGCCAGCCGGAAGGCCTCGACGCCGTAACTGCGCTCGTGCAGCACGTAGCCGCTGGCGAGCAGGCCTCCGACCCCGAGGGCGACGGCGCCCCACCGAACTGAGCTGGCCCGGCTTAGTCGCACCATCGCCCTGGGACGCAGCACAGCCAACGCGGCCAGCACGACCAGCACCCACAGCGGCGACAACGGCCGGGTAGCGGCCAGCAGCAGCGCGGCCACGACCACCACCCCGACCAACGCCGGTGGCGGCTGGTCGCTGTGCTCACAGACCAAAATCGTCGCCGACGTCCACAACGCGGCGGCGGCGGCGATCTCGAAGCCATTCGGGTTCAGCACCGACATCAGGTAGATCGCCTCCGGGGTGACCGCGAGCGCCAGCCCGACCACCGCGAACCTGCCCCGCGACCACCGCCAAGCAGTCGCAAAGGCCAGGCCCAGCACGAGCGAACCCATCAGCGCGCTGACGGCGCGCATCGCATACAAGGCCGGTCGGGCCGAGGACAGCAGGCTCGGCAGACCCGTCACGGCGTAGTACAGCGGCGGGTACCGGCCCACGTACGTCGTTGTCGAAACGGTTCCCGTCGGCACCACCCGGCGGCGGTTGGCGGCGCACCCGGCCCCGCGATTCCGGTCGCCGTAGTAGCAGCCCGAGCCACCGTCGATGTCGGCGATCGGGCCCGGTACACCGACCCGCGTCACGAAGTGGGGGCCTCCCGGCAGGAGCCCGCCGATCAAGTTCCCAGAGGCCACCGCCGCCGCCTTCACGTACTGCGTGGGCTCATCTGGCCCGGACGGCAGCGGCGTCACCAAGCTCCAGGTGACCGTCACCGCGGTAAGGACCGCGGCGAACAGCGCCCAGGTACGAACGAAAGCACCGCGCGAACCAGGGTGGCCGGCCGCGTCGTCGAGCGCGCTGCCGTGCCGGACGTCCCTGGTCGCGGTCACGGCAGCACGCTAGTGCCGCCACCGGCCAGCTGGTCACAGGTCCCAGCTGAGCGCAGGCCCGCTGCGCGGCGCCGGGTCCGGCTCCGCACACCAACGCCCGATCACCGCCGCAGCGCGTGCAGCCGCCCGTCAGCGCCCGCTTCAGGCCCCACTCCCGCAAGTGTGGCTGCCGCCGCTGGTGTCCGGGCACGGAGGCGCATGTTTTTTGTTGCTGGTGCTCGTGCTGCTTGGTCGGGCTGGGTGCTGCTAGCTGGGCTGGCGGGGTTCGTTTAGGGTGGCGGGGCGCCGCGTCCGTGGCGTTCGTCTGGACCGGTCGCCGAGTTCCGCCCCACGGTCTGCGGCGACCGGCCTGTCCGCATCAGGGGCGGAAGCGGGGGACCCACTTCACCCGGACACCACGGTGTCCTTGGGGTCAAGCCGCACCAGCGGCCGGGCACTCTTGCGCCCGAACCCGACAGCTCACCTCGCAGGCGTGCAGGAGAGGTCCGTCATGTTGTTGCACCGGTCCACCGCGCCCCGTCATGCCCGCCCCCGCCGCCGTGTGCTCGTTGTCGGCCTGCTCGGTGGTGCGGCCGGCGCGGTGCTGTCCGCCGCCCCGGCGTCCGCCGCCCCATCCGGTGATCCGTTCGCTGCGTTGCGGCAGTGCGAGTCCGGTGGGGACTACACCACCGACACCGGGAACGGGTTCTACGGCGCCTACCAGTTCGACGCGCAGACCTGGCACAGCCTGGGTTTGTCGGGGTTGCCGTCGCAGGCCGCCCCCGGCACGCAAGACAGCGCCGCGCGGAGTTTGCAGGCGCAGCGCGGCTGGGAGCCGTGGCCGGCGTGCTCAGCGTCGTTGGGGTTGAGCAGCTACCGCAGCAACGCGCCCGCGGCGCGGGCCGGCGTCCCGCAGCCAGCCACCGCGCCCCAGGCCGTGACCGCCCAGGCCGAGGCGCCGACCGTCGTCCCGGCACCGGCAGCGGTACCGGATGTGGACGTGGTCGCCTCCCAGGTAGCGCCACGGACCAGGCAGCTCCTGGCTCGGCACGGCAATGCTGGCCTACCGTTGTTCACCGTGGCGTTAGTGGGCCGGGTCCGGTCGGATGTGCGGGCCTGGCAGGGGGCCATGGTCGCCCGCGGCTGGCACCTGGTGGTCGATGGTCAGTACGGCCCGAAGTCCGCCCAAGTTACCCACGACTTCGAGGTCCAGCACGGTCTGTTGGTCGAGCCGGTCGGGATCGTCGGGCCGCAGGTCCGGCACGCCATGCTGCACACCCCGACCACCGGCTGAACCAGCCGGAAACCTGCTGCGGTCGCGGCCGCCCACACTGACCGGCTGAGCTGCGCTGGGCGGCTGCGGCGCCCGTCCGTGCCCGCGACCAGATCGGCGCCCAGGGGCCAGGTCACCGGGCGGTATAGCCCGAGTGGCACTCGGGCGGTGGCGGGACAGCTGCGCTGGCGGGAGTCGTCCCAGCGGGTGTCCCGGGTGGCTCGGTGGCGCGACCGCTACCGCCCTGGGGCGTGCCTGGTTCGGGGCCCCGGCCCCATCAACGGCACGGCCCCCGCTACAGGGCACGGCAACACCTCTCCTAACGGCCCAGCCCGCGCCCGCCCGCCGGCGGCGGCCCGGTAGCCGGAGTCGGCGTCAGCGTCGGCGGCGCGGCTACCGGTGCCTTCGCCGTGTCCGCCTTCACGGCCGCCGGCTCGACTGCCCCGCTCGGGGCGGCCGGGTCCGGGTGACCGGTAGATCGAGGTGCGGCTCACTCCCCACACCTGACCGATCTGGTCGACCGCGAGCTCGTGGTCGTGGTCGTGGTCGTGGTCGTGGTACATCTTCCGGGCTTGCATGTGCTGCTCCGCGGACAACTTGGACGGCCGACCCCGACACGGTCCCGGGCCCGCGCCGCTGTCAGCCTAGCCACCTCCGGTCGGGATGATCTCCCGCTCGAACTGGGCCAGCGCCCCAATCAGCTGGAACACCAGCCGACCCCCGCCGTGGTCCTGTCGATGTAACTCGTGTGAGGCTGAGAGAGCTTGTGAGCAGGAACTTGGTCGTCTGTTGCTCGGCTTCTGACCCCGGCGGTGATCAGGCGGGAGGCTGTGCCGCGCCGGCGTGCTGCCACGCGCTTTGGCCTAGCAGCCGCAGGCCGTTGAGGGCGACGGCGATGGTGGAGCCCTCGTGTCCGGCGACGGCTAGGGGCAGCGGCAGGGTGCCGAGCAGGTCCCAGGCGACCAGCCCGGCGATGACTACGGCGGCGAAGGCCAGATTGGCCTTAACCAGCCGGCGGGCCCGCACGGACAAGGCGATGGCGGCCGGCAAGGCGGCGAGCTCGTCGCGGACGATGACGGCGTCGGCGGTCTGCAGAGCGACGTCGGAACCGACGCCGCCCATCGCGACGCCGACGTGTGCCGCGGCCAGGGCGGGGGCGTCGTTGACGCCGTCCCCGACCACCAGCACTCGGAGCCCGGCTGCCTGCAGGTCCCGGACTGCCGTGACCTTGTCCTGCGGCAGGAGGCCGCCGCGGACGTCTCGGACTCCGACCTGCTCGGCCAGGTGCGCGGCGGCGAGGGGGTTGTCGCCGGTGAGCAGCACGGGTGGGTTGCCGGTGATGCTGGTCGTGGCGCGGCGGCTGCGGCAGCGTCAGGACGCAGCCGGTCGGCCAGTCCAGCACCCCGGCCGGCGCTGCGTCAACGAGCACGACGACCGCGGTGTGGCCGGTGGCCTCCAGCTCAGCGACCGTCTGCTCGAGATGCTGACGGTCAGACCTCACGTCGTTGCCCTGGCTGCTGCGGGCGCTGCCGGGGTCCTGAGTGCTGGCCAGCAGGGCGGTCGGGCTGCCGACCTGGATGGTGTAGCCGGCAACATGAGCGCGCACGCCCTGCCCCGGGGTGGAGGCGAAGCCATGGGCGGGCCGCAGGTCGATGCCGGCCTCACGGGCTGCTGCCACGACCACCCGTCCGACCGAGTGCTCGCTGGCGTGCTCCGCAGCAGCCGCGAGCGCCAACAGATCATCCGGGGGCCACCGGTCTGCGGCCGGCGCGACCCGGGTGACTCGAGGGGTGCCTTCGGTAAGGGTGCCGGTCTTGTCGAACGCGACCTGGCTGGTGTCGGCGAGGCATTCCATCACCACGGCGGACTTGACCAGCACCCCGTTGCGGCTGGCCAGAGCCATCGCCGCGAGCAGCGGCGGCACGTGGCGAGCACGACTGCGCACGGTGACACCACGACCATGAACGTCATGGCGCGCAGCAGCGTGGGCTGCAGGGCCGCGCCGGCTGCCAGCGGAACGGCGAACAGCAGCAGCGCCTCGGCGATCACGGCGACTGAGTAGCGGGACTCGACCCGTTCGATGACAGCTGGGTCGGCGCCTTGGTGGCCTGCTCGACCAGCGCGACGATCCGGGCCACCACGCTGTCCGACGCCGGCCGGCTGACCTGGACCCGTAACGCCCCGTCGCGGTTCAGGGTGCCGGCGAACACCTCATCGCCCGCGGTCTTCACGACCGGTAGCGGCTCGCCGGTGTCTCACCGGCCTGTTTGCTGATCTCCGCGCGCAGGTCGGCCGCAAACGCGAGCCTGTGGCTGCCGTCGCCGAGGGCCATGAACGAGCCGCGGAAAGGCCGGCCGTCGACTCGGCCACGGATGCGAACCAGGCCGCGGGTACCGAAGTACTCTGCCGAGTCGGACATCACCACCTAGGTCCAGCCACCCTTGTTCGGGCTCTTCTGCAACGTGGCGGTGAAGGTTCGGCCGATTGTGGTCATGCAGAGCCTCCATACATCAGGGAGCCGAGGGTGGTGAGTTCCCGACCTGTCTCGAGCCAGGTCTTCAGGCCGAGAGCATCATCGGCCAGCCGCCGTACAGGTGCGGGTCGGCGTCCTCGGGCAGCTGGTCGTGGGTGACAGTGAGCCGGCAGGAGTCCCCGACGTGCTCGATCTGCCAGGTCACCCGGCTTGTGCCCTCGGTAGCGATGTCGTCGTCCCACACGGCTCGGTAACGATCGGCTACCGACGCAGGCGCGGACCCAGGGCGCAAAATCTAGCCGCAGGTACGGCTTCAAGGCCCCCGTTGGGACATAATCTAAGTTATCGGCGGATGGTTTTCGGGCCGGGGGAGGGCCTGCAGCGGCGCCGTCCCAGAGGGCCGCGCGCTGGCGTGTCACCTGTCTGGAAGTAGCCGCCAGCCCAGCCAACGGCGTTCGAGCTGGGCGAGTTCGCTGCGGCTGGCTCCGAGCAGCAGACCCCCGGGCACCAGCGCAGCAGTGAGCATCAGGGCCAGCACCGGGCTGGGACTGCCGACGTACAGGGCGCCCAGCATGGCCGCCGTCGTGACGCTCCTGTGCGGCTGCGGGTTCAACGGCTCGTCGGCGCACTGCCGCACGACGCCGTCGTCGTTGTGGACGACCTGAGCCCTGTAGCCGAATTCCCACCGGCTTGCCGAGCCGTCCCTCGGCGATCGGCCGGGCATCACGCTCGTGCAGGCTGACCCGGCGGGTGGCCCCGTCCGGGATGATGCCGGCGACGCGGTGTCGGGTCTGCGCGGTGACCTGACGGGGCTCACAGCGAGGGTGCAAACCGGGTGACCGGTGCACCCGGCAGCGCGTAGCGTCGGGCGGCGATGACCGTCACCGACTTGCGACCCGGTAGGACGCCGGGCACCCGCGAGACGGTCCCGCAGGACGCCGCCCGGCTGCTCGGGTGGCGGCGCGTTCGGGGCGCGGTCACGGCCTGGGCGCTGGTCGCCGCAGCGGTGGCAGCCCTGGCCGAGACGGGCGGCACGGTGGTTGCTGGACGGGTGGCCGGGGGGCCGACCGCCGGGCTGGTGCGGCTGCTCGCGCTGTGCCTGATCGGGGCGGCAGTGCTGGACACAGCCGGTCGCACGGCGTGGTCGGCCGTCGTTGACCGGGCCGAGGGCCGGCTGCGCGCCGACCTGTTGTCCGCGGCGATGCACCAGCCGCTCGCTGTGCTGTCCGAGACCGCGGTCGGCGAGGTCCTGGACCGGATCGACGACGACACCCACGAGCTCGGCGTGTTGCTGCGACGGATGGGCTGGGACCTGGCCCGCACGCTGCTGCGTTCCGGCCCGATGTGGGTCGTGGCCGGACTGACCTGGTGGCCGGCCTGGCCGCTGTTCCCGCTGGTCGCCGTCGTCATCGTCGTCGCCGTACGGCCCCTGACTGCGGAGGTGTTGCGACGCAAGGTGGCCGAGGAGATCGCCTGGACCGATCACGCGGCCGCTATGGAGGAGGGAGTCGCCGGCCGGGATGACCTGCGTTCCAGCCTGGGCCAAGCCCACTTGCTGCGGCGCTGCGCGGAGCTGTCCGCGGTGGTGCACGCGCGGGTCGCCGCGACCTGCGAGACGGCCGCCCGGCTGGGTCGACGGGCCGGGCTGCTTCTGCATGGGCTGCTCGCGGCCACTGCCTTGGCAGGCGCGGCGCTGGTCACGACCGGAGACCTGACGACGGCTCAGCTCGTCACGCTGTTCCTGGTCACCAGCGCCTTCGTGGGCCAGGTCGACCAGATCGCCCGCCACCTGCCGGACCTGCAGCAGGGCCTGGGCGCGCTGACCCGCCTGCGGCAGCTGCTCGACGTCGAACCCGAGCCCGTGGGCGGTCTGCCGGTGCCACCTGGGCCGCTGGACCTGTCGGTGCGCGGCCTGCACTTCTCCTACCCCCAGGGGACCTTCAGCCTGCAGGGCATCGACCTCGACGTGCCCGCAGGGCACACCTTGGCGCTGGTCGGCCGCACCGGCAGCGGCAAGTCGACCCTGGCTGCGCTGCTGTCCCGGGCCGTCGACCCGCCCCGCACCACCGTGCACCTGGGCGGCGCCGACGTGTTGGACCTGGACCTGCAGCAGCTGCGGGCCTCGGTCGGCGTCGTCACCCAGCGCACGGAGATCCTCGCGGCGACCCTGCTGGACAACGTCACCTTGTTCACCGACGTCGACCGAGCCACCGTGCGCGCAGCGGTCCAGGAGCTCGGCCTGGGCGACTGGGTCGACGCCCTGCCCGACGGGCTGGACACGCTGCTGGGGCCGGGGGGCACCAGCCTGTCCGCCGGCGAGGAGCAGCTGGTCGCCTTCGCCCGCCTGCTGGTGCGCGACGTGCAGGTGGTCGTCCTGGACGAGGCGACCGCGCGGATGGACCCGGTCACCGAGGCCCGGGTCGTCGCAGCGGCAGACCGGCTGCTCGCCCGGCGTACCGGCGTGGTGGTGGCCCACCGGCTAGCGACGACCGCGCGCGCCGACCGGGTCGCGGTCCTGGAGGCCGGGCGGGTCGTGCAGCAGGGCCCGCGGGAGCGCTTGGCCGCCTGCCCGGGTCCGTTCCGCGACCTGATCCAGGCCGCGGGAGACGACGAGCGGGAGCCCGCAGACACCTCCGCCGGGGCGGCAGTGGGTGGCGCTCGCCGGGCGGGCAGTGCCCCACCGCCGGCCGGCGTCGGCACCGGACCGAGCCTTGCCCGCGGGACGCTCCATCTGCTGACCGTGCACCCCGAGTGGGGCCTGTACGGCGCCGGGCTGTTCCTCGCGCAGGCCCTGCTGGGTGCTTTCGGCGCGCTCACTGGCCTGGTGTGGGGGCACCTGGTGGCCGGGCTGCAGGCCGGTCGCACGCCCTGGACGGACGGCGTCCTGCTCGCGACGAGCCTGCTGGCCGCGCCCCTGCTGCTGTCCGTGGCGTTCCGGGTCTACCCGCAGTGGTGGGTCTCGGTGATGCTGCGGGTGCGCCTGTCGGTGCTGCGCGGGCAGACCATGCAGCACCGGCTGCCCCGCACCCCGCCCGGTGAGGTCGTCGGGCGGGCCATGGACAGTGACCGCTTCGCCCGGTACGGCGACCGCTGGGTCGACTTCGCCAACGGCCTGGTGATCGTGGCCGTGACCGCGGTCGCGGCCGGCTCCGTGCTGGCCGGTGCGGTGCTGGTGACCGTCATGGTGCTGTCCGCGCTGGCCAGCTCGCTGGGCTCCCCCCTGGCCGGGCGGTCCGCCGCGGCGTCCTCCAGCGCTCGCGCCGCCTTCGGGCGCTCCCTGGTCTCGACGCTGGACTCCGCCCGCACCATCAAGCTGGCCGCGGCGACGCCCTGGGCCCACCGGCACCTGCGCGACGTCGACGACGGGCGCGTGGAGGCGGCGGTGTTCGAGCACCGGGTCCAGGCCGTGCTCGACGGTGTGCCCGTCGTGCTGGTCAAGTGCGGCGTGGTCGCCGGCTGGCTGGTGTTCCTGCGCGGCGGCTGGGGGTTGGCTACGGCGCTGCTGGTCACCACCGCGGTCAACGGCTTCGAATGGTTCGGCCGGGTCGCGGGCGCCGTCATCACCGAGGCGCCCGGCGTGCGCGCGTGGCAGCAGGCGACCAGCCGCCTGGCCGGTGGTGTCGACCTGATGGACCTGCCCGAGGGCGTGGACCTGGTGCGCGGTACGGCGCCCGCTCCCCCGCCGGTGACCACGGCGCCGCTGCAGCGGCTCGAGGTCAGGGACCTGACGGCTGTGCACGACGACGGGACGCTGGGCGCTCACGATGTCGACCTGACGGTCGAGGCGGGCCAGCTCGTGCTGCTGCTGGGCCAGGTCGGGTCCGGCAAGTCCAGCCTGCTTTCCGCACTCGCCGGGCTGGTCGACCACACCGGCAGCGTGCGCTGGAACGGCATCGAGGTTGGGGACCCGCAGGCGTTCCTGCGGCCCGGGCAGGTCGCGCACGTCGCCCAGGTCCCCCGGGTCCTGTCCGGGACGTTCGGCGACAACGTGCGGCTGGACCACGACCGCGACGTCACCGACGCCCTGGACGACGCGCGGATGGCGCCGGACGTCAACCGCGCCGGCGGTCCTGGCGCGATGGTCGGCCACCGCGGCGTACGCCTGTCCGGCGGCCAGGTCCAGCGCCTGGCCCTGGCCCGCGCGCTGGCCACCGGCGCCGAGCTGCTGCTCGCCGACGACGTGTCCAGCGCACTAGATGCCCGCACCGAGGTCGAGCTCTGGCAGGCCCTGCGGCAGCGCGGCGCCACCGTCCTGGGCGCGACGTCCAAGGCGGCGGCCCTGCAGCGCGCGGACGCCGTGGTCGTCCTCGTCGACGGCACCGTGGCCGCGACCGGCCCCTGGAGCGAGCTGGCGCCGACCTGGGCCCACCTCGCCGGCTGAGGCCGACGCCCGCCTCCTAGAAGCATTGACCGGGTTAGCTGGCGGAGAGTCCCTCACCGAGCAACAGGGGACAGCACCTGCTGCACCGACGACAGTGCCGCGGCCGGACCGGAGGCCGACGCCCGCCGCAACCAGCTCGATGTCGGTGTAGCCGCGGCCGCGCAGCTGGTCGACGACGCCAGTCCAGCCATGTCCAGCTGCTCCCAGCTCGAGCCGGCGCGCCAGGGCCGGGGAGATACCTCGGGCAGCGAGGTAGTCCTGCGCGGCTGGGTCGGCGGCGAGCTGTCGCGCGTACAGCGAGCCGGCGTCTGCTCTCAGCGCCGTCCTGCGTTCGGCTGAGGGCGGTGGGGAGGTCATGTCCGCCCCCGGGCGGCGGCTGGCAGGGACGTGTCCAGAGCGGCGTCGACGGCCTGTCCGGCGACGGCCGCGGCGACCGCCCCGGCCTCGACGACGAGCGCGCCGGGGAAGTGCTGACGGTCGAGATGCTCCAGGCGGCTAGCGGTCACCTCGCCGTCGACGACCCGGCCAAGGGGTGGGTCGTCCCGCTCGAGGGCGCTGGCCGGCTGCTCGGGCTGGTCCTGGAGTGTCCTGAGCCCGGTAGGCAGGTGACCGGTTACCGGGTCGATCGTTCCGCCGGCCACGGCGAGGGGTTGTGAGACGGGGTGCGCGGTGGAGTCGCCGCGGGGCTGGTCGAACAGGCTGGCGGCGTCGTACATGGCCTGGCCCGGGTCGGCGCCTGCTGCGACCTGATCGGTGTAGGAGCGCATGGCGTCGGGTCGCAGGTCTGTCAGGCGCTGCTCAGCGGCGCGCTGCGCCGCCTGCGCCTCCGGGTCATCGGGCCAGCACCGGGCTGCCCCCCAGCCGGTGAGGAGGTCAGGGACGTCGAGCTGGGCGCTGCGGTCGGCGTCGAGCAGCGGCGCCCACCGCAGCCGGTCCGCGCCGTGCTGGGCCCGGAGCTGCCCGCGGGCAGCGGCGGCGGCCCGCTGGTCCTGGCTGGCCCGTTCGGTGGCGCGGGTGGCACGCAGCTGCGCGAACGCCTCCGCTGCGGCAGCCGCGACCGCGACGGCCTGGGCCAGCTTGGCGCCGGCGGCGGCAGCCGGGTCCTCCTCGTGGGTGCTCATTGGTCCTCCTGTGTCATCGGATGCGCCCGTGGCCGGTGGCCCAGGGCTGCTGTTGGGTGATGCCGTCCAGGGACCGCGCGGCGACGGCGGCCTTAGCGAGCTGGGCGGTGCCGTTGCGTGCGGTGTAGGCGGCCTGCAGGGCCTCGCTGGCCCGTCGAGCGGTGGCGGCCTGGGCAGCGCGGCCCTGTGCCTCCCGCATCCGGGTGACTGAATCGGCCAGGGCCGCGACCTGGGCGAGCAGCGCCAGGAGCCGCGAGGCCTCCGCGGACTGCACGAACCGTGCGGCCAGCAACAGACCGGACGCGGCGCGCAGTCCCTGCCCGGCCTGGCTCGGCGCGGGCACCCGGCCCCACTGCTCCCGGGCCGCCCGGTCCAGGTCCCGCGCTGCCTGCTCGAGCGGGCCGGCTCTGCCGTCACCGGCGACCAACCGGGCGGCGCCGGCCAGGAAGTCCGACGCGGCCCAGGCAGCATCGGCGGCGGCCGCCGGGTCCTGGGCGTGACCGGTGATGACCCGGGTCGCCTGCTCGGCGGCGTGCTGCGCCTGCTGCCAGACCTGCTCGCGTTCAGGTGCGCTCAGCCGCGGGGCCGGCCCCGCCGCGGTGGCCCTACCCGACGGCGGGGTACCCGGGTCCGCGGCGGCTTGCAGTGGTCGGACCGCCGGGGCCTCCCCGAACCGTGCGCGGACCTTCGGCAACGTCAGGTCCGAGGCCAGCCGGCCACCCCCGTAGAAGATCGGTTCGCCTGCGCTGTCCCGGTCCCCACCAGCCAGCGCAACGCTGTAGCCGGTCAGGTCGCCGGTGGCGGGACTGAGCCGTTCCCGGACCAGCAGTCCCGCGCCGCGCAGCTCGTCGAGGAAGCCCGAGGAGGACGAGGCCCTGCCCACCGCCTCCCGTACCTGCCGGCGCAGCACGTCCCGGGCCGGCTCCGGGCGGCCCAGCCGTGCTGCCTTCTCCCGCTCCGGGCGGCCAGGTGGTGGGGTGCTGGTGCGGTCCCGGGGAGCGGTGGGGCGCAGCCCGTGCCGGCTCTCCGCGGCCCGGCAGCCCTCACCGAGCCGGTAGAAGTCATTGCGGGGGTGGACCCGGCGGTGACTTTGTTGAGTGGCCAGTGTCGCCACCACATGAATGTGCTCGGCGCCGGCCTGGTCGTGCCGGACGGCTACCCACCGGACCCCGTCCTCGCCGTCGCCGCTGATCACCCCGATGCGTTCCAGGACGTCCCGGGCAATGCCCGCCCACTGCTCATCGGAAAGGGCCGGGTCCGGGCCGAGCCCCATTGCCGGGTCGGGTCGTGCTGAACTCAGAATCAGGTGGTAGATGCTTCCGTCCCCGCCGCCCGCCGCCTTGTTGGGCGCGTCCAGCAGTCCCGCGAGCCCCCGCAGCGCAGTGTCACCCTGGGCCAGGTCGGGGGCGATCCGGTCCAGGTCGTCCCAGCCGGCGACCAGCCGGGGGGCCTGGTGCTCGTTGTGCTCCCCGGCCCCGAACAGGTACCGGACCAGGCCCCTGGTCGACCCTCCCGAGCGGAGCACCTTGGCGATCACGGCTCGTCCTTGTGCCCGCCGTCGATGAGCCGGACGGTGCGGGCATCCAGCAGCCGGACCCCGGCCTCGACCCGGGCCAGGACCTCGCGCAGCTGCGCCGGCAGGACCGCCCCGTCGATGTTCGCCGCCCGGGCGATCTGGTTGAGGTTGTTGCCGACCTTCGCCAGCTCGAACCGGCCGGCGACCAGCGCCCCCAACAGCTCCCGCTTGTGGCGGTCGGCGGCGGGCACCGCCCGCGGCGCCGCGGTCCTGGTCGCCGCCGCCAAGGCCGCTGCGGCCGCGTAGCCGGACAGGGTCAGACCGGTGCGGTCAGCAGCCTGCTGCAGCTCGGCGGCCTCGTCCTGGCTGAGCCGCAGACCGACCCGTACTTGCCGCTGCCCCACCACCCGAGGTCCCCGCCGGCGTCGGCCCGCCGCCGTGCTGGCCCTGGCTGTCCCACCGACCCCGCCGGGTCGGACCGCCCCCTGGCCGCCGGCCGCAACGGCACCCGGGCCGGCCCCCACCGGGGCCGGTTTGGGTGACCGTTGCATATCTCGCCTACGCCCTTCGCCTGCGCTGTGCTCTTCGCCGGTGATGGTCATGACGGTCTCCTACGGCAGCGAGAGGGGGAGCGACTCCGACCGGTTGTGCACCGGTTGCACCGGAGCCGTGGGGGGTGCTGCCACCGACCTGGCGGGCAGCCCCGCGGCTGCGTCGGTGGCTGTGTCGGTGGCGCCGCTGTGGTCGGTGTCATGCCAGGACCCGGCCGAACCGCGCCCCGGACCCGGGCCACAGCGCCTCGGTGCGGATCAACGTGCCGGTGTGCGCGGCGTCCAGCATCCGGCCGCCGCCGAGGTAGAGCCCGACGTGGTCGGCGTTGCGGACCGGGCCGAAGAACACCAGATCACCCGGCCGGGGATCA
>JAABUJ010003331.1_pt1 | contig 18205 bp, 22 predicted proteins | sample 5559131 | NCBI WGS metagenome assembly JAABUJ01 (sample SAMN10711875, study PRJNA513366) | rock metagenome | isolation source: Antarctica rocks | place: Antarctica: Victoria Land, Mt New Zealand nord | collected 2016-01-07 | reverse complement strand
GCCTACTTCACCAGTGGCGTCCCTTGGACCAAGGGACCAATTGTATTGAACCAAGTAGCGAAGGCAACGGTGATCCCAACGCCCATAGGTACAGGACGAGCTCGGAAACGCCTTGCCACATTCCGACGCTCAAAGCTCCGACTACGGCTCCGACTGCAACCCCTGTCCCAGTCCATGTCTCGGCGGTATTCTCACTCCTGATGTCGTAGACGTCTAGAAAGTCTTTTGGATACTTCGGACTGAGGCCATACTGGCGGTAGTCAATTCCGAGCGTCGACATTGACCCGAATGCTAGGAGAGTGGCACTCATTGTTTGCGCACTCCTGAGGGAAGCCCATGGCAAGTTCTTCAGGAATAATTCATCTTTTCTCGCACCACGGAGTAGGCCTGTGAGCACTCGGATTTGACCAGCGTCTTCGAATTCCCCCAGAAAATAGTTGTGGGCCCCTTTGGCATAGGGCAAGCTGGGAAGTAAGACACCCCGCAAGCGAGGACTAAAGCGGGTGCCAAGTAGCTAGGCACTTCCTTCAGGCGGTAGCGAGGTTGTGGATATAGCGTCGTCCAGGATAGGTTCGCTCAGTGACTCATGATGCTGGCCTATAAGCTATTAGCTGAGATTATACGACATGGAGAAGCGCTCTCGGTATCGCAAAACGCACCAGGGCGTTCAGCCTCGGGCTCTGGGGACATGACCTGAGATTGAATTCTCCGCCCGTGACAGACGGCTTCGGACCGTCTCTAAAGACTTGGGAAAATTGTTTGCGCGCATTGTGGCCGGAGAACGCGACTTCTACACGAACCACCTTAAGCTGCAAGGGACGAATGGTTGTTGCTTCGGGGCGTTTCGGACCGTGAGTCCGCAAGGCTGTGTTTCAGGGCTATGTTTCAGGGCTATCCTAGGGTAAAGGCTAATCTCCGCAGTATTTCCACCCACGAAGCTTTTTACTTCATTGCTCGGATTTTTTCTCTTCACCTGCTGCTGGTGAACAGCTCCTTGTTCCAACGGTCTCAAAGAGGTCGAAGCATGACGGTCAGATCTCTATCACAGGGAAGATGGTCTACATCAACGCTTCTCGTCTTGGAGCAACCGTTCCACATGAACCCTGTATGCCGACGGCAACATCAAAGCCGTCGAGAGGCGTCAGTCATTCGACTGCGTCGCAATACGTCCATGGAAAAGACCAAGCGCTATGAGTCTTTTCTCTGAGCATTCTGGCCACTTTTTCAACGAGATCACGGTACACGCAGCATACGTCTTCATCTCTAGATGCACTGCCTGGAAGACATAGAAGACCCCAGGTCCGAGACCTGGATACGTATCCCGAGCTTTCCTGAGCCCTTCTTGGAAATCCAGGAACAGGGTGGTCTAAACAGCCTGGCAAGACTTCGTGGGCTTCTGGATTCGATGGACGCACGAACAATGAAAGTGTTGCAGGACACAAAGAATAAATATATCGAGATGGTTTTCTAATACTAAAGTGTAGGGTAAGGCAGTTGGAACAAAGGCATCACTCGCCACACGCCCCGTAGCACCTTCTTACCCACTGCGCCTCGACCTAAGTCATAGTGCAGGTGCTTGATATACCACGTTATGCATCTTCGACCGCAGATAGATATCTCTCGCATCGAAAAAAAGGCAGGAAATCCCGCGTCGAAGTGTTAGCTGTGGAGACTGACAAGCCCGACAACATCATTGTCAAATTGGCCAGCTTTGTAGCGGACATCGCAGACCACGAGTCGTCATTCCTGATCCTCTGTATTTGTTGAAGAGGAGGAAGCTTCAAGGCGAGCCCTAAAGCCACGCACCAATGGTAAGGTGGGCACAGTTTCCTCCAGCCACGCAAACACTCTTCAAGTCGGCCTTCCAACCAGTAGTGTGAGAGATCAGAATCAACGCATCGCGATTCGAACCCTCGGTATTATGATGGTTGACATCGAGTCCTGGGGCAGAATGCGTGACTCTCATGAGGAAAGGGGGAAGTCGCGGGACCACGTACTTGACAGTAGCCCCGGTGGTTCGATAGCCACAATGATCGCGGTTCCGAGCCGAGTATGTTCACTGTTTCTCTGTGATTTGTCTGAAGAGGAGGAAACTTCGAGGCGAACCCTGAAGTCACGCACCAATGGTAAGGTGGTCACAGTTTCCTTCACCCACGCAAACACCCTTCAAATCGGTCTTTCAACCTTTGATATGAGAAATCAGGACTGATTACCGATCCCCTATGATTTATCTGGAGAGAAGAAGCTCTAGGGGCGAACACCCGAGCATGCACTCTCTCCAAGTAGGCCTTTCAACCTGTGAATTGAAGAATCAGAACCAGGCGGTCTCCGCGATTCGAACCCCGGAACATACGATGATAGACATCGACTTTCTGGGCAGAACGCTAAACCACTCGACCTTGATATTAAGTCCCACGTCAAATGCTACGGCAGCATGTCTGCCTTTAAGTAATGCCTGATACAAAACTCGTTTACGTTACTTGTCACACACGTGTGGAGGATTGGCAACACTCAAATGCATTCACGATTGAATCATCCCTGGCTAGCAAGAGTATATGATCAGCTCATTCGTGGTGACCCCAGGTGATGAAGAAGTGTTGAGCTTCTTCAACACTCTCTTGGCCGCAATTTCTGGTTACGCTGTGTCGTATCGTGTTGGTATCTTCGCTAGCCTTGTGCTGTAACCTCCCAAAGATCACTTAATTTCTCTTTGGGCACGCCGCTGATCTGAGGTGCGTCTGATTTGCTCATAACCAAACTTTTCCAACACCAAGCCTTACCAAAACAGAGTTATATAGATATATATATGTCTCCATCACAATTCATTCCCAGCCTTAAAAATCCCAAACGTCCACACTCTGCTTTCCCACCTCCAACTTTGACAGCCACGAAACCTGGAGGGACTGTCAAAGCTCGGTGTCGGTACAAGTTGCAACCACAAACAAGTATGCCGTCTACTTTTGCCTTCGTGGATGGGTACGAGGCCGTTGCGCAATTCCCAGGTAAGTCTTTATTCCTTTCACCACAATGATTCCAGTGGTACCTCGAGGACATCCATCCACTAGTATAGAATCTTCCCTTCCGATTGCAGTACAGCCCCTTTGATTACAATCGTTCGCACAGGGATTGCAAGTGGTACTCTCCGACAGTCCACAGCGGCTTGAGGCTATGCTGAACGTCCGGGGTCATCAAAGAATTGTTGGCTGACAGTTCTCTCACTGATAGACAGTACAGTGAGCAAGATTCCTCGGGGTAGTTCAGCGTTACGAGGCTGGGAGCGTGCTCTTTGGAAGGATGCAATGGGAAAGCCAAACCGTGGAGGTCTTTCTACGCAGTAAGCCGAGAACATAAAGCGCGTCCTTCAAAAGAAGGACTTACCGACCAAATATGACGACGTCGCTGAAGATGAGAAAGCCAGACTAGAAGCCGTCTTGACCATATTGACACTAAGTCTAGCACAGCTCTCTGATAACCACCCATCGCCAGCCGCCTCGGCCACGGCTCAACTGGAAAAACAGATCCAAGCCGATGTTCCAAATACTGAGCTCAATGATTCCCAAGAACAGCCTTATCTGGCCGGAGCGAATCACGCGGCGGCTCATCCCGAGTTTTTGTTGCGGAACCACCCTTGTTCCGAGAGCTACCCGGCGGGAGTCCACTACACAATGCGCTGTGCCTAAGGAGTCTGCCATAAGGGGTTTTGTGTTGCCTCCTTCTCAGGACGACCGAACAATGAGATCATCGAATCCGGTATTCTGGCCTGTCAAGGCTGCTGACCTTGTGGTCTTTGCAGGCTATACGGCTATGAACGTTGGAGGTAATTATTTGTATCTCATAGAGCCGGATACGGTACTATTCATGGAGAGTCAGTATAAACCTCCATTCAACCCCTTATGTCGCTCACATACGATAAGCTAACAATTACTGTTTGCGCTTAGATGGTGTTAAGATGCCGTGGCCCAGTCACCAAATGCAAGCTCGCGCCGAACTTGTCCTTCAATGGTACTTTGCGCACGAGTGGAAGGTTCTCACGGCTCGTCAGGCTGAAAAGCTTACGGAGTCTCTTCGGGAATGGCCGCCAAGCGTATCAATAAGCTACTTCGAAGCGAACATTTACATGTGTTGGTGGCTCAAGTCAGTCGCCTATCTCTACAAGCTTACTGGTGACTTGAACAACTTCAAGACCGTTTGTCGGTTTGTGGTCGAATTTGACAAGGAATGCCCTGCGATCAGCAGTGCTATAATGGATTCGTGGACAAGGATTATGGGAGAAGTGCTTGACATTGATCTGAGACCTCAGACCGACATCTGCGGGGAGACCCCGATAGTAGCGGTTGATGTAACCCAGGTTTGTGATGAGGTTGAAGTGGAGACTAGCTCGGCGACCACAGCACAACAGGTCGGCTTACTGGTTCAGCGAGAGCGATTGGATCCATCACAACGATGTGACTTCCGCCAGCCTGTAACACAAGAAGCCGCACCGGCCGAAACAGCACAAGCCGAGACCTTTGATTTAGGAGATAAACCTATGAAGTAGGCTAAACTTAGGAGTAAGTAGAAACAACGACTGCGAGTCCTCGCACGAACAAACTTCATTTCCACAGACACGAACCGAAAATCGAAGAACCTCTCGCTCGACCTTACGTCCATCCTCAAGCCGAAGGGAAAGAATTCTCTGCATCGGCGGGGAGTTGCGAGACGAGTTTTTCGATCACAAGCCCGTGCTACACTGGAGGCAATGGAGAAGCCCACACGGAAGCTTCGAGGAACAACTACACGCAAACAGGATCGGGACCTCGAGAAAGCAATGAGGATATCACTGTTGGCAGTAGTCGAACAAAACGATACAGCGACAGCGCCTACTCCGCATCCTCGACAGGCGGAGAATGGCACAGATACATTGAAATCCGGTCAAGACGAAGGCATTTATGGTGACGAGTCGACCGAGAAGGTGAGCTGGCTGAAGGCTCAGGAGATATACCAGCCAGAAGAACATGATCCGGACATAAGCCACGCGATCCACGAGGAAATACCATCAACCGAAACTGAGGAAGAGGAATACCACGATAAGTCGGACTAGGGACCTTCTTCTGGCTCGTCTTTATCACCGTCACATAAGTCTCAAGACCGATCGTGACTCGAAAATATTTGCTTTCGTCGAGGAGGTTCAGTTGGCCTGGGCCACACTAAAAGCGGGAGTAGAAGAAGCTTGAATCTCCCTCTCTGAGACGGCTGGAAGACCGAGCGAAACGTGTGGGAGAATCTTTCATTATTTCATACTATCTTCTTATAGATTGCAACAGCCTATCTGTAGCAATCCTCGCCAATATCAGAGACTTTACTGTACATTTTCCCTAGGATGGAGAAGATAGGGAGAGTCAGCCTGTGGAGCATGATAGGCACAGCATGTAAGACATCATTTTGAACTTCCTCCTGCCAGCACTTGCAGACGTGATTCTCTCCTTGCGGCTACGATGCATATCCCTCACGAAGGGACCAGTCATTACTGATCTGCCTCACCCCTTCTCTAGCCACTCCCTCAGGGGGCAGCCATGCTGTCAACAGGTTTCCAAACGTTTTGCCGCTTTGCCATCAGCCTTTCAGTGGTCATCCGATAAACGCTGTTTCGTCGAGGCGTTATCAAAGCGCAAAGCGACTAATAGATGCCTTGCTACTAGACATAGTACAAGCTCCTCTGTTCATACCTAAGCTTGCCGAATCCCAATTCCGACAAATGTGCCCCCTCACCAGCGAAATTACCTCAAACTTTCATCCAACTTTGACCCCCCTCTATACCCTCGCCTTTACCTACGCTAAGAACATAAAATATGGCACGTCGTACACGCATCCAAAGCCATAACAGTATTCCTCTCGCAGGGTTTCACACGGAGATTGAGGTTGCGATAACCTTGTCGCTTATCTTACCCCTGCTATCCAGCTCCTTACTACATCTAGCTTAGTCCCGCATGTGGAGCGCCCTGTGGGGCGTGGTCTCGCTTAACAGCCGCCTAGAATCTTTCTACCATCATCTCTTCACAGACTGAGAACTCTTCAGCTCGTACTCTCCATGTCTTGTTCAGCTACCCGTGTGCTAGAATTATTGGTTCCTTAGTATTTATGGTCCTATGCAATTCTGGAATAGACCGTCCATAAGTGCGATTCCTCAAAGCAGCCAGGACAGACCATGTCAATAATGCTGAGAACACTCTTACGGACGCTTCTCACTACTTTTTCGGTTACCAGCCCTAGGCCTAAAAGTAGTAGGACACACCCACGCTCAACACATCGAATTCTACTGTTTACGTCAAAATTATCAACCATGTCGTCCGCGTCGTTTTTGTTTCAACCACTTTCCATGCACAACGATGAACCGCCATAGACACCAGCCTGTACCTCCAATCCCAAGCAATAATAACTCACTCCTGAGATGCTACAGTCTTTCGAAATCGGTGACGGCGTTCCAGGTTGTTACGCCGCAGATCGGGTACAAGGCGATATTTGTCAGAATGCCAGATGAGATGCTGATGGAGCCAGATATGCTGCTAATCATGCCGCGTGAGTTTTCCCTTATGCAATCCCATCTTTCTCGCAAATTTCCGCCCCTTCCTTGCACTCTTTCATGGCATTACGATTGCTCCGAAAGATTTCCTCGTGGTTATTCGTTCTCCCAGACTTCTCGTGCACAGGCAGCCACACTCAATTCCTTCACTAACATCTCACAGACCACAACACAACCCACCAAGTCCCCTGGATGAGCGACTACCTCCAAGACCAAGCCTACCGCCGCCTCGAGACCCTCCAACGCACCCCCGGGGTCCTCTACGGACACACCTACCGTCTCCTCGACTATGTCCAACAGTGTCTCCGACCCTGGCCCGAGCCAGTCGAATACTACGAGGCGGTGACGCATCTGCTGGGATGGCTGTTAGGCGTGAGGGTCATGTACAAGCTTGAGGGGAAGCGGGCGGAGGAGGCGAGGGTGAGGGGCATGGTGCAGGAGGTGGAGAGGAGGAGTGGCATCCGGGTTGAGCATGGGATTGGGAATTATGGGAGGAGGTGGGAGGCGGAGATGCGCTATGGATGGGGTCGTTGATGAGTAGTTGAGTAGTTGGGGAGAAGCGGGTGGAGAGGGAGAGGCTCTTGATATATCTGATGTCAACGAAACGATCGCAGCATGTCCCGAGCCCCAACAGCATTTGAAAAGAGAGTTTATAGAAACAAGAATGCAGTAAGACGTCGTCCAGGCCGACACTTCGCTAAATAAGAGATCGTTGGCTCGTTTGCCACGCTTGAACCTCTGCTCTTTCTCAAGCTCCGCGAGCTTTGTCTCAAGGTCGCAAGACACGTCATCATCGGAACACGGCTCTTTCTTCAAGCTCCGCAAGCTCCGTCTCAAGGTCACAAGACACGTCACCATCAAAACACGCCCCGCTTGGGGTTCTGTTTCTCACACCACCCATTCATCATTTTCCTTAAGACGTATACTTCCATTCCTGGCGTGTCGGCAAGAGATCGAAAATGACACCACCGAGACATGCTTTCCCGATACCACTCTCCCCTATCCCGCTTCTGATTGTACTCATTCCCATCTCAGCCAGAGAACCCAACGTCGGTTCAGCCTACAGAGTCATCGTCGGTCGAACCTTTCACCCGCCGACAAATCGATTGTGCGCCTTCGATCATGGCTGATATCTCCCGTTTTACTTCCTCCATCATGGCCATGGCTCGGTTCAGCTGCTGATAAGCTCGCCTCAAACGCTTCCTAGCTGACTTGACTGCAAGGTCCTTGTTACTAACTTCCATAGCCACGGCGACCTACCGAGGGTCGTCATGCATCGATATTGGACTGCTGGAAGCACAACGAGCCGGGCATTGAATCAACTGACCATTATCAACTTGACGACTATACGCAATAGCTTTCGATCTTCTAAACACGCATGAGGAGAGCGAATCTTGAAGGCTGGAAGCGCGATTTCCATCAAGGAGCAAATCTCCTGTTGTGCCTCCTTCAACTTCACCATTGCACAAGTGAGCTTCTTATTGGCCCGTCTCAGCCGCTTCTGGTGGCCGTTCCCTAACTCTGCCTTCTCACGGTCTTCGTCGATTGTGGTGGCTTGGGCAGGTGATTGCTTTGAGGGCCCTGTATCGGCGGAAGGGACAGGTGTAGTCGAGCATTTCTTGGTGCCTTTCTTGGGACGCGTATCTGCGACTATAGGGACGCCATTCCCGTCTTTGTCTGTCGCATGACGCTTGGATGACGACGCTGGAGATGGTACGCTGGCACAGGCCAACGCCTGCTTCGGTGCCTCCTCGTTGTCGCTACCGTCATAACGCATAATCAGGCGATCGGAGAGATCGTGGTGCTCGGCAGTCATATGCCCGCTCGCGACCTTGGTGCATAATGGTAATTGCGCGGAGCCGCTTCTTCTTGTCCAGCCAGACCCATTCATACGTCAGCTCCATCTTCATCTCCTTTGAGAAGGCGGCGTTGCAGTATTGGATCTCCTTGTGGGCTTTGAAGTCGTTTTGCCATGCGGCGGCTCTGGTGGGGCTTGCGGCTCAAATTCCGGGAATGAAGCGTGACTGATGCTGTGAAAATATATATTCTCAAAGGTGTCCTCACTGCCTCGAATATCCTATGATATTCTTATTTAGTATAAGACGGCTGGAGTGTTGCATTGATGAGACTGTGCAGTGCATTGGAATCTAGAGATCTGTATCGACAGTTGCTCCAAAATAGCGAGAAATAGTGTATATGAGTGAAGCTAGTAGGTAACTATGGTAATGTATACGGTAGGTTGGGAACTGTGACCTGTCAGCTACCTGAACTCTTTCACCTTGCCAGGACAGGATGTTCCGAAAACTCGGCGTACCTTAGTCATTACTGTATAAGAGGGGCAAAAGGGCTTGCAATGGGGGTCCTAGAATATAGCCATTTGATGAGCAGGGTGATGGTGGCTAGGCGTGATGCGTCGGGTGCACGTTGAGAGAGTGGGAAAGAAAATCAGAGCAGAGAGTGTGAGGACAGGCCTGAAATAGGGAGGCTCGAGAATGATAGGTGGTGAATGTGGGTCACCCGCCGAGTGCTGTAGCATTCATCATCCCATCAAAGGAGGTGATACAGATTTTGATGAAGTAACAATGACAAGTGAGATTATTCGACGAACATAGAGATTCCGAAGGCTTTTGCGTTGGAGCAGGCACTTGGAGCAGGCACTCGGTAGTCCCATTCGATGCTCATTGAAGGACGAGTAACAAGCTCGGAGAATGTCTTGAACAACCGATATATAGTCTATAATGTAGAGCCCTGCATGACAGGGGGCTAGTGCCGGGGACGAGGAGATTAAGGGGCCTGTGCTTGGCCGTTTGCCATACTATTTAGTATGGTGACCGCCCATTGCACTTCCCTCCTCATTGCATTCGCCTCTTTCGACCCGCTCTCCCACTCCTTTTGCTTCTGTCGCCTAGACTGAAGAGAGTTAGCCGGCTTCGGAGCAGTCCTGGTGACCTTCCGATAACGTTATGCCACCGGCGGCCTCTTCCGCACGCCTAATAGGCGGCGGCGAGGTGCTACGAGGTGGCCGGTGGCCAAACACCTCTTGTATATATAGAAAATGGCCTATTTAGGCCTTGTTTGCCTGTTCTGAGTCCCAAAGCAGTAGCTAGCCGGAGCCTTTACAGGATCAATTCATCGACAGATGCAATCCATCAATGTAAGATGAATGTGAATGTAGTCGGGCTACTGTCACTCTTTAAAGGGTGTCACGGTTCAATCCTAGTCTTCCTGAAAAAATAGTGACGATCTGGATAACCAGTCCCGAGGACAACTCCGATGAATGGTTGAGTTAAGTGGCTGCATAGCTTTCCCAGCCAATGGTTGGAATATCATATCTGTAAGTATCTTAATTAGTACCCGCTTCTAAGAGTCCGTCGATGTTTCCCGTATCGCATAGTTCACCGCGAAAACCGAGGGCTGATAGCGGTGAATCCGCGACCATGACTCTCATGAAAGTGAACGGATTGAGCATTTCATGAAACGGCATGGACGCTCGCAGCTCTTATCTGATCGCAACTGTAAGAAGCTCTAGCAATGATGGTGTAAATTGAATCAAATGGCAGCGGTCACCATTTCTGTACGTTGTTTTTCGCGCTCATCGTTGGCTATCTTGCGCTGAGTGGGTACAGGAATAACCGATTATACGGCGCCAAAGTTCACCCCATAAATTGATAGCCACTCCGAGAAATATGCCAGTGCCATGCGGCCCCTCCATCGCGGTAAAGCCTTAGAGCTTCAATCATGGCACCGGCGCTGTCTTAATGATGATAAGTCCTCTCTGCGCTAATACGTCTTAAATTGCTGATATTTAGTCCAACCCTGTGTCCTAATAATTTCAATCAAGTCTTCTTTGCCGTAAACTGCAGCTCTTCAAAGTCAACCAAACCATCTTCCACTGTTACTACTACTACTTCTACCAGTCGCCACTCGAGGATCCTACAAACAACGCTTCTTCTTGAACAAGTCCTTGAATTTGTTCGATTTAGAGCTCTCGGGCTGGTTGAGTAAAGTTGGGTGCGTATTATCCCCAGCGGTTTCATATAGCTTCAAGAGGCCCTGGATATCCCTTGTGGTTGGCTTCAGATTAGGAAGGATCTTGTTTCCATCACTGGTCAACAGAATGTCAGCACGTCCGTCGTTACCCGGGCTTGCTGGTCCAACAGCCCCCGCTCCGCTGGGATAAATCATGAGGGATTTTAGATCGGGCTCCGCGAGGACGCCTTCACCAGTACCATCGGCGCCTAGGATGGGAAGGTACTCGGAGGCGCTGAACTTTGCTGCGGCTGCGAACTTCTGGAATTTACACGCGGAATCCATGTCGTCTGACGAGAGCCGCCCTGCCACTTCGGCATAATCTTTCAGATTGCGGCAGTCGAAATGGAATCCACCTCCGAATCCTGAAGAGCTATAAGGGATGTCCAAAAGGCCGGGTTTTGATGTTCATGGAGTAAGCCCCAGGCGTGACCCAATTCATGTGCGTCATTCGCAACGACATCAAGCATGCCCACGTCTGTGCGATCGCTGAGATTCATGGTGGGTCCTTCATCCGTCGGATCGTTTGCATTCACTGCCGGTATCCCTTGGGTCGTGGAAAGTCTTCCCTGGTCGTTGAATTTGATAAGGAGGACATTTGCACGATTGTTATTGTATTCCGCGTCTGATACCTCTATCAACTTGAACTGTGCTTCTGGCAGTCCTTCCTGGTACCAGAGATCTCTTGCGCGCTCGAGCGTGTATAAGACTTTTTCTTTTGTTTGAGGGCTCTCAAAGCAGTATCTTATTGTGCCGTCAGGCCAAACGCGTTGTTTTTCGTGAACAGTGACAAAGAAATAGCGTTTCTTGAGCGTGGAAATGGACGTCGAGCTATCTACCGTTCTGAGTTGCGTTGATCGCTCCCAGGAGCTGTGCCCTCCGAGCGTGCACCAGACCAAGGCAAGGAGATACAAAGTGTAGGCAATCGCTTTGGACTAGTTCGCTGTCAGCGACCACTCTGACTTGAAGGGTATACAGAAGAGGAAGGCCACCTACCGAAGACATGACTGGTAATCTCCCTATGAGCAAAGACCGTATAGATTGTATATCTCGCAGTTCGTCCTAGCTATTCATTCTATTTCTGTTCAGTGAAACCGATTATAGAAAATATGCATCAAAGTCGATAAGAGATTTTGGTTAACTTGTATCACTGCCATCCAAGATGTTCAGCTCTAAGTACAGGTGTATTTCCGGCTCCATTTCTAGCCGCTTCCCTGGCCAAACTCGAATGAATGCTGCAGCGATGATCAGCCTATGGGAAACACTCATAGAGTCCTTTTTAGGCGCCCTCCCCAGCTGGTCACTCGGCCAATCTCTTTGGCTTCGCCCCAATCCTCCTCGACTCGGAGTCCTGCGATAGAAGGTTTCAAATACTGCAAGCTTGACCTAGCCTGCAGTGGCTCGCAGATAGGAATAGAATTCATGTCAGGAGAGCATGAGATGTTTCAGATCCTGTACGGAGTGCCGCCACGGCGCCTGGAGGTCAGGTGGATAATGAAAGGATCCTTCAGGATTTCCCATGACCGCAGTAGGCTCGGCGCATAATCCCTGTAATAATCATAGTCGTATGGAAAGAACTTTCCAAGATGGTACGTGGCCTCGGTAGGCTCGGCGAAAAGGCTCGCGCGACACTAAACGCTCCGCCGCGACAACCGCCATTACTAGTTCTAATCTGAATTCAATAATGTGGAATTCTTATTCTTAGATGCCTCCTTTCAAAGTATGTTTTTTGGAAGGGTGTACCCTCATAATTAGAGACTAGAGAATCTAGCCCGTCACGAGATTATTGCGCCTCCTTTTGGCATTCCGCCGTGCGCACCTTAAGTTTGAAACCGAAGGATTTTCGGTAAAATCTGGGAGGGTCCAGAGCGTATTCTATAGGAATTATAACCAGGACTTAGTGTTCAAGGACTCAGTGTTCAACTTCCAGCAGTCTTGCCACCTCATCAACTCCGCCTTTTTTCTCTGGACTGAGGTCTCCATACACTCTGTTGCTAAAGCTTAACGTTTTGAATATGACTGTCTTGTTTAGCGTCCTACCGTTACTACTACCCATTGGCGTCTTGTGCCAGGTGGATAAACCCTCAGGTCCTACACAGCCAAACACGGCTTCGAACTGCAACAGGTGGTACACCGTCAAGTCCGGAGATTCGTGCTTCTCAGTCGAGACAGCCTTCAAAATCTCGCATGCAAATTTCCTCAAATGGAATCCAGCCGTTTCGAAAGACTGTATTACCAACTTCTGGGTCAAAGATTCGTACTGCGTAGGCATCGACAGCGCCATGCGCTCGAAATCTACTTCCGCGAGTTCCAAAGCTTCTTCGATCACAGGCGAAACCGCCGAGGTTACAACAACCACATCGAGTGCGACCAAGATATCCTCTACCAGCGACTCTTCGTCGGGCGCCAGCAGTACCTACTCCATTAGGAATCCTGTAACTTCGTTTAACATCAGCACTTCAACGATCGACACATCATGGCCGCCTAAGAAGACTCAAACCGGTCAGCCAAGCTACTGCAACAGATGGTATTTGGTCGAAGCTGGCGATACCTGTGACACTGTCTACAACAGGTTTGGGACTTCCATGACAAAGCAGCAACTGTAAGCCTCGTCAGCTCAGCGTCTACCTCAAGGGGCCGCCTCTCGATCTATCGCAATGAGTAGAGCCAGCTCACCGATGTACTAGGCTTGAGTGGAACCCAGCATTGGACAAAGACTGTTCTGGGCTTTACTACGGTTGGTGGGTGTGCGTTGGAGCTCAGCCGCGATCTTCCCTATCACTCACCTACTTCACGGAGCCGGGACCTGTAATTATCCCTACGTATAGTCCATTTACGCCGCTCGCCTTTCCAACTATAAATTCGTCATTTACGGCGACGCCGACGCAGTCCGGTCTAGCTTCGAACTGCAAGGCCTTCTACTCAGCGAGTCCTGTAAGCTGATGGACTCCGATGCTGTAGACCGCTATGATTTGTACTGACAGTATTGTCTATGTAGGGCGATACTTGCGCTAAAGTCCTCGAGCAATTCAATTACATCTCGAGAGAAGCGTTTTTCAAGTGGAACCCAGCGTTGAAGGGTAACTGCGATGGCCTTTTCGCGAATTATTGGTATTGCGTTGCCGATTACGGACCAAGCGACATGCCAATGCCGCCAAAGGTGACCAAAGCACCAACAGACCTCCCGAAAAGTATTGCAGGTAATTGCATTGCGTGGTATCAGATGACCGGATCAGACAGCTGCGACTCGATAGCCGCTATGTTTGGAACATTTTCCAAGACTGACTTCATCAAATGGAATCCGGATGTCTGGTCTGATTGCTCGAATATCAAGGTCAGCACCATGTCCGTTCAACGTGAACAGGTTTGGAGAGGGTTGAATTGACTGAAGATCGTTTGTAGGAGGAGAGCTGGTATTGTGTCGCAGTGCCTGACACCCCCAAAACTCGTACTTCGCTGGCGACTGCACCACCGATAATCAGCGCCAATCCGACTTCCTCCCGAGCCCCTGTAGGCGCTCGTGGCCTTGGCGCAATAGCGATTCCGACGAAAATATAAATCAAACGATTTAATCTCTCCTCATGGTCCATCGTTGTCTTTCAAAGGGCGAGAAATCATGATCGCACATGCTGATTATTGGTTGTTCTTCGATCATCATCCGGCCTCGTGAACGTCTTTGGAGGAGTAGAGCCCTGCATGACCGAGGAGCTAGCGCCAGAAACGACAAACGAAGGGATTAAGTATCAAATCGTCCACAAAGTACTTAGCATGGCGAATGCTTGGTTCCTTGTTCTTATCATTTTACGTCTGTTTGATCCACCCAAGCACTCCATTTACCCTAGGCAGAAGTAAGATCGACGGCATGGCGGCAATTCCAACGGTCCTCGTGTGACTAGCTATTGAGCAGGCTGTCGCTGTGTCGCCTAAAACCCAAATACATTATGTATACCATTTTCCCGTTATTGTGCTGGCCATGCAAGTAGTAGCCTACGCTATCGAGCCTAGCATTTACGTGTCGAAGCTAGACTGACCCAAAGCAACTCACCCTGTATTTCGTCAATTTGAAAATCCCGTTGCGCTCCCATGGAACTTACCCCAGAGGTGTGTCATCGCTGCCTTCTCGGACCCAATATCCTGCCATGTCAGCAACTGGCGACTCGCAACCTGTGATGGCCGGTCGCCAGAAACCATGAAATGAACCAAGACCTGTGCCTCGTTTCTCGATACGGGCACCACCCTTCTTAGCTCTACGCAGTAACGCAGTGTATAGAGTAAGATTTGGGGCGAGCTCAAAATCTTTTAGCCTTGACCCATGTCTCTGCACCAATGCGTCAGCGGGCTCCAAGAGTCGACGCTCATACATCCCGATATCTACGTATTCAGGATTGGCTATGGAGGGGCTTGCGTCCACCCAAATGCAAAGCTTTGTCACCAAGGGAAATGTCTTCGAAACCCGAGTCATTAGGTTGTCGTAGACTTCCAACTCCCCAAATGGCGTGTCATCCCCATCGGATAGGCGAATTAAATCCCATACCAGCACAAGTGATGATATATTGGCGAGACGCTGAGGGAGTAATAGCGAGTGCAAGTGTCGGATTAGGACGATGTTGCTGATGGAAATGACATTGTCGAAATAAGCAAGGTTGATAGTTTCGGTATACCTAATCTTGATCAGCTGAGGGCAAAAGAATAGATAGAGTATTTCCAAAGCGTCAAATCTTGCTCAAACCTCGGAATCGTTATCTTTCCTGGGCGAAGAGAACACCGTAGAAGTGGTAACGATGTTATGGTTAGATTTGGGTGAGAGGTGTATTGTACACACAAGGGCTGCTCATCCGTCTGAAGTAACGAAGAATGCTACTCACGCTTGTCGACACGATAACAGCCACCCCATGACTCCCAAGAAGCACTTACCTGGCCACTCTCCAGGGTAAAATTTATCACACATTCCACGTAGAGATCCAGTTTGACATTTGTCGTTCCAGGGTTCTCCCAAAGGGCTCCGATGGCAGACACAACTCCACCATGCCCAAATGGGTTTTGCGTTGTGATCTATATTACCCGGATCCGTGCTCACTTGGGCGTGCGTTTGATGGTGCGCGGGAACGCGTGGCGCCTTGCATATGCGAGGATACTGGAAGCGCAGGTCCATGTGGACGGTACGGTCCCCAAATGCAGCGATATAGATCTGGTCTCGCAGCTCCCGTGGGAGTCGCTCGAAGAAGGCGCCATTCGGTGTGAACGGAGTGAGATCTTGGCATGACGATGAAGGGGTTATAAGATGCTTGCGCTTTTTTGGCAGGACTGGAAAGCCTGCTGGTAACGCAGGCTCAGATGGCTTGAGACCAGAATCATTGTTACGAGCGCCACTGAAAATATCGCGCAGCCATTTACGGAGCTTTGGCATGCTTGAAAACGGAGATTATGAGTACGAAGGTGACTAGACAAGTAAATAAGGAAGGTATGGAAGGAAGTAAGTGGATGTGGAGGATTCGAATCGACTAAGTAGTGCGGGCATATGTCAGTACGCTCGCGGCACATGGAGTCATGCTTGAATCGAGCACGGGTCTTTGCATAGCCACTTTCTCTATTTTCGCTCAAACCTCGAAAGCATGCCACACATATGACGCTCAATGATATGTAACTTGCACTGGTGTCTTGGCCATATACATTGCATGTTTGTTTTGCGAAACGTGGACCCAACGGACGCGTATCTATGCTAAATAAGGCGTCTCTTTACTGGCTCGCTTGACGCCAGGGTCCAGGATGAGCTGATCTCATTGGCACAGAGGGCGCGGCCCGTGTCTTGGCGTCCCCTATGTCCTTCACTTCTCTTCGTTCATCGGACAAAGACATGTACTGAATCATGACATCTCCATGTATACAGGTATTGAAGTACGGTAGTGCGTCCACACCACACATTGAGCCCTATAGTTAGATTTGCTTCCTCCGGCTATCTGTGGACGAATATTATGAAGGCAGGGCTAACCACGCTCTTTGTGGATTGAACTACAAATTCCGGGGTCACTTTTGAGAAAATCCAAACCTGCATCGCCGACGCGTCAAACAGGTCCAGTCTACTGTATTGTTCCGAATAGCCTTCAAGGACCCTTTTTCAGCTGCTGATCATGACGTACGATAACAATTGACGCTCCGACGCAGCAATCCTTCAATGGTGCTCTAACAAGTCGCGGCTTCTTTTGCGCAATCAACTCTTCTGGATTTGCGATGCGTAAGGGCTAGGCAGATCAGCCTACTACGATACCAGTGTAAGGAGAATAGGCACTTACCGAAAATACCATGTGCTGGCTTTCGGAAGCAGCGATATGGCCATTCTCATCATCGCTATTCTCCAAGGCCACGATTTTGGTGCTTTGACGTCGGCTCATTGGTGGGTGCCTTCCCTTCCTCCGCTTTCCGCTTGTTGCTAACCTTCTCTGCCCAAGCGCTATGATCGTTCCGCATTTAGTCGCCCACGGTCACTCGCGCCTACAAGACCGTAATAACAACTGACTGGAGCTAGCTCGACTCCGAGGGCTTTTGTGTTCCCCGAAGGCGGTGTTGGTCGCTGCTTGGAGCTATCTGAGAGCGTCCCATCCTGGCATGCGTCGATTCGTGGTTTGCTAGGGCTCTGAAGGTCTTCTCCGAGCACTGAACCGCACCAAACAGGCGTCGCTCAGCCTTCCTCATGTGGGGCCCATCGCTGACTGTTGTTTCCATGACCTCTCCAGCTTTCTGCTTCTTTATATCTCCACCGGTATCAAGGCCACTACTGATCGAGTCTCCAGCAACGAGCCCCACAGCACGTGACACACCTGATCATCGGGTTGTGGATCTTTTATCTTGTCGCCGGGATCGACCAACTCCCAGAAGAAGGCTTGGGTGGCATCCTGGAGCTCCTTCAAGGCATCGTGGCGAGTCTTCTTGTCGTTAAAGACCTCCGAATAGGTGGTCGGAAGGTCCTTATTCCTCAAGAGCTTGTATCTTCTGAAGTCGCTCAAAAGGGATGCCGCGACCACCGAGCTCCTGAATTAATGTATCGCAAAGCTGTCGCTCCAACTTTGTTACATATTGACCATCGCGTATTAGCTTTCGCGTCGTCCCATTGACTAGGAGACACAAAAATCGATTAGCTTGGGTCGAAATAACCATCGAGCTTGGCTTGAGGGCTTGAACATAAGAGCCTATTATCACTGCACAGTGGGGATGATCAACCCACTTTGTAATGAGAATTCCTTCTGTTCTAACTCAGCTGATTGTGTTTTTAGTTCCACGCCGGGTCTGCAGCTGCCAGCAGGACTGCTAGAGACATCAGGCCCTTTCTGAGAAGAGCCGCTACTGCTTCCACCTCGGCTGCTGCTTCGTTGATAGACATTCTGAGTGTAATGTCACACGAAGTCCAACGGTGATAAAGAATGTAGGGAGGTGAGGTAGCCGAAGAGATTGGAGTGCGAGAACGAGGCCTGCATCCTAGAAAACCAAGTCTCGTCGACGCCCAGATGTTCGGAAGCAGGATGTACAGGGATAAAAGGGCTAAAGCCTGAGTCATTTGTGTACTGCCAGTTTCTGAGTACCAAGCGATTAGTCGCCTGTCAGCATCAACGACAAACTAGGAGT
>JAABUJ010003330.1_pt1 | contig 18214 bp, 16 predicted proteins | sample 5559131 | NCBI WGS metagenome assembly JAABUJ01 (sample SAMN10711875, study PRJNA513366) | rock metagenome | isolation source: Antarctica rocks | place: Antarctica: Victoria Land, Mt New Zealand nord | collected 2016-01-07 | reverse complement strand
AGATACCCCGCCACACCCAACAGTACACAGCTTGAGGCCGAACCTATTTATGAAACAAGCTCTAGAAAACATCGGAGTGATGCCTTAGCTGCCATTCACGAAACGGCGGCCGATCTGCACCGTGTAGCAGGGATGGATCAGAAGACAATGCGCAAGTTCGACGCGCTTTGCCTCACGCCCCATCCAAGAGATGACTCCCAAGAAGATCCGTGCTCTGCGAACGCGGGAGAAAGCCAGCCAGACGGTCTTTGCTGCTTATCTAAACGTTACGCCCGGCCTTGTGAGCAAATGGGAGCGTGGAGAAAAGCACCCGCAGGGAGCTTCTCTCAAGCTGCTGTCATTGGTAGATAGAAAGGGGCTTGAGGTTGTGGCGTAAGAGAGCCAGGATGGCCGAAGACCGCAAGAAATTGGCTGCCCCGCCTGCCATGCCATCGTAAGTCGAACGGGTCATGCGCCGGCCCATACCGCCGCTGCTCTGGAACTCTGGCGAGAGCAGCATCCGAACAGGCATGAACAGACGGTCATGAGCTTTGAGAGACCCTACTCCGGTTGCTGCTGCGGGAGAACAGCGCTTCAACTAACGGTATCAGCGGACAGCTCAAGCTACGCCGGAGCACTGGACCCAAGTTCATGCACCAGAGTGCCGACCGGATGGGCGATCACTTCTGAGGCAATCTTGCCAGCGGGAACTCCCCGTTTGAAGAGCAGGTATGCGGCTGCAGCGCCGCAGAGGATGGTGGTCCAAAAGATTAGTTTGCGCATGGGAATCGGTCCTTTGGCGTTTTTGATGCGAGCGCTCCCCCAAACGTCAACCGGTTGAGGCGATCAGTGCACTCCTCAAGGGAGCCGAGATGGGCAACAAGGGGGATCGTCTAGATGGATCTAAGTATTTAGCTGCTCCGCGTTTATCCGACACACTACTTCATGGGTGACTTCAGGGAAGGCAATATGGTGATGAACGCGGCTTTCCACGATGATCCTGCTCCCTAGCCAGAGGAGATTGAGCAAGACCGCATCTACTGCGGGTAAATCCGTCCAAATGAGCTTATAAACGGTCTTCCACAGAATGCCGTTTATGTTGTTCTTTGTGGTCCGGCGGGGCCCTCGGGGAGTACAGCGACAGGGGTTGCTGCGTTCAGGAGTCCTTCGAACGCGAGGCGGACACCCAAAGCGGAATACCAGCATCCTAAGGGTTGGCAGAGGAGACGCAATGAACCAATCTAATGAGGAAACTGTACAGAGTACGCCAGGGACAAAGACCAACCTGCTTGGTGGCAACAAGCTCACCTCGGGGCTAGCAACAGCGGCAATCGTGGGGGTGGGAGCTGCCCTGATCGAGGTCGAATGGATACCAGGACTGCTCCTTGGAGTGGCGGCTATGGTGGCACCCGAACTGGTTCCGAAAGTGGGCCGGGGAGTACGGCCGCTCGTCCGGACCGCGATCAAGAATGGTTATGCAGCAAGCCGGAAGGCTCGCGAGTGGATGGCGGAGGCTGGGGAGCAGGTCAGCGACATGGTGGCCGAAGTGCGGTCTGCGTCCATGGAAGACGATTCGAGCACCGCTTCACAACCTACATCAGGCAGACAGCCGGGAGGGGCCGGCATCTCTCAAAACACAGAGTCGTCGACCATCACTGCACCGGTGGAAGGCTAGATTGGCGCACCCGGTTCGCAAGCTTCGGGGAAAGGTGGCGCACTCCACCAAGGGTCGGGTGCGGCTGCGGTTCCGGGGGGCAACCCCCGCGGAACTGCAGGGGGTTGAGGCGCACGTCAGGAAGCTGCCGCACGTGCACAGCGTGGAGGTGCATCCCAGCACTGGGAGCGTGATCGCGCACCACGGGCCAGGGCGCGCGGAGTTTGCTTCCGCGCTGGCGGATCTTGGACGCCACTCGGCACTATTCTATCTAGACACCGTAGAGGACCCGACGGAGTCCTCCGGACAATTGACGGATGTAGAGCACGACGTGAGCTACCTTGCAGACCACTCGAAGTCTGGCAAAGCAATTCTGCGCTATGCCGAACACTTGAATAGGGCTGTCAAGAAAGCCACAGATGGATGGGTGGACCTTCGTGTGCTTCTTCCTGCCACGGCGGGAGTATGTGCCCTGGTTTTCGTGGAGATCGAATCCTCGCCGCTGTGGCTGCCATTGGCTTTGTTCTCGTTTCAGTCGTTCAACAACCTGCACGAGCCTCACCCGACTACGGAGGGCGAAGCCGCGACGCATCCGCTGACGCCTGGTGCGCCAGCGCCGGCAACAACCAAAGAGCGCAGGCGTGCACCGGCCGAACCCTCGGCAAAGGGCGCAGCGCGTCCCAAGTCGGCAGCGAACAAGAGTGCCGCGGTCCGCCTTCAGCACGGCCAGAGCGAAGGCACGAGCAGCTAGAGCAAGGCGGCGAGCAGCGTGACGATGAGGTGTTCCACGACCTTCTCGCTGGCATATGCGCACGCAATCTTCGCCGCCATCCGTGTCGCTCTCGAATAGAAGGTATGGCGGACTGTGGCCACGCGGACCGTTCCGGGTGCGGGAGTTCCGGGTGCGGGAGCGACCTTGTGCGAGTCAAGCACGGCTTGCACCAGCGTCTCCGAGGTGCTTTCGTTCGGGTCGAAGTGAATCAGCAGGCTGCCGGTGAGCGGGTTGAACTCTACGGAATGGACGCCTTGTAGTGCAATGAGGCGCGACTTTGTATCGAGGGCCCGGGTGGGGTCCCGCTTTAGCTTCAGGCTGCACAACTGCAGCATCACGATTCAGGAAGTTTTTCCGGACGCGGCTTTTGCCAGATGTGTATTGCTTCCCAGGTACCCCGTTCAGAACGGAACTTGACGCCTCGAACGTCCTTTGGTTTTCTTACCATCGCGAGTGCCCCCATGCCATCATAGATTCCTGGTGGCACTTTGGTGGCCTTTTTGTACCGGTAATCCTGCGCCTTCGTGCAAGGCAGTGCAGCGCTACAAATTTCTAAGTAGTTGAAAGGAAAGCATATTAATAGCACGGTGCAGCTTATTGCAACGCCCTGCAGACCGCTAATTTCGCCCTCTCAAGGCGAAGAGTCCGGGTTCGAGCCCCGGTAACGCTACCAACTCTACTTTGGATCTGGATAAGAGGCAGCTGGCATAAGTGCAACCCGGAATGCGTCAAACATCCAGCCCTGCGAAAAGGCTTGTACCTTGCTGTGCCGGACCTGGTTCGCGCTGCGCCGCTAGGGTGTAGAACTCATGACTGCCGTACTCCTCAAACATGGCGCGCGTGCGCTCCATCAAAGGAGCTTGCGACGTATGCTGCCGGAAGGCTTCCTGCTTACGCGCACGCACAGCCTGTACATCGAGCGCTACAGTCCAGGGCAGCGGCATGGGTGCGGGACGATCCTCCATGAAGAAGCTGGTTGAAAGCAGGAAAAGACGCTCGGCACGATGCGGCTTTCCCTGTTCAGGAAAGCGTTTTGCCCAACCCGACCAATGGAACGCAGCGCTGGTCAGGAGTGAAACCATGGTGTGGTCCGGGTGAGTGTTCAGCCCGCCGTCAGCGCCGAAGGTAAGCACGACGGTTGGCTGAAAATGCCGCATGTAGTTCACCAGGCGGGCCGCCGCATGGGAGAAGTCCGCAAATTCAAGCTGGCCATCTTCATAGTCGAGCAGCTCGCAATGCGCCACGCCCAGCACCGCGCAGGAACGCCTGAACTCTTCGCGGCGCATACGTCCAAGCTCTTCGCGCGACGCTGCATCACCTCGGTTCGAAGCTGCTTTGCCATCTGTAAGACACAGCACGTGGCTCTCGATGCCAGCCTCTGCGGCGAGTGCAAGCGCACCGCCAAAGGCGAAGCATTCATCGTCTGGATGCGCGACGACAACGAGCAGCTTCAGGCCCACGCAGCTTGCTCCAGCGGAGCTTCCGCTGACAATTCACCATCGTCGAACAGCAGCTCGGCGGGCTCCCATTCAGAGTCACACAGCGCGTCCGGATCAGCGGATCGTACCGGAGCGAACGATCGGCGATGGAGGGCACACGGCCCGTGTTCGCGCAGCGCACGGCGATGCTGCGGCGTGGCATAACCCTTGTGCGATGCCAGACCGTATTGTGGATGCAGCAGATCGAGGTCACGCATCTGCTGATCGCGATGCACCTTGGCGATGACCGAGGCCGCAGCGATTGAAAGACTCAATGAATCGCCATAGATAAGCTTGGTCTGCGCGCACGCATGATCGATCCGCATGGCATCGATCAGCAAATGATCGGGCGCGACCGCCAGGCCGGCAACAGCTTCAAGCATGGCCATCCGCGTCGCCTGATAGATATTCACAAGATCGATGGTGGCTGCATCCACCGAGGCAATTGAAATTGCAATGGCAACCCGCCGAATGCGCTTGTCGAGCCGTTCCCGTTCTTCGCGCGTCAATTGTTTGGAGTCCGTCAGACCGGCCTTTGCGAGTGACGCCAGTCTGGCCGGCAGAATGACCGCAGCCGCGACCACCGGACCGAACAGGGCTCCGCGTCCAACCTCATCCACGCCCGCAATCGAATGTGCGCCACGGTAACGCAGAGCCTGCTCCGGCGCATCCGAACACACCAGCTTACGCAGCATCTGCTGCTTCAGCGTGGAGACTGCGAGTTGCTTGCCGGGTGCGCCAGTACGGGCCATCAAACGAGTTTACAACGCTGCGCTGTGGAGCCGCCCGCGAGCTACTTGCCGCATGGCTTGCCCTTGATTGCGAACGGCTTCGTGTTCGGCGTGTGCGTGGTGTCAATCGCGCTGTAAGTCGCGGTTGTCGTATCACCGGAGGGAGAGACAAACACCTGCTTCAACGAGACTCCACGATCAAGATCGAGCCATAGCGTGACGCCCGAGACCATACCCTGAACGCCCGGATCCTTCGGGGTCAACGCAAGCTCTTCCACCTTGGTCCCGTCGACAGTTTGCGGGCCCTGGTCGACAATATTCCAGGCCTTCGCCAGGTCCGTTCCGCTGCCGCCAAACCCCAGTGTCAAAAAGCTTTCGATGCGCGTTTGATTGCCGTTGGCAGACACGGTATCGAAGCAGTTGATTCCGGGGTTGTAGTCCTTCACGATGCCGTTTTTATACTCGACTGTGCGTGCGCCTGCGCCTTCAATGCGCGCACCCATCTGCACACCTTTGCTGCCGTCCTTCTGCGTGCGCAGGAAATAAATATGCCCATCCTGCAACGTGTGATCCTTCACCAGGGCGTTGTACAGGTCCTTGTGAAACGCGGCAGAGGCGTAATGAAAGCGCGTGCTCGCCTGGTTCAACTTGTCGAGCGTAGCCGTCAGCCGCGCGTTCGCCTCCTGCGCGCCTGCAACGGACGGTGCCGTAGCGGCACACAACACCAGTAGAGCAGTGGAGGGCAGCAGGCGACCAAATCGCATGGATAAAATCCTCTTTCCGGTTAGATGTACATTTGGCGAATATGTTGTGGTTCAACGCAGAATCACTGCGTCCCAGGCCACTACATGACCGCTCGCGTCCTTCACTGGAGCATAGCTGTCCAGCGTCACTTCACCTGAAATCGGTTCAACCAGCCGCAGGATGGCAGCGCGTCGTTCATCGTCAGTCTTCGCCCCATGCATGTCGTCGGCACGCACCTGGAAGATGAAGCGCGAGCTGTCGCCAGTCTGCCCGGCCTCTTTCACCAGCACTTCGCTCGAATGCAGCGCGGCTGTCTCAACTGGGCGATCGTTGAAGTCGATGAAACGCGGAGTCAGAAACATGAACAGAAGGATGAGCGTCACCATCACGTCGTAGTGGAAGCTGCCGCGCTGATAGGTCCAGAAGATGTAGCTCCTGAGCAGCTTCATCCGCGTGCTCCTTTGGGTCCGCGCGGCATCCACGCGCCGCTCTGCCGTGTGATCGCGGACGCTCCATTCATATAAGGAATCAGCACGTCAGGGATACGCACGGAACCATCCGCCTGCTGAAAGTTCTCAAGTATAGCGAGGTAGGTCCGTCCAACCGCAAGCCCGCTTCCATTCAACGTATGCAGGTGGGCAGACTTCTTCCCCGCAAGCGGCTTGTAGCGCAGGTTCGCGCGCCGCGCCTGAAATGCGCCAAAGTTCGAGCACGACGAGATCTCGCGGTACAGATTCTGGCCGGGAAGCCAGACCTCAAGATCGTACGTTTTGGCGGCGCTGAAACCCATGTCGCCCGTACACAGCAGCATACGGCGATACGGCAGACCAAGCTGCTCGAGCACCGATTCCGCATCGCGCGTTAGACGTTCATGCTCCGCTTCGGACTCTTCCGGCCGGGCCAGCTTGACCAGTTCGACTTTCTGAAACTGATGCTGCCGGATCAGGCCGCGCACGTCCTTGCCGTAGCTTCCGGCCTCAGACCGGAAGCAGGAGGTGAACGCGCACAGGCTCAGCGTCAGGTCGGCTTCGTCCAGCACCTCGTCGCGAAATAGATTAGTGAGCGGGACCTCGGCCGTCGGGATTAGCCAGTGATCGTTGTCCTGATAGCTGCCGGGCGTGAATGCACCGCGATCATCGCAGTGAAAAAGGTCGTCTCCAAACTTGGGCAAATTTCCCGTGCCAAACAGCGAGCGCGAGTTGACCATGGTGGGCGGCAGCACCTCGGTATAGCCATGCTGAAGCGTGTGCAGGTCCAGCATAAAGGCAGCCAGCGCGCGTTCCAACCGCGCACCTTGGCCGTAGTGAACCACAAAGCGCGAACCCGAGATTTTGGCCGCACGTTCAAAGTCGAGAATGCCAAGCTCCTCGCCAATCTCCCAATGCGGACGTGCAGGGAAGGTGAACGAGGGAGGCTCGCCCCAGGTTTTCACTAAAACATTATCGTGTTCACTAGACCCGGGCGGAACTCCATCGAGCGGCAGATTGGGCAGGGTTTCCAGCATCTGCCGCAGACGCTGTTCTGCCACCGCAGCGCACTGTTCCAGCGCTTCGCCTTCGGCCTTCAACTCGCGCGTGCGCTCGGTCTGAGCCGCTGCATCCTGTCCTGATCTGCGAAGGTTCTGAATCTCGCCCGTTAAGTGATTGCGCTCAGCCTTCAGGGTCTCGGCCCGATTGATGGCGTCGCGGCGTTCGCGATCCAATTCCGCAAATCCGCCAAGCGCCGCAGCAGAAGCCGAACTGCGCGAACGCAGTTTTTCTTCGACCGCACCAAGGTTGGAACGCACAAACGTAAGATCCAGCATTGCGTTCCATTTTAGCCGTCCGTTCCCATTTTGGCTGTCCGTTCACAGACGCGCGGTGAAAGCGTTGTACGCTGTTGCCATGCTTCCACTCATGCCGCGCAAGTTGTGGGCTGCAACCCTGACCGCCGCCTTCGCCTTTTCTGCCGCGCTGCCTGCCCGCGCCGACGTCTACCACGCAAAGCCGAAGCTCGTGATCATCCTGGTACTCGATCAGTTCCGCGGGGACTACCTTGACCGATATCGAGACGACTTCAAAACGCCATCAGGCTTCAACCTCTTCCTCAATCGCGGAGCTTACTTTCCCGGTTGCTACTACAACTACGCCAACACGATGACCGCACCCGGACACTCCTCGATCGGGACCGGAGCGTACACCGCAGGCCATGGCATTTCGCTGAATGAGTGGTGGGATCTGAAGCGCTCGTCTACTCACCCGGTTAGCTCCGTCGAGGACGAGGACTACCAGGTAGTCGGCGATCACGCACCCGATGACCTGGGTACGTCGCCGCGCAACGAGCTTGCCTCCACCCTGGGCGATGAGGTCGTGCTGGCCAGCCGCGGCCAGTCGAAACTCTTCGGTATTTCGCTCAAAGACCGCGCCGCCATCCTCACCAGTGGGCATGCGTCGAACGGGGCCTTCTGGCTCGACCACGCGAGCGGACATTTCGTCACGTCCACGTATTGGGACAAGACGCTGCCCACCTGGGTCTCCGCCTTCAACGGCAGCGGACGCACCGAGAAAGCCAGCGCCGAAGCTAAAGCTCGGCCTGGGCACTTCTACGACGATGTAGGCGCCAGTCCCGCAAGCGTTTCTTACCTGCTCGATTTTGCCCAGGCGTTGATCACGTCCGAGAAGATGGGCGCGCACCCGTCTACGGATGTCCTCACCATCAGCATCTCCTCGACGGATATTCTTGGCCATCGCGTCGGTCCGGATTCGCCCGAGCAGCGTGCCATGATCGACGCCACCGACGTCGATCTCAACACATTCTTCACCTGGCTCGACCATCACGTCGACGGCGGTCTGGGCAACGTCTGGATCGCGCTGACCGGCGACCATGGCATCGGCCCGACCATCCCCGCTGCTGCTGCCGACGGCATGCCCGCCGCAACCTTCGACCTGCACAAAGTTTTCGCGTCGGTTGAAACCCGGTTGAACGCGCAGCATTCGGCAGGCAAAAACATGAAATACCTGCTGCCCAGCGAACTACCTTACGTCACGCTCGATCCTCGCGCCTTCGCGGGTGCGGGCGTAGCCGAAAAAGCTGCGGAAGCCGAAGTCGCCAGCCTGCTGCCTGATGCGTTTCAGGCATCGCTCGCTGCGGTAGCCGGGCGTCTGCCCACGCGCGCCGCACTTCGCGGCGTCTACACCAAAACAGAGATGGCGGCCGGCAACGTACCCCGCACGCCCTACGGCGAGCGAGTTCTGAACAGCTACTCGCCAAACGGGGAATGGTACGTGATGATTGTCCCCGCCATGTACGAGCAGGGACAGGCCAAAGGGACCAATCACTACACGCCATGGTCGTACGACCGCCACGTGCCGCTCGCCTTCTTTGGATCAGCTTTCAATCCCGGCACCTATCTTCAACAAGTGGAACCAGTCGACATCGCCGCGACGTTCGCGGCTCTGCTCCACGTCAATCGTCCCTCCGCCGCCGTTGGACACGTGCTTACATTTGCGCTTAAACCAGATGCCCAACCTTGACCCGCCGCGTTCTAAGATGGCTGTATGGATGAGCCTTCAAGCACGGGCAGCCGGGGCCCCGATATGCGCGTGCGAATCGCCGGGGTCGAACTGACTTCGCCAGTCATCGCCGCCAGCGGAACATTTGGCTACGGCGTGGAGTTTGAAGAGATTGTCGCACTCAACCGTATCGGCGCCTTCGTCACCAAGGGGCTTTCGCGCGAACCCATGGCGGGCAATCCGGCCCCGCGGATCATCGAAACCGCAGCAGGCATGATGAACGCCATCGGCCTGCAAAATATGGGCGCTCGCGCGTTTGTTGAGCAGAAACTCCCGCGTCTGCGCCAGATTCCGGGCGCCGTCGTCATAGCCAACATCTTCGGTTTTACTGTAGAAGACTGCTGCGAAGTTATCCGCATCCTGAACGATGCACCCGGCATTGCACTGTATGAGCTGAACGCCTCCTGCCCCAACACCGCGCATGGAGGCATGGTCTTCGGAACCGATGCAAATCTCCTCACTGGCCTGGTCAGCGAGTGTGCCCGCATCGCGCAGCGTCCGATCATCGTCAAGCTCTCACCCAACGTCACATCCATCGCGCAGATGGCGCACGCGGCAGAGCAGGCGGGCGCGCAGGCGCTGTCGTTGGTCAACACCTTCCTCGCGCTTGCGATCGATGTAGAAACCCGCCGTCCACGCATCGCCAACGTGACCGCAGGACTCTCGGGTCCCGCCATCAAGCCGATAGCCGTGCGCATGGTCTACGAAGCGGCGCGAGTGGTAAAAATCCCCATCATCGGCATGGGCGGGATACTTAAAGCGGAAGACGCGGTTGAGTTTCTGCTTGCAGGCGCATCCGCAGTTCAGGTCGGTACGGCGAGCTACGCCGACCCCCGCGCAGTCGAGAATGTAGCCTCCGGTCTGCGCCGCTGGTGCGCCGCCCACAATATAGACCGGGTTGCAGCCCTGACTGGCGGCATGGTGCTGTAGAGGTTTGCTATGGCCGAGTTTGCAACGTTGCAACGTTCGGTGAATACAGGGATCCTTCACTGCGTTCAGGATGACGACTCTACGGAATTGGAAATCCCTCAAATAGGTAGTAAGTGGATCCAGCAAGGCTCTTTCATATTCTGGTTGTCATTCCCGAAGGGAAATCTGCGTTTGTTCTTCCTGTTCCCGGGTCTCTACACCATCTGTAAATCGCTTCAGGTCTTCAACCGCAACAAGTGCCGCACCCGCGAATACTGCTGCAGAATAAAGGCGTCGGTCATTCCCGCGATGTAATCCGCCACCACACGCGCCAGACCATCTGCCGCGATATCCGCGGCATAACTCTCGGGCAACTCCTCACCTTTGGCCAGCCAGAAATCGAACAACTCCGTCACGACCTCTTCTGCCTTATCGTGTTCCTGAACAAGCGCTGGGCAGGTGTAGAGCGTCTGGTAGAGATACTGCTTTTCCTGCAGCCTCTGCGCTTCAATCTCCGGCGAAAAGATCGCAATCCGCAACGGATACGCGCGCACTGCGGTGAGCGAGTTCAATTGATGCACACGCAAATTGCGTTCCGTGTTGCGAATCAAATCCTGCGTCAGCACACCCTGCATCCACTGCAGCGATTCGTAGAACAGATACTTCTGTTCAACTCCGGGGTGTTCACGTTCAACCCGCTCAAAGCAGCGTCCCAAAATGCTGACGTTCGCAACAATATGCGGTACCTCAAGCAGCCCGGACTCGACGCCATCATCCAGATCGGCCGTGAGGTACGCGATTTCATCGGCCAGATCGATCAACTGCGCCTCAAGGGGAGGCGATTGGTCGAGGAAATACTCCGCAAGCTCAGGATGATCCACGTCCGAGTAATCGCGCGAGTGCTTCACGATTCCTTCACGCACGGCCAGCGTCAGATTCAATCCGCGATGCGCCGCATACCGCTGTTCAAAATGCTGGACGATGCGCAGCGCATGCAGGTTATGGTCGAAGCGCAGCCCATGCCGCTGGAGACAAAGGTTCAAGGCGCGTTCGCCCGCGTGCCCAAACGGCGGGTGCCCGATGTCATGAACCAGCGCCAGCGTTTCGGCCAGGTCTTCGTTCAGGCCCAGCGACGACGCAACCTCGCGCGCGATCTGCGCGACCTCCATCGTATGGGTTAGGCGCGAACGAAAATGATCCGACTCACGCGACGTAAAGACCTGAGTCTTGCCTGCCAGCCGCCGAAATGCACGCGCCTGCACAATGCGTTCGCGATCACGCTGAAACGGTGTGCGATCCGGATGCGACGGTGCAGGGAACTCGCGCGCGCACAGCGGATCGTCCGGCGCATAGGCCATCACCGCACAGGGATTCGTAGGGATCTGCATCGCCGTTCAGTTTAGCCGAGCGCGCGTATGCACGTCGTTATGGCTTGGAGTCTGCGCCGCCGTTGCGCGCCAGTTTAACGCGCGCATCTTCGAGGCTTCGCTTCACCTTGGCCACATCGGCAGGGTCCGCATCGGCCGGCAGTGACTGCGCATACTCCTCCATGGACCGCTGCCACTGCGCCACAGCCAGCTTCAGCCGGCCCGTCTTTGCATAGACCTGCCCCAGGTGGTCGTGGATGCTGGCATCGCTGGACACACGTGCGATTGCCTTGTGCAGGTTCTCTTCTGACAAGCTGTACTGACCCAGCTTGAAGTAGATCCAGCCCAGCGAATCCAGAAACGAGCCGTTCTGCGGATCGAGCGCAACGGCTTGTTGAATCATCTTCAACGCTTCCTGCAGGTGAGTGCCCTGGTTCGCCAGCATGTAGCCCAGATCGTTCAGCACGGTCGCGTTGTTGGGGTCAATCGCCAGCGCTTTGCGGTACTCTAGTTCCGCCTCGTCGTACTTCTTATCTTGGTCGAGCACGGTGGCGCGCAGCAGGTCGATGCTCAACCGTTGGTCCGGCGTCTTCGCCAGACCGTTGGCGTCGTCCAGGTTCTTCATCGCGTCCGCCATACGATGCAGGCGCAGGTTCATTCCAGCCATCGCGACATAGGTATCGCGATCGGCGGGGGTATGCTTTAGCTGCGCGTTGGCGAGGGCAAATGCACGGTCCGCCTGCCCATTATCGGCAAGCTGAAATGCATAGACCAACTGCACACCAGAGTTGTCGGGCAACGCCTTGGCGGCCTGCGCAGCCACATCGAGCGCCTGCTTCCATTGGTGAGTGTTGCGATAGCTGTCCACCTCGCCCTGGTAAGCCCGCAACACGAAATCGGGCCCACCCAGAGCAGCCATTTCCTTGTAGGTGGCCACTGCCTCGGCGGTCTTGTCCTGCTCGTTCTGCACAATAGCCAGGCGGTCCAGAAAGATTGCGCGATTGCTTTTTTCCGCGTCCGTGTAGCTGTTGTCCGGCTTGGCGGTTGCAGAAAGTACAGCGTGAAGCGTGGCTGCCGCCTTGTCATACTGGCCCATCGCGTCGTACAGCACCGCTTCGTTGAACGAGAGTTCCAGATTGTCGGCGCTGTGGTTCAGCGTCTTTGCCTGGTCGAGCGTAGACAAGGCCGCGTCGTAGTGTCCCTGCCGTCGCTCGATCTCCGAAATCTTTACCGTCGATTCCACATCGGTCGGATCGGCTTTCACCAGCTTTCGATACAGCGGCAGCGCAGCATCCAGCTTGCTGTCGTTCAGCAGGGCCGCAGCCAGCGCGCGTTCCGCATCGGTGTTGCCGGGGTCCTGATCGAGCGCGGCTTTGTAAGCTTTGGCTGCAAGGTCGGGCTTATGCATCTGGTCATAGCTTGCACCCAGCGCAAGGTTGACACGAGGGCTACGATGCGTCTCCGGAATTGACGTAAGCGCGGAAACCGCCTGCGCGCCCTGGCCCTGCTCGTTGTAAAGCCGGGCCATGTTCAGCACGGCTTCTTCAGAGTTATTGTCCAGGCTCTGCGCCAGCTTGAACTGATCCTCGGCTTTGGCGGAATCATGATTGAATCCATAAAGCTGACCCAGCAGCAGGTGATCTTCAACATTCTTCGGGTCAATTTCGGCGAGCTTCTGATACTCGCCGATGGCAAGCTGCAGCATCTCATTCGCCTGCGCGCCCTGCATATCGCCAAGTGAGCGCAGGTACACCTTGCCCAGCAGAGTGTGCGCCTCGATATCATCCGGATGCTGCTTCACGCGCTCCTGGGCTACGCTGACCGCCTCCCGGATTCGTCCTATTTTGAAGTAGAGATCCGCCAACCCATCCTCAAGGTACGGCGAAGAAGAGTCTGCCGAGAGCGCCAGTTTGTACTCCTCGATGGCGTGGGTCGCGTAATCCGGCCGTCCGTTGGTCATCGCCATTTGTTCGTACAGGTGCGCGAGGCCTTCATGATAGTAGGCGCCCGCGCGGTCCGGCACGGAGCTCGGAATTGTCTTCGCGGGTGTATCCCCAGACGAGGCCTTTGCAGTCTGCCCAGGAACGGCATTGGCCGCCAGCAGAAGCGCAGCAGCAGGAAGCAGATGGCGGAGGCGGCATGTGAAGAAGGTCATCGTGATCAGTTCCTGTAAGGTCCCAACGCGCGGATAATTCTGGTTCCGGCGCGTGCGCTGCACATGGTAGGACAGTCGTTTAGACGAGATCGGCTATGCTTTGGATGCTGTTCGGAGCGTGTTGTGTGGAAGTGTACAACGTACGCGGCTGAAGCGCCCCCCGCGCACCTCCCTGGTTTGAGTTTGCAGGCGGCCTGCTGGTACACTCGACCGAGTACAAGGCAGCTCGACGACGAACTATCTCGTCTTGAGCCCGGGTGTGGGGTTGTAGCTCAGTTGGGAGAGCGCCTCGTTCGCAACGAGGAGGTCAGCGGTTCGATCCCGCTCAACTCCACCATGCTCCGCCTGTACGCTCGAAGTATTTCCCTGGCGGCTGACCACGCGTAATCCGACAAGTGTATTGCTCCCACAACAAGCGTTCTCAGGGACCAGCTTCCATGCGCTTCCTGTGGGTTCTAGCGCGATGGGGAAGTCGGCGCATTGGTGTCCGGACTGGGCGGTTCGGAACCGGGCAGGCTGCGTTTCACCTGCATGGTAACGGTGTTGATGGACGTTGAGTCGTCGCGCAGGGTCAGGTAGAAGTTGGGGCCGCGGGGATGCGGGATGGCGAGCGCGGGTTCGACGAAGCCTTCGGGAACGCGTGTGGGAGCCGTGAAGTCGGAATCGTTGGCCACGCCGTCGATCAGGTAGAGAGCGGAGCCGGAGAGCATACAGGTGGCCTCCGCGCTGGCAGGGCAGCGCAGTTCGGTCAGGGTGGGCAGGCGCACAATCGTGGCGAGCGAAATCCATTCGCCGGGAGTGCCGTCAGGTGCGACGGCGCGCAGCCGAAACGGGCCGAACGTCGAAGCACCGAAGAGCTTCAGCGGATCGAAGGTAGCAAGGACGGTGTGCTGATCCTGCAGGATGAGCGAGCCAGTCGCAATGGAAAGCGAGGTGCTCAGGGCACCGTCTGCGGAGGCGATCTCAATCTTCTCCGCGCGGGAAAACTTTTCCTTCGACTTGAGGAAAAAGAGCAGATGCGCACCCAGGGGAAGGTCCTGCTCACTGCCCATCACGATCGGCGTGGCAGGCCCGGCAGTGACGCGTCGCGAAAGCAGCGTGATGGACGGGCGCGGAGGCAACACGAAGGCTTCGGCGGGAACGTTGCGCCCGTCCTGCAGATGCACCTGCGCGGAGAGCTTCTCGCCTACTTTAAACTTCGGCGGCTTGGCATTGGCAGAAAGCTTCAGCTCCAGAGTGTGGCCGTCACCGCTGCGGCTGGATTCAATGGGCAGATAGACCAGGTCGCCGCGGCTGACGGATTGAACCTGATCGAGACTGGTGCCGGTGAGCGCGACTGAGTCATCGTCGGCATGAAGGACGAGTGAATCGATGCGCGCAGGCTCGGAGAATGTGCGGGTGCCCACCTGATCCGGCGTGGGGCTGCCGAACTGCTGGATCGACAGGCGGATCGAGCCGGGCGAGGCGGAGTGTTGAAGATTCAACGTGACATTGACAGGAAGGATGTTGCCCGGCGTGTTCCCGGCAGGGTCGGGCGCGAGCTTCCAAGCGACTGGGGTGTTGCCGGGTTCAAGCGAGATGGATTGAATGCAGGCGGTCCCAGTGGACATCAACTGCAACTGATTGGGCTTGCCGGCGATAAGGTCGTCGGGGGTCTTTGCGTCGGCGACGATGCGCCAGTCTCCGCCGGGGAGTTGCTGAAGCGGCAGCGTAGGCCCGGTGAAGGGATCGAAGCCCCAGAAGCCGCGAATGGTTCCGGTGATGATGCGCGAGGTTTGCGCTGCGGCCACTGCCGCCTTCTTCGACTTGGGAGCGATCTGCGGGGCAGGCTCGTTGGAAGGCAATTCGTGGCGCGTGGGTGCGTTTGGGTTCAAGCGCAGGCCGCCTGAAAATGCGTTGGCTTCGAGTGCAAGATCCTGCGGTTTGCCCGTGGGTTGTGGAGTGTTGAGATGGAGGATTAAATCGTGCGCGAAGCCGGTCGAGAAAACAAGCGGCGCGCCTTCAATGGGAAGCACCATGGACTTGTCGAGCAGGCAGGAGGTGTGGTCGGGCTCGGCGGGACGCAGCGGCGGCAGGGTGGCAGCCTGGATCGAAGGCATGCCGATGACGATGACGGACTTGGGATTGTTGAACGAAGGCGGTGTGTTCAGACGCAGGTTGAGCGATCGATCGACCGGCAGAGCGAGCGCGGGGATGTACTGGTAGTGGGCCGTATGCAGGTTGTTCAACACGCGCACTAGATCGACGACCGCACCGACGTAGGCCGAGTACATTCCGCCACCGCCGAGCGAGGTATAGGACGCTGCGTTGATCAGGTCGACGTTCGAGCCGGTAGAGAGTGCGGCGACGATGGATTGGCCATGTTCGTCGCCCAGCAGGGTTTGTGTGCCGGTCCGGATCAGGCAGTCGTACTGCTGGTCGAGCGGCTGCTTGAAGCAGCCCTCGTTGGGTCGAAGATTGAGCGTACGGGCGAGAAAATTTGAGTGCTGTTCAAGCGCGGTGGCATCATTCGGCGGAACGCGCTTCATGGACTCGAGATACTTTTCAATGCGCGCCTGTTCAAAGCTGCCGGCGTCGAGATCCTGGGAGGCGCGGACGAAGATGCCGGGACGGCCTTTGACGGCGGAGCGCAGGGTGGAGAAGTCGCCGCCAGTCTCAGGCGCGAGGAATAGAATGGCTTGCTGGGCGTCGGCAGGAACAGTGACCACAGCACCCTCCTGACGAACTTTTCGATTCCAGGTCTCGATGCGGGTGAACCAGTCGTCCGGCGGTGGATTGGTGGTTCCACGCAGGAAGGCAGCAATCAGCAGATAGTGCACGGATTGCGTGGCGGGCAGATCGGGATGCAACCAGAGCTGATCGCCGGGCTGGAGATTGGGGACAGCGGTGATGGGTAGCGTCACGCCGTGGCGCGTCACCGTGATATCGACGCGCGGACCTGCAAGGTCGAACCGCGCCGCATTCTGCGCGCGCAGCATCGAGGGCAGGAAAACAAGCAATAAGGCGAAACAGGGCCGCAACAACCGCATAGACACAGTTTAGACGTTGCCGCAGCGACTTGTGGTGATTTGAGGATGAAACTGGGGCAGACTGCGGCGATGCGCGAAGCAAGTGCAAAATCACGAAGCACAGACGGGGGAAGAGAATGCACTTGGTGGGCGCAGAGTCTAAGCTTGGACCTTGCTGGCGCCGCGTTTGGAGAGGTGGTCGCTGGCCATCACGCCGTCGCGGATCGTGACGACACGGTCGGCATAATCGGCGATATCGGGCTCGTGGGTGACGAGCACGATGGTATTGCCCAGAGCATGCAGGTCGGCGAACAGGCTCATGATCTCGATCGAGGTGGTGGAGTCGAGATTGCCGGTGGGTTCGTCAGCGAGGATGATCGAGGGCTTGTTCACCAGCGCACGTGCGATTGCAACGCGCTGGCGCTGACCGCCCGAGAGCTCGTTGGGCTTGTGCATCATGCGCGAGCCAAGATTCACACTTTCGAGCACGGATTTGGCACGTGCGATGCGCTCGGCCGCGGGCGTTCCGTTGTAGATGAGCGGCAGTTCGACATTGTGCAGCGAGGTAGCGCGCGAGAGCAGGTTGAACGTCTGAAAAACAAAGCCGATTTCCTTGTTGCGGATGCGAGCGAGCTCGTCATCGTTCAGTTCGGAGACGTCATGACCGTTCAGCCAGTACTTGCCCTGCGAAGGAGAGTCGAGGCAGCCGATCAGGTTCATCAGGGTCGATTTGCCTGAACCTGACGGACCCATGATGGCGACGTATTCATTGTGGCGGATGCGGAGGTTCACGCCGCGCAAAGCATGGACCTCCTGGTCCCCCATGACATAGGTCTTCCACAGGTCATTGGTGACGATGACGTCGCCTTCGCCCGGTCCGCTGGCGGTGCTGAGGTTCGATTCGAGTTCAACGTTGGTCATCGTTTGCTTTCGTCCCCTGGCGGATCATACTGCCTGGTTGCGCCTTTGGCGGTCTGCTATGTTTTCGATGGCCGAGCAGGCCTGCGCGCTTCAGCTTATCGTACGCAGCTTAGCTAGGGGGCGCAGCATCCGGTGTGTTATCGGGTTTGACCACCGTCCCGCTACGCAGGCCGCGCAACACCTTGTAGAGCCCCGTGACGATGGTTTCGCCGCTTGAAAGTCCGCTGGTGACTTCGATGTCCGTCGAGCCCGTGGTGCCGGTGGTAACGGGAACGAAGATGGCGCGCTGTTTGCGATGATCCGGCTTTAGGATGTACACGCCCTGAACCGGGGTGGCCTTCTTTCCAGCGGAGGGTGCGGTAGCGGAGGAATGCGAAGAGGGTTTGCCGCTATCCCGTGCGAGCTGCTGCTCTTCCTCCAGGTCGCGCTGCACTAATGCCTGGATAGGAATGACCAGGACGTTGCTGCGCCGTGCGGTGACGATCTTGGCTGTGGTGGAAAGACCGGGGCGCAGGTGATCGAGCACGGAGTCGGTTTTCTGCCCGGGTTCGGCGTTCGGCGTCTGATCGAGCGTGATCACAACCTTGAAGTCCTTGGCCTCCTCGGTTCCGGAGGTCGATTGCGACGTGGCGACTCCGGTGGTGCGCAGCAGGGCCTGGTCTCCCACCTCGGTCACGTGGCCTTTGAAAACTTTGCCCGGCAAGGCATCCACCGTGACATCCGCTTCCTGGCCCATGGCAACGTTGACGATGTCGGTTTCATCTACCTTCACCTCGGCGGTGATGACGGACATATCGGCAAGCGTCATCAGCGTAGATCCTTCGGCATTCTGGATACCGAGGACGACGGTTTCGCCAACACGCACGGGAACGTTGGTGACGAGGCCGTCGAAGGGTGCGCGCGAGATCGTTTTGTCGAGTGCGTCGAAATTGGAGCGCTGGCTGG
>JAABUJ010003328.1_pt1 | contig 18218 bp, 13 predicted proteins | sample 5559131 | NCBI WGS metagenome assembly JAABUJ01 (sample SAMN10711875, study PRJNA513366) | rock metagenome | isolation source: Antarctica rocks | place: Antarctica: Victoria Land, Mt New Zealand nord | collected 2016-01-07 | reverse complement strand
CTCGCTCCTATGTCAAGGCTTGAGCGCTATTTGCGGGCTTCCGGGTCAGCCGGTTGATGATGGGTGATGGCGGTGGGGGCGTCGGTTTTGGGGTGGGATCGGTCACGTGACCGTGGTTGCGGGCCTCAGAGGCGCTTAGAACGCGGCGATTCGGGTCGGTGAGCGGCGTGGTGGTGCCGGTCGGCAGGTTTTTCGGCAGGCGGTGTCGGCGGTGAGCGTTCACTGCGTGCGGCTGTGGCGGCCTGGAGACGGGGCTGTGGCTGGGCGGGTGACTAGTTGATGCAGGCCATTGGGGAGGGCGCCTGGTCTATCTGCTGGACTTCTCCTCGCGGGCGGGGTCGCTCGGGGATCGCGGGCAGCTCGAGCTCGGCGGCCAGCTCAGCGGTTTGCTGTTGATCGGCTGGTGGTTCGGTGAGGAGGTGGTAGAAGCGTCTGGCGAGGGCGCGTTTGAGGGAGCGCAGCCCGCCCTTGGTGGTTTTGCCTTCGGCTTTTTTGCGGGCGAGGTACTGCTTGGTGGTGGGGTCGTGGCTGGCGCGGGTGATCGCGATGATGTGCAGTGCGTGGTTGAGCTGGCGGTCCCCGCCGCGGTTGAGGCGGTGCTGCGTGGTCTTGCCGGATGAGCACGGGATCGGGGCGGCGCCGGCCAGCATCGCGAAGCTCGCATCGGAGCGGAACTGCTTGGCGCCGGCGGTATGGCCGATCAGGATCGCGGCGACCAGCGGCCCGCATCCGAGCTCGGCCAACAACTGCGGGCGGTGCGCCTTGACGAGCTCGAGCAGCTCGCCCCTGAGTTCGTCGACTTGGCGGTTGATCTGGCGGATCCGCGCGATGAGCTCACGCGCGGTCCTGACCCGCGCGCCTGCTGGCAGCTTGCGCAGCTGCCGGTCGACGCGGTCGAGCTCGCGCGCCTGGTTGAACGCGCCGGGCTTGACAGAGCGCTCGAGCTCCGGGCGCACGATCACCAGGTGCCAGCGCAGCCGGTTCACGGTGCGGGTGCGCTCGGCGACGAGATCGTTGCGGTGATCGAGCAGCAGCCGGATCTCCATCGCCTGCTCGTTCAGATACGCGACGGGGAACTCCTCGACACCGTCCTTGACGACCGCGCGCGATCGCGAGCGCGTCGATCTGATCAGACTTCCCCGGCTGGCGCTCCCCTTTGCGGGACTCGCCCATCCGGTGCGGCGCCACACGAACGACCCGCTCCCCGGCCGCCAGCAGCGCCCGCTCGAACCGCCGGGAGACGTGCCGGCAGTCCTCGATCGCCCAGACCCGCTCCTCGTCCAGGCCGCGAGCCCAGCGGACCGCGGCGAGATGCCCAGCCTCATCAGCCTTGATCTCCCGCTGCCCCCGAACCCGGCCAGTTCCCTCGTCCACCGCGGCGAGCGCGTGCTCGCCCTTGTGCGTGTCCGTCCCGATCACGATCATATGCACCGTCCCTTCGTTTGATTGACCTCCGACGAAGCGGATCTCCGGTGGACAACCGTCACTCGGGGCGAATGCCACGCTCCTATCAATCACGCCGGAGGTCCTCGGGCGGCGGCAGGCGACACAAGCTTTGCCAGTCAGGCCAAGCAGTCGACGCGGAAGTCGAGAGTCAGCCCGCCGCCAGCCCGAGAACCAACCGCAACGCCCGGACGCACCGGCCGGGCACCTCAGGACTCTGGCAGTGACGGAAGTCCTGAGGCCTGCCTGCGGCTGTCGTCAGGCTTCTGCTGTTTCGTGGATCCAGAAGTACCGCCGGGTTCGAGTGAGACTGCTGCATCGACCCGACCGTTAGCGGCGACTCATGCAAGCACCAGGGTGCGGTTTTGGCGAGGAGCAGGGAAGTTGGGGTCAGTGATATCGGACGCGCAACGAGACTCCCTGTGTCAACCCTGGGGGTGGAAGTAGCGTCGGCCGGCTTGCCGTCGAGCGCTGCGCGCTCTGCCCTGCGGGCAGACTTCGGTGACGGCGGCGCTGGCCGTCGCTGGGTGGCCGTGAGGTCGGCCTTGACAGCCCGGAGGACCGACGAGAGCACCAGGCAGCCGCGGCGATGAAGCGTTGCCGGGCGGTGTGCTGTTCGGGTTAATAGGTGTCGTTGTCGTGCCAGATCCGCCAGATGATCTGGCACCAGGCGCGGCCGAGGATCCGGGTCTCGTGTTGGTGTGTGCACCCGCGCTGCCGGGCGCGAGTGTAGATGTCGTTTGCCCACGGGCTTGTGGTGTCGACTCGAGTCTGCGAGCGTGTCGATCGCTTCGCGCAGGCGGTGATCGCACGCCCAGCGGAAGCGGGCGCGGTTCGACCTGCGGACTCAACGGCGCCCGGGGCTTGGCCGGCATCGGCCGCCAATTCGCGGTAGGACTTGTAGCGATCGCGGCTGTCGCCGATCTCCGCGAGGATCGGCGCCGGGCATAGCACCGTTCGGTCATCTATGAACAGCGATCGGACCGTCTGACCGTCCGGATGCTCGAGCACCGCCTGGCGGATTGACACGGATCTCGGCTCTGAGCTGTGTGATCTGTTCGCGGAGCGGTTTCAGCGCGGCGACGAGTCCGAGGACGATCTGCCGGTGCGCCTGGATCTCAAGCTCGCCGGCGCGGCCCAGCGCAGCGCCGCGCAGCCGATCGAGCAGCTCGCGCGGCTTGCGCTCGCCGCTATAGCCCTGGCGAGGCAGGAACGCGGCGAGATGTTGCTCCCCGAGCCCGCGCGCGTCTGCGGGCCTGGGGTAGCGCTCTAGGTCTAGGAATGCCAGCGCAGTCGGGCAGTCGATCTCGGTGAATACCTTGGTCGCGCTGGGCCAGAAGCACTCCAGCTGCGCGCGCAACTGATCAGCGAGCCCTTGCCGCGCCATGCCGGCGCAGCGTCTCGTGATGAATCCCGAGGTCATCAGCGACACGACGCACCGGCCGCCCGGACTCCAACGCCAGCCGAACGCCACGTTCAATCAGCTCATCGGGGTATTTCCTGGGTCTTGACATCGTCTGAGAATCTCCGTTCCCGAGGACAGAATCCTCGCATCAGAGTCTCCGTACAAACCGGCCCGGCTCAGTGTCCTCGAAGACGCCGGACGGCTGCGGCGCGAGATCCGCCAACCCGAACGGGGACGGCCCACCGAGATCTGGGCCCACTGCTCGCCGTCGCCTGACCCCAGCGCCTGACAGCGGAAGCTCACGGTCGGGGGCGGGTCCTGCTGATTCTCCATCTGCGCGGTGGCGGAACGTTGAACTTCAGTCCGGCTTGGTCGCGACTCCGCAGGGGTGAAGCCTTCTCGTTGAAGATGGAGGCCCCGCCAGGGCGGGGCCTCTCTGATCCGGCTCGTTGATTCGGCGTGTCAGGAGCTGGAGCTGCTGCTGGAACTGCTGGCTGCCTGGTTCTTGAGCAGCTTTGCGGCGCCGGAGACGCACTGGCTAAACGGCGTGCCGTGCTGGCCGTCGACGTGCTGCTTGCTCTCGTCCTTGCACGCGGTGCGCGGGTTTTTGCTTGACCCGTTCGCGGCCTTGGCCATGGCGGTCACGCACTTGGAGAACGGGGTGCCCGGCGTGCCGGCGACGTGAGTCTTGCTCTCGGTCTGGCAGTACTGGCCGTATGCCTTGGCCTTTGACGGCAGGCTCGCGTTCGGACCGGGGGTCGCCGGCTTGTGCGACGTCCCCTGGCTACCGGGGTTGGTGGGCATGTTCGCGGTTCCCGGGTTGGTCGGGATCGGGGTGCCGCTCGGGGGACCGAGCGCCAACGCCGGGGCCGCACTCATCGCCATCGTGGCGGTGAGCAATGCGAGCTTGGTGTGGATTCTCATCCTGCCTCCTCTGTGGGGCAACTGGGCGATCTGACCGATCCACGGTCAGGTCCCTGGTTTTGCGCCCCCGCCTCACGACGGGTTCGCCTTTCTCAGATCCTTGTTACGCGACAGCGCGACCAAAGTCAGGGCCTATGTTCAGCGCGCCCGCGAAAGAGACTGGCCCGACCCCGAAAGGGGTGTGGCCGGAACGCTCGGGGATGACGTGGCCGGTTCCGTGGAGATGCCCGCCGTGTTGCCGGCTGCCGTACCCGGCACCCTGCTGACGGGCGTCGTTGGCTGCCCGGCGCGCGGCGTGGTTGTCTGCCCGGCGCTCGGTGCGCTCGGCCGACCAGCGGCCGGTGTGCTTGACCGACCAGCGGCCGGGCTGGACGCCGGAGGGCCACTGGGATGCTGCGCGCTGCTCGATCCAGCCCTACCGGGCCACTTGCCCGGAACACCGCGAGTGGAGGTGCCGTGAGCATTGACCGGGGACAGCCCGCGAGCGCCCGCGCCGCCATGTGCCCCGCCGGAGCCGCCGATCCCGCCGCTAGCTGCAGCGGGATCTTGACCAGCCGAACGAGCGCTCGTGCTCGCAGCGGTGCTCCCTGGTCGAAGGCCGGCGGCACGGTGCGGTCCGGCGTGTCGCGCGATCGCCCGCCGGGCAACGGTCGAGGATCTGGGGTTCGCGCCGCGGGGTGCGGCGCCGGCATGTCCCGTCGAAACGGTGTGTGTCGCAGGCGGCTGGCGCGTGGTGTGCACGGTGTGCCTCAGCACTCCGGTGACGCCAACAGTCGCGGTCGCGACGATCACGACGCCAGCGATCGCCTTCGCCGCGAACGCCACGCCGACCGTCTTGCCGGCAGCGCCCGCGGCCAACCCCCCAGCGCTCCCACCACCGTGCCCCGAGCCTGCTCCTACCGAACGCGCAAACAGCCCCGCCGCAGCGACCGCCGGCAGCGGCGGCGCGATCGCGCGCAAATCCGCGCCGCGCGCGGGGATCGCCGCCGCGAACGCAGCACAACCAGAACAGTCGCGCAGATGCGCCCTCACCCGCCGGCCGCGCAGGGCGCGCCCGTCAGCGTCAGAGATCGTTCGCCGGACATCCTCACACGCCATCGAACGTCCCTCCCTGAACTCGAGCAATGACCGGCGTCCCTCGAAAATCGTCTGCTTCGCGGCACCCACCGACGTTCCGAGCGCGACAGCGATCTCCTCGTGCGAAAGACCGCTCAACTCGCGCATCACCAACGCCCCGCGCTGACGCTCGGACAACTCGGACAAATCCGCGACCACCACCGCCAGCCGCTCCCGCTCCTCGGCTCGCTCCTCCACCGACACCGTCGAGCACTCCAACGCATCTGAGAGCTCGCACTCGGGACGACGACGACGCAGCAACGACACCGACTCGTTGTGGGCGATCCGAAACAACCACGGGCGCAACGGCGCCTCGCGCTGACCACGCCTCAACGCCACCAACGCGCCCGCCATCGTCGACTGCAGCGCGTCCTGCGCATCCGCGTCGTTGCGCAACATCGAGCGGCAATAGCGATACAGCGACTGGTGATAACGCTCGTACAGCACCGCGAACGCCCGCTCGCTCCCATCGCCCGCGACCAAACGCGCCAACCGCTCGTCGCCCACCAGCGAAAGCCTGGTCGGCAGCCGACCAGCGCGCGCACGCGCGGGAACGATCATCTGCGCTTCCATCACCCATACATATCGACCACGCAGCCCAAACACAAAAGTCAGACACCAAAAAATCTATGCGCGCCCCCAACTCGGCGATCTTGCGACGCGCCTCGTCGATCCGGCGCCACCTCGCGAGAGCCGCCAACGCCACGCACGACCGCTCAACTCGTTTATTTCGTGCAGCGTCCCGACATGCCAGCTCTGTGCCGGACTCCTCAACGGTTCACATCAACGCCGCTGCGAACACCAAGCAGGAACGGCACCCTGGGCTTGACAGCTGCGGCGCCGCGTGGTCGAGCATCTGCTGCACCGTGTCGTCGGCACCTCATTGTTGATCATCCGCGTCCCGACGGTGTGCCGGAAACGGTGTGCGGTGACCTTGACCGGCTGGCCGGTCGCGTCACAGACTTCGCATCTCGCGAGCCACGCGCCCAGGCGCTGGTTGAGCGTCCCGGAGCTGGACGCCACCGTCCCGTCGAGATTCGCGCGCACGCGCGAGAGCAGCAGCGGCGGCGCGGTCCCGAATCGCTCGGTCAGATCCTCCTCATACCGGTCCCCGAGCTCTCCCTGATCACCCAGGTCGCACGGCGGCTCAGCTGTCGTGGGTTACCGCGGCGATGACCGGGGCTGCGAGTCGCAGGGCCGGAGCCGCGAGTGAGAAGTCGAACGTCGGTGAGACCGGTAGCGGGCGAGGCAGCAGGCCGGTCGCCGTGTCAAACCGAGCCCAGGCCGCGAGGACTTGGGGGTTGAGGCGCAGCGGGGGCTGGAGCGCGGGCGCGATGGCGAGGGTCTGAGCCCGGATCAGGCGCGGGTCGCCCGCGGCCGCGGTGGCGATGACGCGGGTGGCCTGCTGCGAGTCGGTGACCGCCTTGTGCGCGCCTACGGCGATCGCGGCCAGCGCGCGGACGATCGCGGCCCGGCGCCGGCGCAGCGTCGAGCGCGTGACCGCGAGCACGACCTCGGGGAAGTTCGGCGCTCCGTAGTGGTTGATGCGGAACTCCCGGACCGGGAGCCCGCGCTGGCGCAGCGTGACCCCCTCGTCGCTCCAGAAGGCCGGGACCCCCGCGATCGTCCCAGCCAGCATCTGGGCGACGGCGTTGAAACCGATCGTGATCTGGTCCACGCGCCGCAGCGAGGCGCCATCGCGCGACAGGATCGCCCGCAGGAAGGCTGGATCGGAGGGCAGGCCCGAGACGCCGACCTTGCGGCCCTGAAGGTCACGCGGCCGCTTGACGTCCGGCTGAACGATCAGCGCCCCGAGCGGCTGCTGAACGAGCGCCGCGATGCCGACGACGTCGGCGCCGCGCTCGCGGGCGAGGCCCAGGTCGTTGATGTCCAGCACCCCGATGTCGACGCGGCCGTCGAGCAGGAGCTTGAGCGAGTCGGGGCCGGTGCCCGGCTGGCGGATCTGCAGATCGACGCCGAAGCGGTGGTCATAGCCGTCGTGGACGGCAAGGAAGATCGGGGCGTGGGCCGGGTTCGGGGTGAAGTCAAGCGCGATGCTGACCGGCCGCAGACCCCGGGTGGAGGTCCCGCCGCCACAGGCGGTGAGCCCGACGAGCACCAGGAGTACGCAGGCCCACCGGACGGCGCGCACGCACCGTGGCACGGTGAGGGCCGGATCGCATCCCCGGGCTGGATCGGCGTCGAGCACGACGCCATTCTGAGCGATCGCGTCCGCGCAGCGCTCGCTCACCGTGCCGGAGCCGGGTCAGTAGGCGGTGCAGCGAGTGCGATGGCGGGGGACCGCCCGGTAGCGCGCTGCCTGCCCGCGGTTCCATAAGGTCAGGTCCAGGTCGCAGGCGCGCGTGCCCGGCAGCTGTGCGGCGAGCAACTCCACGGCGTGCAGGGCACAGGCACGGATCGCGACCTCGTCCGGCGAACCGTGGTCAAGCCGATCACCACGCTCGATCCGGTCTTGCAGCGCCGGCTCGTAGCTGAGCATCCCGTCGACGCGGAGGACATGGGGGACGAGATTGTCAGCGAACAGCGTCAGCTCTTCGAGGTCGATGAAGTCGGCCACGCCCGAGCGGTGCAGGTCCGCGGCCGTGATCTGAGCCCGCTTGAGAAACGGCACCCGCAACTCCTGAAAGCTTGAGGTGTCAGCGAAAGCGTCCCAGGCCGCCAGCCGGTCCACCAGCGCAACGGCACGCTGCGCGGCGGCCGCGTCGACCACGGCCGCGAAGCTTCCGTCGTGCTCGCTGCTCACGTGGTGGCCCACATCACGCAGGGCGGCCGCGAACAGGGCCATGAGCGGGTGGCCAGGGTCCTGGCCGAGCATCGCCGCCACCTCGGCGGCCTCGACGCCCGACAGCATTCGCGCATCCGGTGCACCGTCGCCCGCGAAGTGCTCCTGGACCCCGATGGCGACGGCGAAGTACCCCGAGCGGCCGGGCCGTTTGCGCAGGGTCGGAAACCATCCGGAGCCGAAGTTGATCGCGTCCAGGCACAGCCAGAAGCCGGCGCGCGCCTCGCGGTCACCGGTCAGCAGCTCGGCCTCGGGGTCCGGCGGGGCGGCGAGCTGTGCGGCCACCGAGGGCGCAAGCGCCCGGGCGTAGGCGGCCAGCCGGGCGTGTTCGATGCGGACGCTGCTCGACCGGTCAGCGATCGCCGCGCACGCCTCGCGGAGGTCATCGAGGAGCACGAGGCCGGTGAGGCTACCGGCCCTACCGGGAGGGCACTCAGGTCAGCAGCCTGACGGCGCGGTTGGGCCCAGTCCGAGCGTTGTGTCACGATGAGCGGGTCAACAGGGGAGTCCCGCGACGGGGCTGAGAGGGCGCAGAGGCGCCGACCCGCCGAACCTGCTCTGGGTCATGCCAGCGAAGGGAGTCATATGTCAAGTCGTACCGTTGTCACCGCCGACGCGTCGTGCGTCACGCAGATGCATCTCGCCCGTCAGGGGATCGTCTCCCCGGAGATGGCGCGCGTGGCTGAGCGCGAGGCGCTCGCGCCCGACCTGGTCCGCGACGAGGTCGCGCGCGGTCGGATGGTCATCCCAGCCAACGTTCATCACGCCGCACTTGACCCGATGGCGATCGGCCTCAGGGCGCGGGTGAAGATCAACGCGAACATCGGCAACTCGCCTACGAGCTCGTCACTGTCGCAGGAGGTCCAGAAGCTGACCGTGTCAGAGAAGTGGGGTGCGGACACGGTGATGGACCTGTCCACCGGCAAGCGGATCGACGAGACGCGGGAGGCGATCATCGCCGCGGCGACGGTTCCGATCGGGACCGTGCCGATCTACCAGGCGCTTGAGCGGGTCAAGGAGATCGAGGAGCTGACCGCTGAACTGCTTTTGGAGAACATCGAGCACCAGGCCCGGCAGGGTGTGGACTACATGACGATCCACGCCGGCGTGCGGCTTGAGCACCTGCCGCTGTGCCAGCACCGCGTGACCGGGATCGTGTCGCGCGGCGGAGGAGTCCTGGCGCGATGGATGGTCGCGCACATGCGCGAGAACCCGTTGTACGAGTGCTTTGATGAGATCCTGGAGATCTGCCGGCGCTACGACGTAACGATCTCGCTCGGCGACGGGTTGCGCCCCGGATCGATCGCTGATGCCTCCGACGCGGCACAGTTCGCCGAGCTGACGACGCTCGGCGAGTTGACCGAGCGCGCGTGGGCCCGCGACGTGCAGGTGATGGTCGAGGGCCCGGGTCACATTCCCATGGACCAGCTGGAGATGAACGTCCGCCGCCAGCAGGAGATCTGCCACGAGGCGCCGTTCTACACGCTCGGGCCGCTGGTCACCGACATCGCGCCGGGTTATGACCACATCACCTCAGCGATCGGAGCGGCGATCGTCGGCTGGCACGGGACCTCGATGCTCTGTTACGTCACCCCCAAGGAGCACCTCGGCCTGCCCGACGCCGAAGACGTCAAGCAGGGCCTGGTCGCCTACCGGATCGCCGCGCACGCGGCCGATCTCGCCCGCGGCAACCGGGCCGCCGCCGCATGGGACCGCGAGCTGTCACAAGCACGGTTCGCGTTTGACTGGTCCCGGCAGTTCGAACTCGCCCTCGATCCCGAGACGGCACGCAACATGCATGACCAGACGCTCGCCGACGACTACTTCAAAACCGCCGAGTTCTGCTCGATGTGCGGACCCAGGTACTGCCCGATGCACAACTTCCGTGATCTCGACTGGGACGCTGTGCGCGCGACGATCGCCCGGCGCCGGGACGGCGCCGATCCGAGGACGGGCACGGCGGGGCTGGCGCCTGCGGCCTCCGGGGGATGACGCGGCGGCAGGGTGCGCTCAACGCCAGGCGCTAGAGAGCGCGAGGCAGACGACCGCCTCGGTGACCGCCGCCGCCGCGCCCAGCGTGTCGCCGGTCCGACCGCCGACCGCCCGGCGCGCGAGCCGCGTTCCCAGTCCGGAGACGACCACGCACACCCCGAGCGCGAGCGCGGCCCGCGCCGGACCGGCAACAAGAGCCACGAGGACGACCGTGGTCACGGCCCCCCAGACGAGCGACGTCCACGTCACTCGGAGGCTCGCTCCGAGGCCGTCGAGACGGGCCGGCGGGGTGGCGCGGGCATGGACGAGGACGGCGAGCCGCGCCAGCGCCCCGGCGGCGACCAGCGTGCGCAGCGCCCGCACGGCCTCGAGCTGATCGAGAGCGGTGAGCATGATCAGCGCCCAGAAGATCAGGGCCAAGACCCCGAACGCGCCGACGGCTGAGTCCCGCATGACCTCCAGGCGCCGAGTGCGATCTCCGCGCACTCCGAGCCCGTCAAAGCAATCCGCGAGCCCATCCTGGTGAAGAGCGCCAGTCACGAGGACGAGCGCCGCGATGGCCAGGGCGCTGCTCGCTTCGCGGCCCAGAAGGGGATCGCACGCGACGCGAACGGTCCCGGCCGCCGCGCCGACCGCGCCGCCGACCAGGGGCAGCCACGCCACCATCACGGCGAACCCGTCCTCGTCGCTTCCTCCCGGGTTTGCCGGCACTGGCACGATGGTGAGAAACGCGATCGCGCTGAGCAGGCCCCTCCAGGCTCGCGCCACCGGATGGCGCCCCGGCCCTCCCTGGTCAGCAGGAACGGAGAACCCCGCTCTCTTTGAAGGTTCCCATCCGCCGGTGCAGGGCTCCCGCCGCCCCGATCAGCGGAAGCACCAACAGCGCGCCGGAGGCCTCACCAAGTCGTAGCCGCAGATCGAGCAGCGGTTCCAGACCGAGTTCGGTTAGCACGATCCCGTGGCCCGGCTCGGCTGAAAGGTGGCTCGCGATCAGCGCCTCGCCCACCAGCGGATCGAGCGCAACCGCGACCAGCGCCGCGGCGCCGACGGCGTAGCCGTCCAGAATCACCGGCAATCGCAGGTGCCGGGCCGCGGTCATCGCACCGACCAGCGCGGCGAGCTCCAGGCCGCCGAACGCCTGAAGTGCCGCGTGAGCTCCGAGCGGCCGGCCGTGGCGTTCGAGCGCCGTTTCGACTGTGGCGCGCTTGCGCTCAATCCCGGCCGCATCGAGCCCCGTCCCACGTCCCACCGCGGTTTCGGGCCCTACGCCCGTAAGCGCGCACGTGAGCGCGGCAGCAGCGGTCGTGTTGCCGATCCCGATCTCGCCGAGCACCAAGCAGTCGATCCCTTCGGCGGCCAGCTCGGTGGCGAGCTTGTGTCCCGCCATCACTGCCTGGTCGAGCTGTTGTGGCTCGAGGGCCTCGGCCGAGGTCATATCACGCGTGCCCTCGGATACCTTGACGTCGCGGACACAGGTCGGAGTCGGGCCGCGCAGACCGAGATCGGCCAGCAGGAGACGATGTCCTCCTGCTCGCGCGAGCACTCCGAGGGCCGTCTCCCCGCGGGCGGCTGCGGCTGTGACCTGCGACGAGACGACCCCGTCAAAGAGGCTGGTCCCGTGGTCAACGTGCCCGTGGTCGCCGGCGCAGACAAGGATTCCGGCATGCACATGGTCCGCCGGGGCGGACCCGGTGATCTGGGCCCAGCGCTCGATCAGCGGCTCCAGTGCACCCAGGCTGCCAGCGGGCTTGACGAGCTGATCGAGCCGGTCACGCGCGGCGATCGCCGCGGCACGGTCAAGACCGGTCGAGGGCTCCGCCAAGCCGGACGTGGTGGGCGCGGCCGGGGCTGGGTCGTCACGCCATCGCTCGCGCATCACGACGGCATCGAGGGGCATTCGCTGTGACCAGCCGACCGCTTCCAGGCCGGGCCGGACTTGATGTTCATCGGGCCATCCGACGCATAGGTAGGCGATCGGCTCGACCCGGGGCGGAAGTCCGAGGAGGGTGCTCAGGTCCTCCGGCCGGTAGAAGCTGACCCACCCCACCCCGAGCCCTTCCGCTCGGGCCGCCAGCCACAGGTTCTGGACCGCGCAGGCCGTGCTGTAGATATCGGTGTCGGGGATCGTGCCGCGCCCCAGTACCTCGGCTCCCGCCGGCCCGTGGTCACAGCAGACGCAGACTCCGATGGGCGCTTCGACAACCCCCTCGATCTTCTGATCGAGGAACTGGCGGGCGCGCTCGTTGAAGCGATCCGCCTGGCGCATCCGCTCGCGCTGCGCCAAGCGGCGGACCTCGCTGCGCGTCTCTAGATCTCGGATCACGATCAGGCGCCACGGCTGCATGAGCCCGACAGACGGCGCGCGATGGGCCGCCTCGAGCACGCGGCCAAGCACTTCTTCGTCCACATCGTCGGGCCGGAAACGCCGGACGTCGCGTCGTTCGGCGATGACGTCATACACGGCATTGAGGCGGGCATCGTCGTAGCGCCAGCCCCTGGGATCCTCCGACCGATCGGAGGCGCGTGAAGGATCAAACCCCTCGGGTGTCGGCGGACGGGTGAAGCGCGCGCTCATCCACGGCAACACTAGACCGCGCCGGTCGAGCACGAGTGCGTGGAGCGGGTAGGATCTGGCTTTCAATCGCGACGCGCGAGGAACCCGGTGTCAGTCCGGGACGGTCGCGCCACTGTAACCGGGACGTCAGCCCCGGAAGTCAGAAACTCGGTCGTCGCGAATCCTTCCTAAGCGCGGGACGCACGATCCCGAGGGGGTACACAGATGGTCGACTCGCCGGACCCGGGCCGCACGTGAGGCGTCTTTTGCTGGTGCGCCACGCTCCCAGCGGTGCCACACGCCGGGCGGCGTTTCCGGACGATGAGCCGCTCGACGCCGACGGGAGCGAGCAGGCGTCCCGCCTGGCGGGACGGCTTCCCTCGCCGTGCGATGCATTCACGAGTCCCAGGCTGCGGTGTCGCCAGACGTCGAGTCTCGCCGGGCTCGATGCCCAGGTAGAGCCCCGGATCGTCGAATGCGATTTCGGCTCCTGGGCGGGCCGCACACTCGCCGAGGTTCACGACGCGGCGCCGGCCGCAGCCGAGCAGTGGATGACTGATCCGAACGCCCGCCCTCACGGCGGCGAGAGCCTCACCGACTTCTCGGACCGGATCGCCGGATGGCTCGACGACGCGGCCGCGAGCGCGAGCGCAAGCGACTGCACTGTCGCGGTCACCCATGGCGGGGTCGTCAAGGCGGCCGTCGTGCACGCAGTTGGCGCGCCGGTCATGGCCTTCTGGCGTATCGAGGTCGCACCACTGACACTCACCGAGCTTCGCGCCCACGATCACCGATGGACCGTTCAGCACCTCAATTTCCCGGCCGGCGGCTCCGGGGGCGCGCCGTGAATGGGGCTCCGCTGCTGGCCGGCTACGCAGCCGATCTCGTTGCCGGGGACCCCAGCCGGTGGCATCCGGTCGCGGGGTTCGGCAAGGCGGCGCTCAAGCTGGAACGAGTCGTCTACGCCCCCACCCGAGCACGAGGGGCGCTCGTGACCGGCGCCCTCGTTGGTGCGGCGGCGGTCACCGCCGAACTCCTCGCCCGTCGCGTCTCGCGGAGCTTGGCGATCACGGCGGTGACCTGGGCCGCCCTCGGCGGCCGGTCACTCCGTCGCGAGGCGATTGCGGTGGCCGAGCTTGCCGAGCAAGGAGAACTCGAATCTGCGCGCTCGCGACTGCGGGGGTTGTGCGGACGCGACGCCACCGAGCTCGACAGCGACGGACTGTGCCAGGCCGTCGTAGAGTCGGTCGCCGAGAACACCAGTGACGCAGTCGTCGGCGCCCTCGTCTGGGCAGTCTTCGCCGGTCCTGGCGGGGTGGCGGCCTACCGAGCCGCGAACACGCTCGACGCGATGTTCGGCCACCACAGCGAGCGCTACGCCAGGTTCGGTTACGCCGCCGCCAAGCTCGACGACGCGATGAACTGGCCCGCTGCCCGTCTGACCGCCGCGCTTACCTGTGCGGCGGCACCGCTGGTCAACGGATCTCCGGCTACGACCCTGAAGGTCATCCGCCGCGACGGGCCAGCTCACCCCAGCCCCAACGCGGGCCGTGCCGAGGCGGCGTTCGCCGGGGCGCTCGGTGTCCAGCTCGGCGGCCCGCTCGCCTATGACGGCCGCCTGGAGGAGCGCCCGCGCCTGGGCAACGGCCGTGCCCCAAGGCCTGGAGATGTCCGCCGCGCGACGCGCCTGTCGCTGGCCGTCGGCACCTTGGCGGCATTCAGCTGCGCAGCGATTGAGAGCCGGCGATGAAGGGCGCCGTACTCGTGGCAGGGACCCACTCTGACGCCGGAAAGTCCGTCGTCGCGGCCGGCATCTGCCGCTGGCTGCAGCGCCAGGGAGTCCGCGTCGCGCCGTTCAAAGCGCAGAACATGGCGCTCAATTCAGTGGTGACACCTGACGGTGCCGAGATCGGCCGAGCCCAAGCGGTGCAGGCGGCCGCAGCGGGGATCCAGCCCGAGGCGGCGATGAACCCGATCCTGATCAAGCCGTCCGGCGAGCGCCACAGCCAGGTGATCGTGATGGGTAAGCCCTACGCCGACAGCGACGCGCGTTCCTACGGTGCTCTCAAGCACGAGCTGCGCCCGGTCGTGGCGCGGGCGCTCGCCGATCTGCGCGAGCGCTTCGATGTGGTCGTGTGCGAGGGCGCCGGCAGCCCGGCGGAGATCAACCTGCGCGACAACGATCTGACCAACATGTGGCTCGCGCGTGAGGCCGCGCTGCCAACCGTGATCGTCGCCGACATCGATCGCGGCGGCGTGTTCGCGTCGCTGTTCGGCACCCTCGCGTTGCTCAGCGCGGAGGATCAGGCGCACGTCTGCGGCTTCGTGATCAACAAGTTCCGCGGTGACGACACGATCCTCGGGCCCGGACTCAGCCAGCTCCAACAGCGGACCGGGCGGCCGACGCTCGGCGTGCTGCCGTTCGTGCAGGATCTGTGGATGGATGTCGAGGACTCACTCGCGCTCGACGCCGGCCGCCCCGAGCAGCCCGCTGCCCGCGGCGGCGACACGCTCGAGGTCGCGGTGCTGCGCCTACGCTGGATCAGCAACTTCACCGACGCCGACGCGCTCAGCGCCGAGCCCGGGGTGCGGGTTCGCTTCACACGCTCTGCGGCCGACATCGAGCGGGCCGATCTGGTCGTGATCCCGGGAACCAAGGCGACCGTTGAGGACTTGGAGCAGCTGCGGGCCGCCGGTCTTGACCGCGCCCTCACGGCCCGCGCGGCCGCCGCCGGCCCGATCCTCGGGATCTGCGGTGGCTACCAGCTGCTCGGTGAGCGGATCGAGGATGAGGTCGAGTCCCGCCGCGGAACCGTCGAGGGCCTCGGTCTGCTGCCGGTCCGGACGCGCTTTGAAGCCGACAAGGTGTTGCGACGCCGGACCGGTCACTCCCCGCCGATGAACACCGGTGCGTCCGGCTATGAGATCCGCCACGGCCGAGTCGAGGTCACCGGCGGCGAGCCGCTGTTGTGCGCTGCTGACGGCGAGCCCGACGGCTGCATGGCCGGCCCGGTGATCGGCACGTCATGGCACAGCGTGCTGGAGGACGATCACTTCCGCCGTGCGCTGCTGGGGCGGGTCGCCGCCGCACGCGGCCGCCGGTTCGTGCCGGGGACGACCCCGTTCTCGGCTGCCCGCGCAACTCGCCTGGATGCGCTCGGTGACCTTGTCTGCGGCCATCTCGACACCAAGCGGCTGACCGCTCTGATCCAGGCCGGCGTTCCGACAGACCTACCCACCATCGAGACGGAGGTTCGGCCGTGCTGCGCTTCGTGACCACCGCTGACACCGAGATCCTCGCCACAGCGGCGGCCGTGAGACGGATCGGCGACGACTTTCCAGAGGTGCGCTGCGCCAACCCCGGCGCCGCCGCCGACCCGGGCGCGCTCGTCGACGAGATCCTGGACGGGGCCCGGGTCGTCCTCTGCCGCGTATTGGGTGGACGACGCGGCTGGCCGGACGGTCTCGACCTCCTCGTCGACGGTTGCCGCCGGCGCGGTGTCGTGCTGCTCGCCCTCGGCGGCGAAGTCGAGCCCGACGCCGAGATGACCGCGTTGTCGACCGCGCCTGCGGGCGCGGTGGCCCAGGCCGGCGAGTACCTGCGCCACGGTGATGTCGACAACGTCGAGCAGCTGCTGCGGTTCCTCGCCGACACGTTCCTGCTGCACGGGCACGGCTTCGAGCCCCCGCACGAGGTCGCCGACCTCGGCGTCTACATCCCAGGGAAGGGCGACCTCCCGATCGAAGAGGCCGTCGCTGGCCACCATCCCGCTCGCCCGACGATCGGCATCTGCTTTTACCGCTCGCACCGCCTCACGGGCAACACAGCGTTCGTCGACACCCTCTGCGAGGAGATCGAGCGGGCCGGCGCCAACGCCCTGCCGGTGTGGAGCAACACGCTGCGTCGCGGCGGCGATGACGGACGGGTGCCGGCGCTCTCGCTCCTCGACGGCCGCGTGGACGCGCTGCTGGTGACGATGCTCGCCACCGGCGGCTCGGGCGCCGGCGACAACAACGCGGCGGCCGGTGAGGGCGTCGGCGAGCAGTGGCAGGAGTGGGATGCAGCCGCGCTCGCCGCGCTGGACGTTCCCGTACTCCAGGCGGTCTGCGCCACCGGCTCGCGTGCCGCGTGGATGGAGTCCGATTCAGGCCTCTCACCGCTCGACGCAGCCACGCAGGTGGCGATCCCCGAGTTCGACGGCCGCCTGCTCGGCGGCGTGATCTCGTTCAAGGAGCGCGACGGCGTCGACTCGCCGGTCGGCGTACCCGTGCCCCGCTACGTGGCCGACCCCGAGCGCTGCGCCCGGGTGGCGCGGCTGGCCCTGCGTCACGCCCGACTGCGCCACATCCCGGCGGCCGAGCGCCGCGTCGCGATGCTGCTGACGAGCTTCCCGACCAAGCACGCCCGGATCGGAATGGCGGTCGGACTCGACACGCCGGCGAGTGCCCTGACGCTGTTCGACGCGCTGCAGGCTGACGGCATGCGCGTCGAGCACGACTTCACTCACGGCGACGAGCTGATGCACGCGCTGGCGGCCGCCGGCGGCCACGACCCGGAGTTCCTCACCGACGCCCAGCTCTCGGCGTCGCCGCTGCGGTTCCCCGTCGCGGACTACCTCGAGTGGTACGCGACGCTGCCCGATTCACTGCGCACGTCGATCGAGGAGAAGTGGGGTCCGGCACCGGGCGAGCACTACCTCGACGGAGACGACTTCGTGATCGCCGGGCTCGCCCTCGGCAACGTCCTCGTCGCGATCCAGCCGCCCCGCGGCTACGGCGAGGACCCCGTCGGGATCTACCACGACCCGGAGCTGGCGCCGACGCATCACTACCTGGCGTGCTACCGCTGGATCGATGCCGTTTGGCGCGCCGACGCGATCGTCCACCTGGGCAAGCACGGCACACTCGAATGGACGCCTGGGAAGATGCTGGCCCTCTCCGCCGGCTGCGCCCCCGACGCCGCGCTCGGCGACATGCCGTTGATCTACCCGTTCGTCGTCAACGATCCCGGCGAGGGGGTGCAGGCCAAGCGCCGCGCGCACGCCGTGATCGTCGATCACCTGGTACCGCCGATGATGCGAGCCGACACCTACGACGAGATGGCCGAGCTGGAGGCCCTGCTCGACGAGTACGCGCGGCTGGAGGTCCTCGATCCGCCCAAGCTGCCCGCGCTCGCGTCCCGAATCTGGTCGGCCGTCGAGCGCGCCAACCTCCAATCCGATCTGGCGATCGACGAGCGCCCCGACGACCTCGGCACGCTCGTCGAGCACATCGACGGCTACCTCTGCGAGGTCAAGGACATCCAGATCAAGGACGGCCTCCACATCCTCGGCCGGGCCCCGACCGGCGAGCAGCTGCGCGGCCTCACCTCCGCGATGCTCCGGCTCGGATCCGGCGACGTCCCCGGGCTGCGGGCCGCTGTCGGGAGCGCGTTCGCCCTCGACGAACCCGGGCTCGTCGCGAGCGCCGGCGACCGCGTCGCCTTGCAACCCGGGACGGTCGCGCTGCTGGAGCGCTTACCGGGTCCGTCGGCCAGCGCGGGCGACCTGGTTGACCGCCTGGAGCAGGCGCAGATGGCATTGCTCGACGCGCTCGCCGATCGTGACTGGGACCCGGCCGAGGCGGGTGAGACGTGCGAGCGGGTGCTCGGTCGTCGCGACGACGGCGTCGAGCGCGCGCTTCGGTTCGCCTGCCTGGAGATCGTGCCGCGGATCAAGCGGACCCCCGACGAGCTCGCGAGCGTGGTGGCAGCCCTGAATGGCCGCCACATCGCGTCGGGTCCTTCGGGAGCACCGACCCGGGGGCGTGTCGACGTGCTGCCCACCGGCCGCAACTTCTACTCGGTCGACCCGCGGGCGCTGCCGTCCGAGCTCTCGTGGGAGGTCGGTGGCCGGCTCGCCGAAGCGGTGCTCGAGCGGCACCTGAAGGACACCGGCGAGCTACCGCGCATGATCGGGCTCGTGGCGTGGGGCACCGCCGCG